>WNFD01000008.1_pt1 | contig 159238 bp, 155 predicted proteins | sample 5400491 | NCBI WGS metagenome assembly WNFD01 (sample SAMN13153343, study PRJNA577476) | soil metagenome | isolation source: 120 cm saprolite under Douglas fir tree site 2 hole 2 replicate 2 | place: USA:California | collected 2015-04-18 | reverse complement strand
TGTCATCCGGCCCCCGGACGGCCTGAACCGGGGCGGGCAGACACCGGGCGATCGTGGATGAGCTGACCCTCGTGAGCCATTCGTCCTCGACCGGAGCCTTGCTCGCCTCCTGGCGCTGGCGTCCGGAGGTTGTGTTGATCCTTGCGACACTGGCGAGTGCGTACGCGTCCGGGTGGTGGCGTCTTCGCGAGTGGGGCTATCGGGAGCTTGCCCCCGGATGGCGCCTCGGGCTCTACCTGAGCGGCCTTGGCGCGGTGGCCGTCGCCCTCCTCCCACCCGTGGACGACCTCGCTCACGACCTCCTGACCGCCCACATGGTCCAGCATCTGCTCTTGATGATGATCGCGGCGCCGCTTCTTCTGCTCGGGAACCCGCTGCCGACCTCTCTCTGGGGGCTGCCCCGGTGGGCTCGCCGAGCCCTCGGGCGCCTGCTCACTCGAAACGCGCCGCTCCGCAAAGTCCTCTGGGCCGCCACGCTGATGCCGGTCGCCTGGCTCCTCTTCGTCGGGAACTTGTGGCTCTGGCATCTTCCGGCCGCCTATCAGGCCGCGCTGCGCGATCCCGTGATCCACGATGTCGAGCACGTCGCCTTCTTCGGCACGGCGCTCCTCTTCTGGTGGCCGATCGTGGAGCCGGCGCCCCGGCTGCACGAGCGGATCCCCCGCGGCTTTGCGATCCTGTATCTCCTCGCGGCCACGGGGCAGAACACGCTGCTGAGCGCCTTGATCGCCTTGCCCGAGCGCGTTCTGTATCCCTATTACGAGGCGTCGCGGTCGCCGTTCGGAGTGAGCGCGCTCGACGACCAGGCTCTGGCGGGGGGGCTCATGTGGAGCATGGGGCATATGTATCTGGTCCCCATTCTGCTGGTTGTGGCGAGGATGCTCGACCGCGAGGAGCGGACGGCGCGTCAGCGAGAAGCCATGCGGGGAGACCAGCCCGGCCCGTGATTACTCCATCTTGGCGTGGCCGGCGGCAGCGCGAACGATATAGTCGGCGGAGCGCGCAATCGGGTCGAACTCGAGAACCCTTGAGGCGTTTGCGACGAAATTCGACCTCGCATTGATGCGCGGTGCTGGAGCGCCATCCATACCGATGTCGTGGATCCCGAAGTTGTACGGCAGCGCCACGACCGGCCGCGAGCTTGTGCGCAGCGTGACCGGCTCGTCGTCGAGCATCCAGTCGCCGATGTACTCGACCCGTGCCTCGGCGAGATAGTCGAGCGTCTCGTCCGTCTGGGTGAGCCCGGGACCGAACCACCCGCGCGGTCGAGTGCCCGCAAACTTCTCGTTGACCTGCATGGTGCGCGCGATGACCGCGCGCTGGTCGTCCAGCTTGTGCATCGGGATCTGGTCGTAGCTGTGCGCGTTCAGCTCCCGGTGGCTCTTCAACCTCCACGCCAGCAGATGGCGAAGTGTAGCACGTTCGTGAGAGCGATCGCGGGCTTGCCTGGCCCTCCCAAAGCCGTATACACTCTCTTCGGATTTTCGAGCTCTCGAGGGCTGACCATGTGGAAATCGTGGGTCGTGTTGGTCTGGCTAGTTCTCCCGCCGACGGCGGCGGACACGCAGTCGGAGCCGCCGGTGACCTTCAACAACCAGATCGTCCGACTCTTGCAGCAGAACTGGCAGGCCTGCCATCGCCCGGGCGACATCGGGCCGTTCCCGCTCGTGACATATCAGGACGCGCACAGCCTGGAAGTGGTCAAGGAGCGCGAGCGCGGCACGACCCACGGCATCATGCACGCTTTCGTCGAGTTCCCCATGGGTATCGGCGCCGGCTTAGCCGGACCGCTGATGGCGATGGGCGATTGGGACGCGTATATGATCGGCGGCTCTGTGCTCGCGACGGCGTTCGTCATGTCCTGCTGCTTTTATTTCGCGCGCATCGACAGCCGGCCGGAGCCGGTGCTCGAGCCCGCGCCGGCGCGGTGAGAAGCAGATGAAACTTTTGACTGCGCACAAGATTCTGATTAGCAGCGCCGTGGTGTTTTTTGTGTTCTTCGCGTTTTGGGAATACCGCAACTATGCGAGTGGCGACGGCTGGGCAGTGTGGCGCAGTTGCTTGTATTTCATTGTCGCGCTGGGCTTAGGCGTATATTTAAAGAATCTCAAACGGTGGTACAAGTAGCGGCAAACTAGAAGACATGGAATCGCAACCCTATCGCGTGGAAGTTTCCGCAGAGCAGATCCGCGTGGCATAGGCCTCCGCCGGGGCGAGATCTACGAAGCGCGGCTCGTGCAGCACGGCGAGGACGGCGGCGCGCTCGACGGCGCTGAGCGCACGGGCGAGGTCGGGCGTGGCGGTCGGGCGCTCTGGGGCCGCCGCCGCCGATAGTAGGTGGCGCGCGCCAGGGCGAGGGCGGCGCACGTCGGCCGGGGGCCGGGAGGATAGGCAACATGAACGGCATCCGGAGGCGGTCGCCCCTTCCTCGGCTCCCGTCAACTTGACGTAACCTGCCAATACTCGGACGCCGGCCGCCCCAGGAGCCGTAGGCACAGCTCAGCGCGATCCGGCGCCGCGCGAACACCCGTCTACTCAGGCGCGCCCGTAGAGGTGGTAGAGCATCAAGTACACGATCACGCCGGTCACCGACACCTAGAGCCAGAGGGGGAGCGTCCACCGCGTGATCCTCACGTGCCGATCGAAGCGGCCGCGGAGCGCGTGGGACAGGGTCACGAGGACGAGCGGGACGATCCCTGCCGCCAGGATCGTATGCGAGGTGAGGAGGCTGAAGGGCGGGGAGGGCCGAGAGCGGGAGGGAGCTCATCGAGACCCCAGGGACGCCACCGGCATCAAGGCATCAGCGATGACCAGCGGCGGGCGCGACCTTCACCGAGTCGGCGGTCTTGTGCGGGACCGCGGAGTGGTCCGGAATAAGGATGGAGATCAAGACGGCGCCCAGAAACAGGGGAGTCAGCGCGATCAGCGCAAGTGTCCGGGCTTCAAACCGGAGGTGCATGAAGTACGCCGCCACCAGCGTGGCCTTGACCAGCGCGAGCGAGACCAGGGCGATGACGATCAGGAGCTTGGCTATGGGCGTGAAGATCACCGCGATCTCGATCACCGTCAGGATGAAGAGGTAAAGCCAGATCAGCCAGTAGTTGGGGCTCGCGTGTCCGTCGGCCATTGGTCGCTCCGTCCTACAGGAGATAGATGAACGTGAAGACCATGATCCAGACCAGGTCCACGAAGTGCCAGTAGAGGCCGGAGATCTCCACGACGTTGTAGGTCCATCCGGTCCCGAGGGCGGTCGTGGGCTTGGAGACCAGGGCCAGCATGACACTCAGGTAGATGACGCCGCCGGTAACGTGCAAGCCATGAAACCCCGTGATGATGAAAAACGTGGTGCCGAAGAGGGACGCGCCCCAGGGGTTCCCGAACACCTTCAACCCCTCGTTGATCAGGTTGGTCCACTCGTAGGCCTGAAGCCCGAGGAAGCCCAAGCCTCCGATGATGGTGAGGAGCAGATAGATCTGGGCGATCCCCCGCTTCCCGTTCTTGACCCCCTCGAGCCCTTTGACCATGGTGACGCTGGAGCAGATCAGGAGGAACGTCATGAAGGCGGTCAGGTTGATGCCGAGACGGTGGTACGGGCTGGGCCAGTCGGCGCTGCCGAAGCGCATGGCTCCGTATGCGGCCAGGAGCGTGCCGAACCCCATGGCGTCGCCCGCGAGGAAGATCCAAATGCCCAGCTTCCCCGAGCTCTCGGGGGTGAGGGGCGACTCCGCCGGCTCCGTGCCGGGATGCATCGTCGCGACCTGGCTCACTGTCCGCTCTCCTTTTGGGTCGAGGTCAGAGGCGGGATCGTCGCGCGCCCGTGGCGACGCCGTCCCGCCCGCGTCTGTAGGCAGAGTACAGCCACCCTCCGATGAGTCCCGCGACGGCGACCGGCACAACCATGAGGAACAGCGCGCTCCAGAAGAAGCCCAGGTCGGCCTTGACCCACGGCACGCCCACGCAGGTTGCGCAGGCGAGGACATCCCTCCAAGCCTTCATGGCCTCACCGCAGGTACACGAGCACGTACAGCACCGGCCAGAGGAAAACCACGAAGAACCAGAACATCCCGCACAGCGTGACGGGGACGTGAGTCCGGGTCGTGAACCGGCCGCGCCGCGCGGCGACCAGCACCAGCGAGAGCCAGATGAGGGCGCCGAGCACGTGGGCGCCATGGGCGCCGACCAGCGTGTAGAAGGTGGCCCCGTAGGTCCCCGAGGACGCCGTGAGGCCGAAGTGCACGAGCCGCGTCCACTCGTACCCCTGCACGGCGAGAAAGACCGCCCCGAGCACGGCCGTGCAACCGAGATAGCGGGGGAGCCTCGCCTGGTTCCCCCCGCCGATCGCCCTGAGGGCGAGCGCCATCGTGGCGCCGCTGAGTAGCAGGATGGCGGTGTTCACGCCGGTCACTTCCACGGGCAGGCGCGGCTGTAAGGGCGGGGGCCAGACCTGAGCGCCGAGGCGCAGCACGAGGAACGCGCCCACGAGGGCGGCGAAGAACATCACCTCCGCCCCCAGGAACATCACCATCCCCAGCACCGCGTTAGCGACGAGCGGGGTCCGCTCGGGCTCCCGCCAGGGGCGCTCGCCGTCGTCGCCGTCATCCGACGGAGGCGAGGGCGGGATCCGCCCGATGTCGGCCAGTAGCCCATCGACGATCGCGACCTCGTCGCGACGGGGCGGGGTGACGTCGGTGGCAACCGTCACGGCTTCCCTTTCACCAGCGCACGCCCACGATGAGGGAGACGAGGGCCAACACGACGATCCATCCAATGAGGAACCTGGCCGTGCGACGGTTCCTCTCGCGAAGCGGATCGGGCGTCGCCCAGGCGCTCACCGTTTACACCTTGTCGAAGGCCATCAGGGCCAGGAGCACCGGCAGGTACAAGAGGGAAGCGAACAGCAGCCGACGCGCCGCCGGGACCGACCGGGACACCGCCTGGGCCATCCCGCAACCGAGAAAGGCCACCCCCAACGTGAGCGCCCCGAAGAAGTACACGGCCCCGGTGAGGCCCACCAGGGTCGACAGCAGGCTCACCGGCAGGAGGGCCAGGCACCCGGTCACGATCTGGCGCTCCGTGCTCATCCCGTCGGGATCCACCACGGGCAGGACGCGGATCCCCGCGCGCGCGTAGTCCTCGCAGTGCAGGCGCGCAATGGCAAGGGTGTGAGGGAACTGCCAGAGAAACAGGATCGCGAAGAGGATCCAGGCCCCGACTCCCAACTCGCCGCGAGCGGCGACCCAGCCCGTGACAGGCGGGAGCGCGCCGGGGATCGCGCCGATCACGCTGCAGAGCGGGGTCTTGAGCTTGAGGGGAGTGTAGGCGAAGAGGTAGAGGCCAACCGTGGCCGCCGTCACAATCCCGCAGAGGAGCCCGACGGCCAGGCCGAGGTACAGAACGCCCGCCACGGTGACCGCCGCGCCGAAGACCAGCGCCTCGATGGGCTGGAGGCGGCCGTCGGGCAGCGGACGGAGGCGGGTGCGCTCCATTCGGGCATCCACCTCGCGTTCGAGGAACTGATTCAGAGCGAGGGTCCCCGCCGCCGCCAGGGCCGTCCCCATGAGGGTGTGCAGCAGCCGGAGATAGTCGGCCGGTCCGGCGGAGCCTAGGTGGTAGCCCACGACGGTGGTCACCAGGATCATGACGACCACCCGTGGCTTGGTCAGGCTGAGAAAGTCGAGCGCCCGCCATTCGCGGGTCAGGGTCAGCGCGAAGTACATGGCCCCGGTGCTCGCGCCGGCACCTGCCGGGAGAGGAATTCCCGGACGACCGCCAGGCGCTGAGCCAGCGCGGGCCTCGACATCACTGGCGCGCCGCGCCGGCGGGCGCCCGCGTCCCGGTCGGCAGGAATCGGGTCTGGGGAAGGTAGTCCTCCTCGACCTCGGGCGAGGCGTACTCGTAGGGGCCCCGGTAGACCGTCGGGATCTTATCCCCCCAGTTGAGGTGGGGCGGGGGCGACGGGGCGATCCACTCCAGCGTGTTCGCCTCCCAGGGGTTGAGCGGGGCCTCCTTGCCCGCGAAGAGGCTCCAGAAGAAGTTGATCACGAAGAAGATCTGCGCCACGCCGAGGGCGAAGGCGCTCCAGGTGATGACCACGTTCCACCATTGCAGGTGGACCAGGAACTCGTACTGCGTCGGGTTATAGATCCGGCGCATCATGCCGCCCACGCCCAGGAAGTGCTGGGGGAAGAAGGTGAGGTTGAAGAACACGAAGGTCGGCCAGAAGTGGAGGTGCCCCAGAGTCGTGTTCATCACCCGGCCGAACATCTTGGGGAACCAGTAGTAGATCGCGGCGAAGGCGCCGAAGATCGAGCCGCCGAACACCACATAGTGGATGTGGGCCACGATGAAGTAGGTGTCCTGGATGAAGATGTCCACCGGCGTGGAGGCCATGAAGATGCCGCTGAGGCCGCCGATGACGAACATGAGGACGAAGGCCAGGGCGTTGAGCATGGGGACGGTGAAGCGGATATTCCCTCCCCAGAGCGTCCCGAGCCAGTTGAACGTCTTGATTGCCGACGGCACGGCAATGACCATCGTCGTCACCGTGAACGCCATGCCCACCGCCGGGTTCATCCCGCTGATGAACATGTGATGCCCGTACACGATCCAGGAGAGGAAGCAGATCGACAGCATGGAGTAGACCATGGCATGGTAGCCGAAGATCGGCTTGCGGGCGAAGACCGGCAGGATCTCTGAGGCCACTCCCATGGCGGGGAGGATCAGGATGTAGACCTCCGGGTGGCCGAAGAACCAGAAGAGGTGCTGCCAGAGGAGCGGCTCGCCCCCGCCCTCGGGCAGGAACCAGTGGGTCCCCAGCGTGCGGTCGAAGAGGAGCATGGCCGTCGCCGACATCAGCACCGGCAGCGCCAGCAGCAGCAGGATCGCGGTGATGAAGAGCGACCAGACCACCAGCGGCATCCGGAAGTAGGTCATCCCGGGAGCGCGCATGTTGATCACGGTCGTGATGTAGTTGATCGCGCCCATCAAGGACGAGAGGGTCAGGATGAAGAGGCTGATGAGCCAGAGGTTTTGCCCCCAGTTCACCCCTGTGTACGCCGCCACCGCGCTGAGTGGGGCGTACGCGGTCCAGCCGGAGGCCGCGTGCCCCTGGGGGACGAAGAAGCCAGCCAGCATCACCGCGCCGGAGAGGAACGCCATCCAGATCGAGACCATGTTGAGGCGGGGGAAGGCCATGTCCCGGGCGCCGATCATGAGCGGGATACAGAAGTTCCCAAAGGCGCCCGCCAGGATCGGCATGATGACGAAGAAGATCATGAGGGTGGCGTGCATGGTGAAGGCCATGTTGTAGGCCTCCGGCGGGAGGACGCCCTCCGTGTCCCGGAGCAGCCACCCGAGCCCGGGCACCGGCGTCTCGGGCCAGGCCAGCTGCCAGCGGATCAGCATGGCCAGGAGCCCTCCGATGATCATCATGAAGAGCCCCAGGAAGAGAAACTGCCGGGCGACCATCTTGTGATCGGTGGAGAAGACATAGGTGCGCACAAAACCCAGCTCGTGGGCAGCGTGGGCTTCATGTGTCGCTGCGTGGGGCGCCGGATTACTCATCGCGCAGGCTCTCCCTGACCTCGTCACTCGTGTCGGAGCCCCTTCCGAGCGCCGGCTTTGCCGGCGCAACCCCTGGAGGGAGGTTCGGAAGGGGGGCGACCCCCTCCTCCGAGTTTAGGGCCATTGTTTCTTCACCCACTTCTGATACTCCTCGGGCGTGTGCACGTAGAGCCAGCCCCGCATCCCGGAGTGGCCGAACCCGCACAGCTCCGCGCAGGGCATCTCGTACTTGCCCGGCTTGGTCGCCTCGAACCAACCGTGGATTTCCCGTCCAGGGACCATGTCCTGCTTGAAGCGCAGGTTGGGCAGGAAAAGGCTGTGAATGACATCCTTGGCCTTCAGCACGAGCACGACCGGCTTTCCGACCGGCACGTGAATCTCGTTCTCGAAGGTCTTGTCGTCATCGGTCCCGAACTTGCCGTCGGGGCCCGGATAGGTGACGATCCAGTTGAACTGCTTGGCCATCACCTCGATCTTCAAGTCGCTCGGCGGTATCTGCATCTTGATCCGAGCCCACGTGGGGAGAGACAGCACCGTCAGGACGACGAGGATGAGCGTCGGGACCACGGTCCACACAATCTCCACGGTCGTGTTGCCGTGGATGTACCGGGCGCGCCGGCCCTCGCGGTAGCGGTACATCACCAGAAAGGCGATCATCGTCGCGGCGACGAGGACGAAGACTGCGCCGGTAATGTAGTAAATGAGGTTGAAGAGGTAGTCGATGTCCTGCCCGTAGGTCGAGACATTCTCCGGCAGCCACCAACTCAGCATGCGCGCAGCCCCCTCTTCCACGCCTAGATTGAGTGGCGTATCCCAGCGGAATTAATTCACTAGTATCCCGAGCAGAAGGGCCTTGTCAACCCACATTCCGCAGGTCGAGGGCTGCGTGGTAGCGCGCCGGGGCTACTTCTTCCCCAGCTCGAAGGTGACCTTGCTCGGAGCGCCAGCCTTGACCTCCACCTCCTGGGTCACCTTCCCCAAGGTCTCGTGCCACACCTCGACCGTGTGCTTGCCGGGTGGGACGTTGTCCAGCTTGAAAGCGCCGCTCGCGTCGCTCACCGCGTAATAGGGGTGCGCCTGCACGACGAGCCAGCCGGCCATCCAGCTGTGGACGTCGCACTTGAGCTGGATGATCTCGGGCTTGTCGAACTTCTCGGTCATCACCTTCTTGAACTTGGGCTGGGCCTTGTTGACGGACGGGTTGGTCGTCGAGAAGGTGTGGATGTTGTGGAGAACCCCGTCCGAGTTCTGGATGTCCACGTCGGCCCCGGCCGGGACCACGAGGACGTGGGGATGGAACTGGCACCCCTTCTGGTCCAGGACCGTCTTCTGGGCCGGCTTGGGCGCGGGCCCCTTGGCTCCCACCACCGACACGACTGCGTTCTGCAACCCCTTGTTCGCCCCGACGATCACATCCTCGGACTTCTTCTCATCGCCGCAGACCTGATTGTCCTTGTTGACCTTGGTCACCTTGGGCGCCGGCGGGGTCCCCGAGAATTTCACCTCGCCGACGATGGACCCTCCACCCTGAGCCGTCACCGGCGTCGAAGCACCGGTGATGAGGGCAGCGGCCAGAGCACACAGCACGGATACCGACTTGAGCATCTCTGGTTTCCTCCTTATTCTCCCTGGGCCCCCCGCCGGGCGCCGCGGACCACCAAAAGCTCCAGCGCGACGGTGAGGAGGATCACCACGGGAGGAACGATGTACGGCGTGGCTGAAGCCGGCTCTTCCAGACGGAAATAATACCATGAGGAGAAGGACATCCTGCTGTCGGTTTCTCCCGCCCCGCCGTCCCAGGCCATGAACGCCACGGAGAGGAAGCGCCCCACCGGGAACGCGAGTTCGTTGAGGTCCTTGGTCGCGCGGGGGCGCTTCATGACCAGGCGGTACTGGCCGTCCGCGAAGACCGCCTTCCCGGTGGCTTTCACCGCGTCTGCCATCTTGGGGACGATCTTGCCGATCCCCGAGGCCGTAGCCTCCCCCACCCCCCCGTCCGAGGTCCACCGTAGGAGGGACACCGGATCGGAGCCGTCCCCCATGAGCACATACGGGCGCTCCGTCTCCTTCCCGGCCCTGGCGGGGAACTGCAGGGCCATCTGATCGGCGAAGGTCTTGGCCTTCGGGTCGGGCTTGGAGGCCGTGGGGTCATCCCATGTCAGGTGAAAGGCGATCTCGGTTTCGGAATACACCGCCCGTACGGTGACCCTGTCGATGGAGGGGTTGAAGTTCCGCGGATCCACGATCACCTGGCCGGCGAGGGAAAAGGTGGCCGGGGGCTGCTGGGCCCAGAACGGGGCCGCGGGATCATCGGGAATCTCTCCGGCGACAGCCCGCGCCTGCAGGACGGTGGCGTAGTCAGGTTTGCCCGGTCCCAGGGACTGTACGTAGTTGGCCACGTGCCAGATATCTTCCGGCTTCTCGACACTGTCAATGAACGTCGGCATGGGCGTGCCCATGAGGCCCGTGGCCAGGCGGGAGGCGACCTGGCGGCTGCTCCCCCCACCCCGGAACAACCAGGGCTTGGTGAGATTGGCGGGGCGAACCGGGTTCCCCCAGTCATCCGTGAGCTCGGGAGCCGACGGGCCGTCCCCGCGCCCCGCATTGCCGTGGCACTTGTTGCACTCGATGGCCTCGAACATCTCCTTCCCCCGGGCGATGGACGCCTTGGAGGCGGCCACCTCCTTCGGGAGCCCCGCCGCCTTCGGCGCCTCCTTGAACGCCCCCCCGGCGAAGCTCTTCACGTAGGCCACGAGGTTCCAGCGATCCTTTTCGGAAAGCACCTTCCAGGCGGGCATGGAGGTGCCCGGCATGCCGGCCGAGATGATGCCAAACAGGTCACTATCCGTGGGAGGCTGGCCGGAGGCGCTCGTGCGGATCTTGTACTTTCCCTTGGTGAAGTCCCGGGGTTTCGGGTCCAGCAGGGGCGCCGCGGGGCCGTTGCCGTCCCCCTTCTCCCCGTGGCAGAGGAGGCACTTCTTCTCGTAGATCACCTTACCCTGGGCCGGGTCCCCGGGCTGCTGGGCCTCCGTTGGGGGAGCAAGCACGCGGCCAACGGCAGCGAGAAACGCGAGCGAGGGCGAGCCTCCTCTGCGGGCCCCCACCCCTTGCGGGCGGGGAGCCGCCGCGTGACTCTCCCAGCGTCGCGGCTGGTAGCCCGTGGCGTCGTAGAGGTACATGATCACCTTCCAGATGTCCTCCGCGGAGAGCCTGTCCTCCCACGCCGGCATGACAGAGTTCCAGGGTTTGGACTCCTTCGGCAGGCCCGGCCCGCCCTTGGCGATCCGCCAGAACAAGTAGGCTTCTTGCAGCATGGCGATGGTGCCGGGATCGGTGAAGTTGGCGGGGGGCGGGTTGAAGGCGTGGGCGAAGTGGCCGCCGCCATCCAGATTGTCCCCGTGGCAATACATGCAGTTCTTGATGTAGATCACCGCGCCCTCGGCCACATGCTTCTTGAAGTTGGCGGCTTCCTTTCTCAGCGGATTGTCCAGCCCCTGGATGTCAAGGGTCTTTCCCTTGAAGGAGATGGAGGCGGGTGGCGCCGGGTGGATGGCTCGGAGCTCGGCGGGTGCCTCGATCTGGGCTGCCGCCTGCGTATACGCGTAATAGCCGAAGACGAGCGGGATGAGCACCATCAGGGCGAACCGGATGGGCCGCTTCGAATCGTCCACGAGCGTGGAGTGGATGGGGGCCAGGAAGTTCCGCCACGAGTCCGAATCGGAAGAGACGTAGACGAAGACGGCGATCAGGACGATGGTCATGTAGAGCGTGACCACGCTCCAGGGCGCTGGAGGCCGGATCCCGAACCGGAACAGCACGAACACGATCACCAAGACCAGCACTGCCTGAAAGAATTTCGAGCGGAGCCAGGTCATGGGTTATTTCTTCGCGGCGGCCTGCGCCCCCTCCCCCTTGAGGGTGAGCAGGAAGGAGACCAGGTCAACGTACTCGCGGGCGGTCAGGCTCTGGCCGAACGCGGCGGGCATCACGCCGGGCGGGTAGCCTGCCACCGTCCCCATCCCAGCCGGATTTAGGATCTTGGCCATGATGTACTCCGGGGTCTGAATCCTGGCAATCTGGGAGAGGTCGGGCCCGACGGGCGAGGCGCCCACGGCCCCGGCCTTGTGGCAGGCGATGCATGCGCCCTTGCCCGAAAAGACCGCCACACCGGCATTTGGGTCGCCGGGGAGCTTCAGCTCCGCCACCTGAGCGCCACCGCCCGCGGCGACCGCCCCGGCGGTCTGAGGAATGTCATCGAGCTTCACGGCCGCCGTCCCCCCAAGGGATTCCAGGAAGGCCGTGAGCGCCCAGATCTCGGAGCGATTGAGCCCGATCGGAGGCCGGTCCACCTTCGGCATGATGTTGGGGTAGCCTTCCACCAGATAGGCGCCGGGATCCAGCAAGGACTCGACGATGTACGCGGGCCCGCTCATTCCCGGCTTCCGCTTGGCGGCCCTGGCGCCGATCCCGGCGAGGTCGGGAGCCCGCGTCCCCTTCTGGCCGATCTGGTGGCAGATCTCGCACGTCCCCTTCCCCTTGAAGATTCCCTCACCAGCCTTGACGAGCTGCTCCGGGGTTACATTCCCCCCTTCGAGGGAAAGCTCGTCGGGCGGCTTGGACTGGATCTGCGGGATTGAGTTGGCGAAGTAGCTGTAGCTTCCCATGACTGACAGGGCGAACACCCCGACCTTCGCCAGGACCGGAACTTTCATATCATCGGAGGGGGGCTACGCCCCGACCCAGACTTTCGGCCCGGGTACTCGGACACCCCCCCGGCGGGGTTCCGCAGGCAAGGCCCGCCCTCGGACACGCCCGGCCATTCGAAATCGCTCCATCGTCGCTCGTCGAACCACCTATGTGCGATCTGCTCCCCCCGCGCTGGCGGGGGCCGGCGCGTGGGACTCGGCCTTCCCCGTCTCACCGAGGCTGCCCAGCCAGAAGATGAAAAGGACCAGGGCGAAGAAGACCGCCGTGACCACGCTGATCACGTTCGCCGCGTATCCCAGAGCCGGTGTCCACGCCTCGGGGGAGGTGTCCCGGATCACGCCGTAGACGTGCCAGTGCTGGCGGATTCCCGAGCGTGCAAAACCCATCAAACCCATCAACCACGCGAAGGTGACGGCCAGGAGAATCAGCACGTACTGGGAGCGGGGCGCGATCTGTCCCCAGCGGATGACCCCGGTCGACCGGGCTCCCCGAAACATGGGGATGTCGATGGCCATGACGAGCACGATCGCGGCGAGCACGGCCAGCACCTGGTACACCGAGAATCCGATCCGGACCATGGATTCGACGAAGTAACCGTACACACCGTAGAAGGTCACGACGGTGGCGGCGATCGCGAAGATCAGCCATTGGGCGGCCATGCCCCGCCCCGCCCAACGCTTGGTCGACAGCTTGTTGGCGCGCCGGTAGAGAAGGTAGGAGAGGAAGGTGGTCAGAATCATCAGGTTGACGGCGGTGTTCTTGGCCGACATGACGCCCAGGAAGCCCAGGACCGGGTGATGCGAGCCTCCCATGGCCCGGGCCTCCTTCAGCGTCAGCACCATCGTACGCGGGGTGGCCCACACGATGAACCCCGCCGCCAGGATCATGATCATGTACGGGATGTAGCGTCGGTAGCGCTCGGAACCTGGGATCCGCTCCATTCCCAGCCAGAGGTAATAGTTGGAGCCGATGAAGAGCACCCCGATGAGAATGGCCTGGACCACCCAGAGCCAGGACATGAAGCCGCCCATCATGGTGATCCCCATGGTCTGGTTGAAAGCGTAGATCTCGCGCCCCATCCAGTAGCCGGCGAAGGGAAGCACCATCAGCGCGGAGATGGCCACCACGTTCCCCACGTACCCCATCCAGTCGTAGCGGGCGCGCTCCTCGTCGGTCGTGGCCGACAGGAATCGGAACGCAGCGTAGGCCCCGGCGATGGCGCCCCCGAAGACAATATTCGCGACGAGCCGATGGACGTTGAGCGGCATCCAGGTGTAGTTGTAGACCGCCCCCCAGAGCGACGTGAGGTTCCCCGCCTCGTCGATCCCCCGCGGCGAGGTCATGAAGGTGACCCAGGCGTTGGACACGAACAGGATCGCCGTGCCGACGAGGTTCACGAGCACCCCGAGCGAGACGTGGATCCACTTCCTGGATCCCGAAAGCCAGTCCCACCCGTAGTACCAAAGGTAGATGGTGAAGGTTTCGAGGAAGAAGAGGACGGAGTACCCCCAGAACGTCGGGAGGAAGATCCCGGTCATGTACGCCCAGAACTTCGGGTAGTACCCGACCAAGAGGAAGAGGAGGGAGGCCCCGAACAGCGCCGTGATGGAGAAGGCCGCGAAGGTGAGCTTGACGAACTCGTGGGCCAGCCAGTCGTAGCGCGCCTCGCCCGTCCGCCAGCCCATGATCTCGATGATCACGGCGAACATCGGCACGCCGAGGATGAACGCGGCGAAGTTCAGGTGGAGCTGGGCGATGCCCCAGATCGCCAGCCGCGAGCCGATAACCGGGAACGCGCGGTAGTCGGGGGCCTTGGCCGCCTCCTGGGCGAGGGCGGGGAGCGCGAGCAGGAGCATACCCAGCGCGGAAAGACCGAGGACGATGGCGGTGAACATGAGGGGCACTTCGGCCGCGATCCGCACCGCGCCCTTGGCGCCGACGGCGGGAAAGCGGCCGTAGGCACGGGCCGTGTGGGCGACGGCCCGGAGCAGGAACGGCTCAGTGGTCATCGAGGAAGAACGGTCGGCGCTTCGAGAAGTCCACCGGCATCCGCTCCCGAACCTCGCGCAGCAGCTCCACGGTGATCTCCGTGCGCCCGTGCGCACGCGCGTGGTCCTCCAGCCGTCGCACCACCACGCCGCGGACGAACGAGGGGATCCGCCGGAGCCGCGCTTCGGCGTCGGGGGTCCAGTGCAGTGTGGGCGCGACGCGGTCGCCGTAGGTCACCGGACGGGCGGGACGGATCGGCTCGGCGCCGTCGGCCGGCTCGTACGCGCAGGAGGGGTCCGCCGCGAGGTAGTCCCCTTCGAGCGCGTACGCCCGGGCGCGGCAGCCGCCGCAGAGGAGCCGGTACTCGCAGCACCCGCACTTGCCGCCCAGAGCGCCGGCGCGGAGGGCCCGGAACACGAGGGAGCCCGACCACACCTCGGCGAAGGACTGCCGCCGGAGATCGCCCGCCTCGACCGGCAAATAGGGACACGGGGTGAGCTTGCCGTCGGGCGTGATGCGGCAATACTGAGTCCCGCAGGGGCAGCGGGTCTGGTAGTTGAGGATGGGCGAGTCCGGCGCGCCGCGGTGCAGGAGCCGCATGAAATGCGGGGCGCACTTCGCGCGGACCATCATCCGTCCCAGGTAGGTCCGGTGGTGCTCGACCAGCTCGGCCAGCACCGCCTCGTACCCCTCGGGATCGAGATCGGAGAGCCGGGTGGCACGGCCGGTGCGGACGAGGAAGTAGCAGTTGAACGCCACCGCACCCTGCTCGGCCGCCCAGGCGACCAGCCGGCCCAGCTCCTGGCGGTTCCCCTTGTTGACCGTGGTCTGGATGATGAAGTCGAGCCGATGGGTCCGGAGGCGCTCCAGCGCGGCTGTGGTGGCCTCGTACGAGCCGACGCCATGGCGGAAGCGGTCGTGGCGGCCGGGGTCGAGCGAGTCCACGCTCACGGCCACGCCGGTCACCCCCGCGGCCTTGAGCCCAGCGATCCGGTTGTCGGTCAGCAGGGTCCCGTTGGTGCCCACCACCACGGTCGCCCCGCGCCCCGAGGCGAAGGCGGCGATGGTAGTGAGGTCGTCGCGGAGCAGCGGCTCACCGCCGCTCAGGATGAAGATGGGCGAGGGATTGAGCGCGAGGATCTCCCCCGCGATCCGCAAGCATTCGTCGGTGGCGAGCTCGCCGGTCGCGGTCTCCTGCGGCCCGGCGGCGATGTAGCAGTGGGCGCACTCCAGATTACACCGGCGCGTCAGGTTCCACGCGACGACGTGCGGCACGAAGCCGCCGCCGACTCCGTCCGCGACCGGGAGATCTCCTACCTGGGTCAGCGCCATCACCCCATCGTCAGACCTTTCGGTCGGGGTGCAGGACCTGCTCGACCGTCGCGCGCGCTTGGTCCGGCGTGACTGCGCGGACATCGACGGGACACTTGTCCATGCTGGCTTCGAGGTCGCGGATCGGGCAGCGGGTCACCCCCGCCGCCTTCGCCTCCTCGATGAACTGGCGCATCTCCGGAGACAGGGCGTTCCCCCCCTCCGCCTCAGCCCGGATCTGCCTGGCCCGGAGCTCGTTGAACATCACCATCATGGTTTCGGCGTCGAACTCGTCCGCGTCGATCATCGCCTGCTTGTTCTCATCCATCAGCCGCGTGGTGACGCGCCAGATATCGTGGTTCCGGGCGAACCGGTCCACCGTGTTCCGCGCGAGCGGCCGAGCGATGAGCGGGACGGCCTGCAGGCGGGCCCAGGCCTCGTGGGTCCACTCGATGGGGTCGGCCGTCGTGCGGGCGCGGGTGCTCACCCGGCCGGTGACGGGGCAGCGAACCTCGACCACCGGCTGGGCGGGGAGGGGATCGTCGTCCCGACCGACGACATGCGTCTTCTTGAGCTGTTCCTCAGCCTTGATCTCGGCCAGCACGATCTCCTCCGCGGTGCCGATCCCCATGATGAGCTGCATGTGGGTGGGAAGGAGCTTTCGAATGGCCTCGTCGAGCCGGGCGTTGGTCACGATGTCGCCGCCCTGCTCCAGCACGTATTCCTCCACCGCCTTTCGGGCGATGCCCTGGGCGAACGGTGGCACCCGGAGAATCCGGACCTCCGCCTCCGGGGCCCACGGCAAGGACGCGACCCCGTCTTCCTCGATCCAGGGGATGTCCTCGGGCCGGATGCCGGCGATCCCGGTGAGCAGCACGGTGCAGGGCGCGAGGCGGACCACGTTCTCGGCCTGCGAGCCCAGGTCGGTTCCCTCGACCCGGTGACTGCCGTGGCGCGCCAGGACCAGGAGCGAGGGCTGAATCTCCTCCGCCCACTGCAGCACCACCTGGAACGGCTTCCCGATCAGGATCTGGGTCTGAAGGGGGACGTCGGGGAACTCCTGCGCCATCACCTCGGCCCGCTTCAGGTTGGCCTGGCAGAGCTTGAGCAGACCCTTGTCGATGATGTTGTTGTGCAGCTCTTCCTGCTCCTCGAACTTGAAGACCTTCGAGGCCTGTGCGGAGAGGACGTCCTTGATGTTGTGGAACACGACGTGGTGGTACTCCACATCGAACGCGCTGCAAACGAAGAGCGAGGCGGAAAACTCGTGGGCCAGCTCCAGGGCGATCCGCATCGCTCGGTAGCTGTAGGACGAGCCGTCCACGCAGACCAGGTAGCGGCCGCGCTCGAGCGGCGACCCGTCGCGGACGATGAGCATGTCCTTCTCGATGTCGCGGAGCGCGCGCGCCACCACGCCGCCCAGCTGGCTGCGGGGCTGGCGCCCGAGGCCGTGCGCGCCGATCGCCACCAGGTCATACTGCCGCCCGGAGTTGCCCACCACCTTGGCCGCGGCCTCTTCGTCCTCCGCCACGATACGGCCGTTTTCGTCGAGCCGCACATCGGCGCGGACCTTCGCGCCGCCGTCATAGTCGGCGGCGCGGTTGGGATCGAACCCGATCAAGCCAGGAAGCCGGCCCTGGCCGCGGTTCACTTCCTTGACGATCTCCTCGTAGTTGATCCCCTCGAGAAGCTGGCGCACCAGCGGCACGTCGGCGGCGGCGCACCGCGCGCCCACCTGGTCCAGGAAGCTGTCGGCGATGAGCTGCAGGCCCTTCTCGATCAGCTTGTCGTGGATCTTCCGCTGCTTCTTGATCTCTTCGGGGGTCTGAAACTGGGCGGGAAGCCCGGTCTCGAGCTGGCGAAACCGGACATCGTGGAGGCGCGCCGCGTAGACATGATTGCTGGTGAGCCGGCCGCTCGAGCGGCGGCAGAGCTCGAGCGCACGGTCGACGGCCCAGTCGGCGTGCTGCGAGTTGTCGACGGGGGCGAAGATCTCCCGATACATTGCTGCCCTCCGGCCCTCGATCGTCGGGCCTCACGAAGGATTGCTCCCGCGCGGCTATGGTGGACTGGCGCCTGCACTCGCGTCAACGGGACCATCCGCTTGGCCCCGCCGCGGCACGGGCGCCATGATATGCAGGTGGTCGTGGGGCTGTCAAGGAACGATCTGAACGACAGGTACGATCTGAACGCCCGCGTCGTCCCAGACGGTGATGGCGTCCACGGGACAGGCGTCGCATGCGGCCAGCAGTGCGGCACGCTTGATTCGCTCCGGCTCGACGAAGACCGCGAGCCCCTCGTCGTCGAGGTTGAACGCCTCGGGCGCCCGCTCTACGCAGTCTCCGAACCCTACGCAGAGATCGCGGTCGATGCGAATGCGGAGCCCTGCGACGACCCGCTCGTGGAAACCCGCCACTCCGCTACATCTCTTCGAGGCCGAGGTCGCTCCGGGCCCGATCCATCACCTCGGGCGTGATCGTGGCGATGCCCTGGTCCCGGGCGTAGTCGGCGTAGATCCGCTTCACCATCCCGCGCACGAAGTTCGGCACCCGCGCCAGTCGATCGAGAGCCTCGCCAGACCACTGCACTGATCCGCGGGCGGGCTCGCCGGCTGGTTCGGCCTCCACGAATGCGTCGTCCCGCCCCACCAAGGTGCTGCGAACCAGTTCCAGCGGCTGCTCGTCGAGGGTCCGCCCGCCGATCTGCACGCCGAGGGATTCGACCAGCCGGGTCTCCATGGGGTTGGCCAGCAGCGCGATCGTCCGGCCGCATGCCGGACAGCGGAACGCGGCTGCGAACGTGCCATCCCCGGGGACTGCCCGTTCCGCGAACTCCATTCGGGTGTCACAGTCGACGCAGAGGAACTTCATGGCGCGCCCGGGTGGAGCAGGTGGGTCAGTCCCGCGAGGTCGCCGACGGGCAGTGGCGGACAGCCGGTCGGGGTGAACGGAATGCGGGCGACGAGGGGGACGCCGAACTCCGCCGCCAGGGTGTCGCCTGCGTCGCCCGGGAAGAGGGAAGTCCTCGCGCCACAGCCCGGGCACGCGTAGCCGCTCATGTTCTCCACGACACCGAGCAGGGCGAGGCCGGCCTCCCGCGCGGCCCGCATCGCGCGGGCCACGGCGCGCCGCGACTCTTCGCTCGGGATGGTGACCGCGACCACCCCGGCCACGCCAGGGGCCAGCTCGGCGAGGTCCTGCAGTCGGTCGGTGCCAGGCGGCAGATCGATGAGGAGGAGGTCCAGGTCGCCCCAAACGACGTCGGACAAGAATTCGCGGAGCGCCCCGGCCTCGAGCGTGCCCCGCCAGACGAACCGTGCGGTGTCGGGCTCGTGCCACCGCAGGGGCGCGCCCTCCTCCAGGAGCAGGTCGGTCGAGAACACGCGGACCCCGCCCCGGCCGGTCGCCGGGTGCACCCCCTCCTCATCGACCGCGACCGGACCCGAGGCGCCCAGAACCCTGGCGACCGTCGGCGCGGCCAGATCCGCATCGAGCACGCCGACGCGAAGCCCTCGTTCCCCGAAGGCGAGCGCGAGGCCTGCGGTGACGTAGGTCTTCCCCACGCCGCCCTTCCCGCTCATGACCCCCACCAACAGCCCGACGCGAGCGAGCCGCTCCTCGATCCGCTGCTGTTGCCGACCAACCTGCGGGCCGATTGCGGAGGCGTCGGAGCCGGTGACCTCGTGGTAGGTGCGGAACTTCACAGGTCCCACCCCGCGCGGGCGAGCATCCAGAGGTTGATCATCACCACGACGATCGCGGTGAGGTAGAACGCCGGGACGACTCGCTCCTCGGCGCCGGCGAAGAAGGCGCCGTTGATGAGCGCCGGCAGGCGCAGGCTGTGTAGCAGCCAGACGGCGCGCGCGAACCAGGCGTTATGCCAGCGGAGGAGGCCGTACACCACGACGGCGGTCACCCCGGCGGCGACCAGCAGCCAGAGCCACGGCGGGCCGAATCGGGTGGGAAGCAGCCCCCGACGCCACATGACGTACGCCGCGGCCTCGTAGAGGATCGCGACGTGCAGATAGACGAACGCCGCCTGGCGGAACTTGGCTTCTCGCATGCGTCCCGGTACAGGGTAACCCGGGACCGGCGAATCTGGAACCGGTATCCGCATCACGTCCCCGATGTACGGGTGCCAGTGGCGCATCCCCACGTACACCGGGATGCCGCCGAAGGCGACCGCGAGCGCCTCGGCCTGGAGCGGCCCCCGATCGCGGCGTAACGGCGCCGCTACTGCGGGCACACCGGGGCGACCACCCTGACGCTCGACGCACGGGACCAGAACGCCTGGCGGTACGTCGATCTCGATGCGGGGGTTGCGCTGGCGCCGGGGGACTCGACCGGGTGGGACCTCGCGATCCGCCGGTTCGGGATCCGCGGGGCGCTGGCGGTGGCCGATCTCGGCCGGAAGCCTCCTCCTGGGGCGGACGACGCCGCGCCTGTCACGGCGCACCTGCCACCCGACCGCGAGGTCGGCCGGTGATGCTCCTACAGCCGCCCCTCCGCCCACCGCGACGGCCGGGCCCGGCAGCGCGAGGCCGCGCAGCACGACGGCGAGGAACGCCGTCAGGCCATGTCAGGCTCTCCTGGGCGTGGCCGCCCGCTCCACAAGACCAGGAGCAGGAAGATCGGGGTCCCCATCGCGGCGAGGAGGTGACCTCCATCCCGCACTCCCGGGCGGCCGCCATGAACCAGCGCGCGTCGTGGGACATCCAGCACTTGACGAGGAGCGCTTCCCGCTCAACGGGCGGCCAGCCGGCGCAGGATCTCCTCCGCCCGCTGGCTCGGCGTCGGGGAGAGGCTCTCGCCGATCATGGCGCCGAGAGGAATGCGCGCCAGGCGACGCGGTGCTCGCGGAGCAGGTAGCCGAGCATGGCCAGCGCCGCCAGCAGGTTCGCCGCCAGGATCGTCCACCAGGCGAGCGCCTCCAGGAGCCACTGGGCGAGAACCGCGATCATCGCAAAGCAGAATACCTCGAAACAGACGAACAGCATGACGAACGCGTACAGGAGCCGCGGCTCTCGATCCCCCAGCGCCAGAAGCCCGGCCGCCAGCCAGCCGAAGACCACGAAGGCCGCCCCGTGGACGAGAGTGTATTTCAGGATCAGCGGCAGCGAGATGGTGAGCGCCGCGGGATCGCGCAGCCCCTCGAGGACTGCCGCGCCCAGGAGCGCCGGCGTCCTCAGCGGCGCGCCGGCCGCGGTGTCGTAGAGCAGGAACCACACGGCCACGGCGGCAGCACCCAGCCCGCCAGCCACTAAGCCCTCCTTGGCCACGCGGCTCCGGGGGCCCAGCAGCGCCCGCCCCAGGGCGCGGTGCCCCACGAAGAAGTAGGCGAGCATCCCTCCGGCCGCCAGCACGTTGGCGAGGAGGATGGCCCACCAGGCCACGTCGTCGAGCACGGGACGCGCCAGCCACACGACGCCGGCGAGGAAGAACACCTCGAAGCAGAGCAGCGCGATGACGAGCATCAGGAGACGCGCCGGTTGGCGTTGCGCGGAGACGATCAGGAAGGCGATGAGGATCCCGACCAGGGCGAAGACGACGCCGTGGAGCACGGTGTACTGGACCACGAGGCCGGTCGAGACGGGGACGGCCTGCGGGTTCTGGACGCCCTGGAGGGCGGCGCTCCCGAGGAGCGTCGGCGTCCGGAATGGGGCGCCGCGTGCCGCGTCGTAGATGAGGAACCAGACGGCGACCATAGTCGCCCCGATGAGCCCGCCGATGACGCCTTCGCGGAGGAGCCGAGGGGTGACGGTCACGGTCGACCTCCTTGTCGAACGGTCCCGAGCCTCAGCGATTTGTACCACCGTCACCCCGCGAGGGCAACCCCGTGCGTTCAGGCGCTCCGGAGCAATTTCACGACCTCCTCCCCCATCAGGGACGCGCGCCAGCGGCGAAGTCCCTCCGCCGGCGCATAGGAACGATGGCTCTTCCGGGAATCGTGTGCGTAGGGGCACCGGCCAGCTATGCTCCGATCGAGGAGGATCGGAGCGATGCGCGACGTGGAGTTGGACCGAGCGCTCCTGGGGTTGACGGCCCCGTGGACGGTGGCGGGCGTGGACGTAGGGGGCAGCGCGTGGTGGTGTGGGTGGAGGCCGGGCCGGGGCCGTACCCGTGTCCGGAGTGCGGGACGCCGACAGGGCGGTATGACAGCAAGCCTCGCCGGTGGCGGCATCTGGACACGATGCAGTTCACGACCTGGATCGAGGCCGCGGTGCCGCGGGTGGAGTGCGGGACGCACGGGGTCAAGCAGCTCCGGGTCCCGTGGGCGGAGCCCGGCTCGCAGTTCACCGCGCTGTTCGAGCGACTGGCCATCGATCTGCTCCGGGAGTGCTCGATCACGGGGGCTCGCGGTCAAATGCGCGCCCAACGTTCGAGCAACAAAATGCGCCCCAAGTTCGGCGAAACGCGCATCATCGTAAAACATCTCGAGGCTGCGTGGCACTCGAGCTGCGAGGTCTATACAGTGAATTCCCCTTGACTCGCAGACTTGGAGAAGGGTTTCGTTATACAAAGACATCGCTTCCGCCAATACCCGCGGGGAATAGAAGCTCTTCAGCTCCCCGCCCGAGCCAAGCCATATCAGTCTATCCTCTGCGGGACTGAAATCGTCACGCCACCGCCTCGGCTGCGTCATCATCACCACACGGGAGCCGTGAGCTTGCACGACATCGATGATTCGGTTGAGGTTCTCGGTGCATTCTTGCAGCGCCGATGAAAGATCCGGCAGCTCATCGAGCGTCGCAGTTCGCCTCTGCCTCTCTGCTCTCTTCATTTGGTAGAAAGAACCGGCAGGATCCTGCTCCCAAAGCTCCGCTCCGGCCTCCCTCACACTCCGGCGTAGGTCTTGACCTTCCGCCGCAAACCGTAGAGCGCTGTCCGCCTATACAAAGGGGCATCGCCAGGCGCTATTGCAAACGCCCGTGCAATCTGCTCCGCCTCGCCGATCGTACCGGGGCGGACCGGCCGACCGCCGGAATCGCGTGGTCGTAGTTGCCGGACGGGGTCGTTGACACCAACGAGCAAGAGAACAATGTCAGCACGCGGGTTCTGAGACATCAGGTACTTGGCCTGGACGATGTGATCGTGAGTATTCATGCCGCTCTTGCCAGCATTCGCAACCCACACGTCACGTCCGTCGCGCGTACTCTTCAGGGCGTGCTGCAAGAGGAATGGCCACGTCTTCGTGTCATCCAGGTAAAGGCACTCGGTCGTACTCCCGCCAAGAGCTAATTAGAACCCTATACTCGTGACTCGCATCTCGGCTCGGCTCGCGGCCCCTGAAACCCAGGGAGTGTACCGCGAAGCGAGACGGGCCGACAATACCGGGTATCGCGTCCGGTGACGGCCGAAATCCCATTCTCAAGTTGGGAGGCCAGACGTAAAACCTCGTTGGCGCGGGAAGGACTTGCCGAAGGATCACTTCAGCCACAATGAAACTGAGCACAATACCAATGACGAGGGCAAGAATCTTGAAACGCCACCCGGGGACGCCTCCCTCTGGGAACGCCGGATCGCCGGGCCCCCGGTGGGGCCGCGAGGCGGCGCTGGCCGTCAACTCGGGCGCGTCGACCAAAGCGGGCAGCGCTCAGAAGAGCGCATAGATGAACGGCGCGATCGCGCTGCTTTCGAGGAAGATTATGAGGCCACTCATGAGAAGGAGGAGCACGATGATCGGCGTCAGCCACCAATTCTTGCCCCGCCAGAGAAAGAGCAACAACTCTTTCGCCGTCGCCCAGTTAGTCTTGATGCTTTCGCGGCTTATGTCTCTTTCCCACTTTTGCAGCCGATGATGATAAAGAAGCCCCCCTCCCGACCCTCCGAGAGGGTCCATCCCAGTTGAGCTCTGGGGAGCGGAATTCACGTAGTCGATGCCACACCGATCAAACCACTCGAGCACGTGATGTACGGAGAACTTCAGTTCGTGGGGATTGCGATACTGGTCGAGGAACCAGATCCGCTTTTTCCCATCACCCAGCGTTTTCCTTCTCATGAAGTAATCGAGCCAGGTCAGCCGGTCGCCACTGATCCTGAAAAGGAGTCGACGTAGATCCAGCAGGAGTCGCCCGTAGGTGTTGTAGAGCCCGATCACGATGAACCCGCCGGGCCGGAGGACCCGGCAGAGGTCCTGAAACCTTCCGAACGCGTTGGCGGTGTGGTGCAGGACCCGTTGGAGAAGACATAGTCGAACACCTCGGCGCGGAGGCAACTCTTGAACAGGTCCATCTGGACGAAGTGGGCGTTGGAGAGCTCCTCGCGCCGCGCGCACGACGAGATTGTCACCGTCGACGGCGAGCTCACCCGCTCCCTCGCCGTTGATCGACGCCATCACGTGGTCGGACTCGCCGAGGGTCAGCTCGTTGTGGAGCGCGAGCCCGAGCGTATCGAAGCCGGGACCGAGGTTGGCGGAGGTGGCGGAAACCCGGACGCGGACCTGGGTAGTCATCCGGTGACCTCGCGGCTCGGCTTACCCTTCCCTTGAGCCGTCATCAGGACGGTCTGTGACGGTTGTTCCAGCCCCCTCATCACCAGCGCCGCCCGGCTGCTGCGGCATCGCATACGGACCGGTTTGGGCAGTTGATCCAACGCCCTCATCACCAGCGACGCACCGCAAGCGGTGCTTGCGATAGGGTAGCTCGGCTGCGCCTGGCCACATTACCTGGAGTTCAGGAGGGTCTCGATCACGGCGTAGGCGGGTTTCGTGTCCCAGGCCCGCGGGCCGATCGCGAGCGCGACGAGGTTCCCCTTGCGGTCGATGAGAAAGCTCCACGGCAACGCGCGCACCGCGTACCGGTCGGCCAGGGCCATCTTCGGAGCGTGGACGATCGGGAAGGTCAGCTGGTTCTGTTTGATGAACGGCGGCACCGCCACGATGTCCGAGTCGACGGAGATCGCGATGACGGTGAAGCCCTTGTCCCGGTAGCGCTGGTAAACATCACCCGGGCCAGAATCATGGGCGGGAGTATACACTCGCTTGACCCGGGTTGCGCCTTACGTAACAATCCGCGCGCCCAGGAGGAACCGAGCATGGCCGAGTCCAGCACAGGGCGGCACGGCGAGGCGGCGCGCGGCATAGCGCGCGGCCTCACACACTACGGGGACCCCGACTTCAGCCTCTTCATCCGCGGCGCTTACGCCCGCGGCGCCGGGCTCACCGCCGAGCCGCTGCTACGCCCTCCGCCACCGGCAGCCGGACCATCAGCCCCTCCTCGCCGAGCTGCCTTATGCCTTGCCGCAGCGCCGCTTCCTCGAGTGACCGGGAGGTACTGGCCCTTGCTCCCGCTCCGCCCTTCAAGTGACCGGGAGGTACTGACACCTGGCCACTTAGACCGTTATCCGGGTGCTCGGTCGATCGGGCGTCCATTTCGAGACCGCCCGTCGCGGCCCTTACCCGGCGCTGCGCCCGCTCTCCTCGCACACCCCCATGATCTGGATGTCGATGCTTCTCGGCCGGGGCCCATCGAGCTCGGCGAACAGGATCGACTGGAAGCGGCCCAGGGAGAGCTCGCCGCCGCTGATCCCCACCGCCACGCTCCGCCCCAGCAGCGCGGCCCGCAGGTGCGAGGTCGCATTGCCTCGCTCGCAGTCGGAGAAGCGCGGATCGTCGTGCTTGTAGCCCACATTGTCGGCGACCAGGCGCTCCATCATGGCCTTGAGGTCGTCGACCAGAGCGCCCTGGAACTCGTTGACGAAGAGCGCGCAGGTAGTGTGGAGGGAGTTGACCAGAATAATCCCCTCCTTTATGTCGGCGCCCAGCACGATGTCCCGGATCTGCTTGGTGATGTCCAGGACCTGGGTCCGTTTCTCGCTCAACATCGTGAAGGTCTTCCGGACTACCTTCAAGGTTTCCACCTTGTTTGCCTCCGTCATTGAGTGCGCTTCAACCCTGGTGCCGAGGGGGGGAATCGAACCCCCACGGCCCTTGCGGACCAGTGGATTTTAAGTCCACCGCGTCTCCCAGTTCCGCCACCCCGGCCCATCCCGCTGGACCGCCCCACCATTTTGGAGGCGGCGAGCGGATTCGAACCGCTGAATAGAGGTTTTGCAGACCTCCGCCTTAGCCACTTGGCTACGCCGCCCTTCCATCTTGCACTGTATATGGAGCGGGAAACGGGATTCGAACCCGCGACCCCAACCTTGGCAAGGTTGTGCTCTACCACTGAGCTATTCCCGCGAAATATCCTGTCACAGAACCGCGAGGAAGTGTAACAAACGCCTTGAGTTGTGTCAATTTACGGCCGATCCGGGGGCTCACCCCGCAAGTATTTCGCAGCCTCCTCCGGGGGGGTCGGATTGATGAAGAATCCGGTCCCCCATTCGAATCCGGCTACCCGAGTCAGCTTGGGAATGATCTCCAGGTGCCAGTGGAAGTGATCGAGGGCCGGGGCCCGCAGGGGCGCGCTGTGGAGCATGAAGTTGTACGGGGGATCGTCCAGGAACTGCCCCATCCGGCCGAGCACCTGCCGGACCGCCGCGGCCAGCCTGGCGAAGTCGCCCGGCGGCGTGTCTTCGTAGCGTGACCGATGCACGGTGGGAAGGATCCAGGTCTCGAACGGAAACCGGGGCGCGAAGGGGGAGAGCGCCAGGAACCCGTCCTGATCGAGGATGACCCGCCCCCCCTCCTGCCGCTCCTGTCGGATGATGTCGCACCAGATGCAGCGCTTCTTGATCCGCAGATGCTGGAGCGCGCCCGCCAGCTCCTCCTCGACCATGAGGGGCACCACCGGCGTCGCGATGAGCTGAGAGTGGGTGTGCTCGAGCGAGGCGCCGGCCGGATCACCGTGATTCTTGAAGACCATCACGTACTCGAGGCGCGGGTCCTTGGCGAGGTCCAAGATCCGGTCCCGGTAGGCGCGGAACACCTCCGCCAGATGCGCGGGAGGCAGGCGCTCGATGACCGCGTCGTGGTCGGGCGACTCGATGACCACCTCGTGCGCCCCCACCCCGTTCATCCGATCGTAGAGGCCTTCCGCGGCCGGTTCCAGCTCGCCCTCGATGCGCAGCGCGGGAAACTTGTTGGGCACCACGCGCAGGAGCCAGCCCGGCGTGTTGGGCTCGCTGCGGCCCGGACGCAGCGCCCAGACCTCCTCGGGGGTGCGATGCTCCTGCCCCCCGCAGAACACGCAGGGCCCGCCCTTGTGCTGGGGCGCGGCCGGCGAGAAGTCGGAGGGGCGGCGCGCGCGCTCGGTGGAGATGATCACCCACCGGCCCACGACGGGGTCCCGGCGCAGCTCAGGCACGCGACGCGCCCTCCTCTTCCGGCCTCGGCTCCCGCGCCAGCAGGGAGGCCAGCGACTCCGCGACCGGCTTGCCTTCGAAGAGCACTGCCGCGACCTCCTCGCAGATCGGCATGGCCACGCCGCGCTCCCGGGCCATCCGGAGCACGGAGGATACGGTGCGCACGCCCTCCGCCACCATCGGGGTGCCCGCCTCCACCTCGGCCAGCGAGCGGCCCCGCGCGATCTCCCCGCCGAGCGCGTGGTTGCGGCTCTGCGTGCCCGTGCAGGTCAGGACGAGGTCGCCGAGGCCGGCCAGCCCCGCGAAGGTCGCGGGCTGCGCCCCGGCCGCGGTGCCGAGCCTGACGATCTCGGCGAGGCCCCGCGTGATCAGGGCCGCCCGCGCGTTCTCGCCCAGCCCGAGGCCATCCACCAGCCCGGTCGCGATGGCCATCACGTTCTTCACGGCCCCGCCCAGCTCGACGCCCACCACGTCGCGATTCGTGTACAGCCGGAGCGTGGGGCCGGCGAGGCGGCGCTGGAGATCGGCCGCGATCCCCTCGTCCGAGGAGGCGATCACGAGCGCGGTGGGCCGGCCCTGGGCGACCTCGCGGGCGAACGACGGGCCGGAGAGCACCGCCACCGGCCGGCCGGGCAGCCGCTGACCCAGAAGCTCCGACATGCGGAGCCCTCGCCGCGGCTCGAGGCCCTTCGTCGCCGACACCAGCACCGCACTCGCCGCGACGCGATCGCCCACCCCCGCCAGCACCGCTTCGACGAAGTGCGACGGCACCGCGACCAGGACGGTGCCGCTGTCTGCCAAGGCGAGGCCCGCGTCGGCGGTCACGCTCACGCCGTCCGGCAGCGCGGCGCCCGGAAGGTAGCGCGGGTTCTCCCGCCGGGCGCGCATGGACGCGGCCAGGTCCGGATCGCGGGCCCACAGCCGCACCGGCACGCCCACGCGGCCCAGGTGCATCGCGAGGGCGGTCCCCCAGCTCCCGGCGCCGAGCACGGCCACCGGCGCGCGCCGGGTGTCGCCCGTGTCGGCCCGACGGCTCACGCGAGCCGGGTGCGCTCGCCGAGCCGCCGCTCGGTGCCGCTGACCAGGCGCGCGATGTTCTCCCGGTGGCGCCATACGATGATCAGCGCCCCCATCGCCGCCGCGACGACCGAGTAGCGAGGATAGCCCAGCAGCAGCGCGCCCACCGGCAAACTGAGGCACGCTACCACGGAGGCCATGGACACGTAGCGTGATACCGCGGTCACCGCCACCCAGAGCACGGCCGCCGGGGCCACCGCCCACGGGATGAGCGCCAGGAACGCGCCGAGCCCGGTGGCCACCCCCTTGCCGCCTCGGAACCGGAGGAAGACCGGCCAGCAGTTGCCGGCGACGGCGGCCACCGCACCACCCGCCGCCGCCCACACCTCCGGTCCGATGGCGCCGGCGGCCCGCACCGCCACGTAGCCCTTCACGATGTCGCCCACCAGCGTGAGCACCGCGGGCCCGGTGCCGAGCGTGCGCAGGACATTGGTGGCGCCGATATTGCCGCTGCCCGCGCGGCGGATGTCGGTACCGCCCGCGGCACGGGCCACGAGGAACCCGACCGGGATCGCCCCGATCAGGTAGGCGGCGAGGAGCCCAAGCACGGTCAGGGCCATCGCTCGCGGTCCCGCACCAGGTCCTTGGGGTTGGTGTGGAGGAAGAACCGATAGAAGTAGTCGGCGCCCGAGACCACGGTGAGGGCCAGCGCGATCCAGAGGGCCGCACGGGCGACGAGGTGGAACAGCGCCACGTCCGCGGAGACCCCCTTCTCGAGGATCAGCAGGGTGAGCGCGACGTACTGGGATACCGTCTTGGCCTTGCCCAATGAAGACGCCGGCACCACCACGCCCATCGACAGCGCGATTCCTCGCAGGCCGGTCACCGCCAGCTCGCGGCCGATGATCACCACCGCCATCCACGCGGAGATCATGTCCACGTGCACGAGCGAGACCAGCGCCGCCGCCACCAGCAGCTTGTCGGCCACCGGGTCCAGGAGCGTGCCGAGCTTGGTCACCTGGTTCCACCGCCGCGCCATGCGCCCGTCGAGCCAGTCGGTGAGCGACGCGGTCACGAAGATGACGGCGGCGATGAGCACGCTGACCCGGGACGACGAGATGAGGAAGACCATGATGGGAGGCACCGCCACGATGCGGAACAGGGTCAGCGCGATCGGAAGGTTCACGCGCGCGACTCCGAGCGGGCCGCCGCCGCGGGCGAGGCCGCACGCCGAGGGACGAAGCCGCCCGCCACGAATACCGGCACCACCAGGCTCACGTCCGTCCGGAGGCACCAGGTGACGTCGGCGGCGCGGCCCAGCCGCAGGAGCTTGCGGGCCCAGCTCGAGTCTTCCGCGAGGCGGTCGAGCCGGGCCGCGTAGTGCCGACCCAAGCCCAGCGCGGCCTGGGCGCCCTCGGAGAGCACGGCCCCGGGAGAGGCGTCAGCCAGGCGGCCCACCAGCAGACCCGCGCACACCGTGTCCTCCAGCGAGAAGGCCCCGTTGTCGCCCGCGCACAGGATCGTCACGTCGCGGCCCTGCTCGAGGGCCCAGCGCGCGGCCGCGGTCACGTTGGTGAGCGCGGCGAGCCCGGCCGCCGCGGCCCGCGAGGCGGCCAGCATCGCGGCGGTGCCGTTGGTCGTGGTCAGGACGACGGTGCGGCCGCCCACCCGGTCCGCGGTGAACTCGGCGGGCGAGTTGCCGAGGTGGAAGCCGGCGAGCGCCTCCCCGCCCCGCTCGCCGGCCAGGACGGTGTCGGTCCCGTCGCGCGCGGCCATCGCCTCCGCGGCCTCCGCGTCCGGCACCGGCACCACACGGCGGCAGCCCGCGTCGCAGGCGGCCACCGACGCGGTGGTGGCCCGCAGCACGTCCACCGCGAGCGCCACCCGCCCCGAAAGGGGCGCGTCGGGGAATTCCGCCGGAGTCAGCGCCACGTGCACCCGCATCGGCGGGGCGGCCGCCTACCGCGCCCGGTCCCGGAGAGCGCGGATCCTGAGCCGGAGCGCGTTGAGATTGATGAAGCCCTCCGCATCGCGCTGGCGATACACCTGATCGGCCTCGAAGGTCACGAAGTCGGTCCGGTAGAGCGACCGCGGTGATTTGCGCCCCGCCACCGTCACGGTGCCCTTGTAGAGCTTGAGCCGCACGGTGCCGGTCACGTCGCGCTGCACCTGATCCACGAGCCCCTGCAGCGCCTCCCGCTCCGGGCTGAACCAGAAGCCGTAGTAGATCATCTCCGCGTAGCGCGGCACCAGCGAGTCGCGCAGGTGCAGCACCTCGCGGTCGAGTGTGATCGACTCCAGCGCGCGATGCGCCGCGTGCAGGATGGTGCCCCCGGGCGTCTCGTAGACTCCGCGCGACTTCATGCCCACGAAGCGGTTCTCGACCAGGTCCACCCGCCCGATGCCGTGCTCGCCGCCCAGCCGGTTGACCGCCTCGAGCAGCGCCGCGGGCGAGAGCCGCCGGTCGTCCACCGCCACCGGATTGCCTCCCTCGTACTCGATCTCCACGTAGACCGGCACGTCGGGGGCCGACTCCGGCGAATTGGTGAGCAGGAACATCTTGGGCGGGGGCTCGCTCCACGGGTCCTCGAGGATGCCGCCCTCGAAGGAGATGTGGAAGAGGTTGCGGTCGGTGGAGTACGGGCGCTCCGCGGTCACCGGCACCGGGATGTCGTGGCGGCGGGCGAAGTCCATGAGCGCGGTGCGGGAGTCGAGCTCCCACTCCCGCCACGGCGCGATCACGGTCAGCTCGGGCCCCAGAGCCGCGTAGGTCAGCTCGAAGCGCACCTGGTCGTTGCCCTTGCCGGTGGCCCCGTGGCTCACCGCGTCCGCCCCCTCATTCCTCGCGACGTCCACTTGGGCCTTGGCGATGAGGGGCCGGGCGATCGAGGTTCCCATCAGGTACGAGCCCTCGTACACCGCGTTGGCCCGGAGCATCGGGAACACGAAGTCGCGGACAAACTCCTCCCGGAGATCGACGATGTGGACCGAGGAGGCGCCGGTGCGCAGGGCCTTCTCCTTGACCGGGATCAACTCCTCGCCCTGCCCCAGGTCGGCGCAGTAGGCCACGACCTCGCAGCGGTACGTCTCGATGAGCCAGCGGAGGATGACGGAGGTGTCGAGGCCTCCGGAGTACGCGAGCACGACCTTCTTGACGGATCTGGTCACGGCTGCTCCCCGCCCAGCAGGGTGAGAATGATCGCCTTCTGCGCGTGCAGGCGGTTCTCCGCCTGGTCCAGGATCAGGCTGCGGGGCCCGTCGAGCACCGCGTCGGTGATCTCCTCGCCCCGGTGCGCGGGCAGGCAGTGCATCACGAACGAGTTGCCGGGCGCGAAGTTCAGGAGCCGGTCGTTGACCTGGTAGCGCTGGAAGGCCTCCAGGCGCTGCTCGCGGTCTCCTTCCTGCCCCATGCTGATCCAGGTGTCGGTGTAGACCACGTCGGCGTCCTCCACCGCGTCGCGCGCCTCGGTGGTGACCTGCACGCGGCCGCCCATGGCGCGACAGGCCTCCAGCACGCCCGCGTCCGGCTCGTAGCCCGGCGGGCACGCCACCACCGAGGTGGTGCCGAGCATGGAGCCCAGCAGCAGGAGGGAGTTGCACACGTTGTTACCGTCGCCCACCCAGGCCAGGCGCAGCTTCGCGGGATCCAGGCCGCGCTCGTAGAGCGTGAAGAAGTCCGCCATCGCCTGGCAGGGATGCTCGAGGTCCGACAGGCCGTTGATCACCGGGACGGTGGCGTGCGCCGCGAGCTGCTCGAGTGTCTTGTGCGAGAACACGCGCGCCGCCACCACGTCCACCCAGCGCGAGAGGTTGCGGCCCACGTCGGGCACCGACTCGCGCTTGCCCATCCCGATCTCCTGGGCGGCCAGGTACACCGCGGCGCCGCCCAGCTGCACCATCGCCACCTCGAAGGTGACGCGGGTGCGCAGCGAGGGCTTCTCGAAGATCAGGGCCATGGTCCGCCCGGGCAGCGGGGTCCAGCGGTCACGCGCCTTCTGCCGGGCCTTCAGCTCGGCCATGAGGGCGAAGAGCCGCGGGAGGTCCTCCCGGGCGAGGTCGCGGATGGACAGGAAGTGGGTCACTTCACGAAGCCGCTCAGGACCTGGTCGATGATCTCGACGGCGCGGCGTACCGAGGCCTCGTCCACGATGAGAGGCGGCGCAAGCCGCAACGTATTGTCACCCGCGCTGAGCACGAGCAGGCCGCGCTCGCGGCAGACCCCGATGACGTCGCCCACCGGCGGCACCAGGTCCATGCCCACGAGCAGGCCCCGCCCGCGCACCGCGGTGGCCAGCTTCGGGTGCCGGCCCCGCAGCGCCTCGAGCTGATCCCGTAGCAGGCGGCCGGTGGCGGCCGCGCGCTCGGGTACGCGCTCCTCCATCAAGGTGGTGAACACGGTCAGGCCCACTGCGGTGGCGAACGGGTTGCCGCCGAAGGTGGAGCCGTGAGTACCCGGCGTGAACGCGGACGCCACGCTCTCGGTGGCCAGGGTGGCCCCGATCGGCACCCCGTTGGCCAGTGCCTTGGCGAGGGTCATGATGTCGGGCTCGACGCCGGAGTGCTCGTAGGCCCAGAGCCGGCCGGTGCGCCCCATGCCGGTCTGGATCTCGTCCAGCACGAGCAGGACCCCCGCCTCGTCGCAGAGCTTGCGGAGCCCGGGCAGGTAGCCGTCGTCCGGGATGTTGACGCCGCCCTCACCCTGGATCGGCTCGACCATGACCGCGGCGGTGTGGCTGTCGATGGCCCGCTCCACCGCGCGCAGGTCGTTGAACGGCACGTACTTGAACCCGCCGGGCAGCGGCTCGAAGCCGTGATGGTACTTCTCCTGCGCGGTGGCGGTGACGGTGGCGAGGGTCCGGCCGTGAAAGCCGCCCCGCATCGTGATGATGTCCCCGCGGTCGCTGGCCCCGTGCTCCTTGGCCCACTTGCGGGCGAGCTTGATCGCGGACTCGTTGGCCTCCGCGCCCGAGTTGGAGAAGAACACGCGGTCCGCGAACGAGTGATCGCAGAGCAGCTTGGCGAGCTGGGTCTGCTGGGGGATGTAGAAGAGATTCGACACGTGGAGCAGCGTGGCCGCCTGCTCCCGCATCGTCCCCACCACCTTGGGATGGGAGTGCCCGAGCGCGGTCACCGCGATGCCGCCGGTGAAGTCGAGGTACTCCTTGCCGTCGCTGTCCCACACCCGCGCCCCGTCGCCGCGCACCAGCACCACCGGGTTGCGCTTGGCGGTGGTCATCAGGTGCTTGTCCGCCCACTCGATCAGCGTCTTCGTGTCCGTCATGTCTCCCTCATAAGACGATTTCAGTCCCGATACCTTCTTTGGTGAGGACTTCGAGCAGGATCGCGTGGGGCACACGGCCGTCGATGATGTGGGCCTTCTGGGCGCCTCCGCTGAGCGCCCGCAGGGAGGACTCCACCTTGGGCAGCATGCCCCCGTCGATCACGCCCGCCTTGATCAGCCGCTCCGCGTCGCGCTTGGTGAGCGTCGAGACCAGACGGCCGTCCTCGCCGTTGATGCCGGGGACGTCGGTGAGGTGGATCAGCTTCTCCGCAAACAGGGCGGCGGCCACGTCGCCCGCGACCAGGTCCGCGTTGATATTGTAGGTCTCGCCTGCCGCCCCCACCCCGACCGGGGCGATCACCGGGATGAAGCCGTTCTCCTCGAGCAGCCGGATGGGCTCGGGATTGACCGCCTCCACCTCGCCCACCAGCCCGATGTCCACCTGGGTGCCGTCGGGCATCCGGTGCAGCCGCTTGTGGGCCCGGAGCAGGCTCGCGTCCTTGCCGGAGAGCCCCACCGCGCGGCCTCCGTGGAGATTGATGAGACCCACGATCTCCTTGTTGATCTTCCCGACCAGGACCATCTCGACGACCTGCACCGTCTCCTCGTCGGTGACGCGCATGCCGCCCACGAACGTGGAGTCCTTGCCGAGCCGCTTCAGCAGGGCCCCGATCTGAGGACCACCGCCGTGGACGATGACCGGCCGGATGCCGACCAGCCGCAGCAGCAGGACGTCCTTGGCGAACTGCTCCTTGAGGTCCGCCTGCTCCATGGCCGCGCCCCCGTACTTGATCACGAGGGTCTTGCCCTGGAAGGCACGGATATAGGGCAGCGCCTCGATGAGCAGCTCGGCACGCTGCACCAGCTCCGGGATCGGCGTCATGCGCTCGTCCATCTCTATAACTCGTCCACCTCTATAAGATGTAGCGGGAGAGATCCTCGTCCTTCACCACGTCGGCCAGCTGCGCGTGCACGTACTCCGCGTCGATCGCCAGCTCCTGACCCACCAGGTTCGGGGCGTCGAAGGAGATCTCCTCCAGCAGCCGCTCCATCACGGTGTACAGGCGGCGGGCCCCGATGTTCTCGGCCCGCTGGTTCACCGTGAACGCGATCTCGGCGATGGCCTCCACCGCGTCGGTGGAAAAGCGCAGCGCCACCCCTTCCGTCTTCAGCAGCTCAACGTACTGCCGGATCAGGGCGTTCTGAGGTTCGCTCAGAATGCGGACAAAATCCGGCCGCGTCAAGGGCTCCAGCTCGACCCGGATCGGGAAGCGTCCCTGCAGCTCCGGGATCAGGTCCGCGGGCTTGGCCACGTGGAAGGCGCCGGCCGCGATGAACAGGATGTGGTCGGTCCGGACCGTGCCGTACTTGGTGGTCACCGTCGAGCCCTCGACGATCGGCAGGAGGTCCCGCTGCACCCCTTCCCGGGACACGTCGGGCCCTCGGCCCCCCTCCCGGCCCGCGATCTTGTCCAGCTCGTCCAGGAAGATGATCCCCGAGTTCTCCACCCGGCGGATCGCCTGGCCCACCGCCTCGTCCACGTCCACCAGCTTCTGGGCCTCCTCCTGGGCCAGGAGCCGCCGGGCCTCCCCCACCTTGACCCGCCGCCGCCGCGTGCGCCCGGGCATGAGGTGCGAGAGCATGTCCTTCAGGTTGATCCCGATCTCCTCCATGCCCTGGCCGGGGAGGACCTCCAGCATGGGCCCGGCCTGCTGCACGTCCATCTCGATGGGCCGGTCGTCGAGCTTGCCGGAGCGGAGCTGGGCGCGGAGCTTGTCCCGGGTGGCGTCGCGGGATGCGTCGGGCGACACCTCCTCGAGCGTGCCGCTCACGAAGGCCTCACCGGGCCGACGAGGCAGCAGGAGGTCGAGGAGCCGCTCCTCGGCCAGCGCCTCCGCCCGCTCGCGGACCGCCGCCGCCATCTCGGCCTTGACCATGCTCACGCCGAGCTCGGTCAGGTCACGGATCATGGACTCCACGTCCCGTCCCACGTAGCCGACCTCCGTGTACTTCGAGGCCTCCACCTTGAGGAACGGGGCCTGGGCGAGCTTGGCGAGGCGCCGGGCGATCTCGGTCTTCCCGACCCCGGTGGGCCCGATCATGATGATGTTCTTGGGCGCCACCTCGTCCCGGAGCTCGGCGGGCAGGTTCTGCCGCCGCCACCGGTTGCGCAGGGCGATGGCCACCGCGCGCTTGGCCTTCCCCTGCCCCACGATGTAGCGATCGAGCTCGGCGGTGATCTGGGCCGGAGTGAGGCCGGTCATCCCAGGGTGGTCGGTCACAGGGTCAGCACCGTGATCTGGTCGTTCGTGTAGACGCAGATGCCGGCCGCGATGCGGAGGGCCTCCTCCGCGATCTGGGGCGCCTCGAGCGTGGAGTGCGCCCGGAGGGCCCGGGCCGCGGCCAGGGCATAGGGCCCGCCGGAGCCGATCCCGACCAGGCCGTCGTCGGGCTCGATCACGTCGCCGGTGCCCGACACGATGAAGCTCGACTCCGCGTCGGCCACGGCCAGTAGGGCCTCGAGCCGCCGGAGCACGCGGTCCATGCGCCACTCCTTGGCCAGCTCGACGGCGGCGCGGGCCAGATTGCCCCGGTGCTCCTCGAGCTTCGCCTCGAAGCGCGCGAAGAGCGTGAAGGCGTCGGCGGCCGCGCCCGCGAAGCCCGCGAGCACGCGGTCGTGGTGCATCTTGCGCACCTTGCGCGCGCCCGCCTTCATGATGGTCTGGCCCACGGTGACCTGCCCGTCGCCCGCCACCGCCACGCGGCCCCGGTGCCGGACGCAGACCACGGTGGTGGCGTGGATCGGCACGACGGTCGGCGACGTCATCGCGGGCGCCGTCCTCTCAGGTCGCCCGCGGATGCGCGGCGTCGTACACGCGCATCAGGTGCTCCGGGCTCACGTGGGTGTAGCGCTGGGTCGTGGAGAGGCGGCTGTGGCCCAGCAGCTCCTGGATGAGGCGGAGATCCGCGCCGGCTCCCAGCATGTGGGTGGCGAAGCTGTGGCGGAGGGTATGGGGCGTCACCCGCTGGACGATCCCGGCCCGACGCGCGCGGGCGCGCACGATGCGAAGCGCGCTACGCGGGGTGAGCCGGCCGCCCCGCGCGTTGAGGAAGAGCGGCCCGCGCCGGCGCCCGCGCAGAGCGAGGTAGGCCGCGAGGGCGTCCAGCGCGGTCTCGCCGACCGGCACCACGCGCTCCTTGCTCCCCTTGCCGAGGACGCGGACGGTGCGCCGATCCTCGTCGAGATCGTCGACGTCGAGGCCACAGCCCTCCGCCACCCGCAGCCCACTCGCGTAGAGCAGCTCCAGGAGGGCGCGATCCCGCGCGCCGCCCACGGACGGCTCCGGCCCGGGGTGGAGGAGGGCGGCGGTCTCGTCCACCGGCAGGAACGACGGCAGGCGCCGGCCCAGGCGCGGGCCGCGCACCTGGCGCGCCGGGTTCACGTCGAGGACGCCGCGGCGGGCGAGGAAGCGGAAGCAGCTCCGCACCGCGGCCAGCTTGCGCGCGATGGTGGCCTTGGCCAGCTTCCGCTTGTGCAGCCGCGCCAGGTAGGCCCGGACCACGCGCGTGTCCGCCGCCTCCCAGCCCGCGATCTTCTCCTCGGCGAGGAAGCGGGTGAACTCGATCAGGTCGGCGGTGTAGCCCCGGAGGGTATGGGGAGACGCGCCGCGCTCGACACCCTGGTATTCGAGGAAGGACCCGACCGCCGTGTCCATTGTCGATGAGCCGGGGGGCTCCTCACGCGACCGTGGGAACCACTTCGTGCCGGTAGCCGCACTCCTCCCGGAAGCACTGCCGCGTGACCTTGCCGCCGCGAGCGTAGCGCTCGGTCAGGAACGGGGCCGCGCACTTGGGGCACGGCTCCGCCACCGGGCGCGTCCACAGGGCGAACTTGCACGTGGGGTAGTTCGTGCACGCGAAGAAGGTCTTGCCCTTGCGGGTGCGCTTCTCCAGGAGCTGGCCGCCGCAGTCGGGCAGCGGGCACGTGATCCCGAGCGTCACCGGCTTGGTGGTCTTGCATTCCGGGTAGCCCGAGCACGCGATGAACTTGCCGAAGCGGCCGTGCTTGATGACCATCGGCTTGCTGCACGTCGGGCAGATCTCGTCGGTGGGCTCGTCCGCCGGCCGCTCGCGGCCGCCGCTCATGTCCTTGGTGAACTTGCAGTCGGGATAGGCGGAGCAGGCCAGGAACTTTCCGAAGCGCCCCCACTTCTCGAGCAGCGGCTTGCCGCAGTCGGGGCACGCCTGCCCGGTGTCCACGCCGACCTTGACGTTGTCCATCTTCTTGCCGGCCGCCTTGAGGTCGCGCGAGAACTGCTTGTAGAAGGACTCGACCGTCTTCACCCAGTCCGCGTCGCCCTCCTCGATCTTGTCGAGCGATTCCTCGAGCTGGGCGGTGAACTCGACGTCCATGACCTCGGGGAAGTGGGGCACCAGCATGTCGGTGACCTGCATGCCGAGGTCGGTCGGGAAGAGGGTGCCGCGCTCGCGCCTCGCGTAGCCGCGGTCCTGGATGGTGCCGAGGATCTGAGCGTAGGTGGACGGCCGCCCGATCCCGCGATCCTCCAGCGTCTTGACCAGCGAGGCCTCGGTGAAGCGCGGCGGCGGCTGGGTGAAGTGCTGCTTGGGATCGAGCGCGAGGATCTTGAGCGTCTCGCCCACGGTCAGCGGCGGCATCACCGCCTCCGCCTCCTCCTCCGGCGTCTCGTCGGTGGCCTCGCGCGATTCGACGTACACCGCGGTGAAGCCGGGGAACTTCATGGTCGAGCCCTGGGCCCGGAAGAGGCAGTCCCCCGCGGTGGTGTCCGCGGCCACCGTGTCGTAGACCGCGGGCAGCATCTGGCTCGCGAGGAACCGCTCCCAGATCAGCCGGTAGAGCGCGAGCTGGTCCTTGGACAGGAAGCGCGCCACCGCCTTGGGCTCGCGCGCCACCGAGCTCGGGCGCACCGCCTCGTGGGCCTCCTGCGCGCTCTTCTTGGCCTTGTAGGTGGGCGGCGCGTCGGGCAGGTACTCGCGCCCCAGGCGCCCGGTCACCCACTCCCGCGCCTCCTCCTGCGCCTCCGCGGCCACCCGCACCGCGTCGGTGCGCATGTAGGTGATGAGGCCGACCGCGCCCTCCTCGCCCAGCTCGACGCCCTCGTAGAGCTGCTGGGCCAGCATCATCGTCTTCTTGGCGGTGAAGTGGAGCTTGCGGCTCGCGTCCTGCTGCAGCGTGGAGGTGATGAAGGGCGGCGCGGGATTCCGCCGCCGCTCCCCCCGCGTGACCGACTTCACGGTCCAGGCCGCGCCGTGGAGGGCGGCCATCACCGCCAGGGTGGCGGCCTCGTGGGGCAGGTCCGCCTTCTCGCCGCGCACCTCCTTGAGGCTCGCGATGAAGTCGGGCGGATTCTTGCCCTTGAGCTTGGCGTGCAGCGACCAGTACTCCACCGGCACGAAGGCGGCGATCTCGCGCTCGCGCTCGGTGAGGAGGCGCACCGCCACCGACTGCACGCGACCGGCCGACAGCCCGCGGCGGATCTTCTCCCACAGGAGCGGGGAGAGCTTGTAGCCGACCAGCCGGTCCAGCACGCGACGGGCCTGCTGGGCGTTGACCTTGTTGGTGTCGATCTTGCCCGGGTGCAGGAACGCGGCCTTGACCGCGCGCTCCGTGATCTCGTTGAACATGATCCGATGCGTCTTGGCCTTGCTGATGCCGAGCTCCTGGGCGAGGTGCCAGCCGATGGCCTCCCCTTCCCGGTCCGGGTCGGTCGCGATATACAGCGCGTCCACCTTCTCGGCCGCCTTCTTCAGCTCGTCGAGCACCTTCTTCTTGGCCGGCAGCACCTTGTACTCGGGCTTGAAGCCCTTCTTCTCGTCCACCCCGAGCTTGGACTTGGGCAGATCGCGGACGTGGCCCATCGAGGCCTTGACGACGTACGTCGAGTCCAGATACTTCTGGATCGTCTTGACCTTGGTGGGCGACTCCACCACCACCAGTGCTCGCTTCACCGCCGCCACCCGGTGGTCTCCTATCCCCGTCCGACCCGGACGAACCGTTTGCCCTCGATCTGCCGCACGCGTCCCTCCAGCTCCAGGTCCAGCAGCGCGGCCGAGACCCGCCCGGCCCCGAGGCCACTCCGCTCGATGACGTGGTCGATGTCGACCGGATCCTCACCGAGGAGCGACAGAAGCTTGCGTGTCGCCTCCGTGACTTCTCTCTGGTATTCGCTCGGCTCGCCTTCGGCTTCACCTCGCCAAGCAACTACCGGCTCGCCTTCGAGGGCGTCTCCTGCCGTTCCAATTCTTGCCGTTGCGGTGACGCAGGCCTTCCAGCGCTCCGGCAATACCGCGACCACGTCCTCCCAGCCCAACGCCAGGTGCGCCCCGTCCTGGATCAGCCGGTTGGCGCCGCGACTTTCCGGCGCGGTGATGCGCCCGGGCACCGCCAGCACCTCGCGGCCCAGCTCGGCGGCGAGGCGCGCGGTGATGAGGGAGCCGCTCCGCTCGGCCGCCTCGACGACGACCACCGCGAGCGACATCGCCGCGATCACCTGGTTGCGGATTGGAAAGTTCTGCGGGAGCGGTGGAGTCCCCGGCGCGAACTGGGAGAGGAGGGCGCCGCGCTCCGCGATCTCGACCGCGAGCCGCCGGTTCTCCGGCGGGTAGATCACGTCCACGCCCGACCCCAGCACCGAGAGGGTGCGACCGCCGACGCGCAGCGCGCCGCGGTGCGCCGCGCTGTCGATCCCGCGCGCGAGCCCGCTCACGATGGTGACGCCACGCGCGGCGAGGTCCGCCGCGAGTGTCTCGGCCACCTCGAGGCCGTAGGTGGTCGCGCGGCGCGAGCCCACGATGGCCACCGCGAGGGCGTCCTCGTCCAGCAGACGGCCACGCACGTGGAGCGTGGCGGGCGCGTCGGGGATCCCTGCGAGACGCGACGGATACTCGGCGTCCACGCGCGTGAGCACGCGCGTCGACCCGTCCTCCCGCGCCGTCTCGTCGTGGATACGCTCATGTATCACGGGCGTCACTCACCTCGCCGATCACGATCTCAGAGTCGAGCAGTGCGTTTCAGTATACCGGACCGTCAAATCGGGGCAAAACCGGGCGGGCTCGATCACCGCGGCGAGCGTCCCCCACTGAGAGAGGCGAGGAGCGCGCGCGCCTGGGTGGCGGCCTCGGTCCGCGGGTGCGACTTCACCACCTGCTCCCACGTCTCGCGCGCGCGCGGGAGGTCATGCAGGGCGCGGTAGCACATGCCGAGCTTGAGTAGCGCCTCCGCGACGGGCGGGCTCTGCGGGTAGAGGTCGGGCACCTTCTGGAACTCGGTCACCGCCTGATTGAAGTCGCGCTGGCGATAGTAGGCCTCGCCGATCCAGTACTGGGCGCTCGCGGCCAGGGTGTGCTTGGGAAACTTGTCGATGAGCTCGGTGAACTCGAGCACCGCCTGGCCGTGCTCGTCGGCGCGGAAGCTGGCCATCGCGGTCGCGTAGAGCTTCTCGCCCGTCACCTCGCGCCCGGGCGGCGGCGCCGCCGCCGGCTTCGGAGCCGGCGGGGTGGGCGGCGGCACGCTGAGCGTCGCCACCTTCTGGTTCGTCTCGTCGAGCGCGGTGCGGAGCCCCCGCACGGCGCCGTCCTGCTGCTGGATCGCCGCCTTGAGCTGCTCACGATCGGTGGCCACCGTCTTGGTCTCGCCGACCAGGAACGCGGCCTGCGCGTCGAGCGCCTTCAGCTCGCCGGCGAGCTTCCCCACGTCCTTGGCAATCTGATCCTGCCCCTTCTTCAACTCCTCGACCTGCTTGACCAGCGCGGCCATCTCGGCCTCGCGGCGCGCCTTCTCCCCGGTGCCGCAGCCGGCCGCCGTGGCCGCGAGCAGGACGACCCCGAGGAGGGGCGACGTGCACACGAACCCTTCACGCAAACGGGTCACCATGGCATTGACCGTAGCACCTGTCCGATCGAAAAGCTAATTTTCACGAGCCTTTGACTGGCACTAGACTTTTCGCTAGCATGGCGGGCCATGGACGAGCTCCCCTGGATGCTCGCGGCCTCGGCCCTCGGTACCGGCTTCGTGTTCGGCTACATCATCCAGCGCGGCGGCTTCTGCCTGACCCGCGCACTGTCCAATGCGGTGCTGATGCGGGACGGCAATATCCTGCGCGCCTACATCCTCGCCCTGCTCGTGGCGATGGTCGGTGTGCAGGTGATCGAGGCGCTGGGGCTGGTGGACATCCCCCTGCGCCCGCTGCGCTGGGTGTCGAACATCGTGGGCGGCCTGCTCTTCGGCGTGGGCATGATCCTCTCCGGCGGCTGCTCCGGCAGCACCTGGTACCGGGTGGGCGAAGGTGCCGTCGGCGCCTGCGTGGTGCTGCTGGGCTTCGCCATCGGCGCCACCACCGCCGGCGTCGGGCTGCTGGCGCCATTCCGCAGCGCGCTGCAGAAGCCCGCGTTCACGGTCGGGGACGGCGCCGCCCCGACGCTCGCCAATATCGCGGGGCTCTCACCGTGGATCGTGATCGCGGGGCTCGCGATCGGGATCGGGATCTGGCTGATGCGCGGCCGGCGCGAGCCCGAGCACGGCAAGTGGCCCTGGCCCGCCACCGGCGCTGCCGTCGGCGTGACGATCGCGGTGGGCTGGTGGGCCTCCGCCTTCGGCGACCGTCCGGTCGGCATCACCTTCGCGGCCAATACCGGCCACCTCCTCACCTACCCGATGGTCGGCTACCCCAACCGCGTCTCCTGGAGCATGCTGATGGCCCTCGGCGTCCCGCTGGGCGCCTTCGTCGCCGCGTGGACCACGAGCCAGTTCAACCTGAAATTTCCCGCGCCGTCGAGCCTCGTGAAGATCTTCTTCGGAGGCCTGTTGATGGGCGCCGCGGCCCTGATTGCCGAAGGGTGCAACATCAACCAGGGGCTGACGAACTCGGCCACGCTGGCGCTCGGCAGCCTCCTCACGTTCGCGTCGATGTGTGCCGGCGCGTGCGCGACGATCTGGTTCCTGTTCGTCCGGAAGTCCTGATCGAGCGCGCGAGTCGGCCGGGCAGCGCCGCGGGGGGCGGGGGGTGGGGCTCTGACCACGACCGCCTTTGTCGTTTCGTTGCGTGAGGAGTTCCCAATCTGGGAGGGAGAGATTCCTGGCTTCCGTTGGCGGGGAACGAGTCACCCGCCCCACCCCCCGCCCCCCGCGGCGCTGCCCGCCCGGTCTTCCTCTTCGTTGTTTCCGCTTTCCTGCTTAGAAGCCAGGCCGCAGGACGATTACCTTCACTTGCTCGCCCGGCTGGATCGTTGTTTCGCCCGGAACTACTGCTAGGCCGTCGGCAGTAACCATCGACCGCAGGACCCCTGAGCTCTGCGTGCCGGTGAGCTGGGCGCCGTAGGTATCTCCGTCCGGCGTCAGGGTGACGCGGAGGTAGCCGCGGCGGGTGTCGCCGTTTTTGATCGGGGTGAGGGCGTGGGCGGTGATGGTGGGGCGGTGGAGGCGGGGGTGGCCGGCCATGCGGAGGATCGCGGGACGGACGAAGAGCTCGAAGGTGACCATGGCGGAGACGGGGTTGCCCGGCAGCGCGAACAGGGCGAGGGCGCCCTTGCCCTCCTGCGGGATCGTCGAGAAGGCGATCGGCTTGCCGGGACGCATGTCCACGAGCCAGAGGTGCTGCTCGGCCCCGAGCCGCGCCAGCGCGGCCTTCACGAAGTCGTGCTCGCCCACCGAGACCCCCGCCGAGGACATCACGAGATCGCACGCGAGTCCCCAGCGGAGTCGCGCCTCGATGTCCTCGAGGCGATCGCGCGCGATCCCGAGGCTCACCGGCTGGGCGCCGGCCTCGATCACCTGGGCGATGAGGGAATAGCTGTTGGAGTTCGGGATCTGACCGGGCCCGATCCGTCCACCCAGATCCACCAGCTCGTCGCCGGTGGAGAGGATCCCCACCCGAGGCCGCCGGATCACGCTCACCGAGCTGCGGCCTACCGTGGCCAGCATCCCGATGTCGGCCGCGCTCAGCACCCGCCCGGGCTCGAGCACGCGGTCTCCCCGCTTCATGTCCTCACCCCGGGGCCTCACGAAGTCGCCGTCGCCGACCCGTCGCGGGACGAGCAGCGTGCCCGCCTCGTCGGTGACGTCCTCCTGGGGAATGACCGCGTCCGCGCCCTCGGGAAGCGGCGCGCCCGTGAAGATCCGGAAGGCCTCGCCCGGCCTCAGAGGCCGCTCCGCCATCGCCCCCGCGGGCACGCGGCCGGCAACGCGCAGGCGCGCGGGCGCGCCGGGAGCAACGGCGGCGGTGTCGGCGCTGCGGAGGGCGTAGCCGTCCATCGAGGAGGCGGGCCACGGCGGCATGTCGCGCGGGCTGTCCACATCCTCCGCGAGCACGCGGTGGAGGCTCTCGATCAGGGACACCCGCTCGTCGCCCAGCACGGCCACGCGCGACAGGATGCGATCGAGCGCTTCCTCGACGGAGATCACGCCCGGTATTTTACCCCGGGGACGCGACGGGCCGACGGGCTACTTGGGCAGGTTCAGGACCGGCTTGTAGCGGGCGAGGAACCAGCTGCGGCTCAGCACGAACAGGGCGAAGAAGCCGAGCGTCACCAGGATCTCGACCGGGCCGAGCGGCACCGTGTTGTCCCGGAGCAGCGAGGGAAACACGAGCAGCATCCGCTCGAAGAAGATGGCGATCCAGCCGAAGAACAGGATGACCTTGAACACCTGGTGCCGCTCCGGGGGGCGCCCGGTGAGCCGCTTGAGCAGGTACGAGAACGGGATCAGCCAGCCGATGATGAAGATGGCCCACGCGATGGCGCCCCAGGGCTGGACGAAGAAGCGACGGATCACGTAGCGGGTCTCCACCGGCACGTGCCCGTACCAGATCACCAGGTACTGCGAGAAGAAGAAGTACATCCAGAATACGCTGAGCGCGAAGGTCAGCTTGGCCACGTCCTGGATCGCGGGCGGCGCCACCCGGGTCACGCCCCGCTCGTTGGAGCGGATCGTGAGGTAGGTGACGAGCCCGAACCCGGTGTACATCGAGGTGACCACGTAGTAGCCGCCGAAGAGCCCGCTGTACCAGTGGGGATCGAGCGACATCAGGAGGTCGAAGCCCCAGAGCGAGAGCACCACCACGTAGAGCGCGAGCAGCCAGCCCGCGAGCCGGTTGCGCCGGTTCACCGCGGCGGGGGCGTCGCCCCCCGGCTGGTCCTCGACCAGCACCGCCTTCACCAGCCGCATGGCGACCCAGTACAGCAGCAGCACGCCGAGACCGATGCGCAGCGACATGAACGGCACGTTGAGCCACGCCGCCTTGATGGCCAGCGGCTCGGTCACCCAAGGATAGAGCGTCGCGCGCCCGAAGAAGAGCACGAGGAAGAGCACGAAGGAGACCGGCAGGAAGCCCGCGGTGGTGATGGCGATCCGCTTGATACTGGGCGACCACCGGCCTTCCGTCACCTGGATCATCGCGGCGACGGCGGGACCGGTGATGGCCAGGCTCGACCAGAACAGCAGGTTCACGAGGTAGATACCCCAGGCCCGGGGGGCCGAGCCCTGCAGGACCCCGTACAGGAAGGCCACGATCCCGAGGATGGCCAGCAGCACGAGCAGCGGGTGCGCGGTCCGGGACGGCACCGCCGGCGAGGCGCTCATCGCGGTCATTTCTTGGCCAGGGTCCGGAGGTAGTTCACCACGTGCCACCGTTCTTCGGAGCTGAGCGCCTCCGCGTAGGACGGCATCACCGCGCCGCCCGCCGAGAGGTAGCTCTGCCAGTACCCGTCCGTCCGCACCTTGTGCAGCTCGGGATTGGTGAGATCGGCGGGGGGGACGAACTTGGTCGAGACCGGCCCGTCGCCTCGCCCGGACGCCCCGTGGCACGGGGTACAGTAGATCGTGAAGAGCTCGCCGCCCTTCCGCACCGAGTCCCCGGAGGCGGCCACCGGGTTGCGCCGCGCCGCCGCCGCGTCCCGCTCGGCGGGCGAGTGGTAGAGCTCGCCCCCGTTGCGCGGCAGGCTCCCCGGCGGCATCGAGAAGTTGTATTCCCCGGGCATCACGCGCTGGGTGGCGGTCATGTTGTTCATAAAGCGGTATCCCGCCGCTCCCCCGAGCACGGCGCCCACCGCCCCCAGCAGCAGGAGCGTCAGGAGGAAGACCCACTTCATCATCGCCGCACCTCTTCCGCTCCCGCGGCCGACAGCATCGACTGCACCGAGTCGACCTGGTCGGGGGGACAGGCCACCGCGACCCCGAAGCGGTCCACGCTGAAGCGCGGGTCGTAGGTGGGCGACGGCTTGAGCTTGGGGAGCTGGGCCAGGACCAGGATCGCCAGGGCGCTGGCGAGGCCGCCGAGCAGGATGGTCAGCTCGAAGGCGATGATGACGAAGGGCGGGATGGACACCGGCGCCTTGCCGCCCGTCACCAGCTCCCACTTGAGCGACGTCCAGATCGTGAGGAAGAAGCCGGTCGCGGTGCCGGTCAGGGCCCCGACCACCGTGAAGAGGCGGACCTTCGACAGCGGCTCTACTCGGTCGATCTCGTGCTCGATCTCCTCGACCGGAACCGGGGTGTAGACGGTGAGGTTCGAGAAGCCCTTGGCCCGCAGATCGCGGATGGCCTGCAGCGTGGTGTCCACGTGGGCGAAGACGCCCAGCACGTTGGCGGTCGTCGTCATCTCAGTGGTGGCCCCCGGTAGGCGTCGCGTGCTTCAGGGGATGCGGCAGCACTTCCTTGACCTCCACGATCGACAGCGAGGGCATCACCCGGATGAAGCCCAGGAAGAGCAGGAAGAACCAGGCGAAGGAGCCGATGATGATGGCGGTGTCGATCACCGTCGGGTAGTACGTCCCCCACGTGTAGGGATAGAAGTCGTGGGCGAGGCCGGGCACGATGATGTTGAAGCGCTCGAACCACATCCCGATGAGCACGAGGATCGAGATGACGTAGAGGGCGACCACGTGGGTCCGCAGCTTCTTGATGAAGAGGGTGAGTGGCACCACGCTGTTACAGAAGTACATGAGCCAGTAGGCCCACGCGTACTGCTTGGACGCCTTGGCGAACACGCTGGCCCGCTCGAAGTGGTCTCCGGAGTACCAGGCGGTGAAGACCTCGCATAGGTAGAAGTAGGTCAGCACCAGGCTCGTCACCAGGATCAGCTTGGCCATCGCGTCCAGATGCTTGTTCGTGATGTACGGGTACCAGTTGAACAGGGCGCGCATGGGCAGGAGCAGCACCAGGACCATGGCGAAGCCGGAGAAGATGGCCCCGTCCACGAAGAACGGGGCGAACAGGGTGGAGTGCCAGCCCGGCACCAGGGCCATCGCGAAGTCGAAGGACACCACGCTGTGCACGGAGAGCACGAGCGGGGTGGCCAGCGCGGCGAGGAGCCCGTAGCCCCGGCGATAGTGCCGCCACTGCTGGTCGGATCCCTCCCACCCGAGCGACAGGACTGCGTAAATCTTCCGCCTGTAACCGGTCGCGCTATCGCGGAGGGCCGCGATGTCGGGCACCAGCCCCACGATGAAGAAGACCACGCTGATGGTCAGGTAGGTCGAGATCGCGAACACGTCCCACAACAGCGGCGACTTGAAGTTCGGCCACAGGTAGCGCTGGTTGGGGTACGGCATGAGCCAGTAGAAGAACCACATGCGGCCGAGGTGGATCAGCGGGAAGAGGCCCGCAGTCATGACCGCGAAGACGGTCATCGCTTCCGCCCCGCGGTAGATGGAGGTCCGCCACTTCGCCCGGAACAGGTACAGGACCGCGGAGATCAGGGTCCCCGCGTGGCCGATGCCGATCCAGAACACGAAGGTGGTGATGTACATCGCCCACATCTGGGGGGTGCGCTTGCCCGCCGCCCCGATCCCGACCCAGATCTGCCAGGCCCAGGCGGCGGCCCCGGCGGCCAGGATGAGGACCACCAGGCAGAGCCAGGCGAAGTACTTCTCGCCCGGCATGCCGATGGTGCGGAGGACGTCGCGGTTGACGTCGGCCCAGGTGACCTGGGCGGTCGCGCTCTGCGCGGGAGGCGGCGCGCTCATGCCTAGTGGCCCGCCTTCCCGTGGCCGCCCGCGGGCTCGGCGCGGACGACCTTCTTGAGATAGCTCACGCCCGGGAGCGTCCCCAGCTCGTGGAGCACGTGGTAGCTGCGGGCCGAGTGCGACAGCCTGGAGACGAGGGCGTCGCCGTCCTTCCGGTTCCCGAAGGTGATGGCCTGGGTCGGGCACGTCTGCTGACACGCGGTCTGCATGTCGCCGTCGCGCACCTGGCGTCCCGCGTCGCGCGCCGCGCCCTTGGCCGCCTCGATCCGCTGCACGCACATGGTGCACTTCTCCATCACCCCGAGCTGGCGCACCGTGACGTCTGGGTTGAGCTGCAGGTCGAGCGGCGACGACCAGGTGTAGTTGAACCAGTTGAACTTCCGCACGTGGTAGGGGCAGTTGTTGCCGCAGTAGCGCGTGCCCACGCAGCGGTTGTAGACCTGCCCGTTGAGGCCTTCGCGAGTGTGGTAGGCGGCATAGACCGGGCACACCGGCTCGCACGGCGCGATCTCGCAGTGCTGGCAGAACATGGGCAGGAACATGTTGACCGGCTTGGCGGAGGTGCCCTCCTGCCAGCGCTCCACCCGCAGCCAGTGCTGGATGCGCCCGTAGGCGACCTGGGCCTTCCCGACGGTCGGGACGTTGTTCTCGCTCTGGCAGGCGAGCACGCAGGCCTGGCAGCCGGTGCAGCGGTCCACGTCCACCGTCATCCCCCAGCGGTACTCCGGATACTTCACCGGCGGGTACATCCGAGGGTGATCCGCGTGCTCGGGCGGCTTGCCGCGCAGCTCGAGCTCGCGCGCGGCGCCCAGGCCCACCCACTGGGCGATCTCGCGATCGTCCTGGTCGAACTGCGCCTGCGGGATGGCCAGCGGGCGCCGGGCGCCGGTCTTGGCGAGCGAGACCTTCACCGCGAGCAGCGGCAGGCCGCCCGAGGCCGGATCCGGCGCGCCGGGCAGCAGCTCGATCGGATTGACCCCCACGTTCAGGAAGTTCGCCTGGCTCGCGGTGCCGGTCGCGGCGTTGCCCTGCTGCGCGAAGGTGCCCGTGTACTTGTGCCCTTGCCCCATCGCCACCGCCACCACACCGGGATGGACGAGCTCGGTCGGGTAGGCGGGCAGCTCGATGGCGCCGTGCGGGGACGTCACCTTGACGAGATCCCCACGCGCGATCCCCATCTGCTTGGCGGTCGCGGCGGGAACCTCGAGCCAGGAGTCCCAGGCCACCTGGGTGATCGAGTCCGGCACCTCGTGCAGCCACGGCAGGTCGCCACCCCGGCCGTCGTAGAAGCGGCTGGAAGGATAGATCATCAGCGCGTGCGAGCCATCCCCCTCGAGCTTCGGGGCGGCGGCCTGGATGCGCCCAGCCTCCGGGCGGAGCGAGACCGCCGGGGCCGCGCCGGTGCGCCACACCCCGCCGCGCCGGAGGGCGGCTTCCCAGAACTCGGTGAACGGTCCGGTGTTCCCGTAGTCCTTCGCAGTCTTCTGCCACTCTTCCCTGATGAAGTCCTGGAAGCTGGCCCACTTCAAGGGGCCCTTGCCCTCCTCGAGTCCGAGCGCCTGCCGGCCCACGCCGAGGAACACGTCGCCGGTGGCCTTGGCCGCGACCGGCTTGCCGTCGATCTGCACCGGTCCCATCGTGGGCTGCATGAGCCCGAGCACGCCGTCCTCGGAGGCGTAGTCGCCCCAGGCCTCGAGCGCGTGCAGCGTCGGCAGCACCAGGTGCGCCCGCGCGGTGGTCTCGTTGGGCCGGCTCGCGAGCGAGACGACGAGCGGGACCTTGGCCAGGGCCTCCGCGAAGCCCGCCTTGGGCGGCATCGCGTAGACCGGATTGACGTCCACCAGGACCAGCACCTCGATCTGGCCGGCCGCCATCGCCTGGGTCAGCCCCACCATGTCGGAATACGGGCTCACCCGGCTGAAAGGTGACGCGGCGCCGAAGCGCACGCGGGTGCCCACCGCGCCGATCGCCGCGTTGAGGAGGTTGACCGCGACGAGCGCCTCGGTGGCGGTGGTCGAGGTCGCGGCCATGCCGCCGCCCAGCACGAGGCCGGCCTTCGCCCTGGCGAGATCGCGGGCGACGTGCTTGATCGTCTCCGCGGCGACGCCGGAGGCCGCCGCGGCCGCCTCCACGTCGGCGGCGCGGACCGCCGCGCGCAGCGTGGCGAGATCGGCGCCCGGCGCCTGCAGCCCCTCGTCGACGATCACCTTGAGCATCGCGAGGGCGAGCGCCCCCTCGGTGCCGGGCGCGTTGCGCAGCCACTCGTCCGCGTTGGCCGCGGTCAGCGACATGCGCGGCTCGACGTGCACGAAGGTTCCCTGCTTGCCCTGGAAGAAGGCGTGCATCCGCGCGCAGTCGGCGGTGTAGCCCACGCGGTTGAGCCACGTCTCGAGGAAGTCCGCGCCGAAGGAGACCAGGTAGGTGGCCTCCCCGATCGCGTAGTCGGGGATCGCGTCCCGGCCGAAGGCCACCCGGTTCGAGGCGCGCAAGGCCTCGTAGCCGAACGGCTCGTAGGCGATACGCGTCCGCGCGCCGAGCAGCCGCACCCACTCGTCCATGAGGCGGGCGAGGCTGCCGGTCTCGAGCCCGCTCACCAGCGCGACGCGCGCGCCCTGCCGGCCCTTTGCGAGCGCCCCCAGCTTGTCCGCGAGCTGCTTCTCCGCGTCGGCCCAGGCGACGGGCTTGCCTCCGCTCAGGGGGCCGCGGAAGCGATCCGGATGGTAGAGGGCCTGCAGGCCCGCGTGCCCCAGCACGCAGAGCGCGCCGGTATTGGACGGGTGATCCGGATTGCCCTCGAGCTTGATGACGCGGCCGTCGCGGTTCTTCGCGATGACGCCGCACCCCGACGGGCACTCACGGCAGACACTCGCGAAGTAGGCGGGAACGCCGGGGACGATATTGTCCGGCGGAATGACGTAGGGGATGAGCTGCTCGGCCGACTGTCCACAGCCCCCGGCGGCCGCAGCGGCGCCCGTGGTGGCCACGATCTTGAAGAACGACCGGCGATCCATCCCGCTCATCCACTCCTCCGCCCTACTCGGCGCAGCCAGGTGGACATACTCCTTCGACGAGGCGTGCTGTGGATGAAGACCGGGGCGTGCGACGTGTTTCCGGGCTCCAACCTTGTGAACCCTATCACGTGGAAAAACCGGGTGTCAATAAGCTTGCGCGAAACAGGGGCAGTTGCCGCGATCCACGACGGGGCATCCGCCGTGGACTGTCGACCCTTAGCTTCTTTTCTTATATTGCTCGGCTCGCCTTCGGCTGCACCTCGCCCTGCTAGCGAGCCTTCTCCATCGCCCCCCGGCAAGCCCGCGCGGCCGCCGTGAGCTCCTCCTCCCCATGCGCCAAAGAAACGAACGCAGCCTCGAACTGGGAGGGCGCGAGGAACACCCCGCCTTCCCGCATCGCGTGGAAGTAGCGGGCATAGCGCGCGGTGTCCGCGCGCTTGGCGGAGGCGTAGTCGGTGACGGGGCCGTCCGCGAAGAAGACGGTGAGCATCGAGCCGACCCGGTTGATCCGCACCGGCACTCCCGCCGCGGAGGCGGCCTCGGCCACGTCGCGCTCGACTCGGGCGCCCAGGGCCTCGAGCCGCTCGTAGACGCCCGGCCGCTCCAGCGCGCGGAGCGTGGCCAGGCCCGCGGCCACCGCGAGGGGATTGCCGGAGAGCGTGCCCGCCTGGTAGACGCCCCCGAGCGGTGAGACGCGCTCCATCACCGTGCGCGAGCCGCCGTAGGCGCCAACCGGGAGACCCCCGCCGATGATCTTGCCAAGGCACGTGAGATCCGGACGCACCCCGTAGAGGGCCTGGGCCCCGCCCCACCCCACCCGGAATCCGGTGATGACCTCGTCGAAGATCAGGAGGCTGCCGTGGCGCGCGGTGAGCTCGCGCAGCCCGGCGAGGAAGCCCGGCGCGGGCGGCACCACGCCCATGTTGCCCGCGACCGGCTCCACGATCACCGCCGCGACCTGATCCGGATGCGCCTCGAGCTGGCGGCGCACCGCGTCCAGGTCGTTGAACGGCACCGTGAGGGTCAGCGCCGCGAGCGCGGGCGGCACCCCCAGGCTGTCGGGCACCCCGAAGGTGGCACCGCCCGAGCCCGCCTTGACGAGGAGGCTGTCGGCGTGGCCGTGGTAGCAGCCCTCGAACTTCAGGATGAAGTCGCGCCCGGTGGCGCCCCGGGCCACGCGCAGCGCGCTCATGGCCGCCTCGGTCCCCGAGGAGACGAGCCGCATCATCTCCATGGTGGGCACCGCGCGCTGGATCAGCTCGGCCATCTCGACCTCGCCCGCGGTCGGGGCGCCGTAGCTGGTGCCCCGCCGGACCGCTTCGCTCACCGCCTCGACCACCGCGGCCGCTGCGTGGCCCAGGATCAACGGGCCCCACGAGCCCAGGAAGTCGACGTAGGAGCGGCCGTCCACGTCGAAGAGCCGCGCGCCCTCGGCGCGCGCCACGAAGAAGGGCGCGCCGCCCACGCCGAGGAAGGCGCGCACCGGGCTGTTGACGCCGCCGGGCATCAGGCGCTGCGCGGCCTCGAAGAGGGCGTCGGAGTCGGGCATGGGGTCGGTTAGGGCTTCGGGAACTCGGTGGGGACGAAATCGCGAGCGGAGGTGTCCCACACGAAGGCGGCCGCGTCGGCGACGCGGCCCTCGAGCACCGAGAACACCACGTACACCGCGTCCGGATAGGCCGGCTCGCCGTTGATGAGGGCGTTCTGCCGGTCGGTGGGCGAGAAGTACGCGCCGGTGTCCACGTGGGAGTGGTAGATGGTGGCCACCCGGTAGCCCTGCACCTCGCGCCGGCCGATGGCCAGCAGATCCTTCGGGTCGATGAAGTAGGCGGTCCGCGAATCGCGCGGGTGCCGCGCGGGATCCTGCGCGTGCAGCTCGTCCTGGATATTGCGGCAGGGCATCAGCGCCCGGTCGGGTGCGGGCGCGGAGCGGGCCAGCAGCACTCCGCAGCATTCCGCGGGATACTCGGCCTCGGCCTGCGCGCGCACGCGGACGAGCTCCTCGGGGGTCAGGATCATCCCGCCGCGATCACCCTCGGCCGCCCGCCAGGGCAGGCCCGCCGCCCGCGAGGGCAGGGATAATCGAGACCTCGTCCCCGTCCTTGAGCGTGGTCTCGAGCCCCTGCAGCGCTTCGATGGCCTCGTTGTTGACGTAGATGTTCACGTGATGGTGCACCTCGCCCTGGTCGTTGCGGACCAGGCCCTTCAGACCGCCGAACTGGTCCTCCAGCTCGTCGAGCATGCCCTTCACGTCGGGCGCCTCGACGGCGACCCGGTCCGCGTTCTTGGTCGCGCGGCGGAACGGCGTCGGGATGTAGACCTGAACACTCATGGCCGCTCTCCTAGAAGGTGATGCTCAGATAACGCTCGCCAGTATCGCACAGCACCGTGACCACGACCTGGTCGGCGGGCAGCGTCTCCGCGACCTGGCAGGCCGCGAACACGTTGGCCCCGGACGAGATGCCCACCAGCAGGCCCTCCTCGCGGGCGAGCCGCCGGGCCATGGTCGTCGCGTCCTCGTCGCGCACCGGTATGATGTCGTCGAGCACGGAACGATTCAGGATCCCCGGCACGAACGAGGCGCCGATCCCCTGGATGCCGTGCGGTCGGAAGCGGCCGCCGGAGAGGACGGGCGACCGCGCCGGTTCCACTCCGACCACGCGCACCCCGGGCAGCCGCTCCTTCAGCACCTCGCCCACCCCGGTCACGGTGCCGCCGGTGCCGACGGCCGCGACGAAGACGTCCAGGCGCTCCTCGGTGGCGTCCAGGATCTCCAGCGCGGTGGTGCGGCGATGCGCCTCGGGGTTCGCGGGATTCTCGAACTGCATCGGCATGAAGTACTCGGGATGCTCGCGACAGATCTCCTGGGCCGCGAAGACGGCTCCAGACATGCCCTCGATGGCGGGGGTCAGGTGGATCTCGGCGCCGTAGCGGGCGAGCAGGCGCTGCCGCTCCGCGCTCATGTCGTCGGGCATGGTGAGGATGAGGCGATAGCCCCGCACCGCGCACACCATCGCGAGCCCGATGCCGGTATTGCCGCTGGTCGGCTCCACCAGAGTCGCGCCCGCCTTGAGCACCCCGCGCCGCTCGGCGTCCTCCACCATGGCGACCGCGATGCGGTCCTTGACGCTCCCGCCCGGGTTGAGCGATTCGAGCTTGGCCAGCACGGTGGCGCCGCCCGGCTTCGGGATGCGGTTGAGGCGCACCAGCGGCGTGCCGCCCACCAGCTCCAGCACCGAGCCCGCCATCTTCGGCCGCGGCGGCGCGGTCGCTCGCTTGGTCGTCATGATCCTGTCCTTCATATCCGCTCGGCTCGCCTTCGGCTGCGCCTCACCAAGCAGCAGCTAGATGTGGTACATCGGGCGCGTCGCGCGCCGCCGATCGAGGGCGCGCCGGCGCAGATCGTCCAGCGTGGTGCGGTCCACCACGGACGCGACCGCTTCCGCGATCTCCTGCCACAGGTCGTGGAGCCCCGCCGCGTCTTCTCCGCGGCCGCCCCGCCGCGGCGAATCGGGCCCGGCCGGCGGGCCCTCCACCGCCCGCAGGAGCTCGCCCACCGTGACCTGGTCCGCGGGCCGACTCAGCCGGTAGCCGCCCGCCGACCCGCGCCGCGCGTAGAGGAACCCGGAGCGCTTGAGCTGGAGCAGGACCTGCTCGAGGTAGCGCTGCGGGATGCCCTGGCGGGCCGCGACGTCCTGGATGGGCTGGAGATCCTGGCCGTCGTGCAGGGCGAGGTCCACCATCGCCTTGATGGCGTACTCCCCCTTCGCCGAGATCCTCACGCGCGACCCTGCTCGATGAGCCGGGCCGCGTCCTTGGCGAAGTAGGTGATGATGATGTCGGCTCCGGCCCGCCGGATGCCGGTCAGCGCCTCCAGCACCGCGCGATCCTCGTCGAGCCAGCCGAGCTGGCCGGCCGCCTTGAGCATCGCGTACTCGCCCGAGACCGAGTAGGCGGCCACCGGGAGCCCGAACTCGCCCTTCACGCGGGCGATGACGTCGAGATAGGGCAGCGCCGGCTTCACCATCACGATGTCCGCGCCCTCGTCCACGTCGAGCGCGACCTCCCGCATCGCCTCCATCGCGTTGGCGGGATCCATCTGGTAGGAGCGCCGGTCGCCGAACTGCGGGGTGGAGTCCGCCGCCTCGCGGAACGGGCCGTAGAAGGCGGAGGCGTACTTGGCCGAGTAGGCCATGATCGGCGTCTCCGGGAAGCCCGATTCGTCGAGGCCCTCCCGGACCGCGGCGACCCGGCCGTCCATCATGTCCGACGGCGCGATCAGGTCCGCGCCGGCCTCCGCGTGCGAGACCGCGGTGCGCGCGATCAGCTCGAGCGTGGGATCGTTCTTGATCCGCCCGTCCTCCACCACCCCGCAGTGCCCGTGACTGGTGTACTCGCACAGGCACACGTCGGTGATCACGAGCAGATCCGGGATCGTGTCCTTCACCGCCCGCACCGCCTGCTGGATGATCCCGTCCTCCGCATAGGCCTCGGTGCCCCGCGGGTCCTTGTCGCGCGGCAGCCCGAACAGGAGCACCGCCGGGATGCCCATGGAGGCGGCGTCCTTGCACTCCTTGAGCAGCTCGTCGATGGAGAGCCGGAACTGCCCGGGCATGGAGCTGATCGGCTCGCGGACCCCGCGCCCGTGGACCGCGAAGAGCGGGTAGACGAAGTCGTCGATGCGCAGCGAGGTCTCGCGCACCATGGAGCGCAGCAGCGGCGACTCCCGAAGCCGGCGGGGACGGTAGACGGGGAACGGCATGCGCTAGCTCCTTGCGTGCTCGAAGTGGGTCACGATGGCGCGGGCCAGGGCCGGGATCGTGTAGTCCTCGGGGACGATCTGGGTGGTGAGCCCGCGGCCCTCCGCGGTCGCCCGCGTGATGGGGCCGATGCAGGCGACGGTGACGCCCCGGAGGAGCCGCGGCAATTCGGCTCCGCCGAAGAGCGAGCAGAAGCTCCGCACCGTGGAGGAGCTGGTGAAGGTCACCACGTCCACCCGGCCTTCCGCGAGGGCCTCGCGCAATCCCGCGGCGTGCTCGGTGGCCGCGCGCGTGCGGTAGGCGGCCACCTCGGTGACGTGGGCCCCGTGCGCGGTCAGCTCGCGCACCAGCACGTCGCGGGTCTCCGCCGCGCGGGGCAGCAACACGCGGTCTCCCTTCGCCACCACCGGCCGCAGGTGATCGAGCAGCGCCTCGGCGACGTACTCCCCGGGAACGACCTCGGCGGTCAGCCCCCAGTCACGCAGCGCGCCCGCCGTCGCGGGCCCGATGGCGGCCAAACGACTCCGCTCGAGCCGCGCCCGGCCCCGCCCGGTGGCCTCGACGCGGCGGCGGACCATGGCCACGCCGTTGACGCTCGTGAACACGACCCACTGGTGCTCCTCGGCGAGGGCGGCGTCGAGGGGGGCCCAGGAATCCGGGGGCTCGATGGCGATGGTCGGCACGAGCATCACCCGTGCGCCGGCCGCTTCGAGCAGCTCGGCGAACGGACCGGCCTGCTCGCGCGCCCTGGTGACCAGAACAACTCTACCGGCCAGGGGTTTATCACCCCTTGCCTCGGTCATCACTTGATCACCCGCGGCTCGCATCGAGAACTGCCTTCGCCCCCTTGGCCAAGAGCTCATCCGCCAGCGCCATGCCCAGCCGCTCCCCGGCCGCGGCGGGTCCTTCGGTACTGGCCCGCAGCATGGTCGCTCCGTCCGGGCTCGACACGACCCCGGTCAGAACCAGGGTCTCGCCGTCCAGGCGCGCGTGGGCCGCCACCGGCGTATGGCACCCCGCCCCCAGCCGGGCCAGGAATGCCCGCTCCGCCAGGGCCGCGAGCCTCGTTCGAGTGTCGTCCACGCCGCGCAGAAGTTCAAGCAGTTCCCGGTCGGCTTGGCGGGCTTCGACGGCCAGCACCCCTTGCCCCACTGCGGGCACGAACTCGGCCGGATCGAGCGGCGTGCAGTGCGGCGGGTGGAGCCCGAGACGCTTGAGCCCCGCTGCGGCCATGATGAGGGCGTCGTAGGCGCCCGCGCGGAGCTTCTCGAGCCGCGTCTCCACGTTGCCGCGGATCGGCTCGGTCCGGAGATCCGGGCGGCGCGTGAGCACCATCGCGCGGCGCCGTGGGCTCGACGTCCCCACCACCGCGCCCGCGGGCAGGGCGTCCCATCCCCCGTCGCGCCGGCCGAGCAGGACGTCGCACGGGTCCTCCCGGAGCGGGAACGCGCCGAGGGTCAGGGCAGCCGGCAGCTCGGAGGGCATGTCCTTGAGGCTGTGCACGCCCACGTCCACCTGGCCGGCCAGCAGCGCCTCCTCGATCTCCTTCACGAAGAGGGCCTTGCCGCCGAAATCGGCCAGCGCGACCTGGGCGAGGCGGTCCCCGGAGGTCCTGATCACCACGATCTCGACTTCGGCCCCGCGCGCGCGCAGCGATACCGCCACCGATTCACTTTGAACGACCGCGAGGCGGCTGCCCCGCGTGCCGAGGCGAATCTTCATTCGCGCGAGTCGGGCCGGCCGGGGCCGCGCAGCCCGAACAGCTCGGAGATCACCTCGGTCCACCGGCGGGCGTGGCCGGCGCGTGAGGAGTCCTTGAGCTTGACCATGGGCGCGTGCAGCACCTTGTTCACGATCGCCTGGCTGAGCGCCTCCATCACCCGCCGCGTCTCCTCGCCCGCTCCAGGCAGGCGCCCGAGCGCGCGCTCCAGCTCGGCGCGGCGGATGGCCTCGAGCTTCTCCCGGAGCGACACGATCGTGGGCACCACCTCGAGCTGCCGCAGGCGCCCCGCGAACTTCACCACTTCCCCCTCGAGCAGGGCCTGGGCGCGCAGGGCCTCGCGCTGCCGCTCCTTGAGATTCGCCTCGACCACCGAGCGCAGGTCGTCGATGTCGTAGCAGAAGGCGTTCTCGAGATCGTTGACCGCGGGCTCCACGTTCCGCGGGACCGCGATGTCGATGAAGAACAGCGGGCGGCCGCGGCGCACCTGCAGGGCGGCCCGCACCTGCCGCGCGGTGACGATCGGCTCGGGCGCCGCCGTCGAGGTGATCACGATGTCCACCAGGGCCAGGGTCGCCTCGAGATGCTCGAAGGGCACCGCGATGCCGCCGAGTCCGCGGGCCAGATCCTGGGCGCGGCTCCAGGTGCGGTTGGCCACGTAGAGCGGCAGCGCGCCGTGGTCGACCAGGTGACGCGCGGCCAGCTCGCTCATCTCGCCCGCGCCCACGAGGAGCACCGCTCGGCCCTCGAGCCCGTCGAAGATCTTCCGCGCCAGTTCGACCGCCGCGTACGAGATGGACACCGCGAGGCGTCCGACCTCGGTCTCCGAGCGCACCCGCTTGGCCGCGCTGAACGCCTGGTTCATCAGGGCGTGGAGCACCGGCCCCGCGGTGCCCGCCGACCGGGCGAGCGCGAAGGCGTCCTTCACCTGGCCCAGGATCTGAGGCTCGCCCAGGACCATGGAGTCCAGGCTGGCCGCCACGCGGAAGGCGTGGAGCGCCGCTTCGTCTCCGGTGACCGTGTAGACGAGCGGCTCGAGGTCGCGCCAGTGGAGCCCGCGGTGGCTGCCCAGCCGCCCGAACGCGGCGGTGCGCGCCTCGCCGGGCACCGCGGCCACCCCGTAGACCTCGACCCGGTTGCAGGTGGAGACGATCATGACCTCGTCGAGGAGCCCGCGGCCGGTGAGGTCCAAGAGGATCTCGCGGATCTTCTCCTCCTCGAGCGCGAGCTGCTCGCGCACCGCCACCGACGCGGTCCGGTGATTCAGACCCGCCACGAAGAGGGTAGCCCCCGGCTTCATGGCCACCCCTCAGGACCCGTGCCGGCCGTGGAGGAAGACGCCCGCGCTCAGCGTGGCCAGCAGCACGCAGAAGCCGGCGATGGCGTAGTAGGCGGCGCGCCGGCCGCCCCACTGACCCATCACTCGACCGAGCAGGGTGGCCGCGTAGATCAGCCACATCACCAGCGAGAAGAGCGCGAGCGGGTCGAAGGTGAGCAGGCTCCCCCACGCGGCGGGGGCGGAGAGCACGCCCAGGGCCAGCCCGACCGTGAGGAAGGGGAAACCGATGGTGAGCGTGGCCACCGTGAGCCGGTCGAGCGTCTCGAGCGGGGGCAGGCGGCGGTAGAACGTGCCGGTCCGCTTGTGCTTGAGCTGCCCCTCGCGCACGAGATACATCAGCGCGACGCCGAAGTTCAGCACGAGGGCGGCCAGGCCCACCAGCACGAGGGCCACGTGCACCATGATCCAGCCGCTCTTCACCGGCGTCTCCAGCGCGATCGATCGCAGCCCGGTGGGCAGCCCGAGCCCCAGGGCCAGGACCACCGGGAGCACGAAGGCGCTGAGCGGCCGGATGCGGTGGCGGCGCTCGATCCAGAAGTCGAGCAGGACCGCGGCCCAGATCACGAGCGAGATCACCTCCGCCATGGTCATGAACGGCAGGCGCCCGAGCTCGATGCCCCGGGCGATCACCGCCGCGGTATGGCAGACCCAGCCCGCCTGGGTCAGCAGGAGGGCGACCCACGCGAGCTGGTCGCGGCGGCCGAAGAGGGCGCCGATCGCCGCCGCCGCGGCCAGGATGTAGGCGGTCAGCGCCACGTCGTAGAGCACCGCGTTCACGCGCGGATCTCCCCCTGGGGCCCCTCGGGCGGCAGCAGGTGGGCGAGGGACGGCGTGGAGCGCCAGTAGCCCTCCCGGGCCGCGTAGAGGTCGAGGTGGGGTGAGCCCCAGTCCTCCACGAGGGGCGCGCCCGCGTTCCAGCGCTGGCGGCGATCCACGCCCTTCAGATAGCCCTGGCACGCGCGGCAGGCCTCGATGAAGTAGCCCTCGTCGAGCTCCTCGGCCACGAGCCGGACGAGATCCCGCGAGTTCCAGCTCTCGCAGAAGGGACACCGGAGCCGGGCCGCGATCCACGCGCCGCCGCAGACGTGGCAGGAGAGCCGGCGGCGGCCGTCCTCCACGAGATCGCCGTACGACGCCGCGCCGCCGCACCACGGGCAGCCGCCGCGCGTCCACACGCCGTCCGGCAGCTCGCGCACGCCCTCGAAGTAGGTCTCGAGCGCGGGCCGTAGCGCCGCCGCGGGCAGGAACGCGCCCAGATGGGATCCGAGGCCGAAGCGCTCCTGGAGCGCCGCCGCCGGATCGCGGTCCAGTCCGGGGATCAGGGCCGCCGGGCCCACCTGCCCGTCGTCCCACGCCTGAGCGAACTGGCGCAGCGCGGCGGCGGCCTCCGGGCCGTCGGCGGCCAGGCGCTCCATCACCGGCCCCAGCAGATCCTCCACCGATGCGGCGGGAATCACGGGAGTGGCACCGGCCAGCAAGGGACGGCCGGCCTGCCATCGTTGACGGCACTCCTCCGCCGACACGACCAGCGGCTCGAGCGCCGCCGGCGGCTTCCAGGCGACCCAGCCCTCGAGGATGGCGGTCCAGAAACGGAGCGGCTCGGCCAGCGCGGCGCGGCGGGCGAGCAGCGCCTGCCAGTCGGCCATCAGCGCGGAATAGTCGGGCATGGCGTCAATCGGCGACGAGCGCGTCGCCCGCGTAGAGATTGAGACCGTCCGGCCGCAGGTAGCCGATCACGGTGATCCCGAGCTGCTCGGCGAGCCCCACCGCCATCTCGGTCGGCGACGTTCGCGAGGCGACCACCGGCACCCCCATGCGCGCGGCCTTGAGCAGCATCTCCGACGACACCCGGCCGGTGGACAGGAGGATGCGGTCCACGGTCGGGATGCCCTTGAGCAATGCCTCGCCCTTCACCTTGTCCACTGCGTTGTGGCGCCCCACGTCCTCCGCCATCACCAGGATTCGCTCGCCGTCGGCCAGCGCCGCGCCGTGGATGCCGCGGGAGGCCTGATAGCGCGTGGCCTGCCCGTAGAGCTCCTTGAGCCGCCCCGCGAGCTCCTGCGGGGTCACGCGCAGCGAGGAGTGCAGCCGGGGGAAGAGGCGCGGGTCGATCCGGAAGGTGATGCCGCCGCCACAGCCCGACGTGAGGATGCGCTCGGTGGGCAGGGTCACCGCATGCGAGAGGGTGACGTCCGCGCGCCCGTCCACCTCGGAGATGTCGAGCCGGCTGATCTCGGCGGGATCCTCCACGACCTTCTCCATCCAGAGATAGCCGACGACCAGCGCGTCGAGCTGGAAAGGCGAGCACAGCAGCGTGAGAAACCGCTCCCCGTTGACATGGACCGTCAACGGCTGTTCCCGGACGACCTCGCCCTTGACTTCTTCGAGCCGGCCGCCCTTGACGTGGAAGTAGGTCCGCATGTCTGGTGGCTGCCGGCCTCAGTATAAAGGAAGGGGCCCCGCTCGGGGCCCCTTGTCCCGCCGGCGGTGGAGCGGTCTCAGGCGTGCGTCATCACCACGACGTAGCGCAGGATGAAGCCGCCGACCAGCACGAGCACCGCCGGGATCACCGCGGGCACCCACCGGGCGCCCAGCACGTCGAGCAGCAGGGGGGCGACGAGCCCGGCCACGACCAGCCCTCCCCAGAAGAGCGGGGCCAAGGACCCCGAGACCAGCGGCCTGGCGGCGGATCCCAGGAGGACCAGGAACAGCACCAGCACCGCCATCTCGAACAGGATGGCGAAACGGTCCGCCCGCTTGACCTTCTTGAAGCCCTCCCCCGCCGAGTCCCCGCTCAGGTAGAGCAGCAGCGAGATGGAGGCCATGCCGGTGGACGCGCCGGAGGCCAGGAACAGAGCCCCCATGAGGCGGGCGTCGCTCCAGAAGGGCAGCGCGGTCGCGCTCAGGAGCACGCCGGTGTAGCTGGCGAGGAAGAAGCCGAAGATGGTGCCTACCAGGCTGATCTTCCGCCGCAGCGCGGCCCGCCCCTCGTCGGCGGAGAGCGACAGTGCCGAGGACACGAAGGCGAAGAGGCCGAAGACCCCCAGCATCCAGGCCCCGATGGACATCGGGTCCCAGAACTTGAAGTGCATCATCATGTTGAGGAAACGGCTCGGCGTCCCCAGATCGAGGATCAGGAGGATGCCGCACACGCCGATCATGAGCAGCGAGAGGATGTAGCCGGTGCGCACCACGCTGCGATCCCGGGAGCTGTCGAAGTTGTCGGCGATGGCCGCCGTGAAGTAGGCCCCGCCCGCGATACCGCCGAGAAAGAAGTACCAGACGATCAGCAGGTGCCAGTCGGGGCTCTTAAGCATCGCCGGTCCCCTTCCCGCCTCGCTCGCGGAACGCCACGACCGCGGTCACGCCTACCAGGAGCGCGGCGCCCACCGACAGCACCGAGTCCACCAGGACATTGCGCTGCGGCAGCAGGGGCTTCTCGGGCAGGTTGTAGGTGGACGGCTTGTCCAGCAGGAGGAAGAACGCGTTGAGCCCGCCGAGGGGCCCGTTGCTATCCACGCCGTAGAGCTGGGCGCCGGTGTAGCCCATCTCCTTGAGCTTGGCCATGCGCTTCTCGGCCTTCGCGGCCAGCTCGTCGCGGAAGCCGAACTGGATCGACTCGGTGGGACAGGCCTTGGCGCAGGCCGGCCCGAGCCCATTGTGGATGCGGTCGTTGCAGAAGGTGCACTTGTTGGCGCGCCCGGTGTCGTGGTTGAAGGCCACCACCCCGAACGGGCACGAGCTGACGCAGTACCGGCAGCCGTTGCAGACGTCCTGGTTGATGTTGACGGTGCCGTACTCGGTCCGGTAGATCGCCCCGGTGGGGCAGGCCTGGAGGCATCCCGCCTGCGCGCAGTGCTTGCAGACGTCCGACATCAGCAGCCACTGCAGCTCGCCGTTGGCCTGCGGCTTCTCGATGAAGCGCACGAGGCGGTAGGTCTTGTCGGTGAAGTGGGCGTGGTTCTGGTAGCTGCCGGTCCACTCGGGCTGCTCCATCGGCAGCTCGTTCCATTGCTTGCACGCCACCTGGCAGGCCCGACAACCGATGCAGAGGGACGTGTCCGTGAACATCGCGAGCGTGCGGGCCATGGCTACACCTCCCCCTTCTTCACGTTACAGAGGAAGGCCTTGGTCTCCTGAATGTAGACCGTGGGGTCTCCCACCGTCGCGGAGAGATCATTGGTGATGTCGCCCTTGGAGATGCCGTTGTACCCCCAGTGCCAGGGGATACCGATCTGGTGGGTCTTCTTGCCGTCGATCATGAACGGCTTCAGGCGGTGGGTGACCATGGCGGTGACGTGGACCTTGCCCCGTGGCGTCACGACGGTGACCCGTTCCCCGTTCTTGATAGCCAGCTCCGCCGCGAGCTCGTGACTGATCTCGGCGAAGTGGGAGTGGAACAGCTCGGCGAGCATGGGCAGGTACCGCGACATGACGCCCGAGAGGTGATGCTCGGTGAGGCGGTACGTGGTGACCACGTAGGGATAGTCGGGCGAGCCCACCGGGGCCAGGTCGTTCTTCTGGTCCGGCACGGTCCAGATCTTTACCACCGGGTTCATCTGCTGCTTGGACAGCAGGTTCTTGGTGGGCGACTCCACCGGCTCGTAGTGCTCCGGGAACGGACCGTCGTTGAGCGGGCCGAAGAAGGCCGCCACCAGATCCGCCCGCATGATGAACGGCTTGTCGCCGTTCTTGGCGTCGGGGGCGAGGAAGGCGTTGAAGTCCGGGACGTCGAGGCCCACCCACTTGCCCTTCTTCTCCGGCTCCTGCCCGGGCGCCTCCGGGTCCCACCAGATCAGCTTCTTCTTCTCGCTCCAGGGCTTGCCCTGGAGGTCGGCGGAGGCGCGATTGTAGAGGATGCGCCGGTTGGCCGGCCACGCGAACCCCCAGCCGTGCGCCAGGTAGTCCTTGTCGTCGGCGGGCTTGCGCAGATTGGCCTTGTTGATGAGCTTGCCGTCGGGGCCCTCGACGGTGACGCCGGTGTAGATCCAGCAGCCGCCGGCGGTCTTGCCGTCGTCGGTCATGTGGGCGAAGGTGTTCAGCGCCTGGCCCTTCTTGTACACGACCTTGCCATCCTTGTCGGTGATCTCCTGGGTGGCGTAGCCGTTGACCTCCTTGAGGACCAGCTCCATGTTCGGCTCTTTGGGGTTGTCCCCGTACTCGAAGCTGGCGGCGAGGAAGCCCTTGTCACGCTCCTTCTTGGAGCCGGCGTACATCTTCTGCAGCCGCTTGGCGAGGCTCACGAAGAACTCGGCATCCGAGGTCACGTCGCCGGGCGGATTGACCGCCTTCTCGTGCCACTGGATCAGCCGCATCGTGTTGGTCAGCGAGCCGTCCTTCTCCGCGGCGGGGGCGGCGGGCAGGAAGAACACCTCGGTCTTGATGTCCTTCCCGCTGACCCCGGGGGCCTTCCAGAACTCCGCGGTCTCGGTGAGGAAGATGTCCTTCACTACCAGCCACTCGAGCTTGCCGAGCGCGGCGCGCGCCAGCTTGGCGTTGGGCCCGCCCACCGCCGGATTCTGCCCGTCGGCCAGGAAGCCCTTGATGATCCCCTTGTACATGTCCACGAACATGTGCTGGTGGCTGTAGGCATCCGCGGAGGCCCGCTTGGGCAGCCACTGGTAGCCGTACTCGTTCTCGGCGGTCGCCTTGTCCCCGAACCAGGCCTTGAGCAGGCTCACCATGAACTTGGGCCGGTTGACCCAGAAGCCGCCCTTCGGCGTCTCCTTCTCGAGCCAGGTCTTGAGGTCGGGATGCGCGTCGCGCAGCGGCATCGGCAGGTAGCCCGGCAGCTCGTGGTAGAGCAGCTCGAGGTCCGTGGCCCCCTGGACATTGGCGTGGCCACGCAGGGCCACCACGCCACCACCCGGCCGCCCGATGTTGCCGAGCAGGGTCTGCAGCATGCAGAGCGCCCGGATGTTCTGGACGCCGTTGGTGTGCTGGGTCAGGTTCAGCGCGTAGGTGATGCTGCCCGTCTTCTCGGGCCCGCTGTTCTCGCAGAAGAGCTGGGCGACCTGGACGAACTTCTCCTTGGGGATGCCGCACACCCGCTCCACCATCTCGGGGGTGTAACGGCTGTAGTGCCGCTTCATGAGCTGGAACACGCTGTTGGGATCGCTCAGGGTCAGGTCGCGCTTGGGATTGCCCTCGCCGTCGAGCTGGTACTTCCACGTGTCCTTCTTGTAGGTCTCGGCCACGTGGGGATCGGCGCCACCCTTGCCGGTCTGCTCGAGCCCGGTGAAGAGGCCACCGCCGTCGGTGGCGGTCTTGAAGGCGGGGTCGATCAGGAACGAGGCGTTGGTGTAGTAGACGACGTAGTCCTTGAAGTAGAGGTTCTTCTGGATGGCGTAGTGGATCAGCCCGCCGAAGAAGGCGATGTTGGTGCCCGACCGCAGCGGCACGTGGATGTCGGCCACCGCGCTGGTGCGCGTGAAGCGCGGATCCACGTGGATGAACTTGGCCCCGCGCTCCTTCGCCTTCATCACCCACTGGAAGCCGACCGGATGATTCTCCGCGAAGTTGCTGGTGGCCATGATGACATCCGAGTTCTGGATGTCGATCAGGTTGGTCGTCATCGCGCCCCGCCCGAACGTGGTCCCCAGAGCTGGGACCGTGGCGGAGTGTCAGACTCGGGCCTGATGCTCGTGGTAGACGATGCCGAGGGTGCGATTGAGCTTGCTGAGGAGGTAGCACTCCTCGTTGTCGATGCAGGCCGAGCCGAGCGAGGCGATCGCGTCGAGGCGATTGACCACCACCTCCTGGCCGTCCTTGTTCTTCTCCTTCCCGACGAAGTACTTCTCACGCGCGTCGTAGTAGCGCTTGGTGATCTGCTCGTACATCCAGTCGAGCGGCTTCTCCTCCCACTTGTCCGAGTTGGGCGCCCGGTACATCGCCTTGGTCGGGCGCAGGGGGTTGTTGGAGAGCTGGATCGTCGCCGCGCCCTTCGGGCAGAGGCGGCCCAGGGTGTGCGGGGTATCCGGATGCCCCTCGATGTCGATGATCTTGTCGCCCTTCGAGTACACGAGCTGGATGCAGCCGACGGCGCAGTACGGACAGACGCTCGGATGTACCTTGGCTTCCTTGAGCTTCAGGGTGGTGGCGGCCGCCTGGACCGGCTTGAGGTCGAGGGCCGCGGTCCCGGCGGCCACGCCCGCGCCGGTCGACCCCGCGTACTTGAGGAAATCACGCCGCGATAGGCTCATGGCGACACCTCGTTGTGGTCACGCCTGCGTCTAGGGTCGTGAAGTTGCGAGAATTCTAGGGCGGTGGTCAGACCAGTGTCAAGGCAATCGTGTGCCATCGTTGGGGGACCTCAGCCTTCCTCGCCGCGGCCCAGGTGCGCCCGGTCCTTGATGTAGAGAGCATAGCGGGCCTGCACCAGCGCCTCGGCTTCCCCCAGCCGGCCGGCCTCGACCGCCTCCATGATCTCCCGCTGATGGCGGACCTCCACGATGGCGCCCCCCAGGATGGGATCGTAGTAGCGGCCCAGCTCCAGCAGCAGGCGCCGGGCCTGGGGCGGATTCTCCAGGCTCGCCAGGAGGTCCCGGATCAGAACCAGCGCATGGTCCTCACGCTTCCGGGCCTTGAAGCCCTTGCCGCGGCCCGGGCCCTCCCCGTCCTCGACCGGCGGCTGGCCGCCTTCCGGCAGCTCGTCCGGGATCATGGGGCGTCCCCCGCGGCCCGCGGCCGCGCCTCCGGCCCGTACAGGACGCGCACCAGCATCAGCCCCTGGGCCGGCGCGGTGGGTCCGGCCCGCTTCCGATCCCGGCCGTCCACGACCTCGCCGATCCACCCGGGCGGCCGCGCGCCCCGGCCGACCTCGACGAGGCTGCCCACGATGTTGCGGACCATGTGATGCAGGAAGCTGTCGGCCGAGAGGCAGATCACCAGGCGCTCGCGCCGGGCCACCACCCGGGCCGATGTGATCGTGCAGGTGGGCGTCCGATCGCGGCCCGCCGCCGCGCAGAAGGCGGTGAAGTCGTGCTTGCCGCGAAGGGCCGCGAATCCGGCCGCCATGGCGGCCACGTCGAGCGGGAAGGGAGCGTGCCAGGCGTAGCGCCGCAGGAAGGGATCCGCCTGCGGGCCGCGATCGATCAGATAGGCGTAGCGCTTGCCGCGGGCCCAGCGGCGCGCGTCGAAGCCCGCCGGCGCCAGGCAGGCGTCGAGCACACGCACCGAGGGAGGCAGCAGGGCGTTGAGGGCGCGGTGGAGAGCCGCGGGCGGGACCGCGGAGGACGTGGAGAGGCTGGCCACTTGGCGGAGGGCGTGCACGCCCGCGTCGGTGCGGCTCGCCCCCGTGATCTTCACGGGCCCACCCAGCACCCGGGCCGCGGCGGCCATCAGGAGGCCCTGCACCGTGGCGAGCCCGGGCTGGACCTGCCAGCCGTGCAGCTCCGTGCCCTCGTAGGCGAGCGTGAGCCTTACGGTCGTCAGCGGATCAACAGCTCCGCGATCTGGATGCCGTTCAGGGCAGCGCCCTTCCGGAGCTGATCGCCCACCACCCAGAAGTTGAGCCCGTTCGGCAGCGACAGGTCCTCGCGGACCCGACCCACGTAGCAGTCGTCCTGGCCTTCCACGACGACCGGCATCGGGTAACGATTCTCCCCGGGCTCGTCCCAGAGCTTGAGCCCCGGGAAGCCCGCGAAGACCTCGCGCGCCCGCTCGCGGCCGAGCTTGATCTCGGTCTCCGCGTTGACCGCCACCGAGTGGGCGGTGAAGACCGGCACCCGCACCGTGGTGGGTGAGATCAGCAGGTCGGGGAGCTCGAGGACCTTGCGAACCTCGTTGACCAGCTTCATCTCCTCGCCGGTGTAGCCGTCGGCCCCGAACTGGTCGACGTGGGGAATGACGTTGAAGGCGATCTGGTGCTGGAAGAACCGCGGCGTGATCGCCTCGCCCCGGGCCCACGCGAGCGTCTGGCTGCGCAGCTCGTCCACCCCCTTGACGCCGGCCCCCGAGACCGCCTGGAAGCTGGTCGCGACCACCCGGCGGAGCCGGCCCGCGTCGTGGAGGGGCTTGAGCGGCATCACGGTGACGATGCTGGTGCAGTTCGGGCAGGCCACGATGCCGCGATGCCCGCGCACCGCGTGGGCGTTGATCTCCGGCACCACCAGCGGCACGTGGGGATCCATCCGGAACGCGTTGGACTTGTCGACCACGACCGCGCCGGCCTTCACGGCCAGCGGGGCGTACTCCTTGGACTGGGCCGAGCCCGCCGAGAAGAGCGCGATGTCCACTCCCTTGAAGGCGCCCGGGCCGACTTCCTCCACCCGCACCGGCTCGCCCTTGAAGGTAACGGTCTTCCCGGCCGAGCGCGCGGAGGCAAAGGCCCGCAGTTCCCGCACCGGGAACTTGCGCTCCTCGAGGATCTTGAGGGTCGTCTGCCCCACCGCGCCCGTCGCGCCCACCACCGCCACCACCACGCCTGATGCCATGACTCAGAGTCTCCTGTCTATCTGATTGTTTCAGTACGACTTCTCGACCTCTGCCGAGATCAGGTCGCCCATCTCTACCGTGCCCACCAGCTTGGTGCCCGCCGAGTGGATGTCCCGGGTCCGGTGCCCCCGCTCCAGCACGCGCAGGACCGCGGCGTCCACCCGGTCCGCGTCCGCTCCCCGCTCGAGCGAGTAGCGAAGCAGCATGGCCGCGGACAGGATCGCGGCGATCGGGTTGGCCACCCCCTGGCCCGCGATGTCGGGCGCGGTGCCGTGGACGGGCTCGTAGAGCCCCATGCGGCCGCCGGTGCCGCCGAGGCTGGCCGACGGCAGCATGCCCATGGACCCGGCGAGGATGGCCGCCTCGTCCGAGAGGATGTCGCCGAAGGTGTTCTCGGTCACGATCGTGTCGAAGTGGGTCGGCTTCTGGACCAGCGCCATCGCGCAGTTGTCCACCAGCACGTGCTCGAGCTGCACCTGAGGATAGTCCCTCCCGACCCGCGTCACCACTTCCCGCCAGAGCTGCGAGACCACCAGCACGTTGGCCTTGTCGACAGAGGCCAGGCGCTTCTTGCGCTTCATCGCCACGTCGAACGCGGCGCGGGCCACCCGCTCGATCTCGCGCGAGGTGTAGGCCATGGTGTTGACGGCGCGCGCGCCCCCGTCGGCGAACTCCTCGCGCCCGCGGGGCTCGCCATAGTAGAGCCCGCCGGTCAGCTCGCGGATCACCATGATGTCGGTGCCCTCGACCACCGACCGCTTGAGCGGCGAGGCGTCCACCAGCATGGGGAAGCAGGTCGCCGGGCGCAGGTTGGCGAAGAGATCCAGCTCCTTGCGGATGCCGAGCAGCCCCCGCTCGGGACGCTGCTCCTGCGGCAGCGTGTCCCACTTGGGGCCACCCACCGCCCCGAAGAGCATGGCGTGGGCCTGTTGGCAGAGCGCCAGGGTCGCGGGTGGCAGCGGGGTGCCCACCGCGTCGATCGCGGAGCCGCCCACCAGCCCGGCCTCGAACTCGAACCCGATGCCGGCGGCCCGGCCGACGAGCTGGAGGATCCGTTGCGCCTGCGGCGTCACCTCCTGCCCGATCCCGTCACCCGGCAGCACCGCGATCTTGTAGGTCGCCATGTCAGATCCTCCGGTCCCGCTCGGTCGTGTCCCTCGGCTCCCGGTCCACGGGCAGCGCGGGAGGAGGGCCGGCGGGAGCCGCCACGGCGGCCGCGTCGCGACGCCGCGCCCACAGCGGGCGCGTCGGGCCGCTCAGGGCGTAGGCGAAGAAGAGCAGGAACAGGAACCACTGGGGATGAGTGGCAACGATCAGCACTCCCAGGACCACCAGGATCAGCACACCCGCCGGCCGGCGGCGGGCGAAATCGATCTCCTTGAAGCTGTAGTAGCGGAACGTGGTGACCATCAGGATGGCGACCAGGTAGGTCCCGGCCGCGATCGCGGCCCCCAGCCAGCGCGGGATGTCGTCGGTGCCGAGCAGCAGCACCACCGAGGCCACCACGCCGGCGGCGGCGGGAATCGGCAGCCCGACGAAGTACCGCTTGTCGGTCACCCCCGCGTAGACGTTGAAGCGGGCGAGGCGGAGGGCCCCGCAGATCACGAAGAGAAACGCGCCCAGCCAGGCCGCGCGGCCCAGCGGGGCCAGGGCCATCGAGTAGAGGACGAAGGCGGGCGCGACCCCGAAGGAGACCACGTCGGCGAGCGAGTCGAGCTCGACGCCGAACTGGCTGGTGGTCTTGGTCATCCGCGCCACCTTGCCGTCCAGCATGTCCAAGAGCATGCCCACGAAGATGGAGATCGCCGCGTCCGTGTAGCGCTGCTGCGAGGCCAGGACCAGGGCCAGGAACCCGCAGAACAGGTTGCCGGTGGTCAGCAGGCTCGGCAGCAGGAAGATCCCCCGCCGCGGCTGCTGGCGCAGCTCCTGCCACTTCCTCCGGCGCCGCCCGCGGCCCGCGTCGCTTGCGTGTCTCCGTCTCATCGCAGCACCCCCATCACCGATTCCCCGCCCCGCACTCGAGCCCCCACCTGCACCCGCAGATCCGTGCCCCGCGGCAGCACCAGGTCCGTCCGCGATCCGAAACGGATCAGCCCGTACCGCTCGCCGGCCCGCAGCGTCTCGCCCGGCCGCGCCCGGCACACGATGCGGCGGGCCAGGACGCCCGAGATCTGCGTCACCGTCACGCGGGCCCGGTCACCGTCGAGGCTCACCGCACAGCGCTCGTTCTGCTCCGACGCCTCCGGTCGGTACGCCGCGAGGAAGCGGCCCGCCACGTACTCCACGTTCTTCACCAAGCCGCCGATCGGCGCGCGGTTGACGTGCACGTCCAGCGGCGACAGGAAGATGGACACCCGGACCGCCGGGCCGACCCACGGGTCCAGCGCCTCGGTGATCACCATCACGCGGCCATCGGCGGGGGCCAGCACCGCCCCGGGCAGGTCGGGCGCGGTCCGGTCCGGATCCCGGAAGAACCCCAGGAAGGCCAGCGCCACGACGGCAAACCCCGTCGCGACAGCCGCCCAGCCCATCACGGCCATGATACATGCGGCGGCCGCGGGTGGCAGGATGAACGGCCAGCCTTCCGCGGCTACCGGAACGCGCACGCGACCCCCCGCGGCTCCGCGGGCTCGATCACTCCCGCGGGGGCTTGATCCACGCCATCATCTTGCGCAGCCGGCCGCCCACCTCCTCGATCGGATGCTCGGCGTCCCGCTTCCGCATGGCGAGGAATCCCGCGCGGTGAGCCTGGTTCTCCAGCACCCACTCGCGCGCGAACTGGCCGGACTGGATCTCGGAGAGGATCTTCTTCATCTCCAGCTTGGTCCGGTCATCGATGATCCGCGGCCCGCGCGTGTAGTCGCCGTACTCCGCGGTGTCGGACACCGAGTACCGCATGTAGGCGAGGCCGCCCTGGTAGAAGAGGTCCACGATCAGCTTCATCTCGTGCATGCACTCGAAGTAGGCGACCTCGGGCTGATAGCCCGCCTCCACCAACGTCTCGTACGCGGCCTTGATCAGGTGCGACACACCGCCGCAGAGGGTCGTCTGCTCCCCGAAGAGGTCGGTCTCGGTCTCTTCCTTGAAGGTGGTCTCGATCACGCCCGCGCGGGTGCAGCCGACGCCCCGGCCGTAGGCCAGGGCCAGGTCGCGGGCCTTGCCCGAGACGTCCTGGTAGACCGCGACCAGCGCCGGCACCCCGGGGCCCTGGGTGAAGAGGTCGCGCATCACGTGCCCCGGCGCCTTGGGGGCGATCATCGAGACGTCCACGTCCGCGGGCGGGACCACCTGGTTGAAGTGGATGTTGAAGCCGTGGGCGAACATCAGCATCTTGCCCTTGGTCATCACGCCCTTGATGGACTCCTCGAAGACCTGCCGCTGGGTCTGGTCGGGCAGCAGGATCATGACGATGTCGCCCGCGGCGGCCGCGTCGTTCACCGTGGTGACCTTGAGGCCGTCCTTCTCGGCCCGGGTCCAGCTCTTCGAGCCCTTGTAGAGGCCGACCACCACGTTCTGGCCGGAGTCCTTCAGGTTCAAGGCGTGGGCGTGCCCCTGGCTGCCGTAGCCGATGATGGCGACGGTCTTGCCGCGCAGCAGGCCCAGGTCAGCGTCCTGGTCGTAGAAGATCTTGGCCGGCATGGTTCCCTCGTGCCTTTCTTTCGGTTTCCTTCGTTGGAAATCAGTCCGCGAACCCGACCACCTTCGGATCGTCGTTCGGCGGACGGGGGGTCTCGCGGGGCTTGCCGAGCCGCTCCTCCACCTTGCGCAGCCGGGTCTTGGGGCCCCGCGCGATGGCCACCTTGCCGGTGCGGACGATCTCCTGGATGCCGAAGGGCCGCAGGAGATCGATGATGCCCACGATCTTGGACTCCTCGCCGGTGATCTCGAGGGTGTAGGCGGTGGGCGTCACGTCCACCACCTTGGCCCGGAAGATGTCGCCGAGGCGGAGGATCTCGGCGCGATTGGCCGGCTCCGCGTTGACCTTCAGCAGGAGCATCTCGCGCTCCACGTGGTTCTCCTCGCTGAGGTCGGTGACCTTGATGACGTCGATGAGCTTGTGCAGCTGCTTGATGACCTGCTCGATCACGAACGCGTCGCCGCGGACCACCAGCGTCATGCGCGAGACGGACGGATCGAGCGTCTCCCCGACCGACAGGCTCTCGATGTTGTATCCACGCGCCGAGAACAACCCGGCCACGCGAGACAGCACCCCGAACTTGTTCTCCACCAGCACCGCGATCGTATGCTTGTTCGTGTCGGCCACCGCGCGCTCCTAGAACCCGGTTTGGGACTTGGCGGCTTTGTCCGCCGCCTCGCGGGTCGGCAGCGACAGGATCATGTCCTTGTTGGCGCCGCCCGCCGGCACCATCGGGAACACGCACTCGTCCTTGTCCACGCAGACGTCCATGACCACTGGGGCCGGCGTGCTCAGCATCTTCTCGAGCGCGGGCACCACCTCGCTCGGCTTGGTCACCCGGATGCCGACGCAGCCGTACGCCTCCGCCAGCTTGACCCAGTCCGGGATGCCCGGCAGGTCGATGGCGAAGTAGCGCTCCTTGTAGATGATCCGCTGCCACTGCCGCACCATCCCGTGCCCGCTGTTGTTGATGATGACGGTCTTGACCGGGAGGTTCTCGGTGAAGCAGGTCGCCAGCTCCTGGCTGTTCATGGCGAAGGAGCCGTCGCCGTCGATGTTGACCACGAGCTGGCCCGGGTGCGCGGCCTGCACCCCCATCGCGGTGGGCAGCCCGTAGCCCATGGTGCCGAGGCCGCCCGAGGTGCACCACCGCCGCGGGTGCTTGAAGCGGTAGTACTGGGCGGCCCACATCTGGTGCTGACCCACGCCGGTGACCACGTAGGCCTCGCCCTGGGTCAGGTTCGACAGCTCCTGGATGACGTACTGGGGCTTGATCACCTCGTCGTCCCAGTCGTAGTGCAGCGGGAAGTCCCGCTTCCAGTCCGCGATCTGCGCGGCCCACTGCCGGCGGCCCTCGGTCACCGCGGCCGGGACCCCGTCCTTCAACTCCTCCCGCACCGCCTCCACCAGGCGGCGCAGCACGCGCTTGCAGTCGCCCACGATCGGGATGTCCACCTTGATGTTCTTCGAGATCGACGACGGGTCGATGTCGATGTGAATGATCTCCGCGTTCGGCGAGAACGCGTCCACCCGCCCGGTCACCCGGTCGTCGAAGCGCGCGGCCACCGCCACCAGGCAGTCCGAGTGGTGCACCGCCATGTTGGCGTAGTAGGTGCCGTGCATGCCGAGCATGTCGAGCGACAGCGGATCGGCCATCGGGAACGCGCCCAGGCCCATGAGGGTCTGGGTGATCGGGATCTGGGTCAGGTCCGCCAGCTCCCGCAGCTCGGGCGAGGCGTCCGAGGAGATCGCGCCGCCGCCCACGTAGAGCACCGGCCGCTTGGCGCGCACCATCGAGCGGGCCGCCTTCTTGATCTGGCCGGGATGCCCCTCGTAGGTCGGGTTGTACGAGCGCAGGTGCACGCGCTCCGGGTACTCGAAGTTCCACTCCTTGACCAGGATGTCCTTGGGCAGGTCCACGTGGACCGGCCCCGGGCGCCCGGTGGAGGCGATGTAGAACGCCTCCTTGATGATCGGGGCGAGGTCCTTGCCGTCCTTCACCAGGAAGTTGTGCTTGGTGGCCGAGCGTGTGATGCCGACGTTGTCGGCCTCCTGGAACGCGTCGTTGCCGATCGAGGTCGTCGGCACCTGCCCGGTGAACGCGACGATCGGGATCGAGTCCATCAGCGCGTCCTGGAGCGCGGTGACCAGGTTGGTCGCGGCCGGTCCGGAGGTGACGAGACAGACACCGACCTTGCCGGACGTCCGCGCGTACCCTTCCGCCGCGTGCCCGGCGGCAGCCTCCTGGCGTACCAGCACGTGGCGCAGGCCCTCGAAGTCGTACAGGGCGTCATAGATCGGCAGGACCGCGCCGCCCGGCAGACCGAAGATGAGATCCACGCCTTCCCGCTTGATGCACTCGAGCACGATCCGGGCGCCTGAAAGCTTCACCGCTTCTGTCTCCTTTTCTTCTGGGATGTGCGCGGCTCCCTGACCTCGGCCTGGGCGGCCGCGAGCCATGCCACCGGCACCATGTAGGGTGAGCACGAGACGTAGGTCATTCCGACCCGGTGGCAGAACTCCACCGACGAGGGCTCGCCGCCGTGCTCGCCGCAGATGCCCACCTTCAGCGTGGGAACCGTCCGCCGGCCCCGCTCGATGCCGACCCGCACCAGCTCCCCCACCCCGTCCTGGTCGAGCACCGCGAAGGGGTCGTTCGGCAGCAGCTTCTTCTCGAGATAGAAGGGCAGGAACTTGCCGATGTCGTCCCGGCTGTACCCGAACGTCATCTGGGTCAGGTCGTTGGTGCCGAACGAGAAGAACTCGGCGTGCTCCGCGATCCGGTCCGCGATCAGGGCGGCACGCGGCACCTCGATCATGGTGCCCACCGAGTAGGCGACCTTCCGCCCCGTCTCCGCCATCACCTGCTTCGCGACCCGGTCGGTCATCTCCCGGGTCAGCTTCATCTCCGCCACCGTCCCGGTGAGCGGGATCATGATCTCGGGCTCCACCGTCACCCCCGCCGCCGCCACCTCGCAGGCCGCCTCCATGATGGCCCGCACCTGCATGTCGTAGATCTCGGGGAACGTGATGCCGAGCCGGCAGCCGCGATGGCCCAGCATCGGGTTGGCCTCGATCAGCGCCTCCAGGCGGGCCTTGACCGCGCCCAGCTCGGCGTGCCGCTCCGGGTTGAAGCCGCGGGCGTCGAGCCGCGTGTATTCCTCGAGCACCTCCTTGTACTTCGGGAGGAACTCGTGGAGCGGCGGGTCCAGCAGCCGGATCGTCACCGGGTACGGGGTCATCACCCGGAAGATGCCGATGAAATCTTCTCGCTGGAACGGCAGCAGCTGGTCGACCGCCTTCTTCCGGGCCTCGACGTCGCCGGCCATGATCATCTCGCGCACGATCGGGATGCGCTCGTCCCCGAAGAACATGTGCTCGGTGCGCACCAGGCCGATGCCCACCGCGCCGAACTCGCGGGCCTTGACCGCGTCCGCGGGAGTGTCGGCGTTGGCGCGGACCGTGGTCGTGGCGTGCGCCTGGGCCCAGCCGAGGAGCTCCCGGAACTCGTCGGAGAGCTTGGGGTCGACGAGCGGCTGGGCGCCCACGATCACCTCGCCGGTGGCGCCGTTGAGCGTGATCACCTGCCCCTCACGGACGACCGCGCGCCCGGCCCGGAAGAGATGGTTCTCCTCGTCCACCACCACGTCGCCCGCGCCCACCACGCAGCACTTGCCCCAGCCGCGGGCGACCACCGCCGCGTGCGACGTCAGGCCGCCCCGCGAGGTCAGCACGCCCTGGGCCGAGTGCATGCCCGCCACATCCTCCGGGGAGGTCTCGGCGCGCACCAGGATGACCGCCTCTTCCCGGAGGGCCATGTCCACCGCCGTCTCGGGATCGAAGACGACCTTGCCCACCGCCGCCGCCGGGGTGGCGGGGAGGCCCTTGGCGATCGCGGTATAGCGCGCGGCCGGGTCGACCGTCTTCACGAGGAGTTGGTGGAGCGAAGCCGGCTCCACGCGCAGCAACGCGGTGTTCCGGTCGATGCGCCGCTCCTTGACCATCTCCACCGCGATGCGGACTGCCGCCGCCGCGGTGCGCTTGCCCGATCGGGTCTGCAGGATGAAGAGCCGCCCGTCCTGGACGGTGAACTCGATGTCCTGCATGTCGCGGTAGTGGCGCTCCAGCCGATCCTTGATCGCGGTGAGCTTGGCGTACACCGGGGGCATCCGCTGCTGGAGCGCGTCGAGAGGCTCCGGGGTGCGGATGCCCGCCACCACGTCCTCGCCCTGGGCATTGACGAGGAACTCGCCGAAGAACCGCCGCTCCCCGCTCGAGGGGTCGCGCGAGAAGCACACACCGGTGCCCGAGGTCGGCCCGAGATTGCCGAAGACCATGGCCATCACGGTCACCGCGGTGCCCCAGTCGTCGGGCAGCCGGTGGATGCGCCGGTAGTCCACCGCCTTCTTGGCCCACCAGGACTCGAAGACCGCGTTGATCGCCAACCGGAGCTGCTCGTTCGGGTCCTGCGGGAAGGGCCGGCCCGTCTTGTCCTGCACGACCTTCTTGAACTCCGCGACCAGCTCCCGCAGGGCCGGGGCCGGGAGATCGGCATCCGTCTTGGCGTCGGCGCGGGCCTTCGCGGCGTCCAGCGGCGTGTCGAAGGCGTGGCGGTCGATGGCGAGGACCACGTCCCCGAAGAGCGTCACGAAGCGGCGGTAGCAGTCCCACGCGAAGCGCTCGTTCCGGGTCCGGGCCGCGAGCCCCTCCACCGTCTTGTCGTTGAGGCCCAGGTTGAGGACCGTGTCCATCATCCCGGGCATCGAGGCGCGCGCCCCCGACCGGACCGACACCAGCAGCGGTCGCGCCGGGTCACCCAGGCGGCTGCCCGCGGCGGCCTCGAGGCGGGCCAGATGAGCCATCACCTGCCTCCAGAGCCCCGCCGGATGCTTCTTGCCGCCCGCGTTGTACGCGGCCCACGCCTCGGTGGTGATGGTGAAGCCGGGCGGAACCGGCACGCCCATCTTGGTCATCTGGGCCAGCTCGCAGCCTTTGCCGCCGAGCAGGTTGCGCAGCGCGCTCGAGCCTTCCGCCTTGCCGCCGGCGAAGGAGTAGACGTACTTGGGCTCACGGCCGGCTTTATGCGCAGTCGGACGCGCGGCGGTGCGTCGCGCGCTCCTCCGACTCCCGGCCTGCGCCATCACAGGACCCCCTGAGCGATTCGGTGGCAGAGAAAAAGACACAGGCCCTCCAGCGGGGCCTGCGTCAATCAGTAATCGTAGGGCGGTCGGTGTCAGATGTCAACGATTAATGTTGCAGGACAGGCACTTACGGATGGGACCGGCACGACCTTTCACAGCGTCAGGAACGCGGCTTCCTCTTGCGCGGAGCGGGCGTTGCGGTCCGATCGTCGGCGTGGGCGCCGGTCACCAGCGTCTCCACCGCGATGAGGTGGTCCAGCATCGCGCGGTGAGCGGCCACCTCGTCGCGTCGGAGCACCGCCTCGAGGATCCGCCGGTGGTCCTCGTGGGAACGGGTCGGCCGTCCGGGTGTGTGGAGCGACTCCTCGCGGCTCTGGGTGAGCAGATCCATGAGGGCATTGACGATGCGGGTGATGGCGCGATTGTGGGCGCTGTTGGCGATGGCCGCGTGCAGTGCTCCGTCCTGGAGCATCCCGGTCCGACCCGCGGCCACTTCCTTGGCCTGGTCCTCCAGGATGCGCTCCATCTCCTGGATCTCCTCGCGCGTCGCCCGCCGGGCGGCGAGGGCCGCGATGGCGGGCTCGAGCAGCCGGCGGGCCTCGAAGAGCTCGCCGACCGCCTCGCGATGCGGCAGGATGACCAGGGCCAGCGGCTCGATGAGCGTCTCCACGGAGACGTCCCGGATGAAGGCACCCTCCCCTGCCCGGATCTCGATCAGCCCCCGGCTCTGCAGCGCGCGCAGGGCCTCCCGCACCGAGGTCCGGCTGACCATGAACTTCTCGGCCAGGTCACGCTCCGGCGGGAGCCGGTCGCCCGACTTGAGCCGGCCCTCCGCGATGAGCTGCTTGACCTGGCGGACGATCTCCTCGTAGATCCGGGTGGACTTGACGGGCTCGAGGTCCATCCGACCGTGCGCGCCCGCGCCGCTCGGCTCCCGGCGAACGGACTCGCTCACGAGCCTAGGCTCCTTCTTCTCGAGCGGCCGGCCGGGACGCGGCGGTTCGGGCCAGCCACCACCCCAGCAGGGCCAGCCCGACCGCCAGCAGCAGCGAGAGGGGATCGTCGATCATGTCGGCGTGGGTCCCCAGCCAGGCGCGCACCAAGGGGTCATCGGTGATCATCTCGCCGGCCACGTAGCCCAGCACGCCACCGCCGATCCAGATGATCCAGGCGTGATGCGCCATGAGGCGCGCCAGGAAGCCGCTACCCCAGACCACGATAGGCAGCGATAGCGCGATACCGAAAGCGACGAGGATGAAGTCGCCGTGGGCGGCCGCCGCCACCGCGAGGACATTGTCGAGGCTCATCGTGACATCGGCGACAACGATGATCCAGACCGCTTGCCGCAAGGAGGCGCCGTGGCGCACCTCGCCCTCGCCGCCCTCGCCCGGCCGCACGAGCCTCACCGCGATCCAGAGCAGCAGCAGCCCTCCCACGAACTGGAGCAGCGGGATCGTCAGCAGCGCGCTCACGATCGCGATAAAGAGCAGCCGGAGTGCTACCGCGGCCGCGGTGCCCCACACGCGCCCCAGCCACTGCTCGCGGGCCGGGAGCGAGCGCACCGCGAGCGCGATGACCAGCGCGTTGTCGCCGGCGAGTGAGAGATCGATGAGCACGATGCTCACGAGCCGTGCCCAGAATTCCGGATCCGTCAGAAATGTCATGCCCGAAGTCCTCTACCGTGAATACTACGCCACAGATCTACGGTTGCCGCCGCGCCAGCCACCAGCCCACGCCGGTCAGGACGGCGGCAAGCGCCCCGGGCACAGGATACTCCAGAGTGTGGGCCGTCGCGCCCAGCCAGCCCATCACGGCCGGATCCTCGAGGATCATGTCTCCCGCCACGTAGCCCAGCAGTCCACCCCCGGCCCAGATGATCCACGGGTAGCGATTCATCAACCCGGCGAGGACCCCGCTACCCCACACCACGATCGGCACCGACATGCCGATGCCGAGCGCGACGAGGAGCATGTCGCCGTGGGCGGCCGCCGCCACCACGAGCACGTTGTCGAGGCTCATGGTGATGTCCGCCACCACGATGATCCAGATCGACTCCCAGAAGGAGGCCGCGTGCCGGGTGCCGCCCGTCGCGTCGTCGACCGGCCGGACCAGCTTGAACGCGATCCAGATCAGCAGGAGGCCTCCGGCCAGCCGCAGGTACGGCACGCGGAGCAGCAGGCTGATCACGCCGACAAAGAGCAGCCGCAAGACGACGGCCCCCGTGGTCCCGCCGACCTGACCGAGGAGTCGCTGGCGTGGCGGCAGCGCGCGAACCGCCAGCGCGATGACCACTGCGTTGTCCCCCGAGAGCAGCAAGTTGAGAAAGCTGATCTCGGCGAGACGAGCCCAGAACTCCGGAGGCCCGAGGATCACCGGCCGGCTCGCGACCGCGCCGGACCCTCAGCCATCGTGAGAGGCGGTCACCGGGACGCGCGGCTTCCGCGCGCGCCGCAGGTACGGCTGCAGGAGCGGAAGCGAGAAAAATACGAGCGCGACCGCACTGATGGCCCCGGAGATCGGGCGCGTGAACAGGATCAGCAGGGAGCCCTGCGACATGATCAGGCTCTGGCGGAGGGCATTCTCGGCCAGATCCCCGAGCACGAGGGCGAGGACCAGCGGAGCGAGCGGATAGTCGAGCTTCTTGAACACGTAGCCGATCACCCCGAAGAGCAACATATACCAGATGTCGATCATGCTGTCGTGGACGGCGTACGAGCCCACCGCGCACACCGCGATGATCAACGGGGTCAGGATCGGGAACGGGATCCGGAGAATGGCCGCGAAGAGCGGCACGAAGGCCAGCACCATCACCACCCCGATGACGTTGCCGGTGTACATGCTCGCGATGAGGCCCCAGACGAAGTCCGGCCGCTCGCGGAACAGCATGGGACCGGGCTGCAAGCCCCAGATGATGAGCCCGCCCAGCATCACCGCCGCGGTGGGGCTGCCCGGGATGCCGAGGGTGATCATGGGCAGCAGCGAAGCCCCCCCCGCCGCGTGGGCCGCCGTCTCCGGCGCCACCACCCCCTCGATCTCGCCCTTGCCGAAGCGCTCGGGGTGTTTGGAGAAGCGCTTAGCGAACGCGTAGCTCATGAAAGAGGCGGGGGTGGCGCCGCCCGGCTTGAAGCCCATCCAGAAGCCGATGAAGGCGCTGCGGATGAACGTGCGATAGTAGCGCGGCAGTATCTTCCACGTCTGCCAGACCACCTGCGGGTTCATCTGCGCCTTCACCCCGCGGAAGGACAGCCCCTCCTCCACCGAGAGCAGGATCTCGCCGACGCCGAAGAGGCCGATGACGGCCACGATGAAGTCGAAGCCCTTCATCAGCTCGGTGATCCCGAAGGTCAGGCGGAGCTGGCCGGTCACGATGTCGAGGCCGGCGGAGGCGAGGATGAAGCCGAGCAGGATCGACACCAGCGACTTGAGCGGGTTGCCGCCGCCCAGACCGATGAACGACGAGAACGTCAGAAGCTGGATCGCGAAGAACTCGGGGGGCCCGAACTTCAGCGCGACCTCGGCGAGGAGCGGGGCGAACAGGGTGATCAGGATGACCGAGAAGAGGGCGCCGACGAACGACGAGGTGAAGGCGGCGGTGAGCGCTTCCCCTCCCCGCCCCTCGCGCGCCATCGGATAGCCGTCGAAGGTCGTGGCCACCGACCACGGCTCGCCCGGGATATTGAAGAGGATCGAGGTGATGGCGCCACCGAAGAGCGCCCCCCAGTAGAGGCTCGTGAGCAGGATGATGGCGGAGGTCGGCGCCATCGAGAAGGTGAGCGGGAGCAGGATGGCCACCCCGTTGGCCCCGCCGAGCCCGGGCAGCACGCCGATCACGGTGCCGAGCGTGATGCCGAGGACGGCGAGCCCGAGATTGTACGGCTGCAGCGCCACCTGGAAGCCGAGGAGCAGGTTCTCGAATCCCACGCTCAGTACCCCAGCCAGGATTCGAGCGGGCCCTTGGGCATCGGCACGAGGAACCACTTCTCGAAAACGACGAAGATCACCAGCGGGAACAGCACGCTCACCGTCACCACCGCGACCCAAGGATAGCGGCCGATCCAACGCATGTAGAAGCCCATGAAGGCGGCGGTGGCCACGTAGAGTCCGATGAACTGGGTCAGCACCACGAAACCGGTCGCGGGCAGGAGCGTGGTGAGGACGGGTGTGAGCCGCGCGCGGGTGACGAAGGGGACGAGGCTCGCGCGGCGCCAGGCCTGCAGCCCGATGGCCGCGCAGGAGACCATCAGCAGCACCGCGAGCCAGAACGGGAAGAACCCGCTCTCGGGGCCGTCGGTCCCCCAGCCGATCCCGAGCCGCAGGGAGTCCCAGATCACCAGGACGCCCCCGGCCATCAGGATCAGCGCCGTCGTCAGGTCGGCGGTCCGCATGCGGGGGCGACGGCTACTTCTTCAGGAGGCCGCCTTTCGTCATCAGGTCCTTGTGAAGCTGCTCGGTCTGGCCGAGCCACTTCACGAGCTCGGGACCGGTTTCCCAGGCGGGCTTGAGCGCGCCCTGGTTGAGGTAATCCTTGAACTCCGTCGAGTCGTAGACCTTCCGGAGCAGGCCCTTGTACCAGTCCAGCGCCTCCTTGGGCATGTCGGGGGGGCCGAAGATGCCGCGCAGCATCAGGTAGCTGATGTCCGCGCCCACCGCTTCCTTCACGGTGGGGATGTCCTTCCACTCGGGCACCGCGATCCGCGCGGTATCGAAGACGGCCAGCGGCCGTACCCGCCCCGCCTTCCAGTGGCTGGCGCACTCGATCGGGTTGTTGACCGTCGAGTCCACGTGCTTGCCCACCAGGTTCACGCACACCTCGCCACCCCCCTTGAACGGCACGTAGGTGAACTTGACCCCGGTGGCCTGCTCGAGCTGGATGGTGAGGATCTGGTCCTCCTGGGCGGAGCCGGTCCCGGCCATCTTCATGCGGTCCCCGCCCGAGCGCTCCTTCGCCGCCGCGAGGTACTCCTTGGCGGTCTTGTAGGGGGTCTCCGCGTTCACCCACAGGATGAACTCGTCGAGCGCCATGCGCGCGATCGGGGAGAGCTCTTTCCAGTTGAACGGCACCCCAGTGTGGAGCGGCGTCGTGAAGAGGTTGGAGAGGGTGATGATGATGGTATGGGCGTCACCCTTCTTCCCCTTCACGTGGAGGAAGCCCTCCGCGCCCGCGCCGCCCGACTTGTTGACCACGATGATCGGGCGCGGGGAGAACTTGTGCTTCTCCGCGATGCCCGCGATGAGGCGCGCCATCTGGTCCGCGCCCCCGCCGGTGCCGGCGGGGATCACGAACTCGATGGGCTTGCTGGGCTCCCACGCCGAAACGGGCGCGGGCGCCGCAAGCGCACTAAGAACAAGAGGCAGAACGAGCGCCGCGAAACGTCGCCATTGACAGGTCATGTCCCCTCCTCGAGGTCCGGGCCGGCCGTTCGCTGCTGGTTCCGAGCCTACTTCCCGGGGCGCTCCTTCCAGAACGGGATCACGCCCGGGATCTCCCACTTGTCCCACATCTCGTCGACCTTGGACTGGAAGTAGTCCAGGTCTTCCTCGGTGAAGTGCGCGAAGCGCCCCTGCTTGAGCAGGTACTCGCGCACGGGCTTGCGCGGCCGGCCCTCCACGATGGCCTTGGTCTTGCCGTAGTGCCGCACCACCCCGTCCTCGACCTCGTAGAGTGGGAAGACGCCGGTCTCCACCGCGAGCTCGCCCAGCTCGTGGGAGAGCATCGGATCGTAGTCCCAGCCCTTCGGGCACGGGTCGAGCGAGTGGATGAAGGTGGGACCGCCCTTGGAGAGCGCCTTGCGCACCTTGTTCATCATCTCGACGGCGTATGAGGCGCACACCGTCCCGACGTAGCGGCACTCGGGGTGCCCGGCCGCCAGCATCCCGGCCGTGTTCTTCTTCCACCGGGTGTGGATGATGCGCTTGACGGAGCCCGGCGGGCTGAACGTCGTGTTGGCCCCGTACGGGGTCGACCCGGAGAGCTGGATATCGGTGTTGGCGTACGACTCGTTGTCGTACATCAGGATGAGCGAGTTGTACTCCTTGTGGGTCAGGGTGGCCGAGATGGCGCCCAGGCCCATATCCGCGCCGCCCCCGTCGCCGCAGAACGCGATGACGTTGATCGGCTCGGCCTTCATCTTCCCCTTCTTCATGAGGGCCTTGAGCCCGGCCGCGGTGCCGAGGGCGGCCGAGCCCGAGGAGCCGAGCTGGGTGTGCATCCACGGCACCACCCACGGGGTCGTGTAGTACGTGGTGTTGGCCACGTACATGCAGCCGGTCGAGCCGAGCACGATGGTGCGCGGGCCCGCCGCCTTGACCATGAGCTTCATCACCAGGGCCGACTCGCAGCCCTGGCAGGTGCGGTGGCCGGAGGTGAAGTATTCCTCGATCGTGACCTTCTTGACGCCCTTGAAGGGCTCCAGGATCTGCGTCGCGTTCGTGAATGCCGTGTCAGCCATGGTCATATCCTCCGGGATTACTCGCGAACTCCAAGCCAATGGGTCTTCGGATCCGACTTCCCAGCTTTTGCCGCGGCGTAGCACATGTCCGCCGCCTTGGCGACGTCCTCGAGCGTGACCTCCCGTCCGCCGAGCCCGCAGATGAAGCTGAGCAGCGGCGGCCGCTTGTCCGCATTGTACATGGCGGCGCGGATCTCGTTGGCGACCACGCCCGAGTTGAACGGCGACCCGAAGGAGTAGTCGCGGTCGATGACGCCGATGGCCTGCGCCCTCGACAGCGCCTTGACGAGCCGGTCGGTGGGGAACGGGCGGAACCACCGGGGCCGGATCAGGCCCACCTTCTTGCCCTGGGCCCGCATGTTGCGGATGCCGACCTTCATGGGCAGGGAGATCGTCCCCATGCCGACCAGGATGATCTCCGCGTCGTCGGTCATGTACTCCTCGAACCACGGGTTCTCGGGCGCGCGGCCCATGACCTTCCGGAAGTCGGCGTAGGCCTCCTCGATTACAGTGCTGGCCCGCTTCATCGCCTCGTCGTTCTGGCGCCGGATCTCGATGACCCAGTCCTCGTTGGCCTGGGGCGCCACCGTGATCGGGTTGTCCGGATGCAGCTGCAGGTCGCCCCGGTCGTAACGCGGCAGGAACTTGTCCACGAGGGCCCGGCTCGGCACCTGGCAGATCGTCTGGGAATGCGTGAGGAAGGCGCCGTCCGCCGAGATCGCGATGGGCAGAAAGACGCGCCGGTCCTCGGCGATCCGGTAGGCGAGCAGCGTGGTGTCGAGCATCTCCTGGGCCGTGTCCACCCAGATCAGCAACCAGCCGAGGTCCCGGACGACCAGGGCGTCGTTGTGCTCGACGCCGAAGGCGCCCGGATCATCGAGCGCCCGGTTGCCGACCATGCAGACCATGGGCACCCGCAGGGGGGGCGTGACGGTCAGGCACTCCATCGCGTACATCCAGCCCACGCCAGACGACCCGCAGAACACCCGCGCCCCCACCGTGGAGGCGTGCTTGACGATCTCGAACTGGCTGTGCTCGCCCTCGGCGACGATGTACTCGGCCACCAGCTGCCCGTTGGCGATCTTCTTGGCGATGGCCTGCATGACGGTGTCGTACGGCCGGATCGGGTACGCGGTCACCACGTCGAGGTCGGCGAGGGTCAGCGCCTCGGCACAGGCCTCGCTGCCGGAGATCAGCATCTCCTTGTGATCGGCGACGGCTCCTGCGGGCTTGGTCTCCACGGCCATGGTCTGTCTCCTCCCTACTGCTTGGACTCGGCGTTCTCGCCGGGGATGCCCGCGGTGATCTCGATGCCGCCGGCGTCCAGCTCCTGCTTGATCTCCTGCTCGTACTGGCCGCGGAAGCGGAAGCCGTGGGACCGGGTGATGTGCTCCTTGCTGTGGATCTTGTCGGTCATCCAGGTGGTGTACTTGGCCTTGTCGGTCCGCCACATCTCCCACTGGCTCGCGTTGTCCTCGAAGGCATCCTCGCGGACCATGGTCACGCAGTCCTTGGCCGGGCACACCGCCTCGCAGACGCCGCAGCCGCAGCAGGATTCCATGTTGGCGTCGTAGAGGCCCTCCGGGGTCACGTCGAAGCAGGAGTCGGGGCACTGGATCCAGCAGAGCGTGCACTTCACGCACTTGTCGAAGTCGATCACCGGCCGCATGGTGCGGGTCGTGAACTTCTTGAAGTACGGGTTGCGCTCGGGCACGTAGCCCTTGCCGCCCTCCATGGGCTTGCCGATGGGGATCGCAGGGATGGTCACGCCCTCCCGCATCTCCCACCACTTGGGCTTCTCGAAGGCGTACGGGATCTCGGAGTTCCCCTCCGTGGTCTTGATCGGCTGGGTCTCCAGCCGCTCGTGGGCCTTGCGGGCCGAGGCCACCTTGAGATCGGAGCCCCACTCGGCTTCCTTGATGGCCTGGCACACCGCGTCGAGCGACAGGAACTCGGGTTGGATCTTGGCCAGTGAGCCCAGGATGCGCGCCTCGGTGTGGTCTTCCTTGTAGACCCAGAGCCCGGAGAACGAGGCCTTGGCCCGGATGAGGGCCAGGTTGTACGGCGCGTCCTTCTTGTGGATGTCCTTGAGAAGCTGGGCCGGGTTCTGGAGCGAGGTCATCAGCACGGTGCCGCCGGAGACGGTCAGCCGGTTGATCGGCTGCAGCCCGTACCAGGCCCAGGACTCGACGCCCTTGGACAGCGTGTCGTCCACGCAGATCGTGACGTCGACTTCCTTGGGCTCGTAGCGGGCCATGTTCTGCTCGAGCTCTTCCTGCGTGTCCGCGACGATCGCGAAGTCCTTGGCGGGGATGCCGTTACGCTGGGGGCTGTCCCCGTAGCGCCCGAACGCGATCCCCCACCGGCCGGCCTTGCGGGCGGAGAGCACGATGCCGCGGCAGATGCGCGCCGCCAGATTCTTCTGGAAGATGCCGCGGTAGACGACCTCGCAGGTGAAGTGAGCCATTCCCTTCCTCCTCGAAACACGTCCGGTGCGCCGCTGGTCGACCTGTGCGCGTCTGGTCGACTGGTCGGACCATACCTTGCCCTCCGCCCCGGGGGGCTGTCAAGGGCAAAGCAGGCTAGACCGGACGGCGGCGACCGTGGCGGCGGACGTGAGCGGCCACTTTCATCCGGTTGCCGCAGACGGCCATCGAGCACCAGCGTCGGCGACGGGTACGGGACCGGTCCCGGAAGTAGAGGACGCAGCGCGGGTTAGCGCATTTGCCGATCTCGACGCTCCGACCCGCGGCGGCCAGATCGGCGATGGCGCGGGCGACCGGGGCCAGGACCCGGTGGGGACCGGCCGGCCCCGGGGAGAAGCCCAGCCGCCATCCGGTGTCCTGCCGGAGCAGCCGGGACGCGCCGGCCCCCCAGGCGAGCGCCCGGTTGACCCCGGCGACCCACTGGGCCCGCAGGGACCGCTTGCTCGCCATGGCGCCGAGCATGGCCCGGATCGTCTCGCGGAGCTGCAGGGCCTGAGCGAACGCCGCGGCGCAGCGGCGCGCGTCCGTCTCGCCCATGGCCCGCAGCGGGGCTGCGTCACCGGGCGCCACCCCTCCGCGCAGCTCGAGAAAATCGATGAGGTCGCTCCAGGAGTGGAGCGCGCCGGCGGGATCGCCCGGCGAGTGGACGGTATTGGCGAAGTCGACCGCGAGGTCGCCGCCGATCTTGATAACTTCCCTTCGGACTGTATCCATAAATTATTGCTTATACGTATTTATCGGGCATTCAGTTGAAGACGAATCGATTAACCTCTTTTCATGATCAAAGAGGTTAGCACGAGAGGAGGGACCAGCATGTGGATTCAGGAGCTGTGGCGGTACCCGGTGAAGTCCATGGCCGGTGAGCGGCTCGAGAGCGCGGAGGTCACCGAGGCGGGCATCGTCGGCGATCGCATGGTGCTCGTCGCCGGACCCGGCGGCCGGATCATCACCTCGCGCACCCATCCGCGCCTGCTCGGGCTGCGCGGCAGCCTGGCGCCCGACGGCGAGCCGCTGATCAACGGTAACCCGTGGAAGGACCGGGAGAGCGCGGAAGCGGTCCGGGCCGCAGCGGGCTCGGAGGCCCGCCTGGTCCGGTACGACGGCCCCGACCGCTTCGACGTCCTGCCACTCCTGATCGGCACGGACGGGGCCTTCGAGCAGCTCGGCGTGGACCACCGCCGCCTGCGCCCCAATATCGTCATCGGCGGGGTGGACGGATTGGCGGAGCGGGGCTGGCCCGGCCGGCGGCTGCGGGTCGGGGGCGTCATCGCGTCCGTCGCCAGCCTGCGGTCGCGGTGCGTGATGACCACGTACGATCCGGACACCCAGGAGCAGGACCTCTCGGTGCTCCGGCGCATCGCCTCCGAGTTCGGCGGGCAGATGGCGCTCGACTGCGGGGTGCTCGGCGGGGGCCGGATCGCGGTGGGCGACCCAGTGGAGCTGCTGGAGCCGGAGGAGGCCTAGCCGGCGGCGCGCACCATCCGGGCGAAGTACTCGTGCACGGTGGGCTCGTCGGTGAGCTCAGGGTGGAAGGCGGCCACGACCACGCTCCCCTGCCGGGCCATCACGCACTCCTCCCGGTGCTCGGCCAGCGGTGTGACCGAGGGGCCGAGGCGCCGGATCCGGGGCGCCCGGATGAAGACCATCTTGAGCGGGCCCCGGCCTTCACCCAGGTCGCCCGAGCCCACGGCCTCGAACGACTCCTTCTGGCGTCCGTAGGCATTACGCTCGACGGTGAGATCGATGAAGCCCAGGGAGAGCTGGGCGGGGCTCTGCACCTCGCGGGCGAGCAGGATCATGCCGGCACAGGTCCCGAAGATGGGGCGCCCGGCCGCGTGGAACTTCTCGAGCGCGGACACGAACTCCCAGGCGGCCATGAGCTTGAGGAGCGTGGTGCTCTCGCCCCCCGGCATGATCAGCCCGGCGACGTCCTCGAGCTGGCGCGGCATGCGCACCTCGACCGACTCCACCCCGAGCCGGTCGAGCGCCTTCCGGTGGAGGCTGAAATCCCCCTGCAGGGCCAGGACACCGATCTTCATGCGAGCTTGACCTCTCCTCGCCCGATCTCACCCACGGGCTCGCGCTCGCGAAGCCAGGCGAGCACCGTCTCGGCATTCCGGTCCGGCGGAAAGACCGGGTACCAGATCTTCTCGATGCGTCCCCGCTCGACGTACCACGCCATGCGCTTGATCAGGGTGGTCGGCCCGCCCCGCTCCACCGGGTACTCGAAGGTCGGCAGGCGGAACGCGCGGGTGAGCAGCAGGTCGCGGTCGCTCAGGAGCTCGAAGGGCACGTGGTTGCGCTCGACGAACTCGCCCTGGTAGCCGGTATCCTGCGTGCTGACGCCGAAGACGGCGACCCCCAGCCGCGTGAACTCCCGGTGGAGGTCCCGAAACCCGCAGCTCTGGGGCGTGCAGCCGCGGGCCCCGGGAATCGCGTCCCACTCCGGACCGGCGGCCTTTCCCGGCTCGCCGGTCCGCGGATAGAAGAAGAACACCGCAGGCCGCTCCGCGACCTCGGCCAGGTCCACCACCCGGCCCCCTGTCGATGCCAGGCGGACGGACAGCACCCGCGACCCCGGAAGGTGGTCGCCGGCACCGTCGTCCGCCGGAGCGGGCAGGTTCGGCGGGAGTGCGTGAACGGGATCCATCCTGCTGTCTACCGTAAGCCCCTCTCTTGTATTCGCTCGGCTCGCCTTCGGCTGCGCCTCGCCAGGCAACTGCCCCCTACCGATCCCTGCCCGCTACCAGCCCCTGGTCTGCAGGAGCTCCGACTCTTTCAGCTTTGAGGTCTCGATGCCCGGCATCGCGTCACCGAGTCCTTCGGAGACCTTGGCGAGCACGTCGGGATCTTTGAAGTGCGTGGTGGCCTGCACGATGGCCTTGGCCCGCACCGCCGGATCCGACGACTTGAAGATGCCGGAGCCCACGAAGACCGCCTCGGCGCCGAGCTGCATCATGAGCGCCGCGTCGGCCGGGGTGGCGATGCCGCCCGCCGAGAAGTTCGGCACCGGCAGGTGCCCGCTCTTGGCCACCCAGCGCACCAGGTCGTAGGGGGCGCCCAGGTTCTTGGCCTCAGTCATCAGCTCCTCGGGGCCCAGCATGGTGAGCCGGCGGATACCGGAGACCACCGCGCGCATGTGGCGCACCGCCTCCACGATGTTGCCGGAGCCGGCCTCGCCCTTGGTCCGCATCATGGCGGCGCCCTCGCCGATGCGCCGCAGGGACTCGCCCAGGTCACGCGACCCGCAGACGAAGGGCACCTTGAAGGCGAACTTGTCCACGTGGAAGTGCTCGTCGGCCGGGGTCAGCACCTCGGACTCGTCGATGAAGTCCACTCCGAGCGACTCGAGGATCTGGGCCTCCACGAAGTGGCCGATGCGGCACTTGGCCATCACCGGGATCGTGACCGCCTTCTGGATCTCCTTGATCTTGGTGACCGGCGACATGCGGGCCACCCCGCCTTCCTTCCGGATGTCCGACGGCACGCGCTCGAGCGCCATCACCGCGACCGCCCCCGCGTCCTCCGCGATCTTGGCCTGCTCCGCGTTGGTGACGTCCATGATGACGCCACCCTTCAGCATCTCGGCCAGCCCCACCTTCAGTCTCGGCGTTCCGCTCTCCATGTCCTCGTCTCCTTTTTTTGCTCGGGTCGGGTCACTGCTTGAGTCGCGCTTCGAGATTCGCCCTGACCACCGGCCACTCCGCCTCCAGGATGGAGAAGGCCGCGGTGTCCCGGATCGCGCCGTCGCTGGCGGGCCGGGCCGCTCTCAAGATTCCGTCGAACCGGGCGCCCAGCCGCATGATCGCATTCCGCGAGCGCTGATTGCGCGCGTCGGTCATGAGGCTCACGCGATGGACCCGCCAGTGGTCGAACGTGTGGGCCAGCATCAAGAGCTTCGCTTCGGTGTTGATCGGGGTCCGCTGGGCGGCGGCGGCGAGCCAGGTCCAGCCGATCTCCGCCACGTCGGGCCGCTCCGCGCCGCGCTGGTTGGTGTTGCCGGGCGGCCACGGCCAGAACTCGATGTTGAAGAGCCGCGTGCAGCCGACGACCACGCCCCGCGCCCGGTCCACGGTGGCAAACGGGAGCGCGCGGCCCGCTTCCTGCTCGCCGAGCACGGTGTCGATGTAGGCGGCGGTCTCGGCCGCGGTCCCGGGCACCAGCGTGAAGCCGTAGGTGTCCCGCGAGCCCGAGGCGGCGGCGAGCAGGTCCGCCGCGTGCGCTCGGCCGAGCGGCTCGAGCCGGACCCAGCGGCCCTCCAGGGTGACCGGCGTCACCACCGACGGCGCCCGCTCCACCCCCACCGCGCTCATGCGACGGCCTCCTCGAGATCGGCCATCAGCTCGGCGGGATCCTCGAGCCCGACCGACACACGGACCAGCCCAGCCCCGATCCCCATCGCGGCCTTCTCCTCGTCGGAGACGCGCCGGTGCGACGTGCGGGCCGGATAGGTCCACGTGGTGGCCACGTCGCCGAAGCTCGGCGCGAACTCGAGCAGCCGCGCCCGCGCCATGAAGCGCTCCACCGCCGGCGCGCCGGCGCGGAGCTCGAAGGAGACCATGGCGCCGGACCGCGTCGGCATCAGGCGCCGCGCGAGCGCGTGCTGCGGGTGCGACGGCAGGCCCGGATAGTACACGCGCGACACCGCGGGCAGGCGCTCGAGGCCCTGGGCCAGGGTCAGCGCGGTGGCGCACTGCCGCTCCATGCGCACCGCGAGGGTGCGGGCGCCCCGGGTCGCGAGCCAGGCGTCGAACGGGCCCAGATTGGTACCGGCGCGGATCATCGCGTTGCGGATGCGCGCCATCGGCTCGGCGCGACCGGCCACCAGCCCGCCGGTGACGTCGCCGTGGCCGGAGATGAACTTGGTCAGGCTGTGCATGACCATGGTCGCCCCGTGCTCGATCGGGCGGAAGACCGCGGGCGACGCCATCGACGCGTCCACGATCAGGTCGAGCCCGCGGCGCGCCAGCTCGGGCGCGAGCGCGGGCACGTCGACGAGCCGGAGCAGTGGATTCGACATCGCCTCCACGAAGACCGCCCGCGTGGTCGGCCGCAGCGCTTTGAGAATCGCTCCGATGTCGGTCGCGTCCACGAAGTCGGTCTCGACCCCGAGCCGCCGCCCCTCGTCGCCCAGGAACGCGGCGGTGGAGCCGTAGAGATCGCGCGCGGAGACCAGGTGATCGCCGGGCGCGAACAGCCCGAACAGGAGCGCGGTGGTGGCGCCCATGCCGGAGGCGCACGCCACCGCCGCCTCGGCGCCCTCCAGCGCCGCCACCAGGTCCTCGAGCATGGCGTGGTTGCCGGTACCGTAGCGGCCGTAGACGAAGCCCGGCTTCTTGTTCTCCCAGACCGACTCGACCGTGTCCATGTCCTCGAACACGTACACATTGGTCTGGTAGATGGGCGGCGTCAGGGGCCGGCTGGCCGACGGTACATCGCGCCCTCCGCGGGCCGCGAGCGTGTGGAAGTCCACGGGCGCCTCCTAGACCAGCGGCACGGCCGGGGCCGCCACGAGGCCCACCGGCTCCGGCTGGCGCTGCACGTCACGAATGGTCTCGGCGAGTCGCTTGATCCCCTCGTCGATCTGGGCCAGCGGCAGCGCCGAGAAGGACAGGCGCAGCGTCCGCTCGCCGCCGCCGTCCACGAAGAACGCGTTCCCCGGAGTGAAGATCACCCCGCGCGCCGCGGCGCGCTCGAGGAGCGGCGCGGCGTCCAGCCCCGCGGGCAACGTGACCAGCAACGAGAAGCCGCCCTCGGTCTCGGTCCACGTCACGCCGGTCGGCATGCGCTTGACGAGCGAGCCGAGCAGCGCGGCACGGCGCCGGCCGTACTCGCGCAGGACCCGCGCCTGATGCCGGTCGAGCAGACGCTGGCGGCAGAAATGGTAGACCGCGGCCTGGATGAGGGGGCTCGTGTGGATGTCCGCCAGGTCCTTGGCGACTTCCAGGCGGTCTATCAATTCCGGGGCGGCCACGATCCAGCCGAGGCGCAGCCCGGGGAACAGGATCTTGGAGAACGTCCCGACGTAGATGACGAGCCCCGAGACGTCGAGCGCCTTGAGCGGCGCCGGCGGCTGCGGTCCGAAGAACAGGCTCCCGTCGAAGCCGTCCTCCATGATGGGCAGCCGATGCCGCGCCGCCACCTCCAGGAGCCGCTTTCGCGCCTCGGGCTGCATCGTGAGCCCGGTGGGATTGTGGGCGCTGGGCTGGCAGTAGAGCAGCTTCGGCGACTGCCGCTCGAGCAGCCGGTCGAGATGCTCGGGATCCAGGCCGCCGTCCTTCATGGGCACCGGCAGGAGCTGGGCGCCGAAGGCGCGGAAGACCTGCATGGCGCGCGGATAGGACGGCTCCTCGATCGCGACGAAGTCGCCGGGATCCAGCACGGTCCGCGCGACCAGGTCGAAGCCCTGCTGCGAGCCGTTGACGATCAGGATCTCCTCGGGGCGCACCTCGAGGCCGAAGCGCAGCAGGTAGCCGGCCAGGAACTCCCGCAGCGGTGGATAGCCGCGCCCCGGGTAGTACTGCAGGAGCTCTCGCCCTTCCTCGCGGATCACGCGATTGAGCACGCGCCGGAAGGCATCGGTGGGGAACAGCCCGCTGTCGGGCATCCCGCCCGCGAACGAGATGGCGCCCGGCCCGGGCTGCGGCACTTGGCTGTACCCACGCCGCCGGCGGCTATCCGCCGCGATCACCTGAGCGCCCTTGGAGAGGAACGGGGTCCAGTCGAGCCGCGGCGCCGCCGGGCGGGTCAGGCTGGCAGTAGCGGGTACGCGATCGGCGACGAACGTCCCCTGACCCACGTGGGCCCGGGCCCAGCCGCCCGCCACCAGCTCGTCGTAGGCCAGGGCCACCGTCGTGCGGTTGACCCCGAGCTCCCGGGCCAGCTCACGGCTGGCCGGCAGCTTCATCCCCGCCGCAAGCAGGCCCTGGCTGATCAGCCGCTCGAAGTGGAGCTGGATCTGGCGGGACAGTGATGCCCGGCCCGCCCGCCCTGCACCCCGGTCCAGTTGAATTCTCATGACACGAATACCATCCATTATCTTGTTGGATAGTGCCATGTAAACGTCCAATTGGATGATTCCAGGATCATCCAATCCTCAGAGGCCGGACCCCGTGGTATCATGACGCCGCCCAGGGATCCCTGGGCTCCCACCGGGGCGATACAGGGCCGGAGACCGACCGTTCATCGAGGATTGACCGATGCCGGGTGTGGTGGTGCTGGAGTCGATGTGGAACAAGAAGGGCCGTTTGCTGGACGACGAGCCCTCGGTGCTCCCCTACCTGAAGGCCATCAAGCAGTCGCTGGCCTGGGAGGGCATCCGGGTCAACCTGGTGTACCGCCGCTTCTACTCGAGCTACGACCTGGGCCTGCTCCTCGAGGAGGTCCGCCGCCGGCGGCGCTCCTTCCAGGTCTGCTACATCGCCTCGCACGGCCAGCGCCGCAAGCTGGTCGGGATCGGCGACAAGGTGATCCGGCTCGAGACCCTGGTGGACCACTGCCGGCCCAGCACGGGCACCGGCTATATCTTCGGCGCCTGCGACTTCGTCACGCCCGACACCGCCCAGCACTTCCTGCTGTCCACCGGAGCGCGCTTCGTGGCGGGCTACCAGAAGGCGATCCCGTGGACCGAGTCCATGCTGGTGGACTGCCTGTTCCTGTCCTACCTGCTCGGCGGCACTATGAAGTGGGTGCGCACCAAGCACGGCGAGCGCATGCCCCCGCTGCGCACGCTCGAGGACTTCGAGATCACCCGCTCGGAAAACCCGCAAAAGGTGGCGGGCCAGCTCTACCGCGACTTCCCCCTGGCCCACGACATCACGTTCTCCTGCTTCACCCTCGACCGCGGGCAGGGCCGCAAGCCCGCGATGGTGAACTCCTTCGACATCTTCCGCCGGAACGTGGATCGCGCCCGCCGCGTGGTCCGCGATCTGTGACGCCGCCGCGCCCGCGTCCCGCGGCCGCAGAGAGGACCAGACCATGAGTGCAGGCGAGGCCCCCATCAAGCAGGCGGTGCAGTGGATCGACGACCAGCTCCACGACAACCCCCAGGCCGATCGCACGAAGCTGATCGACGAGGCGGGCCGCCGCTTCGACCTGACGCCGCTGGACTCGGAGTTCCTGTTGCGCCACCTGTCCCAGCGCAAGTCGTCCTGAGCTGCCGTTCCGGCGTGAGCGAGCAGCGGAAGGCGCAGGTGCAGGCACAGTTCGGGCCGAGCGCCGGGGCCTATGTGACGAGCGCCGGCCACGCCACCGGGCCGGATCTGGAGCAGCTCCTCGCGTGGGGTCGAAAGCGCGGCGCCGCGCGGGTGCTCGACATCGCCACCGGCGCCGGCCACACCGCTCTGGCCTTCTCCCGCTTCACCCCGAGCGTGGTCGCGGTGGATCTCACCCTGCCCATGCTCCGGGCCGCCCGCGACTTCACCGCCGCGCAGGCGGGGGGCCCGGAGGCGCGCCCGATCCGCTTCCTCGCCGCCGACGTGGAGGCCCTCCCCTTCCAGGCGGGAACCTTCGGGACCGTGACGTGCCGCATCGCGGCCCACCACTTCCCGGCTCTGCTGCCCGCGCTGCGTGAGGTGGCGCGGGTACTGCGGGCGGGCGGCTCCTTCCTGGTGCAGGACATCCTGGGCCACGACGACGAGGAGGCCGCGGCCTTCATCACCGAGGTGGAGCGGCGGCGCGATCCGAGCCACGTGCGCGCCTTCCGCCAGATCGAGTGGACCGCGTTCCTGCGCGCGGCCGGCCTCACCGTGATGGACGAAGCGGTGATGAGCAGGCCGCGGGGCTGGGACGACTGGACGAGCCGCATGCGGATGACGGCCGAGGCCCGGGCCGATCTGGAGCGCTTCGTGCTGGCCGCGCCCGCCCGGTGCCGGGAGGCCTTCGACTTCGCGATCGAGCACGACCGCGTCGTCTCGTTCAGCGACCGGATGCTGCTCCTGCGGGCGGACCGGGACTAAATTAGCGCTTCAGCACCACCACCGTGGCGCCCCACCCGCCCCGCTCGGGCGGCCCGTCGAAGAAGCGCAGCACGTTTGGGTGCCCGGCCAGCACGCTCCGGACAATGGCCCGCTGGGTGCCGGTGCCCTTGCCGTGGATCAGGCGCACTTCGGCGAAGCCCCGCGCCGCGGCCTGGCGGAGGTATTCGTCCACCACCGAGCGGACATCCCGCGGGGCGAAGGTATGGAGATCGAGCGAGTCCTCGATCGGCAGGATGACCGGCTCGGGCTCGTCCATGGCTCAGGACTTAGCCTACCCCAACCCGTCGCGCACAAGCGGCGCCGCGGACGTGCCCGACCGGCTCACGCCCGCGGCACCGGGACGGCGAGGGTAGAGGCCTGCTTCTCGTCCGCCTCCGCGCGTGGTTGCCGACATGTCGCGCGTACTCCATACTCCGCGCATGTCCGACGCCCGATCGGAAGCACTCGGCTGGCTATCCACCTTCGAGGCGGCGTGCCGCGGCCAGGACTTCGCGGCGGGGCGGCGCCTCTTCGCTCCCGACGCGGTGGCCTTCGGCACCTATGCCACTGCGGTCCACGGCCTCGACAATATCGAGCGCGAGCAGTGGCGTCAGATCTGGCCGCGCATCCGGGGCTTTCGCTTCGAGGGCGACCCTGCCGTCGCGGGCGCCGGGGACTCGGCCTGGATCGCCGCGACCTGGTCGTCGGAGGCCACCGGGCCCGACGGGCAGCCCTTCACGCGCCACGGCCGGGCCACCTTCAACCTCGCCCGGCGGGACGGCCGGTGGCTGGCCGTCCACAGCCACGTCTCCCTGCTGCCTACCCAGTCGGAGAGTGCCCACGGGCAGCGGTGAATTTACACGGTTGTGACGACCGGCGGCCGCGCCGCCCGTAGACTCCCGCGCAACGTCCTATCACGCCCGCAAATGGAGGGTATTGGATGAGTAAACGGGGGATGAGTAAACCGGTTCTCGGGCTCGTCGTCGTGACCCTGGTCCTGGCCGCGCTGGCCGCGGTGGTCTCGCGCAGCAGCGCCGGTCCGGAGAAGATCGCCTTCCCGACCAAGTACAAGGATGGGGTCCTCTACACCATCGCCGACCGGTACGACGTCAAGCAGTACCGCGAGCTCTATGCGAGCGCCGCCGCCGTCCAGTCGGCCAAGGAGGGCAAGCCGCTCCCGAGCGGCACCGTCCTGACCCTGATCCAGTACAAGGCTCAGGTGGACGCCCAGGGCACTCCGCTCAAGGACGCCAAGGGACGCTTCATGAAGGGCGACCTGATCGCCTACGCGGTGATGGAGAAACGCACCGGCTGGGGCACCGAGTACGGAGACGACATCCGCAACGGCGAGTGGGAGTACTCGGCCTTCGGAGCGGACGGCAAGTTCAACGACAAGGCCAACTACAAGGCGTGCTTCCAGTGCCACAAGCCCCACGACCAGATCGACTACGTGATCTCCTACCCGGCGCTGGCGGGCCGGACCATGGTGGCGACCGCGGCGCCCGCGCCGGCGGGATCGCTCGGCGTGAACATCGGCGCCTTCACTTTCGGGCCCCCCGGCGTGACGATCACCCCGGGCAAGACCATCACCTGGACCAATACCGACGAGTCGCCCCATCAGGTGACGGTGGCGGGGACGCCGCTCAAGACCGGCTTTCTGTTGAAGGGCCAGAACGCGTCCCTGACCTTCAAGGACGAGGGCGTCTTCAACTACAACTGCGCGCTGCACCCCAACATGAAGGGCACGGTGCAGGTCGCCAAGTAGCCACCGCGACATCGCCCCTCACCCTGCCCTCTCCCCCTTCGGGGGCGAGGGTCAAGAACCCTCTCCCCGTCTGGGGAGAGGGCAGGGTGAGGGGCGCAGTTCCGCCTAGTTCACCTTCTCGAGCGTCAAGGTCCGGTCCCGGCTGCCGGTGCCGCCCCTGCTTTGTTCCGTCGTGAGGGTTATTTTGCCGACTAATTTAGATGCTTGTCCCGCAGAAGGTTCAGCTGGAACTGGTTTCCGGTTGGCCCGTCCAACTAAGATCCACACCCTTGCCACCCGTCTCAACCGCGATCTTCACTCTTACCAGCCCGGCGGGCGTCCCGTATCGCCCATTCGCGACCCATTTGCCGTCGACTTGATTTACCGACTCGATCACGAGGATGCGCCTCGGATTGTCCGCGCTGATGACCAGGTATTCCTGCTCGCCTTCCCACGTGCCCACGAGCACCTTGGCCGGGTCAACCTGGGCTCGGGAAACCCCCACGACCGACAGAACCATCACGACCGCAAGCCACCGTGCGGCCCCGGTGCGCATGCGCAGTCTCATATCGGGCCCTAACCCTTCTCCGTGATGTAGATGTGCTGGAACATGTCCACGTAGATATTGCCGTCCACCACGAACTCGCCCACCTTGTTCTTCTCGATGCCGGCCACCCACGGCTTCTTGGCCGCGTAGCGCACCACCCAGGCCACCGGCACGTAGCCCACGTCCTGCTGCATGATCTCCTCGGCCTTCTTGTAGTGCTCCAGGCGCGTCTTGGGGTCACGCGTGTCGCGGCCCGCCTCGAGCTCCTTGTCGAAGGCATCGTTGACCCAGGCCTGCCGCCGGCCGGTGGTCTTCTTGCCGTAGAAGGTGTCGAAGTACTCGTTGTGCGGATCCGGGTAGTCCATGAACCAGCGGATCCACACGAACTGGAGATCCTGCTTCCAGAGGCGCTCGCGGAATACTCGCGGCTCCAGGACTTCCAGATCGGTCTTCATGTTGAGCGAATCGAGCAGCACCGCCTGGACCGCCTCGGCGAGCGGCTTCGAACCGAGGGCCTCGTCGCGCATCGAGAGTGTGATCTTGGGCCAGTTCTTGCCGCCCTCGAAGGGCGTGCCCTTGAGCTGTTCCATCGCGAGCTTCTTGTCGTACTTCTGGATGGCCTTGATCTTGGGGTCGTCGAGCGCGCCCGGGAAACCAGGCGGGATCATGGACCAGGCAGGAACCGTGAGGCCCTGGCTCACCTTCACCACGTTCTCCCGGTCGATGGCATGCGCCACCGCTTTGCGAACCTTCAGGTTGTCGAAGGGCGGCTTCGTCGTCTGCGGCAGCAGGTACCAGGTGCCCGGGAACGGGTACCGGAAGACGTCCTTCGAGCTACGCGGGTCGGTCTGCAGGCGCTTGAGGTCGCCGGCCTGCAGCGCCGTGATGTCGAGCTCGTTGTTCTCGTAGGGCAGTGCCCCCGAGGCCACCGGGATAATCGGGATCACCACCCGGGTCAGGTGCACGTCCTTGGCCCCGTAGTAGTACGGGTTCTTCTTCAGCACGACCTGCTTGTTGTGCTCCCATGCCTCGAGGGTGAAGGGCCCGTTGGTCACGATGTTGGCCGCCTCCGTCCACTTGTCACCGTGCTTCTCCACCGCGCCCTTGTGCGCCGGCAGGGCGGCCAGGTAGGCGGCCAGAACCGGGAAGTAGCCGCGCGGCCCTTCCAACGTCACTTCGAGGGTCCAGTCGTCCTTGGCCCGTACGCCGACCTGGCTCGCATCGGTGATCTGCTTCTTGTTGTAGGCCTCGCCATTCTTGAGGTCGTAGAGGAAGGACGCGTAGGGCGCCGCACTGGCCGGATCGAGCTGGCGCTTCCACGCCCATTCGAAGTCCCGCGCCGACACCGGCGAGTTGTCCGACCAGCGGCTGTCCTTCCGGATCGTGAACATCCAGACCGAGCCGTCCTTGTTGCCTTCCACCTTGGTGGCCATCCACGGGACCGAGACGAAGTCGGCGTTGAAGACCATGAGCCCCGCGAAAAGGGAGTTCGATCCTCCACAGTAGAGATCCTTGTTGAAATCATGGCTCGCGGGTTCGTTCGGCATCCAGCCCCCACCGCCGTAGCGGAGCACCTGCTCCTTCGCCAGCTTCTCGCCGGCGCCGGGCTTGCTGGGCTTGGCCGCGTGGGCCTGGGTGGCGAAGCCGAGCCCGCCGAAGGCGGCCATGGCGCCGACCACCCTCAGGAAATCGCGCCGGCCGACCCCGATGGACTCGAGCCGCTTGGCGAAGAGATCGAGCTGGGCTTCCGGAATTCGCATGGGGGGAATCCGCATGGTGTTGTCCTCCTGTGAGTTATTTCAGTTTGGGATCCAGCGCGTCCCGGACCCCGTCGCCGAAGAAGGTGAACGAGAGCATGGTCACCGCGATGGCGATCGACGGGAACACGCACAGGTGCCAGTAGGAGCGGAGGAACTGCTGGTTCTCGCCCACCATCTGCCCCCACGAGGGGGTGGGCGGGTTGATACCGACGCCGATGAACGAGAGCGCGGCCTCGGTGAAGATGGCCTGGGGGATGCCGAAGGTAATCGAGACGACGATGGGGGTGAGCGCGCTCGGCAGTACGTGACGGCTCATCACCCGCCAGAAGCCGGCCCCGAGGGCCCGCGCACCCTCCACGAACTCCTTTTCCTTGATGGAGAGGACCTGGGCGCGCGTCTGGCGCGCGATACCCACCCAGCCGGTGAGACCGAGCGCGATAAAGATGTTGATCAGCCCGGCCCCGAGCATGGACATGACCAGAATGACGAAGAGCAGGTTCGGGAAGGCGTACATCACGTCCACGAAGCGGGTCAGGATCAGGTCCGTGCGGCCACCGATGAAACCGGACACCGCGCCGATCGGGACACCGATCAGCACGATGATGACCTGCGCCCCGAGGCCGACCAGCATCGAGACGCGCGCCCCATAGATCAGCCGCGAGAGCACGTCGCGCCCGAGCTGATCGGTCCCAAGCGGGTAGTCCCGCGAGGGAAACTCGTACAGCCGGCCGAAGTTAGGCTTGGTGTAGGACTGCGGCGCGATCAGGTCGGCAAAGACCGCGAGCAGGACGAGCAGGATGACCACCACGCCACCCACCACCGCCAGCTTGTTTCGGAGGAGGCGGCGCCAGGCGTCGCGCCAGAGGCTCGAGCCCCGGACCTCGGATCGAGGCAGGGCCAGTGCCGCGCCGCCCGGCGTCGGCAGGCTAGTATCGGATGCGGGGGTCGAGAAAGCCATACAGGAGGTCGACCACGAGATTCATCAGGGCCAGGAACGCCCCGTAGATGAGCACGACCGCCATGATCATCGGATAGTCGCGGCCGGTCATGGAGAGCACGAAGAACCGGCCCATGCCCGGGATGCGGAAGATGGACTCGACGAAGAACGAGCCGGTCCCGACCGCGGCGAACATGGGGCCGAGCAGCGTGACCACCGGGATGAAGCCGTTCTTGAGCACGTGCTTGAGGATGACCGGCGTCTCGGCCAGGCCCTTGGCCCGCGCCGTCACGATGTAGTCGGACCGGATCACCTCGAGCATGCTCGCGCGCGTGAAGCGCGCGATGATGCCCATGGGGGCCAGCGCGAGCGTGACGGTGGGCAGCACCCAGTCCTTCGGCGAGTTCCAGCCTCCGGTCGGGAAGATGGGCACGATGAACGAGAAAAGAACGATCAAGAACACCGCGAGCACGAAGTTCGGCACGCTGACCCCGAGGGTGGCCACGCTCACCGAGACGTAGTCCCAGGAGCGGTTCTGGTAAACCGCGGCGAGCACCCCGAGGCTGAGCCCACCCACCACCGCCAGCGCCAGGGCCATACTCCCCAGCAGCAGGGAGATCGGGAAGGTCTCGACCATGATCTCAGCCACGGTGCGGGTCTTGTAAATGAAGGAGGTGCCGAAGTCGCCGCGCAGGGCCTTCTGGAGAAAGATGCCGAACTGGACGTACAGCGGCTTGTCGAGGCCGTAGACCGCCGCCAGGTTCTTCTGCGCGTCGGGGGACAGTGGGTTCGCCCCCTCCGCGACGGGATCGAGGGGACTGCCCGGCGTGGCGTGCATCACCAGGAAGGTGACGAGCGCCATGGCGAGGAGCGTCGGAACCAGCCAGAGGAGACGATAGACGACGTAGCTGAGCAACGCACCCCCCGGAAGCAGTGCCCGCCCAAACCCAGTGACGGGTTAGTCGGTAACTATCGGCAAACACGCACGTAAAGTCAAGAAAAAGAATGGTATCCTGCGCGCGCATGGCGATTTCCTTGACCATTCTGCCCGGCCCGCGCGTCCTCGACACCAAGCCCGGCACGACTATCCTGAAGGCCGCGCACGCGGGCGGCGTGGACATCAATGCGATCTGCGGCGGACGGGGCCGCTGCACGTCCTGTCGGGTCAAGCTGGTCGCGGGCACCGCGCCACCGCCCACCATCATGGACGAGCTGCAGCTCGGCGACGCCCTGGTGCGCGAGGGCTATCGCCTCTCCTGCCAGTGGTCAGTCACCGAGGCGGTCACCGTGCAGATCGCGCCTCCGCTCGACGATACGACCTTCCAGATCCTGGGGGGCGAGCGGCCGGCCGGCGCGCCCGCGCCGATCTCGATCGACGCGGGCATCCGCAAGCGCGCGGTCCAGGTGACCCTTCCCAAGGACGAGCATCTCCAGACCTCCGACCTGGAGGCGCTGCTCGCCGCGACGGGGGGCGCGATCGAGGACGTCCCGCCCGCGGTGCTCAAGACCCTGCCCGCGGCGCTGCGCGAGCGCGACGGGGAGGTCACGGTGACCACGTTCGGCCGCCAGGTTCTGGCCGTGGAAGCGGGCGATACGGCGCTCCACAAGTACGGCCTCGCCATCGACATCGGGACCACCAGCGTGGTGACCACGCTCATGGAGCTCGAGTCGGGCGAGCAGCTCGCGGCGGCCTCGAGCCTGAACCCGCAGGCCGTCTTCGGCGGCGACCTCATGTCGCGCATCGCCTTCGCCCAGTTCGACCCGGGCAACCTGCGCAAGCTGCAGACGCGCATCATCGGCCTGCTCAACCAGCACATCGAGCAGATCGCGCGCGAGTCGGGCGTGCTGGCCAAGTGGATCTACAAGGTGGTGATCGTCGGCAACACGTGCATGCACCACCTGCTCCTCGGCATCGATCCCTCCTACGTGGGCCTCGCCCCCTACGCGCCGGTGATGCGGCACCCGCTCACGCTGCCCGCGCGCGATCTCTTCCTCAAGCTGCCCCCCGAGGCGCGCGTGTGCCTGCTCCCCCTCGTGGCCGGCTTCGTGGGAGCGGACGCGGTGGCGGTGGCGCTCGCCACCCGCATCGACGAGTCCCCCGTCCTGCGCATCGCGGTGGACATCGGGACCAACGGCGAGGTGCTGCTGGGCTCGCGCGAGCGGCTGTGGGCGTGCTCGGCCCCCGCCGGCCCCGCGCTCGAGGGCGCCCAGATCCGCCACGGCATGCGCGCGGCCATCGGGGCCATCGACCGCGTGGGCGTCGAGAACGGCGACCTCCGGCTCCACACCATCGGTGACGGCCCCGCCCAGGGGCTCTGCGGCTCCGGCCTGGTGGACGCGGTGGCCGCCCTGCTCGATCTGGGCGTGGTGGACTGGACCGGGCTCATCGACGTGGAGGGGCGCGACCGGCTCCCCGCCCCCATGCGCTCCCGCGTCGAGATGCGCGGCGAGGAGCGCGTGGTCGTGCTCGCGCGCCCGGGCGAGCACGGGGCGGAGCGGGAGATCGTGCTCACCCAGGACGACATCCGGCAGGTGCAGCTCTGCAAGGGCGCCATCGCCTCGGGAGTGGCCATGCTCCGGCACGTCGCGGGCGTCGGGCCTGAGCAGGTGGAGGAGCTGATGCTGGCGGGCGGCTTCGGCAACTACCTCTCGGTGCGGAGCGCGCTGCGCATCGGGCTCATTCCGCCCGATCTCCCGGAGCAGAAGATCCGCTACGTCGGCAACGCAGCCGCGCTGGGCGCGCAGCTCGCGCTCGTCTCGGAGGCCGAGCGCGCGCGGGCCGAGGTGATCGCCGGGCGCATCGAGCACGTCTCGCTCGCCGCGCACCCCGACTTCGAGACCATCTTCGTGGAGTGCATGAACTTCCCCCGCACTCTCCCTCGTACCGAAGGGGAGAGGGTAGGGTGAGGGGCTCGGTGGTGAGGGGCTCGGTGGTGAGGGGCGCGGGACACGTGCGCATTCCCGCGTCCGCCGTCGGCATCACGGTGGGCCCGCGCGAGGACGAGGTCGACGCCCGCTGGCTCATGGCCTACGCGGCCGCCCTCGGCGAGCACGGGCCCGAGTACTTCGACACCACCCGGCCGGGCGGCATCCTCGCCCACCCGCTCTTCCCGGTTTGCTACGAGTGGCCGCTCGCGCTGGACGTGAGGGCCAAGGCGGTGCCGGACGACGTCGCGGTGCGCGGCGTGCACGCGACCCATCGCCTCACCCTGCACCGGCCGCCGCGCGCGGGCGACCGGCTCAGCACCACCGCCACCGTGGTCGCGCTCGAGCGGCGGACGCCCGGCGCGTATCTCGTGCTCCGCATGGAGACGGTGGACGCGGCGGGCCAACCCGTGAGCACGACCGAGTACGGCTCGCTCTACCTCGGCGTGGAGTGCGAGGGCGCCCCTCAGAGGGAGATCGAACCCCGCGCCTCCACCCTCTCCCCTGAGGGGAGAGGGCAGGGTGAGGGGGCGCCGGGCGCTGAGGGCTGGTCGTGGTCGGTCGACGTCCCGATCGCCCCCACTCTCGCCCACGTCTACACTGAGTGCGCGCGCATCTGGAACCCGATCCACACCGACCGGGCGATCGCGCTCGGCGCCGGGCTGCCCGACATCATCCTCCACGGCACCGCCACGCTGGCCCTCGCCATCTCGCAGGCGCTGCGGCAGCAGCCGCGCGGAGCCGCCACGCCGGTTCGCGCGGTGGCCGCCCGCTTCGGCGCCATGGTGCGGCTGCCCTCGCGGCTGGTGGTGCGCGGGCAGGCGCCCCGGCCGTCGCCGGCCGGCGCGGTCGTGCGCTTCGAGGCGCTCGCCGAGGACGGCCGCCCCGCGGTGCGCGACGCGGAGATCGTGCTGGCGCCATGACCAAGCTCGAGCGGGTCCTGGCCGCGCTCAAGCGCCAGCCCACCGATCGGCCCCCCTACGCCTTCTGGCGCCATTTCCCGGACGTGGATCGCAACCCGGCCGCACTGGCCCAGTCCACCCTGCGCTTCCACGAGCGCTACCAATCGGACTTCCTCAAGGTGACGCCGACCGGCGGCTACGCGGTGGCGGACTGGGGGTGCGTCGAGAGCTCGGAGGTCCTGCCGGACGGCCACCGGCCGTGCGCGCGGCACGCGGTCAATGGCCCCGAGGACTGGAAGAAGATCCGTCCCGTCAAGATGGAGTCCACCTCGTGGGCCTCGCACCTCGAGACCATCATCCGCTGCGTGGTGGACCGGCGCGTGGATTGCCCCACCATCCCCACCGTGTTCAGCCCACTCTCGCTCGCGCGCAAGCTCTCGGGTGACCGGCTCAACTACGACCTCAAGGAGAACCCGCAGGCGGTCACCGATGCCCTCGAGGCCATCACCGAGACGATCCTCGCGTTCGCGGAGGCCTGCTTCCGGGAGAGCGCGGAGGGCATCTTCTACTCGGTCCAGGCGGCCAGCACCGCCTTTCACACCGAGGAGGAGTACCGCCGCTTCGGCGAGCCGTACGACCGGCGCATCCTGGAGGCGGTGCGCCCCAAGTCCAAGCTCACCATCCTCCACTGCCACGGCGAGCGCCTGATGTTCGATCGCCTCGCGACCCTGCCCGCGGACGCCTGGAACTGGGACGACCGCCGCGCGGGTCCGTCGCTGCGGGAGGCCCAGGCCCGCGTGCCGGGCGCGGTCATCGGCGGGCTCGACCAGTGGAGCGCGCTGCAGGACGCGAGTCACGAAGCCGCACTCGCGCAGATCGAGGACGCGCTCGCCCAGACGGCCAGCCGCGGCGTCTTCCTGGGCGCGGGCTGCGTGCTGCCGGTCGGCACCTCGGACGCGACCCTGGTGAGCGTCGCGAAGACCCTGGGCGGCGTGCCGAAGCTCGGCTTCCTCCGGCTCCAGTAGCGCATGCCCGGTGTTCGCTCCGGACTCGCCGTCGCGGTCCTCCTCGCCACGTCGGCCGTCGCGGCCGGCGAGGAGGCCGCCGACGTGGTGATCCTCTCGCCCTACCGCTCCCTGGTCGGCGCCAACGCGCGCCCGCGCCTCCGGCCGCACGCGGGCGTGGACTTCGGGGTGCCGGTGGGCACGCCGGTGCTCGCCGCCGCCGACGGGGTGGTCAGCATGCTGATCGACTACGAGCCCGGATGCGGCGTCGGGGTGGTACTGTCGCATCCCGACTTCAAGCGCTGGACCGCGTACTGCCACCTCACGCGCGCCGTGGTCACGACCGGGCAGACCGTCGCACGCGGCGAGCGCATCGGGCTCTCCGGCGCCTCGGGCAACTCGGCGGGCGTTCCCCACTTGCACCTCGAGGTCTGCACGACCGCCTGCGCCTCGCACCGCGACGGCGACCTGTGGGGCACCCAGGATCCCCTCGGCGCCGTCGTCGGCTGCCACGATCCCCTGCGGGTCTATCCCGCCGAGCGCTTCACCCTCACCCTGCCCATCGAGTGCCGCCGATGGGCGAAGGACGCGCGCCGATGAATCGAGTGCTCGAGCCCGAGCTGATGACCGACCAGGAGCAGGCGGAGGCCTACGCGGCGGCCGACTTCACGACGGTGAACCAGGGCTTCGTGGACCGGTTCCGCGCCCTCTTCCCCGACTTCGCGCGCGGGCGTCTGGTGGACCTGGGCTGCGGACCGGCCGACATCCCGATCCGCTTCTGCCGGGCTCTCCCCACCGTCACCGTGACCGGCGTGGATGGATCGGAGGCCATGCTCGCGCCCGGGCGCCGCGCGGTCGCCACCGCCGGACTCGCGGACCGCGTCAAGCTCGTCTGCGCGCGCCTGCCGGGGCTCGGGCGCGCGCCGGGCGGCTTCCACGGCGTCGTCTCGAACAGCTTGCTGCACCACATGCCGCAGGCGGATGTGTTCTGGTCCGAGGTCGCGCGGCTCGGCCGCGCGGGCGCCCCGATCCTGGTCATGGACCTGCACCGTCCGGATTCCCCCGAGCGGGCGCGCGAGATCGTCGAGACGTACTCGGCCGGCGAGCCGGAGGTGCTCAAGCGCGACTTCTTCCACTCGCTCTGCGCGGCCTTCACGCTCGCCGAGGTGCGGGGCCAGCTGAGGACGGCGGGGCTCGATCGGCTGCGCTATGAGATGACCAGCGACCGCCACTGGGTCGCGTGGGGGAAGGTGCCGAGCTAGGCGCGGTAACTTCTCTCCTGATCCGTTCGCCTCGCCTTCGGCTGCAGCTCACCTAACATTGAATCGAAAGTGGCAGATCTCGCCGTCCTGCACCGCGTAGTCCTTGCCCTCGAGCCGGAACCGTCCGCGCTCCCGCGCGGTGGCCATCGACCCGTCGGCGGCCAGGAGGTCGTCGTAGCCCACGACCTCGGCGCGGATGAAGCCCCGGGCGATGTCGGAGTGGATGGCACCGGCCGCGTCCTGGGCGCGGGTCGCGCGCGGGACCGACCACGCCCGCACCTCGTCCTCGCCCACCGTGAAGAACGAGATGAGGCCGAGCAGCGCGTAGCAGTCTTCCAGCACGCGGCGGATCGCCGGCTCGGTCAGGCCGAGGTCGGCCAGGAACGCGGCCTGCTCCGGCCCCGCGAGCTGGGCGACCTCCGCCTCGATCACCGCGGAGACCCAGCCGAGGCGGGTGGCCGGGCGCTGCGCCACCGCCTGCAGGCCGAAGCTCTCCACGAGGGTGGTCCCGCGCGCGATCTCCTTCTCGGACAGGTTGAGGCAGTGGAGGATCGGCTTCTGCGACAGGAAGGTGAAGCCGCGGAGGGCCCGCGCCTCGTCGTCGCTGAGGCCCATCGCCCGGATCGGCCGCTCGGACTCGAGCCCGGGCTTGACCTTCAGGAGCACCGTCTGCTCGTGCACGTCGACGTCGGTCCGCTTCTTCTTGATCTGCGCCTCGAGCCGCTCCAGCCGCCGCTCCACCACCTCGAGGTCGGCCAGGATCAGCTCGGTCTCCAGATCGTCGATGTCGCCGCCCGGGTCCGCGGCGGTGCCCGCGGTGTCCGGGAACGCGCGCACCACGTGCAGCAGCGCGTCGGCGTTGCGGAACTCCTTGGCCTCGAGCCCCTGCCGGTCGCCCTTCGCGATGCCGGCGAGGTCCACCACCTCGAAGGTGGCGTACGTCGTCTTCTTCGGCTTGAACATCGCGGTCAGCCGGTCGACGCGCGCGTCGGGCACCCGGGCCACGCCCGCGTGCATCTCGCCGCGCGCGGTGCCGAACGACGAGGTCGCGACGCTCGCGCCGGTCAGCAGGTTGAACAGCGAGGTCTTGCCGCTCTTGGGAAGGCCGAGGATCCCGATCTTCATGGAACGCCATGCTACCATAGCCGCCGACATGGCCGTCCCGCGGCGCCGCGCGCGCGCCCTCTAGTGGCTCCCCTCCGTCCCCTCGACTGGCGCGGCACCGCGACCGCGCTGATGCTCGCCGCGCTGTGGGGCGCCAACCCGGTCGCGGTGAAGGTCGGCCTCGCCGATGCGCCGCCGCTCCGCCTCGCCTTCTTCCGCTTCGTGCTGGGCGGGCTGGTGGTCCTGGCCTACGCGTGGTGGACGCGCCACCGGGGCGTCTTCGACGTGCGGCCCGGCGAGTGGCGCGTGCTGATCTCGATCGGGCTGATCTTCTCGGTGCAGATCGGCACCATGAACGTGGGGATCGGCCTCACCACCGCCTCCCACAGTGCGGTGCTGCTCAACTCCTACGCGGTGCACACGGTGGTGCTCGCCCACTTCATGATCCCGGGCGACCGCCTGACGCCCGCCAAGGTGGGCGGCGTGCTCATCGCCTACACCGGCATCGTGCTGCTCTTCGCGCGCGACTTCTCCTTCCGGAGCGAGACCCTCGTCGGCGACCTGGTGGTGGCGGCGAGCGCGGTCCTGCTCGGGGAGCGGGTCGTGTACATGGCCCGCGCGGTCCGGCGATTCGACCCGCTCAAGCTGCTCGTCTTCCAGTCCGCCATCGGGAGCGCCTGCTTCTTGCTCGCCAGCCTCGCGCTGGAGTCGGGCACCCCCACGCGCTACACGCCGGCGCTCGCCGCCTCGCTCTTCTACCAGGGCGCGGTGGTGGCCGGCTTCAACTTCATCGTGAACTCGTATCTGTACAAGGTCTACCTGGCGAGCGCGATCGCCACCTGCTCGCTCACCACCCCGCTCGTCGGGGTGCTCGTCGCGGCCGCGGTCACCGGGGACCAGCTCAGCCCGCTGCTGCTCCTCTCGAGCCTCATGGTCGCCGCCGGCATCGGCCTCACCGTCCGCCGCTGACTAAGTCCTCCCTCGTACCGAAGGAGAGAGGGCAGGGTGAGGGGACGCCTTGACCGCTGCGCGTCCGCGCGGTAGCGTCGGGCCATGCCCACGCAGCCGTCGAAGGCGCTCGAGGTCGTGCCCAATCCGCACCCGGACCGCGACTACGAGATCAGCCTCGAGATCCCCGAGTTCACCTGCGTCTGCCCCCGCACCGGCCAGCCCGACTTCGCCACTATTCGGGTGCGATACGTGCCGGACCAGCACCTGCTCGAGCTGAAGGCCATCAAGCTCTACATCTGGTCGTACCGCAACGAAGGGGCCTTCCACGAGGACGTGACCAACCGGATCCTGAACGATTTCGTGGCCGCGGCGGCGCCGCGCTGGATCGAGGTGGTCGGAGACTTCACGGTGCGGGGCGGCATCAAGACGGTGGTGCGCGCCACCCACGGCAAGCGCCCGGAGATCTAGCCGGCCAGGCTCAGCAAGACGACCCCCGCCAGCATCACCAGCGCCCCCGGCGCGATGTCCCGCACCTTCTGCTTCTCGTGGAACATCACGGTGCCGATCGCCATCGCGAAGAGGATCTCCACCTGCTTCACCGCCTCCACGTAGGAGGAGAGCGTCATGAGGTAGGCGGTTCCCTGGCTGATGGTGGTGAGCGAGGCGAAGAGCCCGAAGCTCACGAAGGCCTTCCAGTAGCGCGGGACCTCCACGAAGTGGCGCCGCGAGGTCCCGAGCACGATCGGGGTGACGAGCAGGCTCGCGGCCACGTAGCCGCCGAGGGTGCCCATGTACTGGTCGGAGCACTGCATGGCCCACTTGATCGTGACCACCGACGGCGCGAAGAAGAGCGCGGCCAGCAGGGTGTAGCGCATCCCACGATCCGTGAAGAGCACGGCCAGCGGCGCCCACCACGCGATGTGGGCGCGGTTGACGTTGAGCAGGTAGACCCCCGACATGCTGATCAGGATGCCCGCGATGCCGAGGAGGGTCGGCCGCTCCCCCAGGGTGAAGTAGCCCAGCACGACCAGGATCAGCAGGCTCACCTTCCACAGCGCGGTGACCATGGAGATCTCGGCGAGCTTCAGCGCCTTGGAGAGCGCCATGGTCGAGATGGTCTGGCAGACCGCGAACGAGGCGCAGGCGAGATAGAACCCCGGCTTGAGCTCGGGCACCCCGTTCCAGAGCACGAAGGCGCCCGCGAAGGGCAACAGGAACGTGAAGCGCCCCCAGACGTTGATGTACTCGTCGAGCGAGTGGCCGAGGCGCTTCATCACCGTGTTGCGCAGCACTTGGCACAGGGCCGCGACCACCGCGAGCAGGAACCACACGCGGCCTACCGCGCGGTCCGGGCCAGCAGGGGGAGCAGCGCGTCCACGACCGCGCCGGGCTGCTCGCGGGGGAGGAAGTGGCCGGCGTCCGGGATCACGTGCCGCTCGGTCCCGTCCGGGAACATGGCGGGGTGTCGCTCGGTGCGACTGGGGAAGTCGACCGCGTCGTCGGCGCCGTGCAGGATCACGCTCGGCACCTCGATGCGGGGCCGCTGGGCGAGGCGCGCCTCGATCGCGTCGAAGCGCGGGTCGCCCGGGGCATGGCGGTGGCGATGCCGGTAGGAGTGGATCACCACCGGGACGAAGTCGGGGTTGTCGAAGGCGGCCGCCGCCTGCTCGAAGGTCGCGTCGTCGAAGCGCCAGCCCGGCGACCAGTCCCGCCAGAGCAGTCGGCAGATCTCGCGGCGGTTCTTCTCCAGCCCGAGACGCCCGCGCTCGGTATTGAAGTACCACTGGTACCAGGCGGCGCGCTCCTCCTCGGCGGAGGCGGGCCGGGGTGGCGCCACCGTGTTCTGCACGTTGTAGCCGCCGATCGTGACGAGGGCGCGCACCCGCGCGGGAGCCAGGATGGCCGCGATGCAGGCCGCGCGCCCGCCCCAGTCGTAGCCGGCGAGCGCGGCCCGCTCGATGCCGACCGCGTCCATGAAGTCCAGGAGGTCCTGGCCGATCGCGGCCTGCTGCGCCATGCGCGGCGCGCCCGCGTCGAGGAAGCGCGTGGGCCCGTAGCCGCGCAGGTAGGGCGCGAGCACCCGGTAGCGGCGGGCGGCCAGCGGTGGGGCTACCCCGTCCCAGGCGTGCGCGTCGTCGGGGAAGCCATGGAGGAGGACGACCGGCGCGCCCGCCGCCTCCCCCCACTCCTCGTAGCCGATCTCGAGGGTCGGCGTGCGGACGGTCGGCACGGGAGCTCGCGCCCGGATCAGAAGCCCTTGACGTACGGCAGGCGGCCCGCGGTGGCCTCGATCGCGTCGCCCGCGTCCAGCAGCACGCCGGTGGCGCTCCACGCCCCCGAGACGAGCTGGTGGCGCGCGCCGTCGGGGATCCGGGCCGGGATGACACGATCGCCGCAGCGCACCTCCTGCCGCTCCACGTCCACCGTGACCGGCTGCTTCGGATCGCGGCCGACCGCGCGCTGCAGCCACAACACGTCGTCCTGGGAGACGGAGAGACACGGGATGCCGAGCATGGTGCAGTTGCCGAAGAAGATCTCGGCGAAGGAGCCGCCCACGATGGCCTTGATGCCCCACTGCTTGAGCGATTCGGGGGCATGCTCACGCGAAGACCCGCAGCCGAAGTTCATGCCCGCCACCAGCACCGAGGCGCCTTCATAGGCCTTCTGGTTGAACGGGTGCTCCGCGTCGTGCTTGCGCGCGTCCTCGAAGGCGTGGAGCCCCAGTCCCTCGTTGGTGACCGTCTTGAGGAACCGCGCCGGAATGATCCGATCGGTGTCGATGTCGTTGCCGGGGATCGGAATGCCCCGCCCCGCGAGCTGCCGCCGCGCGCTGTCGCTCATCGCATCATCTCCCGCACGTCGGTGACCGCGCCGTGGAGCGCGGCCGCCGCCGCCATGGCCGGGCTCATCAGGAGCGTCCGTCCGGTGGGGCTGCCCTGGCGCCCGATGAAGTTGCGGTTGCTGGTGGACGCGCTCATCTCGCGGCCGCGTAGCTTGTCGTCGTTCATGCCGAGGCACATCGAGCAGCCCGCGTTCCGCCACTCGAAGCCGGCCTCGCGGAAGACCTCGTGGAGCCCCTCGGCCTCGGCGGCCTTGGCCACCTGCTGCGAGCCCGGCACCACCATCGCCCGCACGCCCTTGGCCACCCGGTTGCCCTTGGCCACCGCGGCGGCCACCCGCAGGTCCGAGATCCGCGAGTTCGTGCAGGAGCCGATGAACACCACGTCGATCTTGGCGCCCGCGATGGGCTGGCCGGCCTCGAAGCCCATGTGGGCGAGGGCCTCGCGGTAGGTGGCCCGCTCCGGCTCCGGCGCCGACTCGGGCGCCGGGATCCGCTCGCCCACCCCGACCGACTGGCCCGGGTTGATGCCCCAGGTCACCATCGGCGGGATGGCGGCGCCGTCGAGCCGCTTGACGTCGTCGTAGGAGGCGGTGGCGTCGGACGCCATGCTCGTCCACCACGTCACCGCGCGATCGAAGGCCGCGCCCTGGGGGGCGTACTGGCGCCCGCGGAGGTAGTCGAAGGTGGTCTGGTCCGGGTTGACGTAGCCGGAGCGGGCGCCGCCTTCGATCGACATGTTGCAGAGCGTGAGCCGCTCTTCCATCGTCATCCGGTCGACCACCGCCCCCGCGTACTCGTAGGCGTAGCCCACGCCTCCGTTGACGCCCAGGTTGCGGATGATCGCGAGGATGACGTCCTTGGCGTAGACGCCCTTGGACAGGGTGCCGTCCACCCGCACCTGGCGGAGCTTGGGCTTGGCCATGGCCAGGCACTGGGTGGCCAGGACGTCGCGTACCTGGCTGGTGCCGATGCCGAAGGCGATGGCCCCCACCGCGCCGTGGGTCGCGGTGTGGCTGTCCCCGCAGGCGATGGTCATGCCCGGCTGGGTCAGGCCGAGCTCTGGCCCGATCACATGCACGATGCCCTGCCGGCCGCTGTCGAGGCCGAAGAAGGACACCCCGCTCTGCTGCGAGTTGCGGGTGAGGTGGACCGCCATCTCCTCCGCCACCTCGTCCGCGAACGGACGCTGCTGGGCGGTGGTGGGGATGATGTGGTCGAGCGTCGCGAAGGTCCGCGCGGGCATCCGGACCGGCAGCTTGAGCTCGTGGAGGGCCTGGAAGGCCTGGGGCGAGGTGACCTCGTGGATGAGATGGAGCCCGATCAGGAGCTGCGTCTGCCCCGAGGGCAGCGTGCGCACCGTGTGGGCGTCCCAGACTCGGTCGAGCAGCGTTGACGCCATTGTCGCCTCCTGGCCGGTGAGCAGCCGGCCGCGTGAGTGTGCCGCCGTGAGACCGTTAAGTATAGTGAAATATTCTTGCCCGTCCCGTAAGATCCGCTAATGATCGACGCGGCGCTCCTCCCCGCCCTGCTGAGCCTCCTCACCGTCGCGCGCAGCGGCTCGGTGGGGGCGGCGGCGCGGCTGCACCATCGCACCTCCTCCGCGATCAGCCAGCAGATCCGCAAGCTCGAGCGGCACCTGGGCGTGACCTTCCTCGAGCGGGCGGGCCGCGGCGTCCGGCTCACCGCGGCGGGCGAGGCCGCCCTGCCCGGCATCCTGAAGCTCGGCACCGAGACGGAGGCGCTCTTCGCCCACCTGGCCGAGCTGTCCGGCCGCCCGCCCGCGACTCTGCGCGTCGCGGTCAGTGACTACCTCGGGAAGGCCCTGCTGGTGCCGGTACTGCGCGACCTCCTGGAAGAGCGGATGCCGCTGCGCTTCGAGATCGCCACCACCCACTCGCGCGAGGGCATCCGCCTGGTGGGGCTCGGTGAGGTGGACTGCGCGGTGGTCACCGGCCAGGAGATCCCCCGCGGGCTCGAGGCCGAGCGGCTCTTCGACCAGCCCTTCGTCTGGGTCGGGCCCCGCCGGCTCGGGAAGCGCGTGCCCCTGCCGGAGCGGCTCACCCGCGAGCCCCTGCTGCGGCTCGGCGCGGGCAGCCAGGGTCGGCGGCTGCTTGAAGACTACCTGGCGCGTGAGCGTATCCAGCCCACTTCCACCATCGACGTACCGAGCGTGTCCCTCATGCTCGCCTACGTCTCGGGGGGACTGGGGGTGGGCCTGGCGCCCGCGCTCGCCCTGGCGGAGCTGGATCGCGGCCGGGTCAGGTGGGAGCGGGCGGCGGTGCCGGCGCTCCCGGTCACGCTGGTGCACCGGCCCGGGTTCCGCCGCAGCGCCGCGGCCGGCCGCTTCGCGGCCCGGCTCGTGGCCGAGTGCAGGGCGAGGCGCAGCCGCAGGCGAGCCGAGCGAATATGAAGAGTAGCTAAGCTAGTTAAGGGTCGTCTAGCCCAGGACCCCGGGCCACGCGCCGCTCGGAGCGCTGAAACCCGGGAACAGCGGCGCGACCGGTGCACCCAGGTGGTGCACGGCCACCTCGGTGAAGAGACTCCGAAAGTCGGTGGTCACGGCCAGGTCCCGGCCGTCGAAGAGCTGATCGCGCTGGAGGCCGGGCCAGCGTCCGTAGACGCGGCCGCCCTTGACCGGCCCTCCCAGGGCCAGCATCGCGGTGCCGTGGCCGTGATCGGTGCCCCGGGTTCCGTTCTCTCGAACAGTCCGGCCGAACTCCGACATCGTGAGCACCACGACATCGCTCATCCGAGGCCCGAGATCCCGGTCAAGCGCGGCAATGCCTTCGGCGAACTCCTTGAGACGCAGGGCGAGCTGGCCCCGCTCATTGCCCTGCGCCGCGTGGGTGTCCCAGCCGCCCGCGTCCGCAAAGGCGATCTCGAGGCCGACGTCGGCCTTGACGAGCTGGGCGATCTGCCGGAGGCTCTCGCCGAAGCGCCCACGCGGATACACCGCGCCGTTCGTCGCCGCGATCCGGTCGGGAGCTGCCGCCTTGAGCATCTTCACCGCCTCGAAGGTCTCGCGCCCGGTGCCGTACAGGAGATCGCGCACGCCCTGCTCGTAGAGCGACTCGAAGCCCTTCCGCGCTCCCGGGCCCCCCGCCATCATGGCCGCGCCGTCCTTGACGTCGAAGTCGGCCACGCTGTTCATCGCCACCGCGCCCACCTCCCCGCGCAGGATCCGCGGCAGCACGGGCCCAAGGGAGACGGCCCGGAAGGGCGAGGCCGGCTCGCGGGCCGGCATCCCGGCCAGCCCGCGTGCGAGCCAGCCGTCGGCGGTGCTCTTGACGCCCGGCGTCCCCGACTCCATGTAGTCCTGGGCGTCGAAGTGGGAGCGGGTGGTGTCGGGTGAGCCGCACGCGTGCACGACGGCGAGGCGCCGGTCGTCCCAGATCGGCCGGAGCGGCGCGAGCGCCGGGTGCAGGCCGAAGAAGCCGTTCAGGTCGAGGGTCGCATCGGCCACGCCCGGGGCCGGGCGGGCGATCGCGATGTTGCCGCGCGCGGCATAGTAGTCGGGGTCGCCGTGCGGGACGATCATGCTGAGGCCGTCCACCGCGCCCCGCTGGAAGACGGCGATCAGGATCTTCGGCCGGGTCGCGCGCCCCTCCGCGAAGGCCGCGCGCACGAGGAATCGGGGCGGCCCGCCCAGCGCGAACAGGGCGAGCGCCCCGCCCTTCATGAACGATCGCCGCGTGCAGCGCGCCATGGCTATCGCCGCTGGAACTCGGGGGAGCCCAGGACCAGCGCGGCCAGCTTCTCCACGTCGGTGTCCTTGGCCACGCGGTCGTAGGTCGTCGTCCGGGTGATCTCCGGGCTCTCGAGCTGGGCCGCCAGCACCGCGCGGGTCTGGGCCGACGCCTCGCCGTGGAGAACGACGGCGAGCAGGCGATCGAGCACCTGCGCGGGCTGCGTGCGATCCGTATTCGCCAGGAAGCCCGCCACGTCCACCCGGGCGCCGCGGAAGCGGTTGTGGGCCAGGCCGAGCGCGAAGTTCATGCGACCGAGCAGCGCCCCGGTGTTCACCCAGGCCTCCGCGCGGTCCGGATAGCCGGTGGGCGGCTGCGCCTCGTAGAGCGGCTCGCCGAGCCGGGCGACTTCCCGGGCGAGCGTGATCCCGCCGCCGCCCGTGACGTCGGCGCCGGAGGCGGCGGCGATGCGGCCGTCGAGCGCGCGCACCGCGCTGGCCACGACCTCCAGCGGGGTCTTGATCTTGGCGCGGTAGGCATCCGCCGACCAGAACTCCGGCGAGGTGAAGATCGTCGTCAGGACCGCCCGGATGTCGCCGTCCGTTCTCCGGAACGCGGCGGCGGTGCGCTCCACCAGGGCCGCGGGCGGATCGTCGCTCACGAAGCGGCGGGCGAGCTTGGTCGCGATGAAGCGCGCGGTCGCCTCGTGCCGCACCAGGATCTCGATCACGCGCTCGCCGTCCTGCTGGCCGCCACCCGCCGGGATCACCTGCCCGAGCACCCGCTTCACTCCGCGGTCGTGCGCCAGCGGGCGGAAGATGAAGCCCCCGCCCTGCTGAGGCCGGTCGATGGTCCAGCCGGTGAAGCAGCGCGCGACCTCGATCACGTCCTGCTGGGTGTAACCGCCGTCCACACCGAGGGTGTGCAGCTCCATGAGCTCGCGGGCGTAGTTCTCGTTGAGCCCCATGCGCCGGCCCGCGTTGGGGCCGCCGGGCACCACCAGATCGGCGCGCGTGCTGAGCCAGTTGTCCAGGTAGAAGAGCATCGCGGGGTGGCGCGCGGTGGCCAGCACCAGGTCGCGGAACGGTCCGAGCGCGTGCGGCCGGATCGCCTCGCGCTCGTAGGCCGGCAGCATCCAGCGCACCGCCCCCTTCTGCGCGTAGACGTTGAAGTGGTTGAACCAGAAGTCCACCATCACTTCCTCGAGCTGCCGGTCGCTCGCGACCGCCCGCGTGATCCGGGCGGCCTGCATCTGGGCGGTGATGACGGCGGGCCGGCGCTCGGCCGGATACATCTCCATCATCTCCTGGCGGCTCATCTCGCCCGAGGCCAGCCGCTGCCGCGCCTGCGGCGTCGGCAGCGGATACTCGCGGACGAGCGTGACCGTGCTGAGCGTGAGCACCGGATAGGCCGCGAGCGCCTGCTCCACCGCGGGATCCGGAATGGCACGCGGGTCGAGCTGCCGCTCGATGTACGCGGCGAGGCCCATCCGCCGCACCCGCTCCACGTCACCCGGCCGCGGGCCGTAGCCGAGCCGGTTGAGCGCGTGGAGGATGAGCTGATCGGGGCCGAGAGGAGACGCGGGCAGGCTCAGTGCGGCCGGGGTGCGCGTGGCCAAGACGGGCGGCGGCGCGGCCGTCCGGGCCGGCGCCGATGAGCACGCCGCTCCGATCAGCCCCACCAGGATCAAGTTGGCCCCGCTCGAGACTCGCCGCATCGCCGCCCCCTCCCGCGTACAGACGCCTCCCCGTATCTTAGTGTTTACGGGGCCCCGGAGAAAAGGGCCGCCTAGCCGGCGGGCGGGATGACCGCGACCTTGATCGAGTCGGGCGACCGGTGCGCCTCGAAGGCGTCGTCGATGCGGTCCAGCGGGAAGGTCTGGGAGAGGAGCCGGTCCGTTCGCACCGCGCCCGCCTCGAGGAGCCGCATCGCCTCCGGGAACTCGTCCTGGTAGATCATCGAGCCGATGATCCGCAGCTCGCGGCGCACCACCCAGAAAAAGTTGAGCGCGGTCGCCTCGTGCGGCAGTCCGGTGAGCACCACGCGCCCGCCGGGGCGGCACAGGTTCACCGCCTGCTCCACCGCCAGGGCGGTGCCCGCGGTCTCGATCACCAGATCCACGCCCTCGCGCCCGGAGAAGGCGCGCGCCGCCGCGGTGTCGTCGTCCGCCCCCGAGAGCGCGACCGCCTCCGCGCCCAGCTCCCGCGCGAGGTCGAGCCGTCTGGTAGACCGCGCCACCGCGAGCACGCGACAGCCGCGCGCCCGGAGCATCTGCACCGCGAGCAGCCCGAGCGAGCCCACCCCGAGCACCGCCGCGGTCTCCCCGGCCACGGGCGCGCCGCGGCCGACCGCGCGCACCACCACCGCGAGCGGCTCGGCCATGAGCAGGCGCTCGGTGCCGAGGCCGGCGGGCGCCGGCCAGCAGCAGCGGGCGGGCACGGTCGCCTCCTGGGCGAATCCGCCGTCGACGTCGATGCCGACCGCCACGCGCGAGAGGCACAGGTTGCGGTTGCCCTCGCGGCAGAGCGCGCACGTCCCGCAGGAGTAGTTGGGCTCCACCGCGACGGACTGCCCCACCGAGATATTGGTGACCGCGCGGCCGACGGCCGCCACCGTGCCGACGAACTCGTGGCCCATCACGAGCGGATAGCGCACCGGCCGCTCCCCCGTCCAGATGCGGTAATCGGTGCCGCAGAGCCCGGCCGCGGTGACCCGGATGACCGCGTCGCCCGGGCCCGGGGTGGGCGACGGGACGGTCGTGATGGCGAGCGAGCGGGGCCCACGAAGCACGGCGGCGATCATGCGGAGATGATAGCATCGGGCCATGGCGACAGCGGCGCCCCCAGGCTTCGCTCGGGACCAGCGGCCGGCTCCGGTGCCCCTCTGGCGCGAGGGTCTGGCCGGGCTCGACTGGCTCGCGCTCCGCGCCTCGCCCGTCTTCTACGGCTGCGGGGTTTCCCGCGGCGACGGCTCGGCGGCGGTGCTCGTGCCCGGCTTCCTCGGCACCGACTGGTACCTGCTCGAGCTCTACGGCTGGCTGGCCCGGCTCGGCTACCGGCCCTATCTCTCGCGCATCGGGCGCAACGCCGAGTGCCTCGATCTCCTGTCTCGACGGCTGCTCGAGACGGTCGAGACGGCGCGGGCCGCCACCGGCCGGCCCGTGCACCTGATCGGTCACAGCCTGGGCGGGATGCTCGCGCGGTCGCTCGCCGCCCGCCGGTCCGAGCTGGTCGCCTCGGTGGTCACGCTCGGCTCCCCCTTCCGCGGCGTTCGCTCGCATCCGCTCGTGCTGCTCGCCTCCGACCGGGTGCGCGAGCAGGTGCGGCGCGAGGACCGCCCCGATTGCTATACCGGCTTCTGCCGCTGCGAGGCGGTGACGGGCCTCGCGTCCCCCATTCCCGCCTCGGTGCCGCAGCTCGCGGTGTACACGAAGACCGACGGCATCGTGGACTGGCGGGTCTGCGTGAACGACGACCCCGCGACCGACGTCGAGGTGACGGGCACGCACGTGGCGCTCGTCGCCAATCCCGGCGCCTACCGGGCCATCGCGCGCCACCTGGCGCGCGCGCACCAGCCGTCTTCCGCGTAGCCCCCCACCCCGGAGCCCGCGTGGCGCTGCACCGTCGCCTCACGACGATCGACGCGACCTTCCTCTACGCGGAGAAGCCCACCCAGCCCATGCACGTGGGCGGCTCCATGGTCTACGAAGGGCGGCTCTCGCGCGACACGGTGGTGCGGTCCCTGGAAGACCGCCTCCACCTCCTGCCGCGGTACCGGCAGAAGGTGGTGTTCCCGCTCTTCGCGGTGGCCCATCCGACCTGGGAGGACGATCCGGCGTTCGACATCCGCAATCACGTGGTCGAGGTGACGCTGCCGCCGCCGGGGAATGACCGGGTGCTTTCGGAGATCGGCGGCCGGGCCTTCGCGGGCATGCTCGACCGCGATCATCCGCTGTGGCAGCTCATCGTCGTCCAGGGCCGCGCCGACGGCAATACCGCGGTGGTGTGGAAGGTGCACCACGCGATGATCGACGGTGTCTCCGGCGTGGACCTGACCATGGTGCTCCACGACCTCAAGCCGGACGCACCGCCGCCCGCGCCGCCCTCCGCGCCCTGGCAGCCCCGGGCCATCCCGGACCCGCTCGCGCTCCTGCAGGACGCGGTGAAGGACCGGCTCACCGAGGTGACCCAGGCGCTCACCGACGACGCCTTCCGCCTGCTCCGGCCGACCGAGCTGGAGGCGCGGCTGCGCCAGCTCGCGGGCGCGGTGAGCACCTCGGCGCCCAACCTGCTGTCGCCGGCGCCCCGCGTACCGTTCAACGGTCCGATCTCGGCGGAGCGGCGGTTCGCCTGGGCGGAGTTCCCGTTCGGCGAGTTCCGCCGGGTGAAGTCGGTGCTGGGCGGCACCGTGAACGACGTGGTGCTGACCGTGATCGCGGGCGGCATGGGCCGCTACCTGCGCGCCCTCGGCCTGCCGACCGACGGGGTCGAGATCCGCGCGATGTGCCCGGTGAGCATGCGGCGCCCCGACGAGCGCGGCGCCCTCGGCAATCTCGTGTCGATGATCTTCGCGCCGCTCCACGTGGGGGTGCTCGATCCGGTGGCGCGCCTGACCGCCGAGCGCCTCGCGATGACGCGCCTCAAGGACCAGGACCAGGCGGGCGGGCTCTACGAGATGACGCACCTGATGGACCGCGTGCCTCCGGCGGTCCAGGCGGTCGCCGGGCAGCTCACGGTGCCGAACACCCTGCTCAATACGGTCTCGACCAATGTGCCGGGGCCGCAGATCCCGCTCTATCTCTCGGGGCACAAGCTGATCGGCTGGTGCCCGCTCATCCCGCTCGCCAACGAGGTCGGCCTGGTGAACGCGATCCTCACCTACGACCAGCGGCTGACCATCGGGGTCACGGTGGATCCACAGCGGGTGCCCGACGTCTGGCTCTACGTCGAGTGCCTGAAGGCGTCGTTCGCCGAGCTATTGCACGCGACCGACGCCGCCGAGACGGCGGGGACCGGCGCCCCGATCCCCGCCGCCGCTTCGACCTAACGGGAGTAGAGGTCCTTCATGCGGCTCATGTAGCCGCTGGCCGCCTGCTCGATCTCCTTGGCGGCCCGGCCCGTCGACTCCTGCAGCCGCTCGACATTGCGGGTCACGATCTGGGTATTGGTCTCGACCAGCTTGGCCGTCGCCTGGAAGCCCTTGCGGTAGAACGCGAACGGATCCTGGCGCAGCTCCTCGATGCTCTGGCCGACCGCGGGCATCGGCATCGCGCGGACCGTCTCCATCGCCGCCGCCTGCAGCTCGGAAAGCGTGCGCAGGCTCTCGCGCGCCGCCTGCGAGGACAGCTCGATCAGCCCCCCGACCACCCGCTGGTTGGCCTGGGAGAATGCCGCCACCGCCTCGATCACCTTGCCCTGCACGTCCGTGAGGGATTCACAATTGGTCGCCATCGTCCTGCTCCTTCCTTCGTCTTGAGGTTGCCCACTAGGACCATTGGCCATGACGCAGTGAGACTAACACACTGCGTTATGCTGTCAAGCTAATTTTAACGCTGGGCGTTATGGGGGGCTAGGCGGGGCGGAAGCGCCGGATCAGCCAGTCGGCCATGAGCTGGTTCAACTGGTCGGGCTTGTCCTGCTGGGTCCAGTGGCCGCACTCGCGGATGAGGTGGGTCTCCAGATCCGAGCAGAGGGCAGGCATGCCCGCGGCGAGGTCGGGGGGCAGCGCCCAATCCCACTCCGCGGTGATCATGAGGCAGGGCAGCTCGAGATGTCGCTCCCCGATCTGGGGGAAGAGGCGCGCATTGCGGTCCGCGTTCCGGTACCAGTTGATGGGCCCGCGGAAGCCGCTGCCCCCGGCGAAGGCGCGCGCGTACACGTCGATCTCCCCCTCGTGGAGTAGGGGCCGGCCGGTGGGCGTGAGCGCGTCGAGGTTCCGGAACGGATTCGCGTCTCGGCCCTCCTTCACCGCTCGGAGCAGCCCTCCAAGGGACGGCACGCCCCCGCGGATCATCTTCTCGAAGACCAGCCGGGGGTGTCGGTCGAGCACGCCTTCCGCCATCCCTTCCTGCTGGAACCAGAGAATGTAGAGCTTCTCGTCGTCGGGGAAGAGCTGGCGGAGGAAGCCGGTGGTCGGGAACGGGATGTACGGGGTATTGACGCCGATCACCCCGGCGGTCCGGTCCGGATGGAGCACGGGCATCGCCCAGGCCACGAAGCCGCCCCAGTCGTGCCCGGCGAAGACGGCGCGCTCGAGGCCCAAGGCATCGAGCAGCGCGACCAGATCGCCGGTGAGGTGCTCGAGATCGTAGGCCTCCACGGGCGCGGGCGCGTCGCTGCCGCCGTAGCCGCGCTGGTCGGGCGCGATCACCCGGAAGCCGGCGGCGGCCAGGGCCGGGATCTGGCGGCGCCACGAGTAGGCGAGCTCGGGGAAGCCGTGGCACAGCACCACCGCCGGGCCGCTTCCGCTCTCGTGCACGGACAGCGTCAAGGCCGGCTCGCGGGCGCCCGAGGCGCCGGTGCGCTCGGGGAGCGTCACCCGCCGCGGAGGTGGGAACGCCTCGGTCATCAGGGGAGGAGCCTACCACGCCGCGGCGCGCGCTTCCCCCACCCACTCGTTCCATAGTAGGCTGCGCCCGTGGCCGGCCGCGGCGCTTCCGAATCCCGGCGTCCGCCGCGCCAGCGGCGTCTCGCCCTGCTCGTGCTGCTGGCGGCGGTGGCCCTGGCGGTGGCGGCGTATCCCTTGCGCACCCGCTGGTGGGGCGGCTTCATCCTGGCCATCGCGGAGGCCGGCATCGTGGGCGGCCTCGCGGACTGGTTCGCGGTCACCGCGCTCTTCCGGCGTCCGCTCGGCCTGCCGATCCCCCACACCGCTATCATCCCGGCCAACTGGGAGCTGATGGCCCAGCGCGTGGGAACCATGGTGGGTGATCGGGTGCTCACCAAGGACTACGTCACGCACGAGATCTCGCGCTTCGACATCGCCGAGCTGCTGGCCCGCGCGGCCGAGCGAATCAAGCCGGCCGATCTCGAGGCGGCGGTCCGCGCGGTCGCGCGCTGGGCCGCGGAGCAGGTCACCCCGTCGGCGACCGGCGACGCCGCGCTCTGGCTCACCCGCCTGGCCCGGGCCAACCCGATCGCGCCACTCCTGGCCACCGGCATCGAGATCTCGCGCAAACAGGGCTGGGATCAGCGGCTGATCGAGGCGGTGGCGGCGGCGTTGATCGAGGCGCTCGACCGCCCGGACTTTCGCACCACGGTCGGCGATCTGGTGGACGAGGTGCTGGCCGGTTACCGCGCCCAGATGGGCGTCTATCCGCGCATCCTCATGGGCCTCGCCAATACGTTCGGGCTCATCGACCGCGAGCGGCTCGTCACCGCCCTGCACACCGCGCTCAAGAAGATCGCGGACGATCCCGACGATCCCCTGCGCCGCCGGCTCACCGAGACGCTCGCCGCACTGCCCGAGCGGCTCCGCACCGACCCGGCCCTGGCCGCCCGCGTCGAGGCGGCCAAGGAGGAATTGCTGGCGAGCCCCGCGGTGGCGCGGCTGCTCGAGGACGCGGCGGTCGGGCTTCGGAAGCTCGTGACCGCGGACCTGGCCGCCCAGCCGTCCGAGCTGGTGAGCTGGATCACCGCACGGCTCGACCGCGCCCGGCGGACCCTGGTGGAGGATACCGCGCTACGGCAGTCGCTCGACCGCTGGCTCAAGGAGCGGCTCACCGAGGCGGTGGACCGCTACCACGACCGCATCGCGCGCTTCATCGAGCGGGGCGTCCACGCGCTCGGCCCGGAGGGCGCGGTGCGACTCATCGAGGAGCACGCGGGCGACGACCTCCAGTACATCCGCGTGAATGGCACGGTGGTGGGCGGCCTCGCGGGCGGAGGCCTCTACGCGATCCACCTGCTGCTGGACCTGCTCTGACTCAGCAGGGCGTCAACAAAGTAGATGGGCCCTTTCCGGCGCCCTGCTAGCTCGCCCAGACGTCCACCAGGTAGCGGTTCTCCGCGGTGAGCCCGTCGAGCCAGACCTCCGCGGCGCGCTCATCGCCCCCCGTCTCGTGCCGGTGGATCGCCGCGAACGCGCGCCGCACGTCCGGGGCCATCCGGCTCGCGTCCCCGCAGACGTACACCACCGCCCCCGCCTGGAGGAGCTGCCAGACCTCCGCGCGCTGCCGTAGCACCTGATCCTGCACGTAGGTCTTCTGCTCGTCCGCCAACCGGGAGAAGCACGCGAAGAGACGCGCCACGCCCTGCTCGGCGAAGCCGCGCAGCTCATCCTCGTAGATGAAGTCCTGGCGCGGGTGCCGGCAGCCGAAGAAGAGCAGCGCGGGCCCGACCGTCCGCCCGGCGGCCCGCCGCGCGGCGCGCTCCTGGAGGAAGCCGCGGAACGGGGCAAGCCCGGTGCCGGGGCCGATCATGATGATCGGCGTCGCGGGATCCGCGGGGAGCCGGAAGGCGGACTTCGTGTCCTTCACGAAGGCGTGGATCTGCCCGCCCTCGGGCTGGCGGAGCAGATAGCTCGAGCAGACCCCCTGGAAGCTGCCGCGGCCCGAGCGAGCGGGCCCGTCCACCACCGCCACCGTGACGCTGCAGCGCCGCTCGTCCTGGAGCGGCGACGACGAGATCGAGTAGTAGCGCGGGCGCAGCGGCGGGAGCATCTCGAGATAGCGATTGAACGGAAGCTGACCGGCCGGGAATTCCTCGAGGAGGTCGATCAGCGACTTGCGGCGCGCGAGGACCTCCTCGCGGAAGCGACCTTCGTCCGAGGCGATGGCCAGGAGGCGCGGCCGGGTCCAGGGGCACTCGGTGTGCGCGGCCAGCTCCTGGATCTGCCGGCGGGTGGCCGGGTCCTGCAGCTCGACGTAGTCGCCGAGCAGTTGCCCCACGCGGATCGGCTGGTCCACCGGCAGGAAGGTCTTCCGGCTCGCCCCCAGCCGTAGTCGCACCGAGGCGGCGGGGTCGAGGCCGAACCGCGCCGCCACCCGCCGGACCGTCGCGTCCACGTTGCGCGGGATCACGCCCAGATGATCGCCGGCGCGGTAGGCCACGCCCTCCGGCAGCTCGAGCTCGAGATGACGCGTCGAGCGGGGCGAGGCATCGGGCCCGGTCTTGGTGTGGAGCTCGCGGTTCACCGCGATCCGCATCGCGCGGGCGCCCAGCGAATCCCCGAAGGGGCTCGCGTCACCACCCTCCATTGTCTCGACCGTGAGGTGCGAGGCCTCCGCCGCCTCCGCGGCCGCGAGCTCGACGCCCAGGGCCTTGGCGAGGGTGGCGCCGAGCGGCTCGTGCCAGGCCTGGAACTGCCCGTCGAAGTCCTCGCGCGCGTCGCCCTCGCCGCGCCCGTAGAGCCGCTCCGCCCCGAGCGCGGCAAGTCGCTCGTCGATCAGCCGGGGGATCGCCTGGAAGGTGGACACCCAGTCGCGGTTGCCGCAGCCGAACACGGTGTAGCGCACGCCCGCCAGCGGCGTGGTGGCGGGGTCGGCGGCGCGCAGCCACTCGCAGAAGCGCGCCGCGTTGTCCGGGGGCGTGCCGTTGTACGAGGCGGACGCGATGACCACCGCGCCCTCGGTGGGCAGGCGGCCCGTGTACTCGTCGACCGGCGCCACCGTCACCGCGAAACCGACCGCCTCGCCCGACTCGGCCACCCGGCGGGCCACCTCCTCGGCGGTGCCGAGGTTCGACCCGTAGAGCACGAGGAGCGGCGTGGCGTGGCGCGGGCCGGCCGCGGACACCGGCGCCGCCACGGCGGGCGCGTCGGTCGAGCGGGAGGCGGCCCGCGCCGCCGGCCGCGCGCGGTCGCGATCGGTCCGGCGCCGCACCTTGATACGGAAGCCGTCCGGCTTGAGGGTGAGCGTCTCCTTGAGCCTGAGCCGGTAGCGGGTGTGGTCGATCAGCTTGAAGCGCTGGAGGACCATGCCCAGCACCAGCGCCGCCTCCTGCAGGGCGAACTGCCGGCCGATGCAGGCGCGCTGGCCGTTGCCGAAGGGCTTGTAGGCGTTGCCGGGGCGGCCGCGCTCGGCCTCGCGCGAGAAGTGGTCGGGGTCGAAGACGTCGGCCCGCTCGCCCCACACCGACGGGTCGCGGTGCAGCATGGGGGTGAGCACCACGATCTGGTACGGCTTCTTCATCCGGTACGCCCCGCCGATCATCGTCTCCTTGTGGGGCGAGAGCGCGAAGACCGGGGCGGTCGGCCAGAGGCGGAGCGACTCCTTGAGCACCTGGTCCAGGTAGGCGAGCTGGTTGACCTGGGCATACGTCGGCGGCACGGACGGGTCCGGGCCGAGCACGCGGTCCACCTCCTCGTAGGCGCGGGCCAGCACCTCCGGGTTCTGCAACAGGAAGTAGACCGCGAACGACAGGAGCCCGCTGGTCGTCTCGTGCCCCGCGATCAGGAAGGTGATGACCTGGTAGCGAATGTTGAGGTCGTCGAGCCGCTCCCCGCTCTTCCGGTCGACCCCCGAGAGCATGCAGCTCAGCAGGTCGGGCTTGCCCGCCACGTCGTCGCCGTCCTGCCGCGGCTCCTGCCCCTGGCGCCGCTCCTGGATGATGCGGTCCACCATCTCGTTCATGTAGCGGATGTCGGCGCGGAGCTGGCGCTCGCGGTCCTTCTTGATGAAGCTCTCGAGCGGGAACCCCCGCGTCTCCATCGAGGCGCCGAGGGCCCCGATCATGGCGCTCACGAAGGGATGGTTGGTGTCGCGGTAGAACGAGTTGAAGCGGTAACCGAAACCGCAGAGCCCGATGGTGTCGAGTGTGAGCGACGTCATGTCGTGGGTGACGTCGATCTCGTCGTCCGCGTTCAGGCGCTCCCACTTGTGCGCGAGCTGCTCCGCGATGTCCACCATCATCGGGTGGTAGCCCTGCATCGCCTTCTGGCCGAAGTTGGGCAGCAGGATATTGTGGGCCCGCGACCAGTTCGGCTCCTGGGTGTACGCGGTGAAGAGCCCGTCGCCCGCGAAGGCGCGCAGCCGCCGCAGCGCGCCCTTGACGCTCTTGTCGAAGCGCGTCTCGTCGCACAGCTCGTCCACCAGGGAGAACCCGGAGACCACGACCACCGGCTTCCCCATCATGTCGAGCCAGTAGATCGGCCCGTACTCGCGGGCGAGGCGCATCATGTCCTGGATCGGAGCCGTCGTGCCGAGCGCCAGCAGATTACCCAGCAGGAGCGTCCGGGGCGGCTGCGGGATCGGGTCGAGCCGGTTCTTGGGGGGCACGGCGGCTAGTCCACGTGCTCGGTGAGCCCGGTCACGTCGAAGGCCATGACCACGAGGTCGCGCGTGCGCCCCGAGTGATCCACCACGAAATCCTGCAGCAGGGCCTCGGGCCGGAACCCGAGCCGCTCGAAGGTGGCCATCGCCCCTTTCTGGTCGGGCGTCATCTGGGCCACGATCTTGCGCAGGCCGCGCCCGCGGGCGAGCGAGAAGATCTCCCCGGCGAGGGCCCGCCCGAGGCCCAGGGAGCGGAACGGGAGCGCGACCTGGGTCCGGATCTCGCCCAGGTGCCGTTGCCAGCCGACGCGGTTCTGGACCAGCGCCGCGTAGCCCGCGATCGTGCCGCCCGCCTCCGCGATCACGGTGGTGGTCAGGCCGGCCTCCAGGTTCCGCATCCAGTGGGCCACCGCCTCCGGATCGGTGATGTCCATCCGGAGGAACAGGAGGTCGTCCTCGGGCAGGCTGCGGGCGAAGGAGGCGATCGCGGCGGCGTCGGCGGGCGTCATCAGGCGCAGGGTGACCGGCGCGCCGTCCTTGAGGCGGATGGTCTGCGGGTACTCGCGGCCGGCGGAGGGCGCGTCAGGGCTCATGAGGAACGTTAGTATAGAGGCCATGGATGTCCTGGTCGAGACCCGCCGCGGCCCCGTGCGCGGCGTCACCGAAGGAAGCCTCGCGGTGTTCCGCGGCCTCCCCTTCGCCCGCCCGCCGGTCGGCCCGCTCCGCTTCGGCCCCCCCGAGCCGCCCGAGCCGTGGTCCGGCGTCCGTGACGCGGCCCGCTTCGGGCCGTCGGCGGCGCAGAACGGCGCGCTCGTCGGGCCGCTGATGAGCCTCGGGATCAACCGCACCGGAGAAGACTGCCTTTACTTGAATGTCTGGACGCCGGGCGCGGACCGGGGCCGACGGCCGGTGCTCGTCTGGATCCACGGCGGTGCCTTCATCCTGGGCTCCGGCTCCCAGATGCTCTACGACGGCGCGACCCTGGCCCGCCGTGGCGACGTGGTCGTCGTCACCATCAACTACCGACTGGGCGCGCTGGGCTTCCTGCGCCTGCGCGACCGCTTCGGCGAGCGCCTGCCCGCGACCGGCAACGAGGGGCTGCTCGATCAGGTGGCCGCGCTCGAGTGGGTGCGGGACGAGATCGCGGCGTTCGGCGGCGATCCGGGCAACGTGACGATCTTCGGTGAGTCGGCGGGCGCGATGAGCTGCGCCACCCTGCTCGGCGTGCCCCGCGCCCGCGGCCTCTTCCACCGCGCGATTCTACAATCCGGCGCCGCCAACTACCTCTGGCCCCGCGACACCGCCGCGCGCCTCGCCGACCGGCTGCTCGCGGACCTCGCGGTGGGCTCGCCCGAGGAGCTGCGCGCCGCCGCCCCCGCGCGCCTGCTCGCGGCCCAGCGGCGCCTCTTCATGGATCTGATGCTGGGCGAGCACCACGTCCTCGGCGCGCTCTCCCCGGCCGGGCAGCGCGTGGCGGGCGCGCTCTTCCTCGGTCTCTCGCTGGCGCGCCGCCGCTTCGGGAGCGTCGCGGCCCCGGTGTCGCGCGGGCTGCTGGACCTCCTCCGCCGGCGGGGGCGCCGGCGGAGCGCGCCCCCCGCGCCGGAGATGGCCGCGCTCCGGGCGCTGCGTACTCGAGGCCTGCCCTTCCAGCCCGTGATCGACGGCGACGTGATCCCGCGCGATCCCCTCGCCGCCATCCGTGACGGCCTAGCCCGGGGCATCCCGCTGCTGATCGGCACCAATCTGGACGAGGCCCGGCTCTTCGCCCCGCTGGATCCGGAGGCCACGACGCTCGACGAGGCCGAGCTCCTGGCCCGGTGCGAGGAGGCGATTCCCGGTGGGACGGACGCGGCGCGACGCGCGGTCGCGGTCTACCGTGACGCGCGGGCCGCCCGTGGCGAGCGCGTCGAGCCGGGTGACCTCTGGTTCGCCATCGAGTCCGATCGGACCATGCGGCACCCCGCGATGCGACTCGCCGCGCTGCAGGCGGCCCATCAGCCGGAGACCTACGCCTATCTCTTCACGTGGCCCTCACCCGCGATGGGCGGGCTCTTCGGCGCCTGTCACGCGCTCGAGCTGCCCTTCCTGTTCGGCACCCTCGGACACCCGCTCGTCCGCCCGTTCACCGGCAAGGGGCCGGAGGCGCAGGCCCTCGCCGCGCGCATCCAGGACGCCTGGATCGCCTTCGCGCGCACCGGGCGGCCGGGCCACGTGGGCGTCGGCGACTGGCCCGCCTACGACGCGGCCCGGCGCCGCACGATGATCCTCGACCGGCAGTGCCAGGTGGAGGCCGCGCCCCGGGAAGCCGAGCGTCGGTTCTGGGAGTCGCTCGCGCCGGAGGCCGGGGACTAGCGCCCGGCGGGCAATCGGCTGGGCGGGATCTCCACGTAGATCGCGCGCGACTCGGCGGCGAGCGTGCCGCCGTGAAGGCGCGCCACCGCGCGCGTTTCGAAGACGCGGCCGCGTCGGGCGACCAGGCGGGCCTCGAAGCGCACGGGACGGCCGAGCGGAACCGGCGCGCGATAGTCCACCTCGATCCGCGCGGTCACCGCCAGGACCACGCCCCGCACCAGGGCCAGGCGAGAGTGCAGGCAGTCGAAGATCGCGGCGAGCAGGCCCCCCGACATGAGGCCGCGATAGCCCTGATGGAGCGCGCCCAGCGTGAACGATGCGACGATCGCGTCGCCCCGCCGCCGGAACCGCACGCCCAGGCCGGTGCCGCTCTCGGGCCCGCAGATGACGCACTCGGCGAGCGGCGCGGGGTGCAGCGCGAGTCGGGCGGGCGGCCGGGCCGGGCGGCGCCGCCCGGCCTCAGACCGCCGACTGGCCGCCATCGAGGAACAGCGTCTGGCCGGTCATGAAGTCGGAGGCGGCGGAGGCCAGGTAGACGACGAGCGGGCCGATCTCGTCGAGCCGGCCGGTGCGCCGGAGGGGCACGTCGCGGAGCAGCCGGGCGCGCGTGCCCTCGTCCGCGAACGCGTCCGCGTTCATCTCGGTGACGAACCAGCCGGGCGCGAGCGCGTTGACCTGGATGCCGTGGCGCGCCCACTCCGCGGCGAGCGCGCGGGTGAACCCCATGACCCCGCTCTTGGACGCCGCGTACGCGCTGTAGCCGGCCAGGCCGACCTGCCCCAGCACCGACGAGATATTGATGATCTTGCCCGCCTTCTGGGCGAGGAGATGCGCGGCGGCGGCGCGGCAGCCGTTGAAGACGCCGACCAGGTTGACCTCGAGGGTGGCGCGGAAGTCCTCCGGCGACATCTGGGCCACCGGGGCCACCCGGGCGATGCCCGAGTTGTTCACCACCACGTGCAGGCCGCCCAGCTCCGCGATGGAGCGGCGCACGAGCGCCTCCACCTGGGGATAGGCGGTGACGTCCGTCTCCACCACGATGGCCCGCCGGCCGGCCGCGGTGACCAGCCTCGCCGTCTCCTCCAGATCGGGCCGGGCCCGCGCGGCCACCGCCACGTCGGCGCCGGCCTCCGCCAGCGCCACCGCCATCGCGCGCCCCAGGCCCCGGCTGGCGCCGGTCACGATGGCCACGCGTCCGTCGAGGCGCAGGGCGGCCGCGGCCGGACTATCGGTAGAGGGAATCGAGCAGCTCCCGGTGCTTGTCCGTGATGATCCGGCGCTTGACCTTCAGCGTGGGGGTCAGGAGGCCGTTCTCCACCGTGAAGTCGCCGGGCAGGATCGCGAACTTCTTGACCTTGGCGTAGGACTGCAGCTCGCCGTTGCGCGTCTCCACGATGCGGGCCACGCGCTCGACCACCTTCGGGTGCTTCGCGAGGGCCGCGGGCTCCGTGTTGAGGATCCCCTGCTCCTTGGCGAACTTCGCCAGCTCCTCCGGGTTCACCGTGATGATGGCCACCGGGTACGGGCGCTTGTCCCCGTGCACCATCGCCTGGCTGATGAACGGATCACCCTTGAGCAGGTTCTCGATGTTCTGCGGCGCGATGTTCATCCCGCCCGCGGTCACGATCAGATCCTTCTTCCGGTCGGTGATGTAGAGGAAGCCGTCCTCGTCGATCCGCCCGATGTCGCCGGTGGCGAACCAGCCGTCGGCCAGGAAGACTTCCGCGGTGGCCTCCGGTTGCTTGAAGTACCCCTTCGCGATATTGGGCCCGCGGCCCAGGATCTCGCCGTCGGGCGCGATCTTGACCTCGATGCCGGGCTGGGCCTGGCCCACCGAGCCGAACTTGAAGTGGTCGAGCCGGTTGAAGGTGAGCGAAGGGCAGGTCTCGGTGAGGCCGTAGCCCTCGAGGATCAGGATGCCCGCCGCGTGGAAGAACTCCGCGATCTCCTTGGACAGCGGCGCGCCCCCCGAGACCGCGAAGCGCAGGCGTCCGCCCAGGGCCTCGTGGAGCTTCGAGAATACGAGCTTGTGGGCGAGGCGGTACTTGAAGGCGAGCCCGGCCGGCACCGGCTTCTTGGCCTGCTTCAAGCGCGAGACCTCCCGGCCCACCCCGACCGCCCAGTGGAAGATCTTCTTCTTGATCGGCGAGCCCGCCTCCGCCTTGGCGATCACGCCCGCGTAGACCTTCTCGAACACCCGCGGCACGCTGCAAATGAAGTCGGGCTTCACCTCGGGCAGGTTGTCGCGCAGCTTGTCGATGTTCTCGGCGAAGGCGGTGGTGAGCCCGCGATGCACGCCCAGGAAGGACTCGAGCCGCGCGAACGAGTGGGCCAGCGGCAGGAACAGCAGGTGGGTGTCCCCGGCGGTGATGGTCTCCATCCTGGCCGCCGACTCCAGCGTGCCCATGTGGTTGCCGTGGGTCTGCACCACGCCCTTGGGCGGCCCGGTGGTCCCGGAGGTGTACACGATCGTCGCGGTATCCTCGGCCCGGACCTCACCCACCCGCCCGGCCAGGTCGCTCTTCAGGCGCTCCACGTTGTCCCGCCCGAGCTGGCGCAGCGCGTCCCAGGTCATGATCCGCGGGGACGGCTCGCCTTGGTAGCCCTGGATCACCACGATCTGCTCGAGCCCGTCCATCTTCCCCTGCACCTCGAGCACCTTGGCGAGCTGCGCCGCGTCCTCGACGAAGAGGGTCTTCACGCCCGCGTCGTTGACGATGTACTGGATGAGGTCGGGGGGATAGGTCGGGTAGATCGGAATGGTGCGGCATCCCGCCGAGAAGACCGCGAAGTCGGCCTGCACCCATTCCGCGCGGCTCGCCGAGAGGATGCCGATCGCGTCCTCTTTCCGGCGGCCGAGGACGAGCAGGCCGGTGGCCAGCTCGCGCACCACCTCGCCGACCTGGCGCCAGCTGCGCGTGTGCCAGGTGCCGTTGGCCTTGTACCGCTGGGCCGCGCGATCCCCGTCGCGCTCGACCCGGTTCCAGAACATGCTCGCCAGAGTGTCGTGGGCCATGGTTGCCTCCTCACACCTGTGTGCGGAGCTCTTTGCGTAGAATTTTGCCGATCGGGCTCTTGGGCAGCGAGTCCACGAAGCGGATCTGCTTCGGGCACTTGAAGCGGGCCAGGCGGGTCTCGCAGAACGCGGCGATCTCCTCGGCGGAGGCGCGCTGGCCGTCCTTGACCACCACGAACGCCACCACGTCCTCGCCCATCACGGGGTCCTTCATGCCGACCACCGCCGCCTCCGCGACCTGGGGATGGGCGTAGAGCGCCTCCTCGACCTCGCGGGGATAGATATTGAAGCCGCCGCGGATGATGAGGTCCTTCTTGCGCTCGACGATGAAGAGGAAGCCGTCCGCGTCGAGCCGGCCCATGTCCCCGGTGTGGAGCCACCCGTCGCGCACGGTGCGCGCCGTCTCCTCCGGGTTCCGGTAGTAGCCGACCATCACGTTGGGCCCCTTCACGCAGACTTCCCCGACCTCTCCGACGGGCCGTGACCGATCCTCGTCGTCCTGGATCGAGATGGTCACGCCGGGGATCGCCCGCCCGACCGAGCCGAGCTTGCGGGGCCCAGAGAGGCGGTGCGCCGATACCACCGGCGAGGCCTCGGTGAGCCCGTAACCCTCGAGGATGCGCCCGCCGAACTTCTTCTCGAAGGGCTCGACGATCTCGGTCGGCAGCGGCGCCGCGCCCGACCCCCACACCCGCATGGACGACGTGTCGAATCGCTCCGCGTCGGGATAGTTGAGGAGGTAGACGAGCATGGTGGGCACCGCGGACATCGAGACCGCCCGGAATTCCTGGATCGCCTGCAGCACCGCCTCGGGATGGAACCAGCGCAGCAGGGCCGCGCGCGTGCCGAGGATATGCCCCGCGTTCATCACGGTGAGGCCATAGGAATGCGACAGCGGCAGCACCGCCACCGCCCAGTCCTCGCGCCCCAGCTCGTGGAGCGAGGCGGCCGCGCGCGCGTTGGACTCGAGATTGGCGTGCGACAGCGCCACGCCCTTGGGCACCCCCGTGGTCCCGGAGGTATAAAGAATGACCGCGAGGTCGTCCGGGGAACGGTCCACCGCGGTGAAGGTCGGGGACTCGGCCGCCGTCTCCTCCGCCAGCGAGCGCGTACGGCCGTCGCCTCCGCCGTCGGCCAGCAGCACGTGGTGGAGCGTGGGCAGCACGCCCAGCTGGCCCTCCACCTTCCACCGCATGTCGGTGGACGTGATGACCACCTTGGCCTCGGAGTCGGCCAGGATATGAGCCACCTCCCTGTCGCCGAGCAGGAAGATGACCGGCACGATGACCGCCCCGCACTTGAGGATCGCGCCGTAGCTCTGGATCACCTCGGGGCAGTTCGGGAGCATCACCACGACGCGATCCCCCGGGGCCACGCCCAAGCGTCCGAGCGCGTGCGCGAGCCGGGAGGCGGAGCGCTGCTGGTCCAGGTTGGTGTACTGCCGCCCCTCGAAGGCGAGGGCGACGTACTCCCCGTACTTGTCGAGGCCGTCGTCGGCCAGGCGCGTCAGCGTCATGTTTTTCGATGGGTTACAGAGGTGCCTCCAACCGGAGACACTCGTATATCATGCTGAGGATGACGCGGCGCAATAAAAGTCTGGCCCGTCATCACGCACCGCGTTATGCTCGCTCCTGTAGCCCAATCAACCCGAAGACAAGGATCGAACGATGGCGACGAACCCCATGGAGCCCCTGCTTCAATCCAATGAACTCCTGGCTCAGTTCACCGGCCGCACGCGAACCAGAAGCTCCTCCGTGAGCTCGTCGACCTCTCCGCCAGCACTGCGAAAGAGGGCGTGCGGCGCTACGCCGAGATCCAGTCCTCCGCGGTGGAGGCGGTGAAGGAAGGGCAGTCGTACGTGCTGCGGCGCCAGGACGAGCTGCCGGAGGCGCCGCGCGATCCCCTGAGCTTCTACCAGAAGGGGTGCTGGAGACGGTGGAGAACGCGCAGCGGACCTTCAAGCTCTTCGAAGGTACCGCGCAGGCCCTGTCCCGTTCGGCGGAGCGGCTGCAGGTGACCGCCGAGCACACCGGCAAGGAGATCCAGGCCACCTTCACCCACCTCGCCGGGAAGGTGCAGTCGCTCTACACCCCGCTCACGTAGTGCACGCCCGGCCGTGGGTCGATTCGGCCCGCGGCCGGGGCGGCTACTTCTCGCGCTTCTTCTCGAGCCGCTCCTCGAGCGTGCGCAGCTGCTCCCGCAGTACCGATACTTCCTCGCGCAGCGCGTCGGCCTCGGCGGGCTCGGTCCGCTTCTCCGGCTTGGCGGGCTGCTCGGGCCCCGAGGCGGTGAGCCATCCGGCGCGCGACACCCACTCGCGCAGCACCCGGTCGGCGTCCCGCTGGCTCGTCATGAGCCCTTCCAGGCTCGAGCGCAGCGACTTCTGCACGAAGTCCTGCCAGGCCTCGCCGTGCTTGATGAGCTGGTGCAGGAATACGGTGGGCAGCGCGGCCCGGTGATTGCGCTCGTTCTCCAGAATGATCTGGGCGAGCGTGACCGAGGTGAGATCCTCGCCGGTGGACACGTCCACCACCGAGATCTCCCGCCCGGCCCGGATCAGCTCCTCGAGCTCCTCGAGCGTGACGTAGCGGCTCTCCTGCGTGTCGTAGAGCTTGCGATTGGAGTAGCGCTTGATGACATACGCCATGGCGAAAATCAGTCTAGCACCGGGTCCGGACCCCCACAAGGCGGGGGCGCGCCGTCGACGACGCGGACTACTGGGGGCGCGGGCGCGCGACCGCGACCGGGGCGGCGACCGCGAGCGCGGAGAGGCCGAGCATGCCCCAGATGGCGGCACCCTGGGCCATCCAGGCCAGCGGCTGGAGCGTCCAGAGCGCCATCGCGCCCATCGACGCCACCGGACGCGTGTAGTGCACCGGCGTACGTGACGGCATCACCACCGCCTCGCCGGTGAGCACGTCCTCCGCGCGCTCGTTGGTACACACGGTGCGGAGGCGGATGCGGTTCTTCTCGCGGTTGACCTCGAGGACCTCGACGCGCGCCGAGATCGAGTCCCCCGCTTTCACCGGCTTGAGGAACTCCAGGTCCTGCGAGAGGTAGATCGCCCCGGGGCCGGGCAGCCGCGTGCCGATGACCGCCGAGATGAGCCCCGCGGTCCAGATTCCGGGTGCGATCGGCTCCTTGAACACGGTGGAGGCCGCGTACTCGCGGTCCGCGTGCACCGGGTTGTGGTCACCCACCGCGTCCACGAACTCCGCGATGTCGCCGTCCGTCACGCGGCGGGTGATCTGGGCACTGTCCCCGACCGCGATGGACTCGATCGTGATCCCGATCATGCGCGGTCCGTCCGGGGCGCCCCGGAGTCGTGGAAACGCCGGAGGACGCGGTCCAGCTTGTCCTCGAGCGCGTCGATCTTCTCCTCGACCTGCGCCACGTGGCGGGCCAGGGCCGTGACCTGGCCCCGCGACGGGATGCCGAGGCCGGCGAGCGAGGCGTCGATCTGCTGCTCCGCCGCCTTCTTGATGGGGGCCGAGACGTTCAGGAAGCCCTCGAGCTGCTTGCCCATGAGCTGGGCGAAGTTGTCGGTGCCCATCGCCTGCTCGAGCACGCGGGACCACGCGGCGATCCACTGGTCGAGGAACTGCTTCCACTGGGCCATCAGATCCGGCGAGGGCGCCGCCCCCTGGGTCATGACCTTCGACCAGGCGGCCATGCCCTGGTCCATGAACGGGCGCCAGAAGGCCTGCGGATCCATCGCCATGTTGGGCCCGGCCGTCGACGCCTGCGCCTGCCCCATCATGCGGAGCCAGGCCTGCGTGCCCTCTTCCACCTGGCGCTTCCACATGTCGAGCAGCTGTTGACTGGTGTTGTCGGCCATGACGACGCTCCTCGGCCCGCGCTCGCTCTTACGAGCGCGCGGCCAGCCAGGACGCCACCTTCGGCCAGCAATGCACCGAGGCGCCGCGTCCGGCGATCAGCGAGATGTGCCCACCGGGCAGTTCCACGTACTCCTTGTCGCGCGTGCTCACCACGTCGATCAGGGGCTTCACGCACGCGGGCGGCGCGATATTGTCCTCCTTGGCGCCGACCGCGAGCACCGGGCACCGGATCTCGCGCAGATCCACGCGCCGCCCGGCCATCATGAGCTCGCCCTTGATCAGCTTGTTCTGCTGGTAGAAGTCCCGGACCCATTGCCGGAAGAACTCGCCCGGGAACGGGAGATATTCGTTCGCCCACTTGTTGAGCGCGTTGAAGCCCGACACGTAGTCCGGGTTCCAGAGGTTCCACCAGAGATTGAGGTTGGTGCTCACGTCCATGGTCGGCTTGAGGAGCTTGAAGCCCATCTTGACCATCTCGGCCGGGATGGTGCCGAGGGTGTCCACGTACTTGTCCACGTCGAACACGCCCGGAGCCAGCCACTTGCCGAAGAGCCCGACGTGGGCGAAGTCGATGGGGCCCGCCATGTTGATGTAGTTCTTGAGCGGGAAGTCCGGGTGGGTGGTGACGAAGCTGGCCGAGAGCGGCGCGCCCATGCAGTAGCCGAGCACCGACATCTCGGAGGCCCCCGAGGACTCGAGGGCCTTCCGGGCCAGGCGGGGGAGGATTTTGGTCACCGCGTCCTCGACGGTGAGCCCGTTGTCTTCCTCCCCGAACACCCCCCAGTCGACCAAATAGAAGTCGAAGCCTTGCTGCGTCATGTGCTCGACGAACGACCCCTTCGGCATCAGGTCGAAGATGTACGGCCGGCTGATGCCGAGGTTGGGCACGAAGAGCAGCGGCGTCCGGATCGTGCGCCGGGACTCGTACCGCCAGAGCCTCGACTTGTTGGTGCGGAAGATCTCCTGCCGGGGGGTGGGCCCGACCTTCGGCTCCTTGGGGTTCATCACCATCTCGCCGAAGTGCTTCATGCGGAGGAGGTTGCGGTTGGCCTCCTCCCGCATCCGCGCCAGCAGCTCCGGCGACATCGCCGGCATCTCTCCCATCATCGTGAAGAGCTCGTCTTTCATGGTTCCCATCCTACCGCCGCGTGACGCTTCGCGCCAACCGCCCGGAGAGTTCTATTCGAGCGCCGGCTCCGCCGGCGCAACCCCGGTTCTTGGGGGAGGCTTCGGAGGGGGCCGTCGAGACCCCCTCCGATTTCTAGACCTGGAACAGGCTCCCCACTTTCATCGCGAGGCCCATGTCCCCCTTGAGCTTGAGCTTGCCGGACATGAAGGCCATCTGCCCGGAGAGCTTGCCCCCGGTCATGTCGAGCCAGTCCTGCGAGGACATCGTCAGCGTGAGGTTCGGGCTCGCGGCCGCGCCCTGGTTGACGTTGCAGGCGCCGTCCTTGATGACCGCGTTCCACGTCCCGCCCTGGTCCCCGCTGATGTCGTACTGAATGGTGGCGTTCACCCCGGCGGCCTTCTCGGCGCGGAACCGGGAGGCCATGTTGTCGAAGGTCTCCTTCACTGTCGGCATGGCGCGTCTCCTTCCTTCGAGTCTCGACGTTTAGAACGTGAAGAGATCCATGCCCCCGGTGACGGTGAGCACGGCCCCCGTGATGTAGCGCGCACGCTCCGAGCACAGGAACGCGATCGCGCTGGCGATGTCCTCGGGCTGTCCCTCCCGCTGCATGGCCACCCGCTTGACCATACGCTCGTACAACGGCGACAGATTCGCGTTCGGCCCTACGATGCCGGGCGCGATCACGTTGGACGTCACATTGTACCGCGCCCCTTCGAGCGCCACCGACCGGGCGAAGCCGATCACCCCCATCTTGCTCGTCGCGTAGGCGGCCTGGCCGAAGCCGCCCATCAGGCCCGCGATGGAGGCCATGCAGATCACGCGGCCCCACCGCCGCTCGCGCATGCCGGAGAACACCGCCTTGGTGACGTTGTAGGTGCCGGTCAGGTTGATGCGGAGATTGAGATCCCAGTCCTCGTCCGCAGTGTCCTTGAGCTGGCCCATCGTGTAGATCCACCCCGCGTTGTTCACGCAGATGTCGATCGGGCCCACCTCGTTCTCCGCGCGGCGCAGGACCTCGGTCAGGACCGCCCGCTCGGTGATGTCGGCGGCGTAGCCGCGGGCGGTACCGCCCGCGTCGGTGATCTCCTTGGCGGTCAAGACCGCGCCTTCCTCGTTGAGGTCCAGCACGATGACCCGGCAGCCCTCCGCGGCCAGGGTCAGGCAGTCCTGCTTGCCGAGGCTCCGCGCCCCGCCGGTGACGAGCGCGGTCTTGCCCGCGATGCCGAGATCCACTCCTAGCGACCCTTGAAGTCGGCGGGGCGTTTCTGGAAGAAGGCCTGGATCCCTTCGGCCGCGTCCTCGGTGCGGAGCGACTGGAGGAACGCGCGCACTTCTATCTCGATCGCGGTATCGATGGGCGCATGGATGCCGTCGTCCACCGCCTCGATGATGAGCCGGGTGGCGACCGGGGGCCGCTTGGCCAGCTCGCGGGCGAGGGCCTTGGCGTCGCTCAGGGTCTCGCCCTCCTTGGCGAGCCGGTTCACCAGCCCGGTGCGGTAGCACTCCTGAGCCCCTACCTGGGTGCCGAGGATCAGGTGCTCCAGCGCCAGGCCGCGGCCGATCAGCCGCGGGTAGCGCTGGGTGCCGCCGAAGCCGGGGGTGATGCCGAGGTTGGACTCGGTCTGCCCCATCCGCGCGGTCTCCTTCAGGATGCGGATGTGGCAGCCCATCGCGATCTCGCAGCCGCCGCCCAGGGCGTGCCCGTTGATCGCCGCGACCACCGGCTTCCGGAAGCGCTCGATGCGGCGGACCACGCTGTTGCCGAAACGGATGAAGGTGCCGACGTCCGCCCCCTCGAAGGCCGAGCCCAGGTCCGCCCCCGCGCAGAAGATCTTGTCGCCCGCGCCGGTGATGATCACCGCGCGCACGCCGTCGTCGCCCTCCAGCTCGGACAGGGCCGCGTTCAGCTCGCGCATGAGCGTCTCGCTGATGGCGTTGGCGGGCGGGCGGTTGAGGGTGATGATCGCGAAGCGCTCCTCGCGGCTCAGGATCAGGGTCTCGTACGCCATCGGGCGGATCTCCTCTCGGCGGCGGGCTAGCTGTGAGCGGCCACGCCCTGCAGGAACAGGTCGGCCACCGCGGGCGCGGTGTCCACGAGCCGGTAGCCACGCTTGCCCAGCACCCAGGACGTGGCCATCTGGTCCATGGCGCCGAACAGCATCTTGGTGGCGACCTTGATGGGGAGCTCGGACTTGAAGTGCCCCTGGCCGACGCCCTCCTCCAGGACCGAGCCGATCAGCGCGAAGTACGCGGCGATCTCCTGGCTCGAGGCCCCGCGGAAGAACTTCTGGCCCTGGCGCAGCTCGACCTGTACCACCTCGGCGAGGTCCGGGTCCCCCTCGAGCATCTCGAAATGAAGCCGGACGAGCCGCCGCACCTTGGCCACTGCGTCGGGCTCGTCGGCGATCGCGCGCCGCAGGGACGAGACGAAGGCCGCCATCTTCTCCCGGAAGAGCGTGATGAGGATGTCTTCCTTGGTCTTGAAGTAGAGATAGATGGTCCCGGCCGCGATCCCGGCCTCGCGCGCGATGTCCGACACCCGCGAGCTGAAGTAGCCCTTGCGGGCGAAGACCCGAACCGCGGCCTCGATGATCTGCTGGGGCTTGTCTGGATCGCGCATGGCAGGGAGTGAACCGCCGTTCATTCTATGCGGCGCTCCCGAGGCTGTCAAACGGAACTTGGTCGCGAGCCGCGCGGCTGGCAGGTCCCGAGATATTCCTGGAGCCGGGTGAACTCCTTCGGCCCCACGTTCGCGAACACGAGCACCGCGCCGCCGTCGTACGACTCCCAGACGAGCGCGGGCAGCCGCAGGCGGTCGAGGCCGGAGCGCTCCGGCAATTCGAGCACGACCACGTCGCCCTCCACCAGCGGGGTGTCGGCGGTCACGCGGCCGCCGGACGCGCTCAGGTCCACGGTGTGGCCCAGCGCGGTGCCTTCCGAGCCGCCCTCGACGCGGACCGGCAGCGAGACGAGCACGCGGGGAAAGCGCCGGCGGCTGTCCCCGCGGGAGACGAAGGACGTGATCTTGCCGGCGGGCGAATCGGACATCTTGAGGAACGCCACCCCGATGCTCTCGCCGTCGCGCCGCACCACCGTCCCCACCATCTCCATGCGGCCCGCCGCGCCGGGCAGCGTCACCCGCACCGTCACGATGCTGCCCACCGCCGCCTCGCTCTCGGACCGGACCTTCATGCCCGACAGGCTCAGGTTGACGACCTCACCCGATACCACCCGGCCCTCGCCCGTCTCCACCGTGGCCGGCCAGGCCGCCGCCGCTCTGGGAAACGCCCGCCGATCACGATCGCTCATGCATTGACCCTGACGCCTCGGGGGCCTTTCTGTCAACTTCGCCGGGCGCGCGCCTTGACGGACCCGGGGACCGGCGCGTACGATGCCGCTGCATGGCGCTCAAGTACCGGATCGGAATCATGCCGGGCCCCTGGCCGGCCGGCCGCGAGGGCGCCGCCTTCCTGTGGACGCTCTGCGATCGGCTCGAGCGGAGTGACGTGGACTCGATCTGGCTCTCCGATCGCCTCTCGTCCCCGGTCCCCGTCCCGGAGGTGATGACGACGCTCGCCGCCATCGCCGCGCGCACGACCCGACTCAAGTTCGGGCCGAGCGTGGTCGTCCTGCCTTACCGAACCCCGGTGGTGGCGGCCAAGGAGATGGCCACGGTGGACTGGCTCTCACAGGGTCGCCTCTTTCCCGCGGTCGGCGTGGGCGTGGAGCTGCCGCGGGAGTTCGAGGCCTCCGGGGTGCCGTTCGCGGAGCGCGGCCGCCGCACCGACGAGGCCATCCACGTGCTGCGGCTCCTGTGGACGCAGGACGAGGTGACCTTCCACGGCCAGTTCTACAAGCTCGACCGCATCTCGGTCTTCCCCAAGCCGTGGCAGACCCCGCCGCCCATCTGGATCGGCGGCAAGAGCGAGGCGGCCATGCGCCGCACCGCCCGGCTCGGCGACGGCTGGATCCCCTCCTTCATCACGCCCGAGGAGCTGCGCGCGGGCGTCCAGAAGGTGCAGGAGCTCGCGGCGGCGGCGGGGCGTCAGGTGCCCGAGGATCACTTCGGCACCCTGATCAACTACGCCATCGCGGACACCGAGGAGGCGGCGCTCGCCATGGCCCAGCCCTATATCCCGCGCGGGCGCGTGGACGAGGCGACCATGCGGCAGTGCACCGCCTTCGGGCCGGTGGACCACGTGTTGGATCGCGTAGAAGAATACGTCAAGGCGGGCGCGTCCAAGTTCATCCTGCGCCCGCTCTGCCCACCGGATCGCATGCTCGACCAGCTCGCACGCATGGCCGAGCGGGTCTGCCCGGAGTATCACCGCCGCTGAGCTTCGCCCGCTGCGGGCGCCGCCGCCGTATACTGCAGGCATGCCCCGCCTCGCCGCGCTCGCGCTCGCCAGCCTGATCGCCCTGTCGGGCTGCTCCCTCGTCACACTCGACTTCCAGCCCAGGATCCGCCCGCTCCAGGAAGAGACGGTGGAGGGCAAGGGATCGAGCAAGATCCTGCTCCTGGACCTGTCGGGGGTGCTCTCCGAGGACGTGCCGGGCTTCTCGATCACCGCGCCGCCGCCGCGGGTCCCGCTGCTGGCCCGGGTGCGCGAAGAGCTGCGGAAGGCGGAGGAAGACGAGCGCGTGAAGGCGCTCATCGTGCGGATCAACAGCCCCGGCGGCACCATCACCGCCTCCGATATCCTCTACCACGAGCTGCTCGCCTTCAAGGCGCGCAAGAAGGTGCCCGTGATCGCCGTCATCATGGACGTGGGCGCCTCCGGCGGCTACTACGCGGCGCTGGCCGCCGACACCATCGTGGTCAACCCGACCACCATCACCGGGAGCATCGGCGTGGTGATGGTCACGGTCAACGCCCAGGGCCTGCTCGAGAAGATCGGGGTGGCCCCGTTCGCCATCAAGTCCGGGCCGATGAAGGACGCCGGCTCGCCCTTCCGCTCCCTCACCGAAGCGGAGCGCGCGGTGTTCCAGGGCATCATCGACGAGATGTACGGGCGCTTCGTGGGGCTGATCGCGCAGTCGCGCAAGATGCCGGAGGACCGGGTGCGCGGGTTCGCCGACGGCCGCGTCTACACCGCCGACCAGGCGCTCAAGCTGGGGTTGGTGGATCGCGTGGGCTATCTCGAGGACGTGGTGGCGCTGGCGAAGGAGCGGGCCGGGCTCGGCGAAGCGAAGGTCATCATGTACCACCGTCCGAAGGAGTACCGCGCCAACATCTACTCGCTGACGCCGCCGCCGTCCACGGCGGAGAGCACGCTGGCGCAGTTCGTGGCCGCCCTCGGCGGCGGCGGGCCCCGCTTCCTCTATCTGTGGTGGCCGTAAGGGGCGGGCGGCCGACGCCGCCCGCATCACCGAAGTCTCAGGAGGGAAGTCGAGAGCCGTCGATCGCCGCCCGCACCTTGTGCCCGAGGCCGGCGGGGCTGAAGGGCTTCTGGATGAACTGGGTGTCGGGATCCAGCACGCCGTGCCGCACGATGGCCTCGTTCGTGTACCCCGACATGTACAACACCTGCATCTCCGGGCGCAGCGGCCGCAGCCGCTCCACGAGGGCGCGCCCGCTCTGGCGGGGCATGATGACGTCGGTCAGGAGCAGGTGGATCGGCCCCGCGTGGCGCTCGGCCATGAACACCGCGTCCTGCGCGTCGCACGCCTGGAGCACGGTGTAACCGCTGCCCTCCAGGATCTCCCGGGCGAGGTCGCGCACCTCGGGCTCGTCCTCCACCAGCAGCACCGTCTCGTCCCCCCGCGGCACCGTCGCGGTCGGGGCCGCGGCCGGGTCGGGCGGGGAGACCGTCTCGGCGACCCTCGGCAGGTAGATCTTGAAGGTGGTCCCGGCACCGACCTCGCTGTAGAGCCGGATGTCGCCGCCGCTCTGCTTCACGATGCCGTAGACGGTGGCGAGACCGAGGCCGGTGCCTTTCCCGGGTTCCTTGGTGGTGAAGAACGGCTCGAACACGCGCGAGCGCGTCGCCTCGTCCATGCCGGCGCCCGTGTCGCTCACCGCCAGCATCACGTACTGGCCCGGCGGCACCGAGACGTGTCGCCTCGCATACGCCTCGTCCAGCTCCACGTTCGCGGTCTCCACGGTGAGCCGCCCGCCCTGGGGCATCGCGTCGCGGGAGTTGACCACCAGGTTGACGATGACCTGCTCGATCTGGCCGGGGTCCGCCTTCACCCGGCCCAGGTCCGCCGCAGGCACCACCGCCAGCTCGACGTCCTCGCCGATGAGCCGGCTCAGCATGGGCTCCATGGCGGTCATCACCGCGTTCAGGTCGAGCACCTGCGGCTGCAGCACCTGCTTGCGGCTGAAGGCCAGGAGCTGCTGAGTGAGGGCGGCCGCCCGGTCCGCGGTGGTGCGCACGAGGGTGGCGTCGCGGTAGATCGGCTCCTCCGACCGGAGGCGCGAGATGATCATCTGGGCGCGCCCCGCGATGACGGTCAGCAGATTGTTGAAGTCGTGCGCGATGCCGCCCGCGAGCCGACCGATCGCGTCCATCTTCTGGGACTGGCGGAGCTGCTCCTCGAGCTGCCGCCGCTCCGCGATGTCCTTGAGCAGGCCGAGCGTGCCGACCGCCGCCCCGCTCGCGTCGCGCAGCACCGAGATGGACGCGCTGACCTCCACGCACCGGCCGTCCTTGGCGAGGAAGCCGCTCTCGTAGTTGCGCAGCAGGCCCTCCTGATCGAGCCGCCGCTTGACGCTCCGGGCCTCCTCTAGGCCGCCCGGATAGAGATCCACGACCGGCGTGCCGATCATCTCCTCGGCCGAGTACCCGAACATCGCCTCGGCGCCCCGGCTGAAGTAGGTGACCCGGCCAGGGCCGTCGGTGGTGATGATCGCGTCCGGCGAGTTCTCGGTGATGGACTGGAGAAAGTCGCGCGCGTCGCGGATCTCGCGGTAGAGCGCGGAGTTCTCCAGCGCCACCGCCCCCTGCCCCACGAAGGCGGCCAGCAGGGCCAGCTCGTCCTCGGTGTAGGTCCGGCCGGCCACGTCGCCCAGGCTCAGGGCGCCGATGATGCGATCGCCCGTCTTGAGCGGCACCGCGAGCACCGAGCGGAACCCGTCGGCGCGAATCCGATCGGCCATCTCTTCGGGCATGCTGATCTTCGGATCGGTCAGCACGTCGGGCGTCCACACGCTGCGCTCCTCCGCCGCCGCCCGGCCCACCGTGCCCTCGCCGAGCCGGAAGGTCTGCCCGTGCCACCGCGTCGGATCCCCGACCCCGGCCGCCGCGATGCAGACGAGCCGGTCCGCGTCCCGCTCGAGTCGGTAGAGGGCGGAGCGCTGGACGCCGAAGACCCGCACCACCGAGGACGCCACCTGCCGGGCCACCTCGGCCGGCTCGAGCCCGCCCGCCAGCTCGCGTCCGGTCTCGATCAAGGCGGCCGCCGACATCTCGGTGCGCCGCCGGGCGGTGATGTCGGTGTGGGCGATGACCGCGCCGCTCTCGAGCGGCGTCACCGTCAGCATGAACCAGCGCTGTTCGTCCTCGCCGTGGCAGGCGTAGTCGAGGGTGAAGATCGGCAGCTCACGGCGCAGCACGCGCGTGATGCCCGCGGCCGCCCGGGTGCCGGGTGGGCATCCGACCAGCGCCGCATCGCGGCAGATCTCGAAGTAATTCTGGCCCACGCCCTCGGCCACCGCGGGCCGCGCGCGGTTCTCCCGGCCGAAGCGGCGCCAGGCCTCGTTGGCGGCCACGATGTCCCCCCGGTGGTCCACGATCACGGTCATGGCGGGCAGCGCGTCGAGCAGCAGCCGGCCGGGCCCGCCGGTCCAGGCCGCGGGCGTCACCACCTCGGGCGCGGTGAGCCCCGGCGCGGCGGTGGACACGAGCCGCACGCTCCCCCGCCGGGTGCCACTCACAGGCGCCCCCGCCAGCTATCGAGCTGGTCCTTCACCACGCCCTCGCGGCAATCCGGACAGATGCTGTGGCTGAACTGCGCGTCGGAGTGCTGGCTGATGTAGCTCTCGATCTGCTCCCAGTAGTTCCCGTCGTTGCGCACCTTCTTGCAGTAGGAGCAGATCGGCAGCAGGCCCCGCAGCGCCTTCACCTCCGCGAGCGCCTGCTCGGCGGCCCGGCGCGCGGTGCCCTCCGCCTCGAACAGGGAGGCGTTGCGGATGGCCACCGCGGCCTGGTCCACGAAGGCGTCCAGCAGCCGCTCGTCGTCGGCGTCGAAGCGGAACGGCTCGCGGCCGTTGAGGGCGAGGATGCCGAGGAGGACCCCGTCCAGCATGACCGGAAGGCCGAAGAAGGTCTTGAGCCCGTGGCTCCGCCACCAGTCGAGCGCCACGAAGCGGCCGTCGCTGAAGACGTCGGGCACGTTGACGACGCGGCCGTGGCGGGCGACCCAGCCGAGCACACCCCCGTCGAAGGGCAGGCTCGGCACCGGCCAGTCCGCCGCCATCGTCTCGTCGGAGAACGCCACCCGCCGCAGGGTTCGCGTGTCCTGGCTGGCGACCCAGAAGCAGGCCGCCGCCGTCCCGGCGAGCTGGGCCGCCGCCACCGTGATCTCGTGGAGGACATGGTTGAGGTCGAGGCTGCTCGACACGACCCGGTTCAGCCGCGTCACGGTGTGCAGGCGCTGGATTCTGTCCTGGCCCGCCGCGTAGAGACGCGCGTGCGTGATGGCGATGGCCGCCTGGTCCACGAAGCTCTGCAGCAGGGTGTCGTCCTCGGGGCGGCCCGCGAACTCAGTCTTGCACGCGATGGCGAGAACGCCGATCGCGGTGTCGCCGTGCAGGATCGGCACCGCGATCCCGCTCCGGAGGCCGTGCCCGCGGAACCAGCCGGCGGCGCGCGTCCGGGGATCCGCGTCCAGATCCGGCACGTGGATGGTGCGCCGGCTGCGGAGGGCCGCGCCGGCCACCCCCTCGTCGAGACCCATCGCCCGAGCCGGATAGTCTTGCCACTGCCCGGACGGCGAGATCGCTCGCGCCTCGAGCACCTGGCGCGCGTCGTTCACCGTGAAGACGATCACGAGATCCGCGTTCATGAGGCGGGTTGCCGCGCGCGCGATCTGGTCGAGGATCCGGTCGAGATCCAGCGAGCTCGTGATGAGCCGGTTCAGGGCGGCGAGCGTGTCCGTGCGATAGAGCCGGTCCTCGAGGTCCTCGCGTAGGCGCGCGTGCTCGAGGGCCAGGGCGGCCATGTCCGCGAAGGAGGTCAGGTACGCGATCTCCTCCTCGCCGAAGTCCCGCGGCTTTTCGGTATTCAGGGTCAGGACCCCGAGCACCCGTCCTTTCGCCTTGATGGGAAGCCCCAGGTAATTCACGACCCCGGCCGCCCGGTCCTGCGCGGCGAGGAAGTTCTTCGGATCGTTCTGGGTATCCGGCGAGAACAGGACTTCTCCGGTGGTGGCCACCGTCCCGGAATAGCTGCTGCCGAGTGGCAGCTCGGTGCCCACCGGCACCACGCCTCCCGCCACCGCGGCGATCCTCAGAACCCGACGCTCTTGGTCCAGGGCCAGCACCTTCACGTACGGGGTCCCCGCGATCCGGGACGCCTCGGTCACGATCACCTCCAGCATGGACTTGAGGTCGACCTCGGTCATGACCGCCCGCTCGGCCCGGAGCAGGGCCGCGAGCGCCTCCTGGCGTGTCTCGAGTGTTCGCGTCTGATCGGCGACCGCGCCTTCCAGGTCGGCGGACACCCGGTTGAAGCGCGCGACCAGAAGGTAGTGCAGCCCGGCCGCGACCGCGACGAAGGCATAGTCGAACAGGCGGACGCTCTGGATGACCCGGGCCGCGTGCAGCACGTCGTTGATCGCGAAGAGGAGGTAGACGGTGAACCCACCCAGAACCGCACGCCGCTCCCCGATCGCGAGGGCGCGGGAGCGCCAGACCGTGACGGCGCAGTACGCGAAGACCGTGAGGAGGCAGGGCACGAGCGCGGTCATCAACGGGCCCGGCACCAGCGCCCAGTAGCGCGCGCCCAGCGCATCGGTCCGCAGATAGACGGTGTTCGTGACGACCCCCTCGCCGAGCCCCGCCAGGGCGAGCAGGGCCAGATTGGCCCCGACGAGGCCCGCCAGCCGCGGACGGGGAAGCGCCCGCCGGGCGAGGGCGTGACTGAGGCCGATCATCACCGTGATCAGCGACAGCGAGCTGATCCACGCGAGGCGGGCCCCGAGTCCGGCCCCGGCCGGGGTCTCCGCCACCGCCTGGAGATAGTGACCCGCGAGCACGACGAGGCTGGTGGCGCACCACGTGACCACCCATGGATGCAGCGTTTCGCGCCGGCGTCCGAACCACAGGAAGAGCTGGTGGACAGCCACCGATGCGACCACTCCCATGAGGAGCAGCAACGGAGTGGCGGCGCTGGGGTTGAGGGTCGGCATCGGCGGTCGGCTCTAGCCCTGGAACTCCCGGGCGGAGATGCCGTAGCGCTTCATCTTCGCGTGCAGCGTCGTGTAGTTGGTCCGCAGCAGGCGTGCCGCCTGGCTCTTGTTGCCGACCGTGGCGGTGAGCGCGCGACGGATCGCCTCGCCCTCCGCGGCGGCCACCGCGCCGTCCACGATCTGGCGGAGCGAGCAGGTGCCGACTCTCGATCGGGCCTCCGCCGCGCGAGTGGTCTGGCGTTCGGCGGCGCGGCCGGCGAGCGCGCCGGTCAACGACACCCGTGAGAGCGGACCCAGGTCCACGCTCGAGATCCAGGGGAAAACCGCTTCGATCGTGCTCATGTTGTAGCCTCCTCCGGGGCTCACTGAGGCCCCTGCCCTCTCGTCTCACGGCAAGGGTGGTGCCACGCGGAAGGAGGCCCGGCCGCGCCGGTCACGCGGCGAGACCTCGTCAGTGTTTCCCGCTACTTGGAGCAGCGTGGACCCATCCGGGCGATGGTGGCCGGAGGACCCGGGTATTGCGGCGAATCCAGGACTATGGCGGGAGGACTATAGCGGCGCCGCCAGGGGCCGATCAGCGCGGCATGAAGTCGCGGGCGGAGATCGAGTAGCGCTTCATCTTGGCGTGAAGCGTCGTGTAGTCGGTGCGCAGGAGACGGGCCGCCTGGCTCTTGTTGCCCTTGGTGGTCTGGAGCGCGTGCCGGATCAGCTCGCGCTCGGCCTGCACCGCGGCCAGCTCCGCGACCTCGCGCAGCGAGAGATCGCCCCCGGCGTGCTCGGGGACCGGCGGCGCCCCGGCGGGCGCCTCCGCGGTGAGCGGGGGGAGGTGCTCCACGGTGACCTCGTCGGTCGCCACGAGCGCCGCCTTGCGGATCACGTTCTTCAGCTCGCGCACGTTGCCGGGCCAGTCGTGGCGGAGCAGCGCCTGCATGGCCTCCTCCGCGATCCGGCGCACCGGCCGCCGCAGCTCCATGCTCACCTCGTCGAGGAAGCGCTGGGCGAGATGGGCGATGTCCTCGCGCCGGCTGCGCAGCGGCGGCAGCGTGATCGTGAACTCGCCGAGCCGGTAGTAGAGATCGGCCCGGAAGCGGCCGGCCTTCACGCCCTCCTGCAGCTCCGAATTCGTCGCGGCGATGATGCGCACGTCCACCGCCACCGCGCGAGCGCTCCCGAGCGGCTGCACTTCCCGCTGTTCCAGCGCCCGGAGCAGCTTGGCCTGGGTCGCCACCGGGATATTGCCGATCTCGTCGAGGAACAGGGTGCCGCCCTTCGCGAGCTGGAAGTGGCCTTCCCGCTTCGTCTGCGCGCCGGTGAACGCTCCGCGCTCGTGGCCGAAGAGCTCCGACTCCACCAGGGTCTCCGGGATCGCGCCGCAGTCCACCGCCACGAACGGAGCCTGCCGGCGCGGGCTCTGCTGGTGAATGGCGCGCGCCACCAGCTCCTTGCCGGTCCCGGTCTCGCCCTGCACCAGCACCGTGAAATTGGATTCGGCGACCTGGCCCACCTGCTGGATCACCTGGGCGATCGCGGGGCTGCCGCCCATGCGCTCGGCCAGCCCACTGCCCTGCCCCTCGCGCTTCAGCTCGTCGATGCGCGAGCGGAGCTGGGTGCGCTCCACCGCGCGCTGGACGGTCAGGGCCAGCAGCTCCACGTCGAACGGCTTGGTGAGGTAGTCGTAGGCCCCGAGCTTCATGGCCCGCACCGCGGTGGCCAGGTCGGCGTGCGCGGTGCAGATGATGACCGGCACCTCCGGGTCCAGGCGCTTGATCTCGGGCAGCGCGTCCATGCCGCTCGTGCGCGGCATGCTGAGATCCATCAGGATCACGGCGGGGTGTTCGCGCTGGACCTGCTGCAGCGCGGCCGCACCATCCTCGGCGGTGACGACCTCGAATCCCTTGGACTGCAGAACTGCGCCGAGGAGCGACCGGATCTCCGCTTCGTCGTCCACGACCAGGATCTTGGTCAACCGATCATCCCGACGTCCGGAGCTGGTAGATGGCCACGTGGCGGATCGAGGCCACCGCGCGGGCGCCCTCGGCGAGCAGGAGCAGGTCCAGCTCCACGAACTCGTGCCCCTTGCCCTGGAAGAGGTTCTTGACCCTGGCGCGCGTCTCGAGCCGCTCGTGCACGCGCGGGACGCTCAGATGCTGGCCGTGGCTCTCCACGTGGATCCACGGGCTGACCCGCACGTTCCGGTCCAGCGCGCGGTTGGCCTGCTCGAGGTAGATCCCGGGATGGGCGGGCGCGTCGGCGTCGCGATACATCGACAGCTTCTCGCTCACCCGGCCCAGGAACGCGTCCGCCACCCCGCGCTCGAGGATGAGCTGGGGGGTCCCCAGCACCGTGCGGTTCTCGAGGTAGGCGCGGCTCGCGAGGGGGCGCTCCGCGGGCAGCGCGGCGGCCGGGTACGCGGCCACGTCCGGCCGCAGCAGGAGCGGGCCCAAGGGCAGGCCCATGGTCGCGGTCGCGCAGACCTCGTCCTCGTCGTTCACCACGCGGGCCTGGATGGTGACCTCGTCCTTGGAGTGGGCCGCGACGCTGGCCCGCACCGTCACCGGCCGGCCGAAGTAGATCGGTTTGGCGAAGCGCACCGAGAACGTGCCGTGGTCGAGCCAGGCCCCGCCGAGCGCCGCTACCACCGGATGCGTCATCCAGGCGTAGACGGTCACGCCGGGGACGAGACCGCCGCGGAACCCGAACGCGCGGGCCAGCCCGTCCTCGTGGATCTTGTTCTCCCACGCGTCATGGGTCGGGGTCGCGCTGACACGGTACTCGGGCAGCGCGGTGCCGACGACCAGGGCGTCGAGGCTCACGGGGCGGGCTTCGCGCCGCCGTATCCCCCCGCGAGGTCCTGGTCCGCGTTCCACTTCACCCAGGTCGCCTCGAGCTTGTCGACGGTCAGCGCCACCGGCGTGCCCGGCGTCCCGGACGCGGGGATCAGCAGCTCCTGCGGCCCGGTCAGGGTGCGCTCCCATTGCCGATCCGGTCCCGCGCACACCGCGCTCCCGTGATGGACCTGCACGAGGACCGCGCCGTCGGGCGCGCGGCGGAGGCCCACGCCCGCCCCGCGGATGGTGATGACGCCGGGACCCGCGCGGACCTCGATCTGGGTGGGAGGCGGGCTGTTGGGCGTCACCGCGATCCAGAGCCAGCCATTGTCCAGGCGAACGCGCGTGGGACCAGCCTCCGTTTCTGTAGGAAGGACGGCGAGGTGGGACCGCGAGCCGAGCCGCAGCGCCTGCCCGCTGGCGGTCTTGAGCGTGATCCGCCCGCCGACCTGCGTGCGCACGCTATCGCCCTCGCCCAGCTCGGCGCGGAGCCCGGCCGGAGCCCACGCGGGCGCGCCCCTCTTGTGGAGCTCCGCCGGCCCCCCGAGGGTGACGACCTGGGCGGGCAGCTCTTTCGGCTGGGCCCACGCGAGACCGGCGGAGAGCCCGGCGAGGAGACCGGCACCGCCCACCACCGCCGCCCACATGATCTTGATCACGCTGAGACCTCCGGAGACCCGGGGTGATATCCCGGACAGCGTAGCACGGGGAGGCGCGGATACTTCGCAAACGCGGGATCGCGGGCGGAGAGCGCGCAGAGCCAGAACTCCGACCCGCGCGCCGAGACCACGCGGCGCGCGTTGGCGCAGGCCGCGCAGAGACCCGGGTCCCGCGACTCGCCGCGCGCGCCGGTCTGCGGCGGAGGAATGGCTAGCGCCCGGTGAAGCGCGGGGGACGCTTGTCGAAGAAGGCGGCGATGCCCTCGCGCGCGTCGTCGGAGAGCGCCACGGGATCGCTCAACGGGCCGGCGCCCCGGGCTCGTCCAGCAGATCGAGGAACTGGGTGAGGATGCGGGCGGTCGCGCCCCAGACAAGGTCGTCGGGCGAGACCTGGTAGAACTGCACCGGGTGCTGCTCGCCGTTGCGCTCCCAGATCTCGGTGCGGAAGATGGCCGGGTCGCGCAGCTTGGCCAGGGGCACCTCCAGCACGCGCTCGATCTCCCGCCCGTCCGGGGCGAAGTCCACGTGGTCCCGAACGATGCCGACCACCGGCGTGATGATGAAGTTGGTGGCGCGCGTCTCCGTGTCGTCCAGCAGCCCGAGCACCTCCACCGCCTCGGCGGGCAGGCGGATCTCCTCCCACGCCTCGCGCAGCGCGGTCTCCACCCGCGAGGCATCCCGCTGCTCGACGACGCCGCCCGGAAACGAAAACTGGCCCTTGTGATGCGGCACGCTCGCCGTCTTCTTGGTGAAGAGCACGTGCGGCCCGTCGTGATCCGTCACCGGCACCAGCACCGCCGCCGACACCAGGTCGCTCCGGTCCAGCGCCACCCGCGGCCGCCGGCTCAGCGCCGCATCCAGCAGCCTCCGCAGGCTTTCGAGGTCGAGCGGCGCGGCGGCCATGCTCAGCAGTTTGACGGCCGGCAGGAGACCGAAAGTCCGCCGTTGGGGGAGTGCGGGGGCCATTTCTGGGCCCCCGCATTAGAAGAGAAGCTTCCGGTCGCCAGCCGGCTCACGCGAAGCGACAGCCCACCGACCCCAACCGCGTGAAGGCGGCGCGCACCGACTGCCCCGCGGTGGGCCGCAGGACTTTGGAGATGGAGCCGGTGAGCACGATGTCGCCCGCGTGGAGGCCGCGGCCCATCTTGCCCAGGGTATTCGCGGCCCACGCGAGGGAGACGAGCGGGTTGCCCAGCACCTCGGCCGCGGTCTGGGTGGCAACGATCTGGCCGTCCTGCTCGAAGACCACGCCCTCGAGCGCCAGGTCGACGCCGGTCACCGAGGTGAGCGGCCGGCCGAGCACGATGGCGTTCGTGTAGACGCCGTCGGCGACGACGTCGACCCCGCGCGGCGTGCCGCTCAGCCGGAAGTCGATCAGCTCGAAGGAGGGCATCGCGCCCTCCACCGCCAGCAGGGCGGACGCGGAGGTCACGCCGGGACCGGCCAGGTCCGCCTTGAGCAGGAACGCGACCTCGACCTCGACCCCGATCGCGACGAAGCGCGCCAGCGGCACCACGTCGCCGCCGCCGAAGACGCCGGAGGCGAGCATGAAGCCCAGCACCGGCTCGGTCACGCCGTGGCGCTCCTGGAGCGCGGCGGTGGTGAAGCCCACCTTGTAGCCCACCACGCGCTCCCCGCGGCCGACCAGCGCCTGCTCGAGCTGTCGCTGCAGCGCGTAGGCCTGCTCGAGGGTCAGGTCCGGCGCGAGCTCGCTGACCGGGCTTACCGCGGCGCGGCCCAGGCGTCCCTTCAGCAGGTGCTCGACGAGCGCGGCGGTCATGGTCAGCGCGAGGCCGACCGCGGCTCTAGCCGGGCGGTGATCGCGGCGAGGACGGCGGCCGCGCTGCCCCGGATCACGAGGTCAGCCTGGCCGTCGTGAGGCGTGTCGGTCAGGTTCACGATCGCCAGGGTGGCGCCCGCGTCCTTGGCGTGGAGTGGCATGTAGGCGGCGGGGTAGACGACCAGGGACGAGCCCACGACCACGAAGAGGTCGCAGGCCCGCGCGCGATGCTCCGCCTCTTCCATCTCCCGTCGGGGCATGGCCTCGCCGAACATGACGGTGCGGGGCTTGATGATGCCGCCGCAGGGCGGATCGCAGAGCGGCACCGCCACGCCCGCGTCCAGCCACTCCTGCACGCGCTCCCGCTCGTAGGGGCGCTCACAGGTGAGACACCGGGCGCGGGTGGCGTTGCTGTGCAGCTCGATCACCCGGTCCGCGGGCAGCCCGGCCCGCTGGTGGAGATTGTCGATGTTCTGGGTGATCACGCAGTCGAGCTTCCCAAGCCGCCACAGGCTTACCAGCGCGTGATGCGCCGGGTTGGGCTCGGCGCGGCGGATCACCGGAAAGGTGGTGCGGCCCAGCTCCCAGTAGCGGCGGCGGCCGGCCTCGCTCGCCATGAAGTTCTGGAAGGTGAACTCGTTGGGATCGAAGCGGTCCCAGACACCGCCCGGGCTGCGGAAGTCCGGGATCCCGGACTCGGTGCTGACCCCGGCTCCGGTGAAGGCGACGATGCGCGAGGAGGCTGCAACGACCGCCGCCAGGCGCTCGAGATCGGCTCCACTCACCTGCGCCGCTTCCCCTTCTTTTTCAAGCTTTTCTTGGTGGCTTTCTTCTTCGCCACTTTAGCCGCCCGTCGTCCGGCCGGCGCCCCGCCGCGCGGCTTCGACCGCGGGGCCGCGTAGGCATCGTTCCGGGCGCCAACCCCGCCGCGGATCCGCGCACCGCTCCTGACGGCCTGGATCCAGCCGGTGAGGTCAGCGGCCAGCTCCGGGTAGCAGTGGTCGCGATACGCCTCGAGCGCGCGCAAGGCCGCCTCATCCTTCCACGGCTTCAGGACGAACGGCGCCTCGGGGTCGTGCACGTCGAAGGGCGCTTCGGTCGCCATGGCCATGACGATGTACCGCCGGGTCAGCTCGGGCATGTGAGCCTCCTGGTCTGGTGAGGCGGGCCCGCTCGCGCGGCCGCGGACCGCCCAGGTTGTGTGCCAGCCTCATGTCGGCGCCCGGCCCCTGCATCCGGCCGGCGCGCCCGACGAGCTGGTCGTGGATATTGTTGATCATGAGCCGCCCTAGCCTACTCTGGCGCGGGCGCGGGTCGCAAGATCAGCCGAGTCCCAGCACCCGCGGGAGGATCAGGGTGAACCACGGCACCAGGATGACGACGAGCAGCCCCGCGCACATCATGTAGACGTAGGGCATCATCGCGCCGGTCGCGCGATCGCTGGGGACGTTGGCGATGCCGCACGCGATGAAGAAGCCGACCCCGATCGGCGGCAGGAAGAGGCCGATGCCGGTGGCCGCCACCACCACCGTGCTGTAGTGCACGACGTCGATCCCGAGCCTGGTCACCACCGGCATGAAGGTCGGCAGCAGGATGACCACCGCGGGGAGGCCCTCGAGCACCGCGCCGAGGAGGATGAAGAGCACCGCGGTGAGGACCAGGAAGACGATGTTCCCGCCGGGCACCGCCAGCATCGCCTTCAGGAGAATCTGGGGGACCTGCTGTACCGCCAGCACCCACGCCACCACCGCGGCGGTCCCCAGCAGGAAGCACACCGCGGCGGTCACCACCGCGCTGTGCACCACGAGGCGCGGCAGATCCTTCCAGGCGATCTCGCGGTACACGAAGACACCCACGATGAAGGCGTACAGCACCGCGAGCACCGCCGCCTCGGTCGGCGTCACCACTCCGCCGAGGATGCCACCGAAGATGATGGCGGGCAGCCCGAGCGGGATCAGGGCGTCGGTGAACGCGCGGCCCACCGCGGCCCAGGTGACCCGCTCCCGCGCCTCGATGCCACTGCGGCCGGCGTCGTACCAGATGTAGACCATGATCGCCAGCGCGATGACCACCGCGGGCACGAAGCCCGCCGCGAAGAGCGCGGCCACCGACACGTTGGCGACCGAGCCGATGACGATCATCAGGATGCAGGGCGGCACCAGGATGCCCATCGCGGAGGCGGCGGAGACCACCGCCACCGCCTGCTCCGGCCGGTAGCCGGCCCGCAGCATGGGCGGGATCATGGTGGAGCCGATGGCCGACACGTCGGCCACCGTGGAGCCCGAGATCCCGGAGAAGATGTACTCCGCCACTACCACCGCCATCGAGAGGCCGCCCCGGATCCACCCCACCAGCACCTGGGCGAGCCGCACGAGGCGGACCGCGATGCCTCCCGTCTCCATCAGGGCGCCCGCCAGGATGAAGAGGGGGATGGCGAGCAGCACGAACGAGTCCACGCCCTCGAACATCTGCTTCACGACCACGGTGAGCGGGTACTGCCCGCTCCACCAGAGGCCCAGGAAGGCGGAGACACCGATCACGAAGGCCACCGGCACACCCAGGGCGAGCAAGGCGAAGAAGGAGACCGCGATGATCGTGATCACACCCGAAGATGGGCCGGCGCGCCGCGGAGCGCGCGCCAGAGATGCGGCAGGCTGTAGAGGATGACCAGGGCGCCGCCCGCGGGCACCGAGGCATAGACGTACTGCTTGGACAGGCCCATCACGGGTGTGCGCTGGAACTGCCCCAGTTCCACCAGCTTCCAGCCCTGCTGGATCAGGACCAGGCCGAAGCCCATCAGGACGAGCACCCCGAAGACGTGGACGACGCGCCGCGCGGTGGGCGGGAAGCGGTCGACCAGGAGATGCAGGCGGAAGTGGGCGCTGCGCCGCACGCCCACCGCCGCCCCCAGGAATACGATCCACACGAAGAGCAGCCGGGCGATCTCGTCGTACCACGTGAAGGTGCTACGGATCACGTAACGGGAGAAGACGCCCAGGAAGACGTCCACGCACAGCACCACCATCATCAGGAGCAGCAAACCCTCGACGAGGTTCGAGGCGGCGCGGAACAGCACGGACTACTTGGTCGCCGCCGCCTGCACCGCCGCCCGGAGCTTGGCCATGAACTCCTTGCCCACCTGCCCCTCGACGTAGTCGTAGGCCGGCTTCATGAGCCCCTGGAAGGCCTTGATGTCCTTCACCTCGTTGATCTGCACCCCCGCCTTCTTCATGATCTCGAAGTCGCTCTTCTCCTTCTGCACCTCGATGCGGCGGTGCGCCTGGCAGGCCTCACCCATCGACTCCTCGACCGCCTTCTGGAGGTCGGGAACGAGCGCCTGGTACTTCTTGAGGTTCATGAACCAGGCGATGGGCGGGTAGGAGTGGCGGGTGAGCGAGTAGTACTTGGTCACCTCGTGGAACTTGTCCGAGGTCAGCGTGAACGACGGCAGCTCCATGCCGTCGATCGTCCCCTGCTTCATGGCCAGGTAGACCTCGACGTAGGGCATGGGCACCGGGTTGGCCCCCATCGCCTTCATCATGGCCACGTAGGTGGGCGACTCCTGCACCCGGATGGTCTGCCCCTTCATGTCCTCCGGGGTCGTGATGGCGCGCTTGTTCGACATCATGTTACGGAAGCCCCAGCCGCCGCCGAAGCAGAAGGCCTTCAGGTTCTTGGCCTCCATCTTCTTGAGCAGCTCCTGGCCGAGCGGCCCATCCATCACCTTCCACACCTGCTCGCGGGTGGCCCAGAGGAAGGGCAGGTCGAGGGCCTGGTAGGAGGGCTCGAACATGCCGCCCACCGGCGCGCTGCCGATCGCGACCACGTCGATGGTGCCGAGCTGCACCCCTTCCAGGTGCGCGGCCTCGCCTTTGGCCAGCGCGTTGGCGATGTGCACGTCGACCTTGATCCGCCCCCGGCTTCGCTCGGCCATCTGCTTCGCGAAGATCTCCATCGTGTCATTCAGCGGATTGCCGCCGGAGGTCGCCGTGCCCGCCTTCCACACCATGGCGGGTTGCGCGGGGACGACGGACGGCGCGCCCAGGACGGCGGCCAGGCAAAGGGCGACGACGAAAACCAGGCAGCGATGCATGGTCGGCTCTCCTCGGAGTCGGTCGGGCACAGCAGCGCGAAGCGGGGGCGTCATCGGAAGCCGCCCTTGTGTAACATGCCGGGTCGAGGGGGGTCAAGGCGCGTTGACCCTGGACTTCGCGGCGGCGGCGGGGCAGGCTGAAGCCCGCCGGCCGCCCCGCGGCCCGGACGAACACGAATCCACCACGGACAGGAGGAGCGCGATGAGGGAGCCGTCTCTCGATGGGCTGCACGCACGGCTGGAGCGTCTCGAGCGCCAGGTCGCCTGGTGGCGCCGCGTCGGCGTCGCCGCGCTCGCCGGCCTGGGCCTCGTCGGCGCCGTCGCGGCCACCGTCACCACCAATCCCGACGAGGTGAAGACCCGCCGCCTCGTGATCACCGACGGCGAGGGCCGCGGCCGCGCCGTCCTCACGGTGGACGCGAGCGACCGCACGCGCCTGTCGCTCGCGGACCGAGACGGCGCCACCACCGCGGATCTGACCGTCACCCCTGGGCAGTCCGCGGCCCTGTCCGTGAGCCGCGCGGGCGCCCAGGCGCAGCTCGCGGCCGCGGGCGATACCGGCCAGCTCTCGGTCGGGGCCCGCGGGCAACGGGGATGGCTCGTCGCGGCCCCGACCGGGTCGAGCCTGGCGCTCGGCAACGACCCGGGCAAGCCGCAGGTCACGGTCGCGACCAGCCCGACCCAGAGCCCAAGCCTTCAGCTTTCCGATCGTGAGGGCAACGCCGTCTGGAAGGCGCCGTAGACGAAATTCGTCGTCCGCTTGGACGTTTTTTAAGGTCCGGCGCACCCCGGACCCTTGTGTTATCAGCCGCTTAGCCTCTCAATTCCGTGGCACCGCTCTTGCTCGATTTCACACCGCCTGGGAAACCCGAATGAGCAAGACCTCGATCAATCGTGAGGTGGCCCTCGCCGGCCAGCGGGTCCGGCGCAAGGTGATCTTCGCCCTCACCCTCTGCTCGGTGATCCCGCTACTCCTGCTGGCCTACGCGTTTCACACCCCGGTGCGCGAGCTTCTGGGCCCGCTCGTGGGTCTGGCGGACTCGGTGAGCATCCCGGCGCTCCTCACCTTCACCGCGCTCCTCATGGCCGGCGGCGCCTTCATCGTCTGGGACATCGCTACCGCCTTGTCGCGCGCCGCGCAGCTCAGCAACGAGCAGCGCCCGGAACTGCCGGCGGAGCCTTCCCGCAAAGATGAGATCGGCACCCTCATGAGCTCCTTCGCGCGCATGCTCGCCACCATCGAGCAGCAGTCGCAGGAGATCAACGAGTTTCCGCGCCGGCTGGACCAGCTCATCCGCGAGGCCTTCCGCGACTCCCTGACCGGGCTGCCCAACCGGGCCCTCTTCATGGACCGCCTCACCCACGCCTTGACCCGCGCGGAGCGGACCGGCACCAACCTGGCGGTGCTCTTCCTCGATCTGGACCGTTTCAAGATCCTGAATGACACGCTCGGCCAGGAGGTCGGTGACCGGCTTCTGGTGGAAGTCGGGCATCGCCTGGCCGCGTGCCTGAGCCCGGAGGACACCGTCGCGCGCCTGGGCGGAGACGAGTTTGCGCTGCTGCTGGAGAACTCCTCCGATCTCAACGCCGCCACCGCGCTGGCCGAGCGGGTCTCCGCGGAGATCCAGCGCCCGTTCGTCGTGGAGGGACGCGACGTCCTGATCTCGGCGAGCATCGGGGTCGCCCTCACCGGCGGCGGATCCATGCAGCCGGAGGAGGTGCTCCGCAACGCGGATCTGGCCATGTACCAGGCCAAGGCCGAGGGCCGCGCGCGGTACGAGCTCTACGAGCCCGGCTTGAGCGTCTCCACCCGCGACCGCCTGGACCTGCAGGCCGATCTCCGCACTGCGGGAGCGCGCCAGGAGCTGAGCCTCCGCTACCAGCCGGTGGTTGCACTGGGGAATATCCGTCCAGTCGAGGTCGAGGCGCTGGTCCGCTGGGATCACCGCCGGCGCGGCGAGCTGCTCCCCGCCGACTTCATCGGCCTGTCGGAAGAGACGGGCCTGATCCTGCCCATGGGCCGGTGGATCCTGCGCGAGGCGTGCCGCCAGGCGCGGGCCTGGCAGTCGGAGTCCTCCGGGGTCCCCCCGCTCATCGTCAGCGTCAATCTCTCGGCGGGCCAGTTCGAGCGGGAGGCGCTCCCCGAGGAAGTCGCCACCATCGTGCGTGAGACCGGGTTCGACCCGCGTCGCCTGCAGCTCGAGATCAGCGAGGCCGTCCTGATGCGCGACGACCCGCGGATGTTCGACCGGCTGGACGCCCTCAAGGCGATCGGCGTGCGCCTGGCCATCGACGACTTCGGCACCGGCTACGCCTCGCTCTCGTATCTGAAGCGTCTGCCGGTGGACTGTCTCAAGATCGACCGCTCGCTCGTCAAGGGCGTGGGCTACGAGACGGAGGACACCGCCGTCATCCGGGCGGTGGCCGGCCTCGCGCACAGCCTCGGCATCACGGTCACCGCGGAAGGCATCGAGACGCAGGACCAGCTCGTCCAGCTCCGCGCGGTCGGTTGCGACCAGGGCCAGGGTTACTTCTTCGCACGGCCGGTCTCGGCGGATCGGGTTCCCGAGCTCCTCGCGAGCCTCGGCGCCGACGACCGGCACGGGAGTCCCTCATGGCTCGGCTGACCCTGCGCGGGCTCGCCCGCACGCTCGTGGTGCGGCTGATCGGGATCGTGGCCTTCACCGGCGCGCTCGGGATCGGCCTGTCGTGGCTCCTCGAGATGGCCGTCTCCGAGCCGGAGTGGACCGAGACCGCCGCGGTCGCCCAGCGGGCGGTGGACCGGAGCGGGCTGCCCGAGCTGCTCGCGGGCCAGAACGCGCGCAGCCCCAAGCGCTGGGCCGAGGAGAGCGCGCGCTTCGTCCGCGAGCTGCCTGGCGTCGTCAACATCCGGGTCTGGGACCCGCAGGGCACCGTGGTCTGGGCGGTGCAGTCCGGGCTGATCGGCCAGCGCTCCGATGGCCACGAGTTGCGGGACGCCCTCAACGGGCGGGTCGCGGTCCGGTTCTCCTCGGTGGCCCCGCCGAACGCGGAGGCCCAGCGCTTCGTCTCTCCCAACGTGGCCGACCTCTTCGTCCCCGTCTACGGCCCGGGCGCCGCGCGCGTGGTCGGGGTGGTGGAGCTCTCCCAGGCGCCGCTGCGCATGGACCAGGCTCACGAGCGCTGGAGCCTGCTCGCCTGGAACATCGCCCTCGGCACCGGCGGGATCCTCTGCCTGATCCTCCTGCCTGCGGCCTGGCGCAGCCACCGGCGCACGATGGCCGAGGCCAGCTCGACCTCGCAGCGCTCGGTGCAGCGCACCCAGGAGCTGCAGCGCACCACCGAGCAGCTCCGCGACGCGCTCAAGGCGGTGAAGCAGCGCGCCGAGGAGACCGACCGGATGCTCGAGGTGACCGAGGCCATCGGCTCGGCGATCGAGCAGAAGGCGCTGTTCGAGGTCATCGCGCATGGCGCCGCGCGCGCTTGCCGAGTAGACCGCGGCTCCATCTTCCTGCGCGACAAGTCCGGCCAGCTCATGGTCCCGGTCAGCTCGCAGCTCGCCGACCGCGCGGGCGCCGCGCGGGGCGCGGATGGCGCGGAGACCCTTCGCGCCCTCGCGCTCGATGAGATGCCCTCGTTCCTCCTGGAGGCGGTGCGGCGCCAGGAGCCGGTGGTCATCTCCGACCCGGGCAGCGACCCGCGCGTGCCGCAGGGTTGGGTCGGGCTCTTCCAGGCCAAGTCCGCGCTGGTGGTGCCGCTGATCCACCAGGGCCGGACCGCGGGCGTGCTCATCCTGGACCATCTCAAGACGCTCCACGTGTTCACGGACGAGGAGATCCGCCTCGCCACCACGCTGGCCGCCCAGGCCGCGGTGGCGCTCGAGAAGGCGCGGCTCTACGACGAGATCCAGCAGCGCCTGCAGCAGACCGAGACGCTGCTCGCGGTCAGCCAGGCCATCGGCTCGGCCCCCGATCTCCCCGAGGCCATCCGCCGGACCACTCGGGAAATGGTGCGTATCCTGGGCGCCGACACCGGCGTGGCCTGGTGCGTGACGGGCGGCGGCGACCGCTTCATCCCGCTCGCGGGCTACCACGTCCCGCGCGACCTGCGCGAGCCGCTCTCGGGCCTGCCGCTGGCCCCGGACGACCCGCTGCTCGACCTCGTGAAGCGCCTGCGCACCGCGCTGCACTCGAGCAATAGCAAGACGGACCCGCGCTTCAACCAGGCCGCGCTCAAGCTCCTGCCCCAGGCGTCGTTGTTGATCCAGCCGGTCCAGGTCAGCGACGAGCTCCT
>WNFD01000019.1_pt1 | contig 160508 bp, 144 predicted proteins | sample 5400491 | NCBI WGS metagenome assembly WNFD01 (sample SAMN13153343, study PRJNA577476) | soil metagenome | isolation source: 120 cm saprolite under Douglas fir tree site 2 hole 2 replicate 2 | place: USA:California | collected 2015-04-18 | reverse complement strand
GCAGAACAGTTCGGGCTGGAGCTCGGCCAGCCTCGAGAGCGTGCGGCTCATCCCGCCCGCCGTGTGGTGCTCGGTGAGCCGGTAGGTGGTGAGCACGTACGGGTACACGGTTCCGCCGTCGCCAAGCTGCGCTCGCAGCCGCTTCTCCCCCGCGTACACCTCGCTGACCGGGCTGTGGTTCTGCGGGTAGACGACGTTGCGCAACGGCGACTCCGCCGCCTCGTAGTGAGCGGGCAGCGGCCCGTCGGCAAGCCCGGACGGCACGAACAGCGCGCCCTTGCCGTCTCGCAGCATGATGAACGGATCGCTGCCGCCGAGCGCCGCTGGCCCGGTCGCGCCGGGCTCGGGGACGTGGTCCGGCGGCTTGGAGCGCTCGAAGTCCGGCACATCGTGACCGGTCCACTGGCCGGCCCGCGCGTCCCACCAGACGTAGGCCTTGGCCTCGCTCCATGGCCGGCCAGCCGGGTCGGCGGACGCCCGGTTGTACAGGATGCGCCGGTTGGCAGGCCACGCCCAGCCCCAGTCGGGCGCCACCCAGGACTGGCCCTGCCACGGCGTGCGGTTCGCGGGCCTGTTGACTCCCCCCGCGTAGCAGCCGGAGTAGATCCAGCAGCCGCAGGCGGTGGACCCGTCGTCGGCGAGCTGCGCGAACCCGTCGAGTAGCCGGCCGCCCGGGCCCGTGCCGTTGATCTCGCGGAGCACCGCCGCCGCGTCAGGCTCCGCGTGCTCCCCCGCCTCCGGATAGTCCCAGGCGAGGTCGAGGATCGGGCGGTCCCTGTCCTCAGCGGGCGCTGCCAGCTTCTGCCGTATCCGCTTGCCGAGGTGGTAGATGAACCACAGGTCGCTGCGGGCCTCCGCCGGCGGGTCGAGCGCCTTGTGCCGCCATTGCAGCAGCCGCTGGGTGTTGGTGAACGTGCCTTCCTTCTCCACGTGTGACGCGGCGGGCAGGAAGAAGACTTCCGTCGGTATCCGTTCGGTATAAAGCTCTCCGCTTGCTATCTCGGGACTGTCCCGCCAGAACGTCGCGCTCTCGATCATGGTGAGGTCCCGCACCACGAGCCATTCCAGGTTCGCGAGGGCGAGCCGCTGCAGCCGCGCTCCCGCCGAGCCGACCGCGGGATTCTCGCCAAGCAGGAAGTAGCCCTTGACGCCGCCGTCGATCATGTCAAGCACGGTCCGGTATGTGCCGTGATCGCCGGTGATCCTGGGCAGGTAGCCGAAGCAGAAGTCGTTGCCGGCCGTGGCCGCGTCGCCGAACCACGCCTTGAGCAGGCTCACCATGTAGGCGCGCTTGTTCCCCCAGAACCCAGTGCCGGGTATCCGGGCCAGGTACGTGTCCAGGTCATCGTCGTCCGGCCCTGGCATCGGCAGGTAGCCGGGCAGCAGGTGGAACAGGGTCGGGATGTCGGTCGAGCCCTGAATGCTCGCGTGCCCGCGCAGTGCCAGGATCCCGCCGCCCGGGCGGCCGATGTTGCCGAGCAGCAGCTGCAGGATCGCCGCGGTGCGGACGTGCTGGACGCCGGTGGTGTGCTGGGTCCAGCCGACGGCGTACACCCAGGCGGTGGTGCGCTCCCTGCCGCTGTTGCGGGCGATCGCGTCGGCGACCTTGCTGAACGCCGCCGCGGAGATACCGCACGCGCTTTCCACGAGTTCCGGGGTGTACCGGGCGAAGTGGCGCTTCAGCACCTGGAACACGCAGCGCGGGTGGCTGAGCGTCAGGTCCCGCTCGCCGGTCGGCTGCCAGCTCGCGTTGTCGTAGCTGCGGGTCCCGGGATCGTATCCGGAGAACAGGCCGCCGCCGTCATCGGTGTCGGCGAAGTCCGCGGGCAGGATGTCCGCGGCGTTGGTGTAGGCGGTCACGTAGTCGCGGAACTCGTGGCCGCCCGACAGCACGTGATTGATGAGCGCGCCGAGGAAGACGATGTCGCTGCCGGCCCGGATCGGTACGTGCTGGCCGGCCAGCGCGCTCGTCCTGGTGAATCGCGGATCGACGTGGATCACGGTAGCGCCGCGCCGCCTGGCCTCCGTCACCCACTGGAAGGCCACCGGGTGGCATTCCGCCATGTTGGACCCGGCGATGACGATGCAGTCAGCGTTCACCAGGTCACGGGGGAACGTGGTGGCGCCGCCGCGGCCGAGGCTAGTCCCCAGACCGGGGACGGTGGCGGAGTGTCAAATCCGCGCCTGGTTCTCTATCTGGACGGCGCCGAGCGCCGTCCAGAGCTTCTTGATGAGGTAGTTCTCCTCGTCGTCGAGGGTGGCACCGCCCAGGCTGGCGATGCCGAGCGTCCGCGCAGCGCGCTTGCCCCGCCACTCCTGCTGCCAGGTCTCGCGCCGGGTCTTGATCACCCGGTCAGCGATCATGTCCATGGCCTCGTCAAGGCCGAGCGGCTCCCACTCCGTCGCGTATGGCCGGCGGTAGAGCACTCCGGTCTGGCGCCCCGGATGGGTCACGAGCTGCTTGCTCGCCGCGCCCTTCGGGCACAGCCGCCCGCGGGACACGGGTGAATCGGGATCGCCCTCGATCTGGGTGACCGTGTCGGTGCCGTTCACGCGCGACACGTAGACGCGCTGACCGCAGCCCACCGCGCAGTACGGGCACACCGAGGAGACCACCCTGTCTGCTTCCTCGGTGCGCGGCGTGACCGACTCGCTGCGCGCAGACCGCACCGCGGCTCCGCGGCCCAGCGGATCCGTCCCCGTAAGCTGCCGGTAGACCGGCCATGACGTGATCCACCTGCGAGCGCCCACGGTTACATTCAATCCACGTAGCCTCGAAAGAGCAAGAACCGGCGCGGGAGGCGATCATGACGGGCAGGACGGCCAGGCGGCGGGTCACCAGGATTTCTATGCCTAACGGGAGCGGGATGGCAGTGTCGACGGCCATGACGGCGCACCGGGCCGACCTGCTGGCGGTGGAGGAGCCGCTCGAGATCCGGGTCGGCGGGCAGCCGCTCGCCGTGACCATGCGCACCCCTGGCGACGACATCGACCTGGCAGCAGGCTTCCTCTTCACCGAGGGGCTCGCGGCGACCGCCGCCGACATTACCGAGATCCGCAAGTGCGACGACAACGTGGCGGATGTAACGCTCGCTGCGAACCAGCATGGCGCGGACAGCGCGGCTGCCGCCGCACTTGCCAGGCAAGTCCAGCGCAGCTTTCTCACCACGAGCGCGTGCGGCGTGTGCGGCAAGGCGAGCATCGACGCGATCCGGGTCCGCGCGCCCTATGACGTATCGGGTGACCCCGTGCGCGTCCGGCCGGACACGGTTGCCCTGCTGCCTGAACGGCTCCGCGAGGCGCAGCGGGTATTCGAGCGGACCGGCGGGCTGCACGCCGCGGGGATCTTCACCGCCGACGGCACGCTGCTCACCCTCCGCGAGGACGTGGGCAGGCACAACGCCGTGGACAAGGTGGCAGGCTGGGCGCTGCGCGAGGGGCGCCTGCCGCTGACCGGGCACATCCTGCTGGTGAGCGGGCGGGCATCCTTCGAACTTGCCCAGAAGGCCCTGATGGCAGGCATCCCGGTGCTCGCGGCCGTGTCCGCTCCTTCCTCGCTCGCAGCGGAGTTCGCGGACGAGTCGGGGATGACCATGATCGGCTTCCTGCGCGGCACCTCGATGAACGTCTACACCGGCGCCCACCGCATCTCAGCCTGCTAGACCGCGCCTGCCCGCCACCAGTCATTCGTGTGGATGCCGCAGTGGTGTAGCTAGAACAGCATGAATGAGGCATCCACACGAAACATCCGCCTAGGCGGGGGGATACCACCTCACGCACCGGTAAGCGGATTGGGGGGCTGCCGCGTAGAAGGGGCGTGAGTCCGAACCGGATGGATTTCGCCCAGTTCTACGAGGCGTCCAAAGACGACTGCCTCCGCACGGTGCTTCGCCGACGTCCACATGACCGCTCCCGTTGAGACTGTCATGGCCCGTGGCCGCCGGATGCGGCGCCGCCGCCGGGCTCCCGCCCTCGCGACGGCCGCGGTCGCGGCAGCGGCGGGGGTGGGACTGGCCGTTGCCGCGGCGGTTCCAGGCGGCAGCCCGGCATCGAACGGCCACACTAGGGCGGCGCTGGCCGCGTGGACGGTCACCAGGGAGCACGACGGCAGGGTGACCGTCACCGTCCGCGAGGTGGAGGACCCGGCGGGGTTGCAGCGGAAGCTTGCCGCGGAAGGCGTGCCCGCCGATGTGACCTTCCGCAACATGCGGGTCAAGCCGGGCCCTGTGCCCATGCCCGGTCCGGGCAAGTGCGACGCCAGCCAGAACGCGGTACAGCAGGCCCCGGAACTCCACGAGGGCGAAGCCGTCTTCTACATTGTCCCGTCGGCCATTCCGAAAGGCGGCGAGATTTCGCTCTACATCGTCGAAACTCATCCTCTCACGGGTCCCGGTACCTTGTGGTCGCTCGCTGCTGTCGTCTCGACACCCGCGTGCCCGTGGCCGGCGCCATAGTGCCTGCCTGGGCCCCTGACGCTCGCATCGGCCGGGCCGCTCCGAGGGCGGCCCGGCTCGGTTACCGGCTGACGCCCGGGGCCGGATGCGGCATGATGCCGGGGGTGGCTGCCACCCCGGAGCGCCTGCGGGCGACGTTCGACGAAGCACCGGAACTCTACGATCGGGCCCGCCCCTCTTATCCCGCCGAGCTCGTCGATGATCTCGCCGCCCTAGCCGGGATCGGCCCTGGCAGCCGGGTGCTCGAGATCGGCCCTGGGCCCGGAAAGCTCACCGTCCCGCTGGCCCGGCTCGGGTGCCGTATCACCGCCGTCGAGCTCGGCCAGCGACTCGCCGCCGTGGCCCGCCGCAACCTGGCGGATCTTCCTGACGCGGACGTCGTCGTCTCGGCCTTCGAGGACTGGCCGCTTCCCGGCGAGCCCTTCGACGCGGTGGTGTCCGCGAGTGCCTTCCACTGGATCGACCCGGCGATCCGGGTGATCAAGTCGGCGGACGCGCTCCGCGAGGGCGGCGCGCTCGCCACGGTGGGCGCCCGCCACGTGGCCGGGGGAACCGCCGCGTTCTTCGCTGACGTCCAGGCGTGCTACGAGCGGTGGGACCCGGACACGCCGGCCGGGGGAACGCGGCTTCCGGCAGCGGCGGACATCCAGCAGGACAGCGCCGAGATCGACGAGTCCGGCAGGTTCGGGTCGGCCGTATTCCGCCGTTTCGAACGTGACCTGGAGTACACCACGGCCGCCCACCTGGACACGCTGCGGACCTACTCAGTGAACCTGGCCATGGACCCGGCCAGGCGCGAAGGGCTGCTCGGCTGCATCGGCAACCTGATCGATTCCCGTTACGGCGGGCGGATCACCATGCGTTACCTCTTCGAGCTGCGGCTCGCCCGCCGCCGCTAGTCCTCGATTTCGAGGCCCATGCCCTGCGCGAGAAGGGGCGCGACGTCAATGAGCTGGGCGGTGCTGATGATGGCACCGCGCAGCGACTCGGGCCCGATGATGATGCCGAGCTCGGCGCCGCGCAGGTCCACCTTGTCCATGGTCACGCCGGTGAAGTCGGTGCCGCTCAGCCGCGAGCCGGGGAAGCGTGTCCTGCTCAGCGTGGCCCTGGCGAAGTCCACGTCGCGCAGCAGGCAGTTGTCGAAGGTCACATCGGTCAGCTCGGCGTCACGGAAGTTCACCGAGTCGAGCTTGCATCCCTTGAAGGCGACCCGCTGCAGCTTTGCGCCGAATGCCTTCACCCCGGCCGCGACACCCCCGATGAACGTCGCGTCCGTCCAGTGCGTCTCCGCCAGGTCGGTCAGCGTGAGGTGCACGTCGCGGAGCCACACGTCGCTGAACCGGGACCGCCGCAGCCGGCCGCCCTGCACGGACACCCGGGTGAAGGCACATTCGAGGAACCGCGCGTTCGATGCGTCCGGATTGTCGAGGGCGAGCTGGTCGAAGTGGACGGTGTCGTAGTCCCCGCCCGCGGTCAGGCCGCCCTTGTGCGGCCCGAGCGCGGCGGCGTACGGAAGGTCAGCGAGTTCCCGCGGCCCCATGACGGCGATGCTAGCGGGCCGTCCCGGCGCTAGGCGTCCGCTGCCGAGACCACGCCCCAGCGGCGGCGGATCCTGCGGTCGGCCGCGCCGAAGAGCGTGTCGACCAGGATTCCGAGCACGAGGATCACGATGATGATCGAGATCGCGCTTGTCATATCGGACTGATCCTGGTCGGTGGACAGCAGGACGCCGATCGACGGCTGGTTCGCGATGATCACGAGAAGCTCCCCAGCCATCAGGCTGCGCCACGAGAACGCCCAGCCCTGCTTGAGCCCGGCCACGAACGAGGGCAGCGAGGCGGGCAGGATCAGGTGCCGGTAGAGCGAAACGCGCCGCAGACCCATAGACTGGCCTACTCGCAGCAACAGCGGAGGGGTGTAGTCCACTCCTGTGATCAGCCCGTTGGCGATCGAAGGGGCGGCGCCGAGCACCATGACGAACAAGATCGCCGAGGTGTTCAGCCCGAAGAAGATGATCGCGAAGGGGAACCACGCGATCGACGGCATCGTCTGCAGCCCGGTGATCATCGATCCGACGGCCGCGCGCAGCGGCCGGATCCGCGACACCAGCGCCCCGATGACCGAGCCGATGATCAGGGCCAGCCCGAAGCCGATGACCGCCCGGCGCAGCGTGGTCGCGATCGCATGCCAGAGCAGGCCGTGCCGCAGCTGGTCCCACAGGTTGGAAAACGCCGTGGCGGGCGAGGGCAGCACGGCGGGATTTTTCCAGCCGCTGAGATAGACCAGCTCCCAGATCGCGACGACGATCGCGAGCGCGAGCAGCTTGGGCCAGATCGATCCCCAGACCCGGACCGGGATCCGCCTGCGCGGACCCTCCTGTACCAGGTCCAGGTTGTCGAGTCCGGTCAGCACCTCGGCCTGGGTGTCAGTTGCCATGACGGGCCACCTCCTCGCGCAGCCGGCCCTTGATCTTCATCGCCAGCTCCACGGTCTGCACAGAATCCATGCCGCGCGGGCGGTCCTGGTCGACCGCGAACTCCTCGATGACCCGGCCGGGACGGCTGCTGAGCAGCAACACCCGGTCGCCGAGGCGGACCGCCTCGCGCACCTCATGGGTGACGAAAAGCACGCTCAGCCTGCGCTCTTGCCAGATCCGCTCGAACACCTCGTGCAGCAGGTCGCGGGTCATCGCGTCCAGCGCGCCGAACGGCTCGTCCATCAGCAGCACGTCGGCCTTCTGCGCGAGCGCGCGGGCGAGGGCGACCCGCTGGCGCATGCCGCCGGAGAGCTCGTGCGGCCGCTTGCCGCCGAACCCGCCGAGGTGCACGGCGTCGAGCAGCTCCGCCGCCCGGTCGCGCCGCTCCGCCCTTGGCACGCCGCTGGCCCGCAGGGCAAGCTCGACATTCCGGGTGGCGGTGAGCCAGGGGAACAGGGCCGACTCCTGGAACATCAGGGCGACCCCCCGCCCCCCTTCATTTCCCCGTCCCCCTCCATTGTCCGTGGACACCTCACCCGAGGTCGGCGCGTCCAGGCCGGCCACCAGCGAGAGCAGCGTGCTCTTGCCGCAGCCAGACGCGCCGATCAGGCAGACGAACTCCCCCGGCGCGACGGACAGCGAAACCCGGTCGAGGGCAAGCAGCGCCGATGGGCCCTTGCCGTAGACCTTGGAAACCTCGGTGATCCGGATGGCAGCGGGCGCCGCGCCGACGTCGGAAGACGCCGCTGGCGGCCCCGCTGTGCTGGTCTGCTCAGGGGGCGCGACTTCCCGGCTGGTTATGCTCATGAACTCACCTCTATGAACTCACTTGGGCCTGGCCGGCCGCCTGCAGGAGCTGGTTGAGCGGGCCGAGATCGTAGATGCCGCTCAGGCTCACCGTCTTGAGCAGCCCGACCGACTCCGCCTGCTGGGCGTCGGCTGCCAGCGACGACGCGCCGGGGTCGTTGGTGAACGTGATCTCCTGGAATGCGGCGGGCAGGATGGTTGCCTTGATTCCCTTGCCGGTGAGCGACGTCAGCTCGGCGTTCGCCGCCTGCTGCGCGGCGGCGGCGTCCTGGCTGATGTAGTTGTTCGCGTCTATCTGGCCCTGCAGCAGCCCCTTGACCACGCTGGGATGGGCCGCGAGGAAGGTCTGCGTCACGACCAGGTTGGTGGTGACGCCCGGTTCGGTGAAGAGGACCTTGCCGCCGGCCTTGACCATCTCGATGTCGTACGGTGAAGGTTCTGAGCCGCCGGCTATCTGCCCGGACTGGAATTCAAGTACGGCGTTCGAGTTCGGCGTCGTCGGCTTGATGAAGACATCTCCGCCGCCCGTCGAGGTCGTCGCCAGCCCGCTGCGCTTCAGCCAGTAGCGCACGGCCACGTCCTGGGTGTTGCCGAGCGACGGACTGGCCAGCGTCTTTCCCCTGAGACCGGCCGCGCTCGAGATGCCGGTCTTGACGACCACGGACGCGCCGCCCGTTGCCGCCCCTGAAATGATCTTGATGGCCGTCCCGCTGGACTTCTGCCAGGCGTTGATCGCCGGATTCGGCCCGACGTAGGCCGCGTCGAGCTGGCCGGCCAGCAGCGCGGTCGTCTCCTGGGTGCCGCTGCTGAAGATCGACGTCTTGAGCGTGACGCTGCTGCCGAGGTCCCTGGTGAAGAAGCCCTTGTCCACGCCGACGAGGGCGGGCGCGTGCGTGATGTTGGCGAGGAAGCCGAGCCGGAGGGTCACCGGTGCCGCGCTGCCGGAACCTGAACCCGGGCCCGTTGAAGCCGACGAACCGCAGGCGGCGAGCAGTGTGGTCGCGACCGCGGCCACACCGACGAGGACTGCTCTCATTATATGGTCTCTTTTCCAATCAAATTAATAGAGAATCACGTGCATGGTACTACACGGCAACGCAAGGCGACAGTGCTGATCTAACCCAAGGCGACGGTGGTGACCTGGGGCTTCACTTCGCCGTGAGGCCGGTCCGCTGCTTTGTTGCGAGGATGTTGCGAGAGGTTACCTACCGTGACCCAGCCGTGTTAAGGCGTTGCCACGAGGGTCGGGGCGGGAATCTGGTGCCCCTGGAAAAGGATCGCCGCAACCTGGGTTACGGTATCCGTCCCGTCCTGATAATTCCCCTGGCCTTCGAGGCTGTTCATCATCGTAAGCGTGTAACGGGCGCCAGGGCCGGCGAAGCCGGCCGAGTTGACGATCCAGCCAGGCTTCTCGACCGACCAGCCATCCTTGTTCCCCGGCGCGTTCTGCGGCCCTGCCCCCCATACCCCGAATTGCTGAACGGTGCCGACATTCCGAAGCTCGCCGACAATGTAATCGCGCAGCGATGCGGGCAGCTGGCCGAGCACGTAGCTGATCACCCGGTCCAGGTCCTCTGGCGTGCAGGTCATCTCGCCCCAGTAGGCTCCCCTGACACCCGCCTGGGGCAGGTACCGCGCCGAGGTCAGCCCGATCTGCGGGAAGATGCTGGTAAAGAAAGCCGCGCCGTACTTGAACCACAGATCATCGGCGGCAGTGTCCGAGCTGACGTGCAGCATCTGGTGGATCAGCGAACGATCCGCCGCGCTGAGGCGGATCCGGCCCGCGTGATCCTGGAGCAGCAGGGTGACCACCATCGCGAGCTTGCTCGTGGATGCCATATAGACCTGCCCCGTGGCGGACGTGTTCCGCCACACCGCCCCGGTCGCGCGGTCGCGGAGCACTATCCCGGTCAGGCCGGGCCGGGTCTTGAGGAAATCCTCCACCTCGGTGATCCGGTGCCGCATCACGCAAGAGAACTGACTCGCCGCGACGGAGCAGGCCGCGGTGCCTGACCCCCTCGCAAGGCCGGGCGGCGGCATCAGGACCGCACTCGGCTGCGGCGACCCTTGCGATGCGCTGCGCAGAGAGCCCGACAGGGGGCCGCACGCGGCCAGGCCGGTGACCGCGGCGAGGACCATGGCCGCCAGCCGCACCCGGCGCCATACCAGACGGTGAGCCACGGGATCAGAGCATAGGAGCGGGAGAGTGCCCGGCGTGGCCGGACGCCAGATCAGGGTGGCCCGGATCGTCGGGGCCGCGTGCGCGGGCCTAGTTGCCGCCGGCGTCCAGGAGTTCCAGGCCGGCGACCGGAGGGAACCTGGCAAGGCACTGCTGTAGCCTGGCGACCTCGGCATCGCTGGCCTTGTCGATGCGGTACCGCACGTCGTACAGCTCGTCCGACGCCTTGCCGTCGGTCGGCAGCGGCTCTGTCGTGACCGCTGGCAAGCCGGAGCACGCGGTGCGCACCTTGAGCCGGACCGAGTCGGGCGTGGCCGACCTGAACTGCACGACCGCCTCCCGCTGGCCGAGCGCCGCGTCGAACTGGGCACAGCCAGCCACCCCTGCCCCCAGCGCGACGGCAAGCGCCCCCGCGACCGCAGCTCTCAGCACGGCAGACAGCCTAGTGCGCCCGCCGCGTCACCGCCGACCCGGTACGGTACCGCCAGGAGTACACAGGAGGCAGCGTGCCAGGACGGATCGAGGACTACGCCATCGTCGGCGACATGCAGTCGGCGGCGCTTGTCTGCAAGGACGGGTCGGTCGACTGGCTGTGCCTGCCCCGCTTCGACTCGCCCGCGTGTTTCGCCGCGCTGCTCGGTGATGAGCGCAACGGTCACTGGCGGATCGCGCCGGCGCCTGGCCCTGACGCGGAAGCCGGCCAGGACGGGGCGGCCCAGGTAAGCCGTAGCTACGAGGGCGACACCCTGATCCTCCGGACCGAGTGGCAGACCGGCAGCGGCACGGCCCGCGTGATCGACTTCATGCCGCGGCGGGACGGCGGGCCGCCGGTCCTGGTACGGATCGTCGAAGGCGTGCATGGCTCGGTCGAGATGGAATGCACGCTGCGGCTGCGATTCGACTACGGGAAGGTCGTGCCGTGGGTCCGCAGGCTCGACGGAAGCATCAACGCGATCGCCGGCCCGGACGCGGTCTGGCTGCGCACCCCGATCCGGCTCAGCGGCCGCGACATGGCGCACAAGGCGGCGTTCACGGTCAGCGCCGGCCAGCGGGTGCCGTTCACGCTCACCTACATGCCCTCCTACGGCGGTGCGCCTGATCCCGTGGACGCGGCGGAGGCGCTCGGACAGACCAGGCGGTTCTGGGACGACTGGGTCTCCCGTTGCACGTATAAGGGCCGGTACCGCGAGGCGGTGATCCGCTCCCTGATCACGCTGAAGGCGCTGAACTACGAGCCAACCGGCGGGATCGTGGCGGCCGCGACCACCTCGCTGCCAGAGGACATCGGCGGGGTGCGTAACTGGGACTACAGGTACTGCTGGCTACGGGACGCCACCATCACCCTCGAAGCGCTGATCCGGACCGGCTACACCGAGGAGGCCAGGGCCTGGCGGCTGTGGCTCGGCCGCGCGGTCGCGGGTGACCCGGCGGACGTCCAGATCATGTACGGGGTGGCCGGCGAGCGGCGGCTCCCCGAGTGGGAGGCTGACTGGCTGCCCGGCTACGAGGGCTCGGCCCCGGTGCGGATCGGCAACGCGGCAGTCGCCCAGCGCCAGCTGGACGTATACGGCGAGGTCGTGGACGCGCTGTTCCTCAGCTTCAGGGCGGGGCTGTCCTTCGACAAGCACGCCTGGGCGCTGCAGCGCGCCCTGCTCGGCTTCCTCGAGAAGCACTGGGACGAGCCGGACGAGGGCATCTGGGAAATTCGCGGCCCGCGGCGGCACTTCGTGCACTCGAAGGTCATGGCCTGGGTCGCCTTCGACCGGGCGGTGAAGGCCGTCGAAAACGGCATGCCCGGGCCAGCCGCCCGGTGGAGCGAGCTGCGCGACCAGATCCACAGGGAGGTATGCGAGAAGGGTTATGACCAGGCACGGGGCACGTTCACTCAGTACTACGGCTCGGCCGAGCTTGACGGTGCGCTGCTGCTCATCCCGGAAGTCGGTTTCCTGCCGCCGGATGACCCCAGGGTGGTCTCAACGGTGGACGCGATCGACAGGGAGCTGGTGAACGGTGGCCTGGTGCTCAGGTACCAGCTGCCGAAGGGCGCGACCGGGCAGGCCGTCGACGGGCTGCCCGGCGGCGAAGGCGCGTTCCTCGCGTGTAGCTTCTGGCTCGCCAACGCGCTCGAGCTTACTGGCCGCGAAGACGACGCGGTGGAGCTGTTCGAGCGGCTGCTCACCCTCCGCAACGACGTCGGCCTGCTCAGCGAGGAGTACGACCCTCGCCTGGGCAGGCTGGTCGGTAACACTCCGCAGGCATTCAGCCATGTGCCGCTGATCCAGACGGCGCTCAACCTGGAAGGCCACGAGGGGCACCATTGCCGCAGGCCCGAGGGCCGTTCACCGCGAAACCTCCCGCGGTGAACGGGTACCAGCGCCAGGCCGCGGCGTCCCTGCGGGACCAGCCCCGGCAATGTCACACTGGTGGGCAATCATGCCAGCCGTCCGCCACATCCTCATAGTCAACGGCCGCAAGGTCTACCAGCCGGTCTTCGTCATAGGCGCCCCGTATTCCGGAACGGATCTGCTTGCTCGCGCGGTGAAGCGGTCAGCGGGCTTCCACCTCACGATCGGGCAGGGCAGCGTGCTCCGCGTCGTCTACGCCTTTGCCCGGCGGCCGTCCATCCACAGCGGGCGGGGCGACGCGGCGGCGACCGTGCTTCGCGACGCGTTCGCGCAGGCCTGGCAGATCACCCCGCACGGCTGCATGGCCTGCGCGCCGCAATGCCGCGAGGCAGGCGGCGTGGACAGCGTGGGACCGTGCGTGACCGAGCGCGGCGTCACCAGGTTCGGCGACGCGAGTCCTGACCTCGCGTACTGCGCGGAGGGGCTCATTGACGCGTTCCCCGATGCGAGGCTCGTGCAGGTCATCCGTGACGGCCGCGACGTCGTCGCCGGGATGCTCGGCGATTCCGCGGTGCTCGCCTGGTTCAAGCCGAGCTTCGCGAACGTCGACAGCGAATTCCCGAACCCGTTCCTCGGCGTGGAGACCGAGGAGGACCGGGCGGGCTGGTCCGCGCTGTCCCTGGCCGGGAAGTGTGCCCTGCGCTGGCGGGGAGCGGTGCGGCAGGCCGCGCGACTGCGCAACAGCCTCCCCGCGCAGCAGCTGACGACGCTCCGCTACGAGGATCTGGTCCGGCGGCCAGACGACGCGGCAAACGCCATATCGGCATTCGTAGGCAGCCCGGTCTCCGCGATCCCCATGCACGACACCGGCGCGCGCCGGGCCATCGACGCGGGCGGCTGGCGCCGGACGCTCACCGCCGAGCAGGCGGCAGAAGTGGAAGAGATCGCCGGCGAGGAGCTGCGCCGCGTCGGCTACGGCGACTTATCCGGGGGCGGGATCATCGGCGTCGACGGCGGTACGCTCCGGGTTCTGAAGCGACGCCGAGACGACCGCCATAGCGCTCCCGTTCGGTACATAGTCAGTCCGCACCACTGCTTCCTGGCCCGCGAACTGGGTGTGGTACAGCTCCGCGTAAAGGCCTCCCGCGGCAAGCAGGTCCTCGTGGCTGCCCTGCTCCCGGACCTGGCCCTCGTCGATGACCAGGATCTGGTCAGCCTCCCTGATGGTCGACAGGCGGTGCGCGATCACCAGCGAGGTGCGCCCGGCAAGCGCGATCTTGAGTGCGCGCTGCACGGCGGCCTCTGACTCGGAGTCCAGGTGCGCGGTGGCCTCGTCGAGCACTACGATCGACGGGGCTTTAAGCAGCAGCCGGGCGAGCGCCAGCCGCTGCTTCTCGCCGCCGGAAAGCCGGTAGCCGCGGTCCCCTACGATCGTGTCGAGGCCGTCTGGCAGGGTTGAGATCAGGTCCCAGATCTGCGCGGCCCTCGCCGCCTCGATCAGGTCCTCCTCGGCCGCGGCCGGGCGGGCGTACGCCAGGTTGGCCCTGATCGTGTCGTGGAACAGGTGCGCGTCCTGCGTCACCACACCGACCGCGTCGTGCAGTGAGTCCAGGGTGAGGTCACGGACGTCGCAGCCGCCGATGCGGACCGCGCCGGAGCCGACGTCGTAGAGCCTGGACACCAGGTGGGTGATCGTGGTCTTGCCCGCGCCGGACGGGCCGACCAGGGCGGTGAGCTGTCCGGACGGCGCGCGGAAGGTCACCCCGCTGAGCACCTCACGGTTCGCGTCGGTGCGTTCGGGCGCGGGCAGCGCGATCGATTCCAGCGAGGCGAGCGACACCTCGCGCGCGGAGGGGTAGCGGAACGAAACCTGGTCGAACTCGATCGCCGGGGCAGCGCCGTCGCCGTCAGCGTGATCGGGCAGCGCGACCGCCCCCGGCCGCTCCTCGATCAGCGGCTTCAGGTCGAGGACCTCGAAGACCCGGTCGAAGCTGACCAGGGCGGTCATCACGCTGATCTGCACGTTGGACAGCGCGGTGATCGGCCCGTACACCCGGCCGAGCAGGGTGGTCAGTGCGACCAGGGTGCCGAGCTGGAAGACGTGGTGTATGACCAGGCTGCCGCCGAGCCCGTAGACGACGGCGGTGGCTACGGCGGCGAGCAGCGTCAGGGCGATGAAGAACACCTGGCCGTACATCGCGATGGCCACCCCGATGTCCCGGACCCGGGCAGCCCTGCCGGAGAACAGGTTCGCCTCCTCCTCGGGCCGGCCGAAGAGCTTCACGAGCATCGCGCCCGCGACGTTGAAGCGCTCGGTCATCGTCGAGCCCATCTCCGCGTCCAGCTGCATCGACTCCCTGGTGAGCCGCTGCATCCTGCGCCCTACCAGCCGGGCCGGGAGGATGAACAGCGGGATCAGCACCAGCGCGATGATGGTGACCAGCCAGGACAGGTAGAAAAGCGCGGCCAGGATGACGATCAGGCTGAGGAGGTTGGAAATCACGGAGGAAAGAGTGGAAGTGATCGCCTGCTGCGCGCCGATCACGTCGCTGTTCAGCCGGCTCACGAGCGACCCTGTCTGCGCCCGGGTGAAAAAAGCGATCGGCTGCCGCTGCACGTGGCGGAACACCTGGGTGCGCAGGTCGAAGATGAGGCCTTCGCCGATCCGCGCCGAGAACCACCGGATGACGAACCCGAGCATCGCGTCGAAGAGGGCGACCCCCGCGACGGCGCCGGCGATCGTCAGCACCACCCGCTCGTCGCGGCCCAGGATGCCCTTGTCGATGATCTCCCTGAGCAGCAGCGGATTCACCACGGTGATGAGCGCGTCAAGCGCGGTGGCGAGCAGGAATACGGCAAGGTAGCGCCGGTAGGGCCTGGCGTAGGAGATGATCCTGCGCACGGTGCCAGGCTTGAGCTTCTGCTTGGTCACCGATTCGTCTCGCCCGAAGCGCACGCGGCCTGGGCTGTACATCATCCTGCCTGAGCCGTACATAACGGCGGCAACCTCCTCGGCGCGGGCATTTCTTCCCGTGTCAGCTAACGGCGAACCGCCCTCGCCGGGGGTCCGGGGGGGGTGCCCTCCCCCGGGGGGTCCGGGGGGTCGTCCCCCCCGGGATAGTACTGCGGGCCTCGGCGAAGCTGGCCGGAGGCCAGCGAGCAGCATCAGCCGCCTCGGCTAAGCCTTCCCCTGAGGAGCGTCGATTGCGCGCGGCGCTCCGCTGCCGCTTGCTGCTCCAAGGTATTGGCGGCTGCCTGGCATAGCAATTCCTTTGTCGCCCTGGCAGCCGCGGCGTCCGTGCCGAGGAGTGCCGCCACGAGATCACTCACGGCACCGTCGAGCTCGGCGGCGGGCACGACAAGCTCTGCCAGCCGGAGCTCGCGGGCCTCCGCCGCGCCCACGGTGCGGGCGGTGAGGCAGAGCTCGATCGCCCGGGGCAGCCCGACGATGCCGACAAGCGGCTTGGTCCCCGTCAGGTCGGGTACGAGGCCGAGGGCCGGCTCCTTCATGCAGAGCGTGGCATCATCGGCAAGCACCCGCAGGTCACAGGCGAGCGCTAGCTGGAACCCCGCGCCGATGGCGTGACCGTGCACCGCGGCGATGGTCACGATGTCGGGCCTGCGGAGCCAGCTGAAGCCCGCCTGGTAGGCCGCGATTCGCTGCTCGAAGGCAGTACCAGCCTGGAGGGGCGACCCCCCAGCACCCCCCGCGGGGCTTCGCGCGTCGGCAAGAGGCTCCTCGCCCGGCACTCCCTCCGGGGAGAACAGGCGCAGGTCGATCCCGGCCGAGAAGGAGGGACCCGCACCGCGGATCACCACGACCCTGACCCGCGGCGGCAGCGACCGGCCGATGGCCGCCAGCCCTTGCCACATGGCGGGGGTCATCGCGTTGCGCCGCTCCGGTCGGCTGAGGGTAACGGTCGCGACCGCCCCTGCCTGGTCGATGGCGAGCCGGAGCCCCGCGGCCGCGAGCTCGCCCGCATCTCCCGCGGTTCCCGCAGTGCCCGCGTCGCCCGTCATGCGGTTCCTCCTGCCGTGCCTGCCGTCGCGCGCGAAACTGAATGGCGATGGTCACCTGCGGCGCCTCGCACGCGGCCGACCGCCGGTCCGTGCGGACACCCTAGGCCCGGTGCCGCCTGTGCTAGAAGTCCGGTGTCCCCCGGGATCATGATCATGCCGCCCCGGGGGATCACCGAAAGCCGAGTTGCGCATCGAGCCATGCCCGCCCGGGGTTCGTTGGGGGAGCGACCCCCGGGCCAATACTGTTACTGCCTGGCGGGCGGCCACCCGCCACGCGAACGCGCGCGGCTCAGCGCGCCGGGTAACCGGATCTGGATCCTGGTCAGCGCTTCACCTTGGCTTTGCCGCGGGTTGCCCCTCCGCGACCGCGGAGGGCCACCCCCGTCTCGGTCAGGATCCGGTGGATGAAGCCGTACGACCTGCCAGTCGCGGCGGCAAGGGAGCGGATGCTCTCGCCTGAGTCATACCTTTTCTTGAGGTCAGACGCGAGCTTGGTGCGGTCAGCACCCGTCACCCGGGTGCCTTTCTTGAGGGTCTCGGTCACATTTACCTCCCGTGATCTGGAGTGACCGTTGCGTTACTTTCTCCCCCCCGCCATGATCAGGCATCAACGCTAGATCGGCCACCCACATCGAAGCAAATGATCACTTCTTTTTCCTAAGAACCCGATTCGGGCCCCTCTGCGGACCCTGGATGTACAGGAACGGCTCCCGATCGCGGCAGCCGGCAGGCCCTTACGCCAGGGCCACCAGATCCGTGAAATCCTCGCTCCACGCGTCTTCCACCCCGTCGGGGAGCAGGATGACCCGCTCTGGCGCGAGCGCGTCGACCGCGCCCTCGTCGTGCGTGACGAGGACGATCGCCCCGCGGTAGGTGCGGAGCGCGGAGAGGATCTCGGTCCTGCTCGCCGGGTCCAGGTTGTTGGTTGGCTCGTCGAGCAGCAGCACGTTGGCCCCGGAAACGACGAGCAGGGCAAGCGCGAGCCGGGTCTTCTCGCCGCCGGAGAGCACCCCGGCTGGCTTCGCCACATCCTCGCCGGAGAACAGGAAGGAGCCGAGGATGCTGCGCTGCTCGGCCTCCGCCAGGTCCGGGGCGGCTGAGCGCATGTTCTCGAGCACGCTCCTGGAGGTGTCGAGGGTCTCGTGCTCCTGGGCGTAGTAGCCGAGGCGCAGCCCGTGTCCCGGGCTGACCTCCCCCGCGTCGGGCGCCTCGAGCCCGGAAAGCAGCCGCAGCAGCGTGGTCTTGCCCGCGCCGTTGAGACCGAGGACCACGACCCGGCTGCCCCTGTCCACCGCGACGTCCACGCCGGAAAAGACCTCGAGCGAGCCATAGGACTTCGACAGGCCAGCGGCGGACAGCGGCGTCCGCCCGCAGGGCGCGGGCACGGGGAAGCGCAGCCTGGCCACCCTGTCCCCGCGCCGCTCGGCGGTCACCCCCGCGAGCAGCCTTTCCGCGCGCCGCTGCATGCCTTGCGCCGCCTTGGCCTTCGTGGCCTTGGCCCGCATCTTGTCTGCCTGCGCCTGCAGCGCCGTGGCCTGGCGCTCGGCGTTGGCCCGCTCGCGCCTGCGCCGCCTGTCGTCTGTCTCCCGCTGGCCCAGGTAGGTCTTCCAGCCCATGTTGTACAAGTCGAGGGCAGCGCGCTGTGTGTCGAGATAGAAGACCTTGTTGACGACGGCCTCGAGCAGGGCCGCGTCGTGGCTGATCACGACGAGGCCGCCGCGGTAGGCACGCAGGTGCTCGCGCAGCCACACGATGGAATCCGCGTCAAGGTGGTTCGTCGGCTCGTCGAGCAGGAGCGTCTGCGCTCCGCCGAACAAGATCCGGGCAAGCTCGACCCTGCGGCGCTGGCCGCCGGACAGCGTCCGCAGCGGCTGGTGCAGGATCCGGTCCGGCAGCCCCAGGCTGGCTGCGAGCGACGCGGCTTCTGACTCCGCGGCGTACCCGCCCAGGACGGACAGCCGCTCCTCCAGCCTGCCGTACCTGCGCACCGCCGCGTCACGGCTGGCCGGATCGGGCTCGGCCATCTGCGCCTCGGCTGACCGCATGGCGGTGAGCAGCCCGTCGAGGCCGCGGGAGGAGAGCACCCTGTCCATGGCGAGCATGTCGAGGTCGCCTGTGCGGGGATCCTGCGGCAGGTAGCCCACGGTGCCACTGCTCCGCACCGTGCCAGCGGCCGGCAGCGACTCCCCCGCGAGCACCCGCGCCAGCGTTGTCTTGCCCGCGCCGTTCCTGCCGACCAGGCCAGCCCGGTCACCGGGTGCTATCTGAAATGTTGCCGCCTCGAGCAGCAGGCGCGCGCCCGCGCGCAATTCAAGGCCGGTCGCGACGATCACGGGAAACCACTCCAAAGCAGTACAAAACAGACATTACATCCCAGGCGCGCCCATGACATCGGGCTTCGCATCAGGAGAGGAGTGGCTGCACAGTCAGTAGTCTACCGTGCCGCGGAGAAACAGGAATGCTGGCGTGACGGCATCACGCGGGCGGCGGGGGCTCGATAAGCCGGATGTGCACCGCCGTGAATAGCCGCGGGGTGTCCCGCAGCACCGCGAGCCTGGGATCGGGCACGGTGATGAAGCGGTCCGTCGCCAGATCGAAGTACTCGCGCAGCCGGGGATCGCCGCGCAGCCCGGCGATCGCCCGCTTGTCGCCGCCAAGCACGACCGCGTCCAGCTTGCCCTGGTACTGGCCGAGAACGGCAGCGGCAGTGCCGGCGGCAGCGTCGAGCGCCCCGGCGGCCTGCTTCTCCCGCCGCCGCGCGAAGCGGTGCTGCGACCAGCCGCCCGCGGCGCTGCGGCCGTGCACGAGCCTGGTGCCCGTCTTGGACGCGGCGAGCCGCGGCGGCGCGCCGGTGAACACCCCCGCGGCAAAGCCGCCTAGCCGCACGAGCAGCACGCCCACGACACGATCCGCCGCCGCGTGCGCGGCGATCATCTCGGCGTACCCGTACCCGTACCCGTACCCGTACCCGTACCCGTACCCATCACCGGCACCGGGACCTCTCGCTGGCAGCGGCGGGAACGGCAGGTGACACTCGGCCGCCGCCCCGTCCGGGGCACGGAACGTCACGACGGCTGGTTCCGGCTCGGCGGCGGCACCGCCGTGCCGCCTGGCGAATGAGCCGACCCAGGCGGCGAAGCGCCCGGGGGCCACGTCGATCCACCGCCCGCCGCCGCGCGCTGGATTCTGCACTACGCACCGCCTCAATGCGATTACTATCTGTTTAAGTGAGCTGCAAGCCGCCCGCGCCCCCGTGCGGCCTGTCCGGGGGCAACCGTGCCGTGACCGCGGCGCGTTTATCACGACATGGCAGGAACACGCTGATGATGATCCCGACCGAACCCGCCCGGCCGCGCGGCGCCGCCGCACGTGGCACGGTCCTGAACGCGACCACTGCGCTGAAGGACAACATTGCCATGCCCGGCCCCGACAGCGCATGCCAGGAGGCCGTGGAGCAGGCACTGACCGCGGCCATCAAGGACGACGAGCGGATCGTCGACCTGCTCGACGAGCTCAGCCGCGGCCGGCTCTGGCTGCCATTGCCTGACGACGAGGCGCCGGTCACGGATGGCTCGTCGCTCAACCTGCCGACGGTGACGTACCTGGGGAGCGCGTTCGTACCCGCGTATACATCGGCACAGCGGCTTGCGAGCTCGGCGGCGGACCAGGACGAGGACTCGGACCTGCCGCCACCGATCGTTCCGCACGTCGTCGTCCCGGTGGCCGAGCTTGCCAGGCAGCTGCCGCCGTCGCTCGGCATCGCGCTCAACCCGGGGGCTGGCGCGAGCGTGCCCGTCTACCCGGAGGGCGTGGCGTACCTGGCCGCCGCGCAGTCCGTTACCGGCGGCACCCGGATTCGCGTGGGCCACCCGCCGGCCGAGCCTGCGGGCTTGCTCCGTGTGGTCCGCGCCAGGCTGCGAGGGGTGCCTGCCGCCAGGCAGGCGTCCAGGGCGTGGCTATCGGTTGCGGGCGAGGGCGAGGGGCTGATCATCTCGGTGACGCTGGACGACCCCGCCGATGAGAACGCGCAGCAGGAGGTCATCGCCGCGGTCGAGCAGGCGGCGGCCGTGAGGGAAGACGCGACGTTCCCGATCGACGTGACATTTCCCGGCGAGGGCGACCCGGACCCCGTGGACGAGTGGACCGCCGCGCACGCTGCCCCGTTCTACCAGCGCACCTAGCGGTCTGGGCACAGGCGCCTGGCGGCGCTCAGACGTTGAAGCCGAGGGCGCGGAGCTGCTCCCGGCCGTCGTCAGTGATCTTCTCGGGACCCCACGGCGGCAGCCAGACCCAGTTGATCCTGAAGTCGGCCACGATGCCGTCGAGCGCCTCGCGGGCCTGGTCCTCGATCACATCGGTGAGCGGGCATGCGGCGCTGGTGAGCGTCATGTCGATCGTCGCCACCCGCTCGGCGTCCACGGTGACTCCGTAGATGAGGCCGAGGTCGACCACGTTGATGCCGAGCTCGGGATCCACGACGTCGCGGAGCGCCTCGAGCAAGTCTTCCGTCTCAATTCCAGCCTGGGGAAAACCCTCCGCGGGCAGGGTCTGCTGATCGGTCACGTTCTCTGTCATGATGTCTGCTCCTCCACGCCCGTTCCTGCTAGATCCCCGGCTGGCACGAAGCCAGCGGGGTCCTCGAGTGCCCGCGCCGTCGCGTCCTTCCACGCCATCCAGCCGAGCAGGGCGCACTTGATCCTGGCCGGGTACTTCGACACCCCGGCGAGCGCGACCGCGTCCTCGAGGACGTCCTCGTCTGGTTCCGCTCCGCCCCTCGACTGCATCAGCCTGAGGAATTCCTGGTGCACCGCCATCGCCTCGGTGACGGTCTTGCCGATCACGAGGTCGGTCATCACCGACGCGCTCGCCTGGCTGATCGAGCAGCCGAGCGTCTCGTACGACACATCCGCCACGGCGGGCTCACCGCCCGCGTCCCTCAGGGTGACCCTGAGGGTCACCTCATCGCCGCAGACGGGGTTGACGTGGTGCACCTGCACGTCATAGGGCTCGCGCAGACCCTTATGGTGCGGATTGCGGTAATGATCCAGGATAATCTCCTGGTACATCGACTCCAGTTGCATCACACCGCCTTACAACACGTAGACCGCTGCTGGGTGTTCCGTAGGCACAACGCGCCGCGTTGGTATGTCTCCATTTATGCCGAACGAGAGCGGCATGACGCGATCCCGGAACGGCTCACGTTACTGGCCTGGGGGGACACAGCACTTTCCGGGGACACCCCGGACCCCGATGGCCCAGTACCCCCCGCGGTCATGCTGTACCGAAGAATCGCTGCGTATAACGGACCCCGTCGGCCAGCGCGTCCACCTCGGCGTGGGAGTTGTATACGTAGAACGTGGCACGGGTGCTCGCCTGGACGCCCAGTGCGCGGTGCAGCGGCCAGGCGCAGTGATGGCCGGTGCGCACAGCGATGCCGAGCTCGTCGAGTACCTGACCGACATCGTGCGGGTGAATCCGGTCGACGTCGAACGACACCGCCCCGCCGCGGTCCTTGGTCGTGTCCGGGCCGAGTATGCGCACTCCCGGGATGCCGCTGAGTGCCTCGAGCGCGTGCGCGGTGAGCGACTCCTCGTGCGCCGCGACGTTGCCCATCCCGAGTGCGGACAGGTAGTCGCAGGCCGCGGCGAGCCCCGCTGCCTGGGCGACCATCGGCACCCCCGGCTCGAACCGCTGCGGCGGCGGCAGGAACGTGCTGCCTTCCATCCGGACCACCTCGATCATGGACCCGCCGGTGAGGAACGGGGGCATCGCCTCGAGCAGCTCGCGCCTGCCCCAGAGCACGCCGATCCCGTACGGGCCGAGCATCTTGTGCCCGGAGAACGCAATGAAATCCGCGCCGAGCGACGCCACGTCAACGGGCTGATGCGGCACCGACTGAGCCGCGTCCGCGAGCACGAGGGCGCCCGCGGCGTGCGCCAGCCGGGCGATCTCGGTCACCGGCGGCACCGTGCCCGTCACATTGGACTGATGGGTCACGGCGACGATCTTCGTGCGCTCGGTGATCAGGTCGTCGGCGGCATCGGTGTCGAGGCGCCCGTCAGGGGTGACCTTGAACCAGCGCAGTGTGGCGCCAGTGCGCTCGCAGAGCTGCTGCCACGGGACGAGGTTGGCATGGTGCTCCATCTCGGTGACCAGGATCTCGTCGCCCGGGTCTACCCTGAAGCGCTGAGCGCTGGCCCCAGCGCTGGCCGCGTTGCTCATCGCGTACGCCACCAGGTTGACTGCCTCCGTGGTGTTCCTGGTGAATACGACCTCGCCAGGCTCGGCTCCGATGAACGCCGCGACGCGTGCCCTGGCTCCCTCGTAGGCGTCGGTCGCCTCCTCGCCGAGGAGGTGCGTGCCGCGATGGGCGGCCGAGTTGTGCCGGGTGTAGAAGTCCCGCTCAGCGTCGAGTACCTGCCGCGGCTTCTGCGAGGTCGCACCCGAGTCGAGGTAGACGAGCGGCCGGTCGCCGCGAACGGTCCTGCCGAGGATAGGGAAGTCGGAGCGGATCGCGTCCACGTCCAGCGGGCCCGTCACCGCATGCGTCATCGTCATACCGGTGCTCCCACTGTGCTTGCCTGGGGGGACGACCCCCCAGTACCCCCCGCAGACGCGAACTTCTCGTAACCTTCGCTCTCCAGCACGTCGGCGAGCTCCGGGCCGCCCTCCTGGACGATCCGGCCGCCGATGAACACGTGCACGAAGTCGGGCCGCACGTACCGCAGGATGCGGGTGTAGTGCGTGATCAGCAGGACCCCGTGCCCCTCACCCTCCCGGAAGCGGTTAACGCCTTCCGAGACGACCCTGAGAGCGTCGATGTCCAGCCCTGAATCGGTCTCGTCAAGTATCGCGATCTTCGGGTTGAGCAGCTCGAGCTGCAGGATCTCGTGCCGTTTCTTCTCCCCGCCGGAGAAGCCCTCGTTCAGGTTGCGCTCGGCGAAGGACGAGTCGATGGACAGGCCCGCCATCGCGCCGCGCATCTCCTTCATGAAAGCACGGAGCTTCGGCGCCTCGCCGCGTACCGCGGTCACCGCGGTACGCAGGAAGTTCGACACAGATACGCCCGGCACCTCCACGGGGTACTGCATGGCGAGGAAGAGCCCGGCGCGGGCGCGCGCGTCGACTTTCATCGCGAGCACGTCCTCGCCGTCGAGCGTGACGGAGCCCTGAGTGACCTGGTACTTGGGATGACCCGCGATCGCGTAGGCGAGAGTGGATTTGCCAGAGCCGTTGGGCCCCATGATGGCATGCGTCTCCCCGGCCGCAACGATCAGATCGACGCCGCGCAGGATCTCCGTGCTCTCGCCGGCACCATCGCCGGCTTGCGGAGCCGCGACGCTTACGTGCAGGTCGCGGATCTCAAGGGTGGCCATCATGTCTCCTGGTCGAGCGAGACGTACACGTCGTCGCCATCAATTTTCACTGGGTAGGTCGCGACCGGCTCGGTTGCCGGCGGACCGGTTGGCTGGCCGCTGCGCAGATCGAAGCAGGACCCGTGCAGCCAGCATTCAACGGTATGACCGTAGATCTCGCCCTCGGACAGCGGGACTTCGGCGTGCGAGCAGACGTCGTGCAGCGCGAAGACCTCGCCGTCGGCCCGCACGACGGCGACGGGGGTGCCCTGCACGTCCACGCCGATCGCGCCTTCCCCGGGAAGGTCGGCCAGCGCGCAGGCCCTTACGTACGCGACCGTCTCGGTCATGGCAGTGACCCCGCGGAGGATCGGCCCCCCGGGCTGGCGGCCAGTTCCGCTTCGATCGCCGAGGCGATCCGCTCGCGCAGCTCAGGCACCTCGATCCGGCCGATCAGCTGGCCGAAGAACCCGCGGATCACCAGGCGCCGTGCCTCGTCGTATGGAATCCCGCGGGCCATCAGGTAGAACAGGTGGTGGTCCTCTAGGCGCCCGCTCGCGCTCGCGTGGCCCGCGCCGACGACCTCGCCGGTAAGGATCTCGAGGTTCGGCACGGAGTCGACGCGCGTTCCGTCCGTCAGCACCAGGTTCCTGTTGTACTCGTAGGTATCGGTGCCCAGCGCCTCCGCGCGGATCAGCACGTCACCGATCCAGACCGCGTGCGCCCCGTCGCCCTGCAGCGCGCCCTTGTACTCGACGCGGCTGCGGCAGCTGGGTACCGTGTGGTCCACGAAGAGGCGGTGCTCAAGGTGCTGCCCGGCGTCGGCGAAGTACAGGCCGAGCAGCTCGGCATTGCCGCCTGGCCCGGTGTAGCGGACCGAGGGAGCGAGCCGGACCACGCCGCCGCCGAGCGTCACCGCCGCGTGGCTGATGCTCGCGTCCCGGCCAAGCTGACAATGGTGATGGGAAACGTGAACCGCGTCATCGGCCCAGTCCTGAACGCTCACCACTGAGAGCGAGGCCCCGTTGCCGACGACGAACTCGACGTTGTCCGCGTAGGTCGCACTGCCCTGATGGTCAAGGACGATCACCGCCCTTGAGAGCGGCTCGACCTCCACGAGCAGATGCCCGAACGCGGCAGCGCTAGCCTGGGCGGACGACCCCCCAATACCCCCCGCAGAGGCCGCGTCACTGCCGCGCACAGAGAGCACCGTGGGCCTCGACGCGTCGGTTTCCCTCGGCACCGTGATCACGGTGGCCTCGCGGAAGGAGCCGAACGCACGGGCGCTCACCCGGTCGGCGGGAACGAAGGATCGGCCGAGCCGCGCGTCCCCGCGCCCGGCTGTCTCGGCGATCACCTCGGGCGCCGGGTCCGTTTCCACGGTCACCTTGCCATCGCCGGGCTGGCCGTCGGCATGCAGCCCGCGCAGGCGGCGCAGCGGGGTGAACCGCCATTCCTCCTCGCGCCCCGATGGCACGGGGAAGTCGGCCGGGTCATACGACTGCCGCTCGTGCAGGGTAGATCTGGGAGCCGAGGCCTCGAGCGTTCCCTGGATCCCCGCCATCAGCCGACCGCCCCCTCCATCTGGAGCTCGATCAGCCGGTTCAGCTCGAGCGCGTATTCCATCGGCAGCTCACGCGCGATCGGCTCGACGAACCCGCGGACGATCGTCGCCATCGCCTCGTCCTCGGTCATCCCCCGGCTCATGAGGTAGAAGAGCTGCTCGTCCGAGATCTTCGAGACGGTGGCCTCGTGACCCATCTCCACGTCGTCCTCACGGACGTCCACGTAGGGATAGGTGTCCGAACGGCTGATCCTGTCCACGAGCAGCGCGTCGCACTTAACCGTGGACTTCGAGTGCTCCGCACCCTCCTGCACGTTGACAAGCCCGCGGTACGAGGTGCGCCCGCCCGCCCGCGCCACGGACTTGGACACGATGGACGAGGAGGTGAACGGGGCGCAGTGCACCATCTTCGCGCCGGCGTCCTGGTGCTGCCCGGTGCCAGCGAACGCCACCGAGAGCGTCTCGCCCCTGGCGTGCTCGCCCATGAGGTAAACCGCCGGGTACTTCATCGTGACCTTGGAGCCGATGTTGCCGTCGATCCACTCCATCGTCGCGCCCGCCTGCGCCACGGCCCGCTTGGTGACCAGGTTGTAGACGTTGTTCGACCAGTTCTGGATCGTGGTGTACCGGCAGCGCGCGTCCTTCTTCACGATGATCTCGACAACCGCCGAGTGCAGCGAGTCGGACGTGTAGATGGGAGCGGTGCAGCCCTCGACGTAGTGGACGTATGCACCTTCGTCCACGATGATCAGCGTGCGCTCGAACTGGCCCATGTTCTCGGTGTTGATACGGAAGTATGCCTGCAGCGGGATCTCGACATTTACCCCTTTAGGCACATATATGAAGCTGCCACCGCTCCAGACAGCCGTGTTGAGCGCGGCGAACTTGTTGTCGCCGACCGGGATCACTGTCGCGAAGTATTCCCTGAACAGGTCCGGATGCTCCCTGAGCGCCGTGTCGGTATCCAGGAAGAGAACCCCCTTCTCCTCCAGATCCTCCCGAATCTTGTGATATACCACTTCAGATTCGTATTGAGCAGCGACGCCCGCTATAAGCCTTTGCTTCTCTGCTTCCGGAATGCCCAGTCTGTCATAGGTGTTCTTGATGTCGGCTGGCAGGTCGTCCCAGCTTGCCGCCTGCTTCTCCGTCGACCGGACGAAGTACTTGATCCGGTCGAAGTGGATACCGGAGAGATCGGCGCCCCAGGTCGGCATCGGCTTGCGGCCGAACAGCCGCAGCCCCTTCAGGCGCAGGTCCAGCATCCACTCCGGCTCGTTCTTCCTGGCCGAGATGTCGCGGACGACCTCCTCGGACAGGCCGCGGCGCGCGTCAGCGCCGGCCACGTCAGAGTCGGCCCAGCCGAACTTGTACGTGCCCAGATCGCCGAGCTCGGTGTGTGATGTGGTTGTCATGTCAAGAGCCCTCCGGACTCGTGATCGTTTCAGTGGTTTCCCTGTGGTCTGCGGCGATCCCCCCGGTAACAACTGCCTGGGCGGCCCCGTCCTTCCCGCCGCGCGCCCCCGCCGGGGACGGCCGGGTGACCAGTGAAGGATCGGTGATGTGGGTGGTGCAGACGCCGTCGCCGTGCGCGATCGTGGCCAGCCGCTGCACGGGAGTCCCGAGCAGCCGCCCGAATGCCTCCGTCTCGGCCTCGCATAGCTGCGGGAACTCCGCCGCCACGTGAGCGACCGGGCAGTGGTGCTGGCAGAGCTGCTCGCTGCCGCCTCCGGCAGGCGCTCCCCCGGCTGGGGAGGCACTGGCCGATGCCGCGTATCCGTCCGCCGATAGGGCCTCGGCGAGCGCCTTCACCCGGTCGGCAGGCGTGGCCGCGTCCACCACCAGGAGATACCTGCGCTCCAGGTCGGCCAGCTGCCTGCGGGCGAACTCGGCCACCGCCGCCTGGCCCGCGGTCTCGGCGAGGAAGCGCAGCGCGCTTGCCGCGAGATCGTCATAAGCGTGCTCGAACGCGCTCCGCCCGGCGTCGGTGATCGCGAAGAGCTTGGCGGGGCGGCCCCGGCCCCGGTTCCCATACGTCCTGGCGGTTCTCGTCTCGATCAGGCCGTCTGCGAGCAGGTTGTCCAGATGACGCCTGATCGCGGCGGGGGTAAGGCCGACCCGGCTGCCGAGTACCGACGCGGTGGACGGGCCGAGTTCGAGGATGAGCCGGGCGACCCTCGCACGCGTACCCCGCTCGGACCCCGCCCGTTCGGACCCTGCTCGCTCGGTATGGGCATCCGCGGGGGGCCCGGGGGGGCACCCCCCCGGGCTGGTATCGCGGGCAGGGGCGAAGCCGACCGCAGGGCGGCGAGCAGCCCTGCCCGCCTCGGACACACTGACAGCCCCGGCGTCGCTCATCGCGGCACCGGGCACCTGATCAGCTGCCCGCATGTATTTCACAACACCAGTGTGGCGTAAATCGGATCCGCGCCGCAACTCGATCAGGTGTGATAACTCGCACAGCCTCACACATCGCACGAGTGACCCCGCGCGACAGCTTCTGTGGTGAGGGTGCGAGCCGTGCCCGGCATGCGTCGGCGGGTGGCCGGTCCGCCCTCCGGACCGGCCACCCGCGACGCAACGAGAGTCAGCAGGCTGAGTTGCCGATCTTGCCGGCCCTGCCGGTCTTGGCGTCCGGGATAGGCGGCGCCTTGCTGACGACCGATACTTGCAGCTCCTCGCTGCTCAGCGATGGCCCCCAGCTCTCGCCCACGAACTGGTACGAGACCGGGTCGAAGACCAGGTCCGGCCCGTAGTTCGCCTTGGTGACGGTGATCTTGTGCTGCCCGGCCGCGTCGATCGCGCTCCCGACGACGGTGGCCCCAGGAACCATTTCCGCGGCACGGAAGAGGGCCGCGCCTAGCTTCGGCGGCAGCAGCGGCGTCGCGATGAGAAAGTCCCCGATGTCGTTCCATGCCTGCCGGTCCGCTGGATTCTGGCCGTTCTTGTGCTGGTAGATCCAGCTGAGCAGCTTCGCGGGATCGGTTGGCAGCGTCGCCATGAACGTATACGTCCAGCGCACCGGCTCTCCCGGCAGGCAGCGCCACTGAACCCGGGACCCGGTGACCGGCGGCGGCGTCGGCCCGCCTGGCATCTTGGAGCGGCCGAGCACCTCGGTCCGCGCCACGCTCCGCTTGGACCCGTCCACGGACATCCAGATCTGCGAGTCGTCCCGTTCGAAGTACCCATCGTTGTGCAATTTATGGTTTTTATCGTAGAACGACGCTCCGACCGATCCGGTCCCCACGGAATGGCCATAGATGAACTGGTCAGGGCGGGGAAGAGGCAGCTGGGCCGAGGTGGCAGCCGCGGCGGCACGGTCGAGCACGTAGGCCGCGGTCAGCATGGGCGTCGTCGGCTTGCCGTGGCCCACTGTACGCGACACTCCGACGACGAGGCTGACGGCGAGCGCGATCGCCGTCAGACCCGCGTGCCTGGCATCGCGCAGGCGGTCCGCGAGCCGCCGGCCTCTCCCCCGCGGGCCTGGCCGGCTCAGGCGTGCCTCGGCGAGCAGCAGGTCGCGTGCCCTGCTGAGCTCGTCGGGACGGCGCGCGGGTATCTCGGCGCGCAGCTCTTCGAGCGGCTTCAGGTCATTCATGATCGGACTCCTCCGCTGAACTGGCAGGGCTGGAATCACCCAGGGCCTGGCGTACTTTCCGCTTGGCCCGGTGCAGCCGGGAGCGCACCGTTCCCACCGGGATCCGGAGCGCTCCGGCTGCCTGCTCGTAGCTGAAATTGCCCCAGACCACGAGCAGCAGCGTGTCCCGGTCGGCGGCGGGCAGCCGGGCGAGCGCGGCGGCGATCCTGCGCTTCTCGGCCGCCGCCGTGACCCTCGCGACCACGTCGTCGGCGTGCGACTCGATGACCGGATCGACGCCGGTCCGCGCCAGCGCCCGGTAGAAGCGGACCTCGGCCTGGCGGTGCCGGCCGATCAGGTTCGTCACGATGCCGTACAGCCACGGCCGGGCGTCCGGGTACGCCGGGTCGTAGCGGTCACGGCGGCGGAACGCGACGAGAAACGCCTCGGCTACCACGTCCTCGGCGATAGCCTCACCGAGCCGCCGCGCCGCGTAGCGATGCAGCGCGGCGGCGTGCCTGTCGAAGATCGCGGAGAACGCTTCGGGCTCCGTGACCGAGCGCTCGATCAGCGCCGCGTCATCGACGCCGACGCCTGGGCCTGGGCTCGCGGCGATCTGACCAGCGGGGTTTTCCTGAGGTGCTGTCTCCTCTTCCATGCCCACGGGGAGGCGTCTGGGCGGATCTGCCCCCCTGGCCATGTCCTCGCGGGGGGTTCTGGGGGGGTCGTCCCCCCTGGCTAGCACTGCGGGGTTGTCCATTGCGAGCCCCTTCGGATGTGCGCGTAAGCGAGCGGGATGGGTCACCCGTACTTCTGCGCACCCGCCGCCGGAGTTCACGCACGCCCGGACGGACCGCCTGGCCGTCAGGGGACGATGACTGCCTTCAGGCAGCCGGGCTCGCTGCGCACCGCCTCGAGCGCCCGCGCGTACTCGTCGAGGGCGAACTCGTGCGTGACGATGCCTTCCGTGCGCACCCGCCCGGACCTGAGCATGCCGAGCGCCCGGTCGAAGCAGTGCGTCTGCGCGAACGAGCCCTTGATGGTGAGCTCCCGCCTGAAGACCTCGTACGGGTGCACCGGCACCGTGGCGCGCTCATCGGCCATGCCGTAGAGCAGCACGGTCCCGCCGTCGCGGGTCAGCGGCACGCAAAGCTCGGCGACCTGGCTCGCGCCGGTGGCCTCGATGACGACGCCGTAGCCCTGCGGCGCCCGCGCGCGGAGCGCCTCGACGGAGGCTCCCGGATGCGCCCGGTCGATCTGGACGGTCGCGTCCACGCCGTAGCCGCGCGCGAGCGCCAGCTTGAACTCCGTCGGCGCGGCGACCGTGACGCTGGCCGCCCCGCCGTGCACGAGCAGCTGTGCGAGCACGAGGCCGGTAGGCCCCGCGCCGAACAGCAGCACGTCGGAGCCCGGGCGCAGGCCGAGCACGTCCATGCCGTGCACGGCGCACGCGGTCGGCTCTGTCATCACGGCCGTGCGCGGGTCGAGGTCGCCGGCCGGGAAGCATTTCTCCGCGAGCACGACGACGTGCTCGGCGAAGGCGCCGGGCCCGTTGACGCCGAGCGAGTAGAAATTCTCGCAGAACAGGGGCTGGTCGCGCCGGCACGGCGCGCAGCGGCCGCACAGCACCGTGTTGTCGGCGGCCACCCTGTCCCCGATGCCGAGCCCCGTGACCGCGTCGCCCAGCGCGTCGACGCGGCCGACGATCTCATGTCCGGGGGTCAGCGGATACCTGGAGAAGAAGCCGCCGTCGTGAATGTGGAGATCGGTGCCGCACATGCCCGCGATCTCTACCCGGAGCCGCACCTCACCGCGAGCGGGCTCCGGTGCGGGCACCGACGTGACGGAGAACTGCCGCGGCGCCTGGTAGACGATGGCTTTCACGATGACGCGCCCTCCGCCCTTCGGGGCCCTCCGGCCACCTCGCCGGATGCCGATTCATCACGATAATGACCCGGGTGGCACGGAGTTTCATCCCGGCCGCCCATAGACTCACCTTCCGTGAGGACTCGCCTTTCGTGAGCGCAGTGAGCAACGGGCCCGCGGTAGAGATCGCCGGGCTGGTCAAGCGGTACGGCCGCACTACGGCGCTGGCCGGCCTGACGCTCGCCGCCGCCCGCGCCGAGGTGACCGCCATTCTCGGGCCGAACGGCGCGGGCAAGACCACCGCGATCGAGATCTGCGAGGGTTACCGGCGCGCGGACGAGGGCACGGTGCGCGTCCTCGGCCTCGACCCGGCACGCGAGGGGCGGGCGCTGCGGCCCAGGGTCGGCGTGATGCTCCAGTCCGGCGGCGTCCCGCCATCCGTCCGTCCCGCCGAGTACCTGCGCCTGATGGCGCGCTTCCACGCCCATCCCCTCGATCCTGCCGCGATGCTCGACCGGGTTGGCCTGACCGACGCCGCCCGCACGCCGTTCAGGCGGCTCTCCGGCGGTCAGCAGCAGCGCCTGTCGCTGGCGGCCGCTGTCATCGGCCGCCCCGAGCTTGTCTTTCTCGACGAGCCCACGTCCGGCCTGGATCCGCAGGCCAGGCACGCGACCTGGGACCTGATCACCGAGCTGCGCGGCGCGGGCGCCGGCGTGATCCTCAGCACGCATTTCATGGACGAGGCTGAACGGCTGTCGGATCGTGTCGCCATCATCGATCATGGCAGCCTCGTCGCGGAGGGAACCCCTGCCGAGCTCACCGGCACGACTGGTCAGCTCAGATTCCGTGCCGAGCCTGGCCTGGACACGGACGCCCTGCTCGCCGCCCTCCAGCCGGGAAGCGCGGCGAAGGAGTCTCCCGCTGGCCACTACGTGATCGAAGTGCATGGCGCGGTGGACCCTCAGCTGCTCGCCGCCGTGACGGCCTGGTGCGCCGAGCACAACGTCCTCGCCAAGGACCTGCGCATCGAGAGCCGCACGCTCGAGGACGTCTTCCTCGAGCTGACCGGACGGGAGCTCCGTTTATGGCCGGGGGCAGGGGGGCCGGCCCCCGGGAGGCTGCGGTGATGACGTTCGAGCCATCGCCAGGCGCGGCGCCGTTGCCACGCATGATCGCGGCGCAGGCCGCGCTCGAAACCAGGACGCTGCTGCGCAACGGCGAGCAGCTGGTGGTCACGCTGATCATCCCGGTACTGCTCCTCACCGCGTTCAGCCTGGAGCCCCTCGTCAGCTTCGGATCCGGTACGAGGATCGACTTCCTCACCCCGGGGATCGTCGCGCTCGCGGTGATGTCCACCGCGTTCACCAGCCAGGCGATCGCCACCGGGTTCGAGCGCCGCTACGGCGTGCTGAAACGGCTGGGCGCCACGCCGCTGTCCCGCGGCGGGCTGATCGCCGCCAAGACCGTCACCGTGCTCGCGGTGGAACTCCTGCAGCTCGCCGTGATCGTGGCGGTAGGACTGGCACTCGGCTGGCGGCCGCACGCGACCGCGGCGGCGTTCGCGACCGTGCCGCTGCTCGTGCTCTTCGGCACGGCGGCGTTCAGCGGGCTCGCACTGCTGATGGCGGGCACGCTGCGCGCGGAGGGCACGCTCGTCGCGGCGAACCTGGTCTACCTGATCCTGCTCGGGATCGGCGGGGTGATCTTCCCGCTGACGAAGTTCCCCGCAGCGGCGCGGCCCGGCCTCGAGCTGCTGCCTATCGGCGCGCTGACCCGCGGCCTGCGCGCGGTCCTGCAGAACGGGGGCGGCCTGCCGCTGCGTGACCTGGCCGTGCTCGCCGTCTGGGCGGCCGCGGGCATCACCCTGGCAGCACGCACGTTCCGGTGGGAGTAAGCCGCGTTACCGCTCGGCCGCACCCGGTGGTTTCCTCCCCGCCGGTGCTCGTGCTCACCGGTATCGTCACGGTCCAGGTCGGCGCCGGCCTCGCGGACCGGCTGTTCAGCCAGATCCCGCCTGCCGCGGTGACCGGGCTGCGGCTGTGGACCGCCGCGATACTGATGGCCGCGTTCGGCGCGCGCGGGCTGGCCCGTTCCGTGGCCGGCCTGGTCCGGCGCCGGTCGGCGGGCGGCTGGCAGGATGCCGCCATCGCGCTCTCGTTCGGTATATCGCTTGCGGTCATGAACTTCTCGATCTACCAGGCGTTCGCGCGGATCCCGCTCGGGATCGCGGTGACGATCGAGTTCCTCGGCCCGCTCGGGGTTGCCGTGGCATCCTCGCGCCGCCCGCTTGACCTGCTATGGGTGGCGCTCGCAGGGGCGGGCGTCGCGCTGCTCACCAGGGCCGGCCCGGCGGCGGCCGGGGCGGCAGCCCGCGGCGGGTCAGGCATCGCCGTCACCGGGGTCCTCTTCGCGGTCACCGCGGCCGCGGGCTGGGCCGCCTACATCGCGGCAAGCGCCGCGACCGGCCGGCGATTCGAGGGCTCATCCGGGCTAGCGATCGCGATGGTGTTCTCTGCCGTCCTCGTCACCCCTCCGGCCGTGACCGCCGGAGGCGCCGCACTGCTGCGCCCCGGCGTCGTCGCTGACGGCGTGGCGATCGGGCTGCTCTCCTCGATCATCCCGTACCGGCTGGAGCTGGAGGCGCTGCGGCGGATCCCGGCCCGGGTGTTCGGCATCTGGATGAGCCTGGAGCCCGCGGTCGCCGCGCTCGTCGGCCTCGTCATGCTCGGCCAGGCGCTCGCGGTCCGCGAGTGGGTCGCCGTCGGCTGCGTGATGACCGCGTGCGCGGGAGCGGCACGGCGTAGCGGCCGCCAGGCGGCGCAGGCATGACCTCGCGAGGGTCGGGGTGCGGGTGCGGGCGGGCACTCCTACGATGAGGGACGTGCGCGCCGATCCCGCCTCGCAGATCCACCCTGGGAGGACACAGGAGCCTGGCTGGCCGGTACGGGCCTGGCGGGCATTGTCCTGGCCGGTGCTTTCGCCTTCACCGGTATCGATGCGCCGCGTCGCGCTGGCCGGCGTGGTGGCCAACGCCGGGATCATCGTGACCGGGGCCGGGGTGCGGCTGAGCAAGTCCGGCCTCGGCTGTCCCGACTGGCCCAGGTGCACCGCGGGCAGCCTGGTCGCGACCCACGTAGCGGGCCAGGCCGCGGCTAATACCTGGATCGAGTTCGGCAACCGGACGCTCACCGCCGTGCTGATGATCGTGGCCGTCCTGGTGTTCGTCGCCGCCTGGCGGTTCCGTCCGGCCGGCCGGAACCGCGACGGCCAGGTCTGGCTGGCGGCGGTGCAGCCGGCCGGAGTCGTCGCGCAGGCGCTGCTCGGCGGGCTCCTTATCGCGACCAGGCTCAACCCGGCTACGGTCTCGGTGCACTTCCTCGCCTCGTGCGCGGTCGTCGCGGCCGCGGTTGTGCTGCACGTCCGGTGCGCCGAGGATCAGGCGCCACCGCAACTGCCCGTCCGGGCGGACCTGCGCTTGCTCAGCGGCGTCCTCGTCGCGGTGGTGGGCCTCATGCTCGCGGCGGGGACCGTGGTGACCGGCACCGGGCCGCTCGCTGGAAACGCCGCGGCGCCCAGGTATCACCTGCCGCTCGGGGGAGTGACCCAGCTGCACGCCGACATCGGCTGGCTGATGGCCGGCCTGACGGTGGCGCTGATGGCCGGGCTGCGGCTGACCGGTGCGCCGCCGCGGGTGGTAAGGCGCGGCTGGATCCTGATCGCCACCATGGGCGTGCAGGGCACCGTCGGCTACATCCAGTACTTCACCCACCTGCCCGCCGGCCTGGTCGGGGTGCACGTCTTCGGATCGGTGCTCGTCTGGATCGCCGTACTCCGGCTGTATCTCTGTCTGCACGACCGCCGCCCGCTCACCGGGATGGCCATCGAGGTGACTCCCGAGGCGGCCGCGCGGTAACCCCGCGGGTTCGCTCAGCGCCCCTGGCCGGCGGCGGGCGGCCCGTAGTCCGGCGGGGGGTAGCCGGGCGGCGGGTAGCCAAGAGCTGGATAACCCCCCGGCCGGTAACCCTGCGGAGGCGGCGGCATCGGTGCGGCGAAGGCGTGTACCCGGGCGAAACCGGATGTTCCCTGCGCCGCCCATGGGGGCGGCGGCGGCGTGGGCATGCGGCGCAGGAAGGCGCCGCGGGCCACCTGCATGAGCCCGAGCAGCGCCTGCTGCCTTCCGGCGAACCGCTGGTGATCGATCACGCCGCGCTCCGCCCGCTGATGCAGCAGCGCGAGCTCGGTCGCGGCAAGCTGGTAGTCGCCTATGGCAGCCGCGGCGGTCATGCCGCCGGTCGCGCGTGCCCAGTTGCGCGCTAGCCGCCGGCCGCGCAGCGTGCTCAGCATGCGCACGTCCTCGATGGTGACGAGGCCAGTGGGAGCGTAGAGGGGAAGGAAGCGCCAGATCAGCGCGATGATCCTGCGCCGGTCGGCGACGAGCACCGCGATGAGGCCCACGAACACGCAGAACAGGATTCCGTACGCGGCTCCGATCCCGGCCAGGCCAAAGACGGTCAGCCCGTTCCAGATGCCGTGCAGCAGCATGGCGGCCAGCCAGCCGAGCGGCACCGCCCACCAGGCCCGGCGGTGGGACGCCGCGTAGGCGGCGCCGATTCCGGTCATCGACGTGAACATCGGATGGGCGAGCGGTGACAGCACGCCGCGCATGACGAAGGTGACTTCGAGCAGCCTGGCCCCGCCTACCACCGGGCGGATGAGCGCGTCGATGTAGTAGCCGATGTTCTCCATCATGGCGAACCCGAGGCCGACCATGGCGGCGTAGATGATGCCATCGGTCGGGCCGTCGAACTCCTGCCGCCGCCGCCACACCAGCCCGACGAGGACGAGGCCCTTGAGGGTCTCCTCGACCACCGGAGCGCCGAAGGTGGCGGAGATGTACTCGCCGGTCGTGTTGCCGAGCGCCGGCTGCGTGATGAACTCCAGGCCGGCCGTGTTGATGATCGCCGCGAACAGGGCCGCGATGCCCGCGCCCCACAGGAAGGCGAAGACGAGGTTGACGCGCGGCTCGGGCTCCAGGCGGTCGACGAAAAGGACGGCCGCGACGAGCAGCGGCACAGGCAGCAGGGCGAACGGCAGCGCGGTGAAAAACGGCATGACGCTGTGCCCGCCGCTCAGGCTCTCGAGCACGTCGACGGCGAGCGCGACCAGGGCACAGAAAACGGCGATGATGATGCCGACGATGAGCCCGACCCGCGTCCTGCCAGGCGTCCTGCCCTCAATGACTGCCCTGGGGTCGAAGACCGGCATGGTCCCCATAGCCGTGCAGCGTACTATCCCCCCCGCCCGCAGCCCCCCCGCCCCCGCTCAAGACGATCGATTACCGGTTCGAGTTTTACGTGCTATGCGGGCTGTTTCAAAATTGCGGCCTACCCGGCCCCGGCAGTAATGGAGGGGGTGACCCGCAGAAGCGGAGATTTTTGCCATGGAGTGGGGTGATCTTGATCTCCAGGCCACCGTTCGACCATCGGAGTGGAGATCATTTTCCCTCACCTTCGATTGTGAAACAGCCCGTATGACACGTAAAACTCGAACCGATAACGGCAGGGGGGGCTCAGTGGAGCAGGGGGGTGATGGCTACTGAGAGGAAGAGGAGTGCCAGGTACGTGTTGGACCAGTGGAACAGGCGCATCGGGCGCAGCGCCGCGCCGGTCACCCCGGCCCGGGTGCGCGCCGCCAGCCGGTGCGCTTCGAGCAGGAACACCGCGCCGAGGATCGCGGCCGCGGCGGGGTAGACCGGACCGGTACGGCCCGCCGGCCAGAGCAGCAGCGAGCAGCCGACCGCCAGCCACGCGTACCGGACGATCCGGCGGGCCACCTCGCGTTCCGTGGCCACGACGGGCAGCATCGGCACGCCGGCCGCCGCGTAGTCCTCCCTGAACCGCATCGCGAGCGCCCAGAAATGCGGCGGGGTCCAGAAGAACACGACGAGGAAAAGGGCGAACGGCGCAAGCGCGAGCCGCCCGGTGACCGCGGTCCAGCCGATCAGCGCAGGCACGCAGCCGGCGATCCCTCCCCACACGATGTTCTGCGCGGTGCGGCGCTTGAGCACGAGTGAGTAGCCGAGCACGTAGAACACGTTGGCGGACAGCGCGAGCACGGCCGACAGCCAGTTGACGGCGAGCCAGAGCCAGCAGGTGGACGCCGCCGCGAGAACCACGCCGAAGATCAGCGCGTTGCGGGGAGGCACCGCAGCGGCGGCAAGCGGCCGGCGCCTCGTCCTTCGCATCTTCCTGTCGATGTCACGGTCGATGTAGCAGTTGAGCGCGTTGGCGCTGCCGGCGGACGCCGTGCCGCCCGCGAGCGTGGCGATCGCCGGCCACAGCGGCGGCAGGCCGCGGGCGGCGAGGAACATCACCGGCAGCGTGGTGATGAGCAGCAGCTCGATGATCCGCGGCTTGGTCAGCGCCACGTATGCGCGCAGCGTCTCGCGTAGCCCATGGGCAGCATGACGCGATGCCTGCTTGTCGCTATCCGGCCTGTCGCTGTCACGGCGACGGGCGTCCACGGCGGGTTGAGTCACACGATTCCTCGCGTACATGATCGGGTGCCTGCTGGCATCCTGTCCGCCGACACACTGTAGTAGGCGTCCGCCGCGCGCCCGCGGCCGCCCCTGCCAAGCGCGAGCGTCAGGCCAGATGGATGTTACCGAACGAACCAGGAATTCGCGCACTTGACGATGGACGTTAAAGCTGTGGGTAGCCCGCTCTATTAAGCTGCCGTGGCCGGGATAGGCTCATTCTAGTGATCGCCGTTCCCTGCTGCCGGGGAGCGCACCGTGGCGCATGCACAGCTGCCGCGTGCCGGGACAGCGCCGCGACGGGGCGGCGCGCAGCCACAAGCCGCATACCCACCACGAGAGAGGAGCCGCGATCCGATGGTGAGCAGCGAGCCGCACGCCACGCTGGAGTGGTCGAAGGCCGACGCACGGACCGTGGACCTGATCCGGGTCCTTGCGATGGACGCGGTCGAGGAAGCCGGGTCGGGTCATCCGGGGACGGCGATGAGCCTCGCCCCCGCCGCCTACCTGCTCTTCCAGCACATCCTGAGGCATGACCCCGCCGACCCGGCATGGCCGGGCAGGGACCGGTTCGTGCTTTCCTGCGGCCATTCGAGCCTGACCCTGTACATCCAGCTCTACCTGTCAGGTTACGGCCTCACCCTGGATGATCTCAGGGCGCTGCGGAAGTGGGGCAGCCGCACCCCCGGGCACCCCGAGCACGGGCTCACGCCAGGCGTGGAGACCACGACGGGCCCGCTCGGCCAGGGGTTTGGCAACGCGGTCGGCATGGCGATGGCGCAGCGCAGGCAGCGCGGCCTGCTCGACCCGGACGCCGGGCAGGGAGCCAGCCCCTTCGATCATCATGTCTACGCGTTCGTCTCGGACGGTGACATGGAAGAAGGCATCAGCCACGAGGCGGCCGCGCTCGCCGCCCATCAGGAGCTCGGCAGCCTGGTCGTGCTCTACGACGACAACCAGATCTCGATCGAGGACGACACCAGGATCGCCAAGTCGGAGGACATCGCCGCCAGGTACGAGGCGTACGGGTGGCATGTACAGCGGGTGGACTGGCGCCCGCCAGGGGGTTACGTAGAAGACGTCGATGCCCTGTACAGGGCATTCACCGCGGCACGGGAGGAAACAGCGCGGCCGTCGTTCATCGCGCTCCGCACGATCATCGCCTGGCCCGCGCCGCACGCGCAGAACACGGGCGGGGCGCACGGATCGGCGCTCGGCGCCGGGGAAGTCGCGGCGACGAAGCGGATCCTTGGCTTCGATCCGGACGTCTCCTTCCCCGCTGAGGACGAAGCGGTCAGCCACGCCCGCCGTGTCGCCGACCGCGGCAAGCGGATTCACGCGGAGTGGGAGGAGTCCTTCGCCGCGTGGTCACGGGCAAACCAGGATCGCAAGGCGCTCTTCGACCGGCTGGCTGCCCGGCGGCTGCCCGGCGGGTGGGCCGGCGCGCTGCCCGTCTTCCCGCCCGACCGGAAGGGACTGGCCACCAGGCAGGCCTCGGGCCAGGTGCTTACCGCGCTCGCCCCGGTGCTTCCCGAGCTGTGGGGCGGCTCCGCCGACCTGGCCGGGAGCAACAACACCACGATGAAGGGCGAGCCCTCGTTCATCCCGGCCGAGCACCAGACGAGGATGTTCGCCGGCAACCCATACGGCCGCACGCTCCATTTCGGCATCCGCGAGCACGCCATGGGCTCGATCTGCAACGGCATCGCGCTGGCTGGCGGCACCCGGCCATACGGCGGCACATTTCTCGTCTTCAGCGACTACATGCGGCCCGCGGTGCGGCTCGCCGCGCTGATGGGGCTGCCTGTCACCTACGTGTGGACGCACGACTCGATCGGGCTCGGCGAGGACGGACCTACCCACCAGCCGGTCGAGCACCTCTGGGCGCTGCGCGCCATACCCGGCCTGGACGTGGTCCGGCCTGGTGACGCCAACGAGACCTCGGTCGCCTGGCGGACCATCCTCGAGCGCGCGGACCACCCGGCCGGCCTGTGCCTCACCAGGCAGAACCTGCCCGTGCTCGACCGGTCCGCGGAGCTGGCGAGCGCCGAAGGCACCGCACGAGGCGGGTACGTGCTCGCGGAGGGCTCCGGCGGCCCGGCTGAGGTCATCCTGATCGCCACCGGCAGCGAGGTGCAGATCGCGCTCGCCGCCCGCGACCTGCTGCAGGAAGAAGGCACGCCCGCCCGCGTGGTTTCCATGCCGTGCGTGGAATGGTTTGCCGAGCAGGATGCGTCATACAGGGAAGAAGTACTGCCGCCGCGGATCCGGGCGCGGGTGTCGGTCGAGGCGGGCATCGCCCTGGGCTGGCGCGCGTTCACCGGTGACGCCGGCGAGTGCGTCAGCCTCGAGCACTTCGGCGCCTCGGCCGCGTACCAGACGCTGTACGAGGAATTCGGGCTGACGGCGCAGCGGGTGGCAGCGGCGGCCCGGACCAGCCTGGCAAGGGCTGCCGCACGTGAGTAACGGACCGAACGCAGGAGGAACGACATCATGACCTCCCAGCAAGACGACGCGCTTGCCAGGCTTGCCGCCGCGGGGGTGGCGATATGGCTGGATGACATCAGCCGCGAGCGCCTGACGACCGGCAGCCTGGCCGCACTTGTCCGCGACATGCATGTGACGGGCGTGACATCCAACCCGACGATCTTCGCGCACGCGCTGAGCAGCGGGACCGCGTACGACGGTCAGATCGCCGACCTCGCGGTGCGCGAGGTATCGGTGGACGAGGCGGCCCGTGCCATCACCACCTACGACATCCGCTGGGCCTGCGACGTGCTCCGCCCGGTCTATGACGCGACCGGCGGGACCGACGGCCGGGTTTCCATCGAGGTGGACCCGCGGATCGCCAGGGATACGGCGAAGACGATCGCCGAGGCGCGGGCGCTGTGGTGGCTGGTGGACAGGCCGAACCTGTTCATCAAGATCCCCGCGACCGTCGAGGGGCTGCCGGCGATCACCCAGAGCCTGTCAGAGGGGATCAGCGTCAACGTCACGCTGATCTTCTCGCTGCAGCGGTATGGCCAGGTCATCGACGCGTACATGGCCGGGCTCGAGCAGGCGTCGGCCGCCGGGCACGATATCTCCGCTCTTCGCTCGGTGGCGTCGTTCTTCGTCAGCCGGGTGGACAGCGAGGTGGACCGCAGGCTCGACAAGCTCGGCACGGCCGAGGCCGCCGCGCTGCGCGGCAAGGCGGCCCTGGCCAACGCCAGGCTCGCCTACCAGCTGTACGAGGAGCGGTTCGCCACGCCGCGGTGGGAAGCGCTGCGCGCCGCTGGCGGCCGCGACCAGCGCCCGCTGTGGGCTTCGACGTCCACCAAGGACCCTGCCTACAGCGACACCATGTACGTCGTGGAGCTCGTGGCGCCGAACACGGTAAACACCATGCCCGAAGCGACGATGCACGCCACTGTTGCCCACGCGCGGCTGCGCGGCGACACGGTACGCGGCACGTACGAGGCGTCGGGGAAGGTCTTCGAGGATCTCGAGCGGCTCGGCATCGGCTACGACGACGTGGTAGGAGTGCTCGAGGAGGAGGGCGTGCAGAAGTTCGCCGCGTCCTGGCATGAGCTGCTCGAGACGATCAAGACCGAAACGGCGGCGGCGGCCACGCGATGAGCCCTGGATACGTCGGAGGCGGCGGCGACGCCGACCCGGAGGTGATCAGCCTGATGAACCCGGGGATGACCGCCGGGCTGACGCTGCCGGCCAACCCGCTGCGTGATCCCCGCGACCGGCGGATTCCGCGGGTCGCTGGGCCCTGTGTGCTGGTGATCTTCGGGGTCACCGGGGACCTGGCTCGCAAGAAGCTGATGCCCGCCGTCTACGACCTGGCCAACCGGGGGCTGCTGCCGCCGGGGTTCTCGCTCGTCGGGTTCGCCCGCAGGTCCTGGCAGCACGAGGATTTCGCGCAAGAGGTCCACGACGCGGTCAAGGAGCACGCGCGGACGCCCTTCCGCGACACGGTGTGGCAGCAGCTCAGTGAGGGCGTCAGGTTCGTGCCCGGGGAGTTCGGCGACGACGAGGCGTTCGACCGGCTGGCCCAGACCGTGACCCAGCTCGACGCCGAGCGCGGCACCGGCGGGAACTACGCGTTCTACCTGTCGATCCCGCCGAAGTTCTTCCAGACCGCCGTGCGGCAGCTCAAGCGGTCCGGGCTGTCAGCCTGCCCGGAGTCCGCGGAATCGGGGGCGCATCGGCCATGGCGCCGCGTCGTGATCGAGAAGCCGTTCGGTCACGACCTGGCAAGCGCCCGTGAGCTCAATGCGATCGTCGACGCGGTCTTTCCTCCGCACGCCGTGTTCCGCATCGACCACTACCTCGGCAAGGAGACCGTCCAGAACCTCCTGGCGCTCCGCTTCGCCAACACCCTGTACGAGCCGATCTGGAACCGCGGCTACGTCGACCACGTGCAGATCACCATGTCCGAGGACATCGGCATCGGCGGCAGGGCCGGCTACTACGACGGGATCGGCGCCGCCCGCGACGTGATCCAGAACCACCTGCTGCAGCTGCTCGCCCTGACCGCCATGGAGGAGCCTGTCAGCTTCGACGCCGACTCGCTGAGGGCGGAGAAGGAGAAGGTGCTTTCGGCGGTCAGGCTGCCCTCCGACATCGCTGCGGGCACCGCGCGCGGGCAGTATTCGGCGGGCTGGCAGGGTGGTGTCCAGGTGCCCGGCTACCTGGAGGAAGACGGCATCCCGCCCGACTCCCGCACCGAGACCTACGCGGCGATCCGGCTGGGCGTGGACACGAGGCGATGGGGCGGCGTCCCCTTCTACCTGCGCACGGGCAAGCGGCTGCCGCGCCGGATGACGGAGATCGCGCTGCTCTTCCAGCGCGCGCCGCACCTGCCGTTCGCCGCGACGGACACCAAGGAACTCGGGCAGAACGCGATGGTGATCCGGATACAGCCGGATGAGGGCGTGACGGTCAGGTTCGGCTCCAAGGTGCCGGGCACGTCCATGGAGGTGCGGGCGGTGAACATGGACTTCGCCTACGGCGAGTCGTTCACGGAGGCGAGCCCGGAAGCCTACGAGAGGCTCCTGCTCGATGTGCTCATCGGCGACCCGCCGCTGTTCCCGCGGCAGGAGGAGGTCGAGCTGTCCTGGCGGATACTCGACCCGATCGAGGAGTTCTGGGAGGCGAACACCAAGCCGGAGCAGTATCCGGCCGGGTCGCCAGGACCTGTCTCCGCCGACGCGCTGATGGCCCGCGATGGACGCGCGTGGCGGCGTCTGTGATTCAGCTACCACGGGGGCCGGAATGACCATTGACCTGACGGGCACCACCACCGGCGCTATCAACGACGCGCTGCGGGAGGCGCGGCGCCATCTCGGCGGACCCGCGCTCGGCATGGTGCTCACCCTGATTATCGTCACCGATGAGTCGGGGCAGTACGATGCGCTGCGGGCAGCCAGCCAGGCAGCTCTCGAGCATCCGTGCCGTGTGCTCGCCGTGATCACGCGCCGCCCGCAAAGCGAATCGAAGCTCGACGCCGAGATCCGGGTCGGCGAGACCGGCCCTGGCGAGATCATCCTGCTTCGCATGTACGGTCCGCTCGGCCAGCACGCGGACTCCGTGGTGGCGCCGCTGCTCGTGCCCGACACTCCGGTGGTCACCTGGTGGCCCGGCGCCGCGCCGGGCGATCCGGCAGAGCACCCGCTTGGCGCGCTCGCACAGCGCCGGGTGACCGACGCGGCGGCCTGTGATGAGCCGCGGCGGACACTGAGCACGCTCGCCGCCGCCTACCGGCCCGGTGACACCGACCTGAGCTGGACGCGCGCTACCTCGTGGCGATCGCTGCTCGCCGCCACGCTCGACCAGCCGTACGCCGAGATTGTCAGGGGCACGGTAGCCGCCGAGCCGGACAACCCGAGCGCTGAGCTGATCGCCGCGTGGCTGACCGCACGGCTCGGCATCCCGGTCCGCCGTGACATTTCTGGCGGTCCTGGCATCACCGAGGTCAGGTTCGGCACGGTCGAGGGGGACATCGCCCTGTCCAGGCCGGACGGCAGGACGGCGACGCTGTCCCGGCCGGGCCAGCCGGACCGCAGGGCGGCCCTGCATCGCAGGGAGACCGCCGACCTGCTCGCCGAGGAACTGCGCAGGCTCGACCCCGATGAGGTCTACGCGGAATCCGTCTCCCAGCTCGCTTCCGGCACAAGCGACATTACTAGCCCGGGGGGACGACACCCCCAGATCCTCCCCGGATAAGGAACCGCCGAGTGACGGCACCTGAGGTTATCGTCCACCGGGATGCTCCCCTGCTGGCCAAGTCGGTGGCTGCCCGGCTTGTCACCAGGCTCGTCGACGCGGTCGCCGCGCGCGACGCGGCATCCCTCGTCCTCACCGGCGGCGGCATGGGCACCGCCGTGCTCGCCGAGCTAGCCGCGACGCCGGCCGTCGGTGCCGTGGAGTGGCCGCGGCTGGAGATCTGGTGGGGGGACGAGCGGTTCCTGCCCGCCGGGCACGAGGAGAGGAATGAGACGGGCGCGCGCGCCGCGCTGCTCGACCACGTCGATGCCGACCCGGCGCGGATCCATTCGATGCCGGGACCGGACGGGCCGGACGGTGATGACCCTGAGGCGGCCGCCGCACGCTATGCGGCGCGGCTGCGCGCCGCCACCCGCCCGGAGGATCACGGCCCGGTTCCCTCGTTCGACGTCCTGCTGCTCGGCATCGGGCCGGAAGGGCACGTGGCCTCGCTGTTCCCCGGCCAGCCCGCGCTCTACGATGAGCGGCCCGTCGTTGCCGTGCGTGGCTCACCCAAGCCGCCGCCCATCCGGCTGACCCTCACGCTGCCCGCGATCCGCGCCGCCCGCGAGGTGTGGATCATCGCGGCCGGGGCGGCGAAGGCGGGTGCCGTCCGGCTCGCCCTCTCCGACGCAGGCCCGGTACAGGTGCCCGCCGCCGCGGCCCGCGGGCGGCAGCGGACGCTTTTCCTGCTCGACCGCGCCGCCGCGGCACACGTCCCCCCGCAGATGGGCCGCCCCGCATCCCCCTGACCCGGATCCGCGTGCCCGCTACCAGGGCCGCCGCAGCGCTAGCCTGGGGGGACGACCCCCCAATACCCCCCGCGAGGGCATTCCGTTAGGTATCGCTTGCCTTGTTCTTGCGCATCCGTGCTAGCAAGGGAGCCCAGGCCCCTTCGGTAAGGCTCAGGCCGGCCGCGAGGCATACTGCGGGGACTGCCGTGAGCGCGTACCTGTAGCTGAAGCCGGCCGTCGCTGGCGGCAGGATTATCAGCAGCGCGCCCACCGCCCACGGCAGCAGCACGACGCCGCCGAGGCGGCGCCAGCGGGCCACGACCCCGCCCGCGCCGACGAGCACGATGACGGCGAGCAGCGGCCCCCTGAGGTAGAAGTACTTCTCGTAGCCCTCGAGCAGGTGCGCCCACGGCTGGCGGACCCCGGACTGCGACATGGTGCGGCCGTAACGCCGGACACTGGCGTCGAGGCGCCCGTAGGTCCACGGGGGAATCGTGTTGGCCACGTCGCGGAACTGGAACGACTTGCCTGAGCCGGCGACGTCGGACGAGGCGCGGGTCCAGCTGAAGGTGCGCAGCGTGTCCATCGCGACCACCCGGATGTAGTCGGCCGGCTGGGCGAGGATGGCGCGCTCGGCGAACTGTCCGGTCAGGCTGTTCCACTTGGGGGTGAACGGGTCACCGTTGCTGACACCGAACATCGGGGTGCTGCCGTCCCACAGGTACTCCTGTGAGTTCGACCGCTGGCTCGGCGGCCTGGGATCGCAGAGAACCCGCAGGTCAGGCGGCAGCTTGATCTTGGAGCATTCGGCGAAGCTGCTCACCCGGCTGAGGAGGTACACGCCGCTCGACTCGGTGATCGCGTACTGTCCGTCCCGGGCGTGGAACCAGACCATGTACCCGGCGATGGGCGTCACGCCAGCGACGAGAAGCGCCGTGACCGCCCGCCAGCCCACCCTCCGCAGCACCAGGCAGACCGCGATGACCGCGATCAGCGGCAGCCCCACGGAGCGGACGACGCCCGCGTACCCGGTGACCAGGCCGATCCCGGCGGCTAGCGGCACGGAAAGGCGGTCGGACCAGCAGATCACGACGACGACCATGGTCACGAGGAAGGCGAAAAGGGCGTCTGCCATCACCATGTGCTCGATCTGCAGCTCGAACACGTCGAAGAGCGCGGGCAGCGTCAGCAGCGTCGCGCCCCAGCCGGGCAGCCCGCGGCGGCGCAGCACCGCGTAGATCCCGGTGCCCATGGCGAGGCCCCCCATGGCCTGCAGCGCCGCGACGACCGCGAAGCTGTGCAGCGGCATGAGGACATACAGCATGAGCGGATACCCGTCCGGCCTCACGAAATCCGGTGAGGCGTGCACGGCGTCGCCAACGTAGCTGTACGAGTCGTTGTACCACATGATCGGCCAGTAACCGAGCATGACCATGACGCGCAGCACCGCCGCCGCGGCGATGGCCACGCTGAACACGCGATGCCGGGCGATGAGGGCCCTGATGCCGCGCCGTGCCCCCGCGGGCTCCTGCGGCGCCTCTTCTCGCGCCGCCTGGTCTCGCGGCGGATCCTGCGGCACCGCCTCGGTGTCCGTCGCCTGGCTGCCCGGGGCGTCTGTCACCGCGGCTGGCATGTGCTGGCCTTCGGCGGTTACGTCAGCCAAGAGGCGCCTCCAGGTGCTGGGCATCGGCGAGGGATCCGCTGGCCGGCCCCGGGGCAGGGCCCGCAGGGCCCTCGGGCCCAGGCGACCAGGTGCATCACCGACGGTACTAGATCCGGTGACGCGGCCAGGCCCATTGACCGTGAACCATCGTTAGCGTATGCGGGCGCGGGCGGCGGCGGGTCGTTCAGGCAGGACCGTCGGCCCGCCTGGACGGGCTGCCTGGCGGCCCGGAACGCGGCCCGTGGCGGCCGCCGGGCCCGCGCCGGCTGCCGTGCCAGAACCTGCCGATGATGCGCAGGTAGACGAGCAGGACAAGGACGGCGGGCAGGACAGCCTCGGGCGCGCGGGCCGCGGTCGCGATGGCCAGCCACACGAGGGCGAGCGGCAGGATCGGGATGAATACCGGCCGCCGCCCGTACCGCGGCATCTCCGTGCCGGCCGGCGGCAGCTCGGTCGTCTGGCCGCCCACCGTGGCCGACGGCAGGTCCGCACCGAGCCTGGGCTCCACCGGAAGGTCCGTGGTCAGCGCCCGCAGGTCGTCCCAGGTTCTGCCCGAGTACGCGGCCGTGGTCCGTTCATCGAACTCCGCCAGGGTCAGCCGTCCCGCCGCGTAGGCATCACGGAGCACCTCCACGACGTTCTCCCGGTCCTGGTCCGAGGCGCGGATCACACGGTCGGTCGTCATCGGATGCCTCCCCGAGGCATTGCCTTGATATATCGGCAGAATACCCGAGGGACTCCAGGACCTGAGCGCGGCGGCGGCAAAGCCTGAGCGCGGCGACAACAAAATCCCGTCAGATACCCCGAACCGGGCGATCCCGGCCGATCCTGGCTAAGATCGCGCCGTGCCCACGGTTCCCCGGCGCCTGAATCCTCCTCGCGATCACCTGATCGTGTGCGGCGACAACTCCCTCGCCTCCCGGATGATCGAAGAACTCACCACGAGGTACGGGGAGCGCGTCACGGTGATCCTGCCGTCGAAGGAGCGCAACCACGGCCCCCGGATCGCGCGCCTGCCAGGGGTCAGGGTCATCGAGCGGCCGGATCTCAGTATCGATGCGTTCCGTGACGCGCAGCTGCATTCCGCACGTGCTCTCGCGCTGCTCCAGCAAGACGATCTCGGTAATTTCCACGCCGCGCTGCGTGCGCAGGAACTCAATCCGGACATCCGGCTCGTCGTGGCTATCTTCAGCACCCGGCTTGGCGGGCGGGTGCGCTCGTTCTTCAGCGACTGCGCGGTGCTCTCGGATTCCGCGATGGCCGCGCCCTCGTTCGCCGCGGCTGCTCTAGGAGAGCTTGCCCCCAGCCACATCAGGCTGTCCGGGCGCACCCTGTACGTGGCGAGGCGGCTGGACACGGATGAGGCGCACGTGGTCTGCGGTCTTGCCGCGACGGCGGAGGGCGGTCCCCCGAGCCTGCTCCCCGCGGACCAGGAGCAGGCCGACCTCGTGCTCGCCGTCGCCGACGGGACGCCGCGCAGCGCGCTGACGAGGCAGCGCCGCAACCCGCTGCGCGCCGTGGCCGGCCTGCTCTACACGCTGTTCGGCCACAAGCTCGGCTACGCCTTCCTCTCCCTCATCTGCGTGGCGATCGCCGGCTTCCTGCTGCTCGCCTCCGCCGCGCGCTACTCCCTGACCAACGCGCTCTACCTCACCGCCATGGACATGGCGGGGGCCGCGCTCACCAATCCTGCCCTCGGCGGCCCCGAGAAGATCGCGCAGTTCATGCTCACCTTCGACGGCATGGCGTTCCTCCCCCTGGTGACCGCCGCTATCGTGGGCGCGCGCCTCACCGGCTCGCTGCACGGCAAGCGGCGGCAGGTCAGCGACCACATCGTCGTTGTCGGACTGGGCAACGTCGGCACCCGGGTACTCGGCCAGCTGCACGACCTCGGCTTCGACGTCGTCTGCGTGGACAGGGACGAGAACGCGGCGGGTGCCGCGCTCGCGGCGCGCCTCGGCCTGCCGGTGGTGATCGGGGACTCCCGGCGCGAGGAGACCCTGCGGGCCGCCGGCATCGAGACGAGCAGCGCGCTCGTCTCGGTCACGAGCAACGACGTCGTCAACCTGGAGACCGCCCTGCATGCCCGGGCGCTGAGGGACGACCTGCGCATCGTGCTGCGCCTCTACGATGACGACCTCGCCGAGCGGGTGCAGAAGACGATCGGCAACATCATCTCGGGCAGCGTGTCCTACCTGGCCGCGCCCGCCTTCGCCGCGGCGATGCTCGAGCACCAGGTGCTGCGCACGATCCCGGTGGGCAGGCACGTCCTGCTCATCGCGGACGTCGAGGTGCGCGCGGACGCGGAGCTGCCCGGCCGCCCTATCGAGGACGTGCACCAGACCGGTGAGGTGCGGGTCATCGCCCTGCGGCGCAAAGGCGTGGAGGGACTGGAGAACATTGACTGGTCGCCGCACCAGGGATATCTGCTCGCGCCCCACGACCGGCTGTTCGTCCTGGCCACCCGGGCTGGCCTGAGCCGGCTGCTCGCACGGAATCAACCCGGGCCGTCTTTGCGCTGAGCGGGCCCTATTCTGCGCTGAGCGGGCCCGGCTTTACGCTGAGCGGGCCCGGCTTTACGCTGACCGTGCCCGCCTTTACGCTGAGCGGGCCCTATTCTGCGCTGAGCGGGCCCGGCTTTACGCTGAGCGTGCCCGAGATGTTCCCTAAAGAGGGATTTCAACGACACGCGGGGAAATCTGGGTCTCCCCCGATGGGGTTTAGAGAGTTACGCTCAGGACAGATCTTCCCAATGGTTCTGCTGAGCCACTTGTGAACGCAAGGAAGGTCGCCGCATGGCACGTGTTGTGCTGGTCTTCCCCCCTGGTACGGGCGTGGGCGCTACTGCCCCGCCTGGCCAGGAAGCCATACCAGCCGCGGTTGCCGCGGATCCCGTTTCACCCGCCTGGCTAGCTGCCGCGGGATGCCCGGGCAGGCCAGCGCGATCCTTCAGTAGGAGGGACCACCTTGACGGTCAACGAAGAACGTACAACACTCACCTCCGCCATCGCCGACCCCGCGCCGCTCGGGCTGGCCGGCTTCGCGCTCACGACGTTCCTGCTCTCCGCCGCCAACGCCGGATGGATGACGTCGGCGACGGGCGACGCCTGGCTGGGCTACGCGTTCGCTTACGGCGGGCTCTGCCAGCTGCTCGCCGGCATGTGGGAATTCCGGAACAGGAACGTCTTCGGCGCGACGGCGTTCTCGACGTACGGCGGGTTCTGGATAGGGCTCGGGCTCTGGGTCGTGCTGGTGGCGAGGAACGCCCCGCCGGCCGGAATGAGCGCGGCCGCCTACGGCGCGGCGACCGGCAAGGACCTCGGCTGGATCCTGCTGGCCTTCGCTATCTTCAACACGTACATGCTGCTGTGGAGCACGCAGATCAACCTCGCGGTGTTCACGGTGTTCCTCACCCTTGAGGCCACCGAGGTCCTCCTGTTCATCGGCTTCTTCGCCAACAGCACCGGTATCCACAAGGCAGGCGGCTACGTGGGCGTGATCACCGCCGTGGCCGCGTGGTACGCCTCGGCCGCGGGCGTCGTGAACGGCCAGGGCGGCAAGCTGGGCCTGCCGGTGGGCAAGCCGCTCCTCGGCTGACCACGGAGGCACGTCGAGCCCACCCTCAGATCCCGGGGGCCTGGCCGGTTCATTCCCGCCCTGGCCTCCGGGATCAGTCATGCCGCCCGCGACGACGGGATTTATACCGAACGAGAGCGAGATGACGCCCGTCAGCGACGCTGGTCCAGCCTCGGTAGCGTAGACCCAGTGCACACGGACCCGGCAGTGTGCGCGGACAAGCAGCGTGCACGGACCCGTGTGCACGGACCTGAGCCGAGAGCAGGAGGATCATGGGAGTGGACCTTCAGGAGAAGCGGCAACTGGACCTGAGCGAGCAGGTGGCTCGCGTGAAGGCCAGGACGCGCCCCTGGCGGTCCATCATCGCCCTCGTGCTCGCCATAGTCGCGGCGTACGTATCCCGCAGCGAGGGCGCGAACATGCGGGCGTTCAGCCTCCACGACAAGGCCCTGGTCGCTGCCGCCTCCGCGGTCGCGTTCTGCTTTTTCGCGGCGGTGGCGACGATCGGGCTCTCCGGCAAGGCCCGCGACATGCTGCAGCCCAGGGTCGGCACGGCACACGCCGCCGTGGTCCGCTACGCGATAGCGGTCGTCGGCAGCGTCCTGACGCTCGTCCTCACGCTGCAGCTCTTCAAGATTCCCATCGGGCAGCTTGTCCTCGGCGGCGCTCTCACCGGCGTGCTGCTCGGCATCGCCGGCCAGCAGACCCTCGCCAACGTGTTCGCCGGCATGGTCCTGCTGCTGTCCCGCCCGTTCAACGTGGGCGACAGGATACGGCTGAAGTCGGGCGCCCTCGGCGGCGAGCACCAGGGGGTCGTCACCGAGATCGGGATCACCTATGTGCGCCTCGACGCGGGCGACGGGATGATGTCGCTGCCCAACTCCCAGGTCCTCGCCGCGGCCGTAGGCCCGGCGCCGCCAGAGAGAAACGCGCAGCAGGCACTGCCAAGCGCGGTCCCAGAGCCGGTACCGCCCGGTCAGGCAGACGCCCCGGACGGCACTCCGCCGCCGCGGTCCCTCTGAAGCAGCCCCGTGCCGGTCAGGCCAGAAGCACGACAGGCCGCCACCGTGGTATGCGGTGACGGCCTGAACGCGGCTTCCCCGCAGGGCGAAGCCCTGCATCGGGGGGTTCCGGGGGGTCGTCCCCCCGGGTATGTATTGCGGGCAACGGCGCAGACGACCCTTCGGTCGTCAAGCAGCGTTGCCCGCAACGGCTAGTACGCGGGTCGCCTCCTCGGCGAGAGGCACGACGCGGCTCCAGCCGGACGGTATTCCGCGAAGGCGATAATGGTTGCGGCCCGGGGGACCCGGCGCACCAGCCGAAGTCAAGAACGCCTGCGCGGCTCCCGATGTTCCCGCGGTTCCCGCTCTCGTGGCGGCGCACCGTAGGGGAATGATTCCGGGCGCGGCTCTTCCCTGTACGCCGGCTCCTGCATGCCCGTCCTGTAGTCCTGTCCCCGCGGCTCGTCCGGGTAGTCCCAGCCGGGAGGGGCGTCACGGTATTCCGGCCGGCGAGGGTCGTCTCCGTACTCGGCGTACTCCGCGGCGGGCGGCCGGTTGTCCCGGTACTCCGGGGAAAGCCCGTCGTCCCTGTAGTCCCGCCGGGGTGACTGCGGCCGTTCCGCTGGCAGCGGCAGAGGCATGGCGGCTGTCGGCGGCCCAGGGTCGAACCGGGACTCCCGGCGCTGCCCCGGGGGGACGCCTCCCCCGGGCCCCCCCGCCTGGGCATACCCCCGGCGATCAGCCTGCCCGGGATCGGCGAAGCCCGCGGGCGGCCGCGCCTGGAACTCGCCCGTCCGGTTACCCGGGAAGCCGGCAGGCTCCTGGCCGGGAAAGCCTGCGGGGGCCTGACCGTAGAACTCGCCAGTGCCGGGGAAACCGGCGGGCGGCGGCGCGGCGAACCCAGCTGGTGCGGGCATCGGATCCGCCTGGCGGGGCGGCGCCCGGAATCCGCCGTCGTTATCGGCGTACGGGGGCAGCGCCCCTTCCCTGGAACCGTACGGGCCTGGCGCCCCGGGCGGGCCATGGCCTTGCGGGACGGCCCCTGCGGATTCCCATCCGCGGTCCTCCCCCTGGGGTAGTGCCGTCCTGGCGGGATACCCGCCGGACCCCCCACGGCCCGGGGCCGCCAGTGCCCCGGTCTCCGGCATCCCGTTGGCCCGGTCAGGCACGCCCTGGTAGCCGCCTGAGGACGAAGACGCACCGCGGGGACCGCGTTGCAGGGCGTCGATCATCCGCGGCAAGTCGCCTATCGGCAGCCGGAATGTGCCGGTGCAGGTCCCGCCCTGCCAGATGCTGAAGACCGCCACGCCGGTGTCGGCGTACCAGCTCAGCCGCATGCTGCGAGAGCTGCCGCGGACGTCGAAGAAAACCTCGCCGAGCCGGGGCAGTGGAGCTGCGTCCGACGCTGCCATGGTGCCCATGGTGACGCCGAACTATGCGCTTTGTCCAGCTAGTGATCACTTGCAAGGTTATCCACAAGGCACCAGGACCGGGTCACGACACGGTCTCACCTGCGGCACGGCACGGTCTCGCCCCCACCGCCGCGAAAAACTGCCCGCATCTGTGCCGCGAATTCCGCGCCCCGGCCTGCGGGACCGAGGCGGCAGATGGCATGATTGTCATCAAGCTCGCTGGCACTGCCGCCCTTAGCCCGGCGGTCTCGTTCCACGCCAGCCGTTCGGCAGGATGGCTGCTTCGCATCGTCGCCCACCACCCGCGCGCGGGAACAAGGCGGCGATGTAACGCGTTCATACTGCGACGGGGCGGACGCCGCAAGCGCGGTGATTCGCGTTTTATGAGCCCACGCTCCAGAGGGTAACGCACGATCCAATATATTGGTTGAGGTGATTGATCTATGTCTCAGGTACGCAGGCAGGCCGCTGTGCTTCCGCGTCCGAACTGGGCCTGGCAAGACGCTGCCGCGTGCCGTGGCGAGGATCTTGTGCTCTTTTTCGGCCCGGACGGCGAGCGGCAGCCCGAGCGTGACATAAGAGAGCGCAAGGCCAAGGCCATCTGTGCCCAGTGTCCGGTACGCCTCGAGTGCCTTGGCTACGCCGTGTCGCGGCCGGAGAAGTACGGCACCTGGGGCGGGCTGAACGAGGACGAGCGTGCGTCGGAGCGCCGGCGCCGGATGCGCAGGGCGAACGCTGCCTGAGTCTTATCGTACGTTACGCCCGACTGCCCAGGATCCAAGCAGCGCGAGCACGTCAGCGTCGGTCAGCTGGGCGAAGGATGCGTACCACTCCCCCACCGCGCGGAAGCTGGGCGGGCTGACGAGACATATCACGTCGTCTGCCTCGCCCAGCAAGGCGGTCGCCGAGGCTGCGGCGCCGACGGGAACGGCGAGCACCGTGCGGGCCGCGCCTGCCGCCCGGAGCGCCCGCAGCGCGGCCCGTGCGGTGACGCCGGTCGCGAGGCCGTCATCCACCAGGATGGCGCAGTGGCCTGCCACTTCAGGCGGCGGCCTGCCGCTCCGGTATACCTCGGCGCGCCTGGCCAGCTCGGCGCGTTCGCGGACCACTACCGGGGCCAGGGCGCCGCGGCTCAGCCCGAGCCGCTCGAGCAGCGCGTCGTCGTATACGGGGTCGCCGCCTTCCGTGATCGCGCCGACTCCGAGCTCGGGATGATGCGGGTAACCGATCTTCCTTGTCACAAGCACGTCCAGTGGAGCGCCGAGAGATTCGGCCACCTCGCGGGCGACGGGCACGCCGCCGCGCGGCAGGGCGAGCACCAGGGGCCGGTCCAGCGCCAGGCTGCCATCCGGGCCGGCGAACCTGCGCCGCAGCCGCGCGCCAAGCAGCCGGCCGGCCGCGCGCCGGTCACGGAACGGCAGCCCGGCGGCTCCGGGCGGGTTCGCGGTCACGTTTCAATCACTCAGCTCCTAAGGGGCCTACCCCGCGGGCGCCGCCGACACGCGGAAGATAAATTTCCGGTCACGCGGAATAGCCAGAATTGAGGCACTGTTTCAGCTAAGCGTGACGTCTAGCGCTCCCCCGGTACCGCTCGCGGGTACTGGCATGCGGGCACGGTCCCACCTGCCGGAGGATCGTCCTGGACAGGGCGGGCCACTTCGTGGGATCCTGGCCAGATGAGCGCCGCGAACCCCCTGCTCGTCGCGCGCAGGCACGTCGATTTCCTCCGCGTCCGCAGCGCGATCTGTCGGCACGCCCGCTGACCACCGCCCGTGACGTTTTACCGGGTGCGTGCAGCGCCGGCGCTGACCTGATCCCTGAACACGGCGCCGGGCCGGGCTGACAGGCATGCCGGAGCATCTGCTGCCCCAGGCGGTGCCCTCGGCCTCGGATGGCACGCGCCCCCGACCCCAAGAGGATGCGCCGCATGCCACCAAGCAGCACGGACGCTTCGCCCGGGCAGCGCAGTACCCGGACCCGCCGGACGCGCGGCGAGGGCCAGTGGGCGCTCGGTTACCGTGAGCCGCTCAACAAGAACGAGGAAAACAAGAAGAACGACGACGGGCTGAACGTCCGCCAGCGCATCATCGACGTCTACTCCAAGCGCGGCTTCGACTCCATCGATCCCGCCGACCTGCGCGGCAGGTTCCGCTGGTTCGGCCTGTACACGCAGCGCAGGCCGGGCATCGACGGCGGCAAGACCGCTGTACTCGAGCCGGAGGAGCTCGATGACCGCTACTTCATGCTGCGGATTCGCATCGACGGCGGCCAGCTGGCCAATGACCAGCTCCGCGCGATCGCCGATGTGTCACGCAGATACGCACGGGGCACCGCGGACCTTACCGACCGGCAGAATGTCCAGCTGCACTGGATCGAGATCGAGGATGTCCCGGCCATCTGGGAGGCACTCGAGTCCGTCGGCCTGTCGACCACGGAGGCGTGCGGCGACACGCCCCGGGTGATGCTGGGCTGTCCGCTCGCGGGGATTGACGCCGACGAGATCATCGACGCCACGCCCGAGATCGGCCGGACCCAGGAGCGCTATGTGGGCGATCCGGCATTCTCGAACCTGCCCCGCAAGTACAAGACGGCGATGGGCGGCTGCACGGCCCAGTGCACCGGGCACGAGATCAACGATGTCGCTTTCGTGGGGGTCCACGGTCCGGGCGGTGAGCCAGGGTATGACCTGTGGGTCGGCGGCGGCCTCTCCACCAACCCGATGATCGGCAAGCGCGTCGGCGCGTTCGTGAGGCCGGACCAGGTACCCGAGGTCTGGGCAGGCGTCACGTCGGTCTTCCGTGACTACGGATACCGGCGGCTGCGCCACCGCGCCCGGCTGAAATTCCTTGTCGCCGACTGGGGACCTGAGCGGTTCCGTGAAGTGCTCGAGAAGGAATACCTCGGCTACGCCCTGCCGGATGGCCCCGCACCCGCGGCGCCGAGGAACGGGCTGCGCGATCACGTCGGCGCGCACCCGCAGCGCGACGGCCGGTACTACGTGGGATTCGCGCCCAGGGTGGGCAGGGTGTCCGGTGACGCGCTCGCGGTCATCGCCCGGCTCGCGGACGCCTACGGCAGCGGCCGGGTGCGGACAACGACCCAGCAAAAGATGGTCATACTCGATGTCCCGGCCGGCCGGGTCGGTGAGCTGACCGCTGAACTGGAGGCCGCTGACCTTCAGGTCAATCCGAGCGTGTTCCGCAGGCACTCGATGGCCTGCACGGGCATAGAGTTCTGCAAGCTCGCGATCGTGGAGACCAAGCAGCGCGCGACAGACCTGATCGCTGAGCTCGAGCGCAGGCTGCCTGATTTCACCGAGCCGGTCACGATCAACGTGAACGGCTGCCCGAACTCCTGCGCCCGCATCCAGACCGCCGACATCGGGCTGAAGGGATCCCTGGTGACCGGGCCCGGCGGGGAGCAGGTAGAAGGGTTCCAGATACACCTCGGCGGCAGCCTCAACGGAGGGGACGGGACGAGTTCCGGCTTCGGCAGGAAGGTCAGGGGGCTCAAGACGACGGCGGAGCAGCTGCCCGACTACGCGGAACGGGTGCTGCGCCGTTTCGCCGGCAACAGGGAGCCTGGTGAAGCGTTCGCCGCGTGGGTCGCGCGGGCCAGCGAGGAGGACGTTTCATGACGGAGCACACAGGCCGCGCTGTTCCCTTCTATTGCCCCTATTGTGGCGAGGAAGATCTCGAGCCCCAGGGAGCTGACGGCGGATGGCACTGCCGCAGCTGCATCAGGTCTTTCCGGCTGAGCTTTGCCGGGGTCGGAGTCGCCTCGTGACCAGCGCCGTGACCTGCGATGAGCCGACGACGCCCGCTGCTGTCCTGGAGGAAATGGAGAGGCTGGTCGCAGCGGCAGCGGTCGCCCTCGCCGACGCTCCTGCCGAGGAAGTGGTCCGGTGGGCGGTGAAGACGTTCGGCGACCGGATCTGCGTCACGTCTTCGATGACCGACGCTGTGATCATCCACCTCGCTTCCCGGGTGCGCCCCGGCATCGACGTGGTCTTCCTCGACACCGGCTACCACTTCGCCGAGACGATCGGCACCAGGGACGCCGTCGCGGCCGTCTACCCGGTGAACCTGCTCAGCATCACGCCTTCGCGGACCGTGACGGAGCAGGATGCCGAGCTCGGGCCCCGGCTGTTCGGCAGGGACCCAGACCTGTGCTGCTACCTCCGCAAGGTCGTGCCGCTCGAGCGCACGCTCGCGAAGTACGACGCCTGGATCACCGGCGTGCGCAGGGACGAGACGGAGAAGCGGCGCGGCACGCAGGTGGTGGAGTGGGATGCCGGGCGCGAGATGGTGAAGGTGAACCCGATCGCCGGCTGGACGCAGGATCAGGTGGAGGCCTACATCGCCGAGCACGGCGTGCTTGTCAATCCGCTGGTCGGCGACGGGTATCCGTCGATCGGCTGCTCCACCTGCACGCTGCGGGTGGAGACAGGCGCGGACCCCCGGAGCGGCCGGTGGGCAGGAACGGGCAAGACGGAATGCGGCATCCACGGCTGACAGCTGACCCGCGCGCCTGGCCGGCGGAGGCTCCGCCGCCCGGGGGGCCGGCCGTCCGCGGCCCCGCCAGCGGCATGCCTCCGCTGGTCGCGGTGGCGCACGGCAGCGCTGACCCGCGCGCCGCCGCCACGATCGAGGACCTGCTCGACGTGGTGCGCGCGCGGGCCCGCCAGCGCGGCCTGGCCGGGGTGGACGTGCGCACCGCGTACCTGGGGCACGCGCCCCCGTCCCCCGCCCAGGTACTCGGGTCACTCGGCGCGGGGCGGCCCGCTCACGCCGTGCTGCTGCCGCTGCTGCTCACGGCGGCTTACCACAGCAAGACAGACATTCCCGCGATCCTGAGCGAGGCCCGCACCTCCCTGCCCCGGCTGCGGGTGAGCTACGGCGAGCCGATCGGGCCGCACCCCCTGCTTGTCAGCGCGCTGGAACGCCGCCTGGCCGAGGCAGCGCCCCTTATCGGGCCGCTGGCCGGCGCACGCGACACCGCCGTCGTCCTCGCCGCCGCCGGATCGAGCGACCCGGCGGCAGACGCCGTGATCACGGGCATCGCCGGGTACTGGCAGGCCGTGCGCGGCTGGCACGCCGTGGTCCCCGCCTACGCCTCCGCGGCATCCCCGACGCCAGGAGAGGCAGTGACGTCACTGCTGCGGTCGGGCGCGCCTCGCGTCGTCGTGGCCACCTACCTGCTCGCCCCCGGCCTCTTCGCCGACCAGGTCCGCCGCGCCTCGCTCGCCGCGGGCGCCGCGGCGGTATCCGGAGCACTAGGCGCCGCCCCGGAGATCGCCGACATCATCCTCGACCGCTACACGCAAGCGGCCGCACAATCCCCCCAGCACGCCGCCGCCACCAGCTAACACCAGCCACCGATCCAGCCGAGTCTGCTTAAACCCCTTTATGCCGAACGGAAGCGCGGCGACAGCCGCCCCCCAGCCATGAGCCTGCCGGCGTGACACTACGGGCAACCGCGACTGCGGTGACGGACAACCGCACGACCGCGAGCCCTGCCGGGGTGACGCTCCGGGCGCCGACCGGGCATGTGCGGTGCCCGGCGGCCAACCCCGAACGCCGGGCACCGCACATACTCCGCCCGCACCCGAGATGGCGCATACCCGTGGGAGGCTCCTCCGGACCATGAGGACTACGCGGCGGTCAGCGCCTGCTCAGCCGCATCGAACCGTGCACAGAATTCCTCCGCGTCGGCCCCCTTCACCGCTATCCGGACCGGGCGGAGCAAGTTCAGCGTCCGGACCGATGCCACCCCGGCTTCCAGCGCAGGCAGTACCGTCATACCCTCGCGGACAGCCTCGGTGGTGTCGCCGCCGCTGGCCAGCATGGCGGCAAGGTTGGCATGACCCGTGGCACGCTCACGTGGCGACACGCCCGGATCCTCCAGGGCCTCCCGCAACAACACGGCCGCCGCCTCGGGATCGCTTCCCAGGTACACCTGCCCCCTAGCCTCATCCCTCGTGATGCAGGACTCGCTGACATACCGAATCCATTGCGGGTCGTCGGTGCGGGGACCACGGTCGAGTTCCCGGCGTGCCCGGGTGATCGCCGACCGGAACGCGGCCTTATCCCCCAGGAGCGACGCGGCCTGCGCATTGTTCAGCGCAATGTGCACATGCAGCCGGGCCATCCGCTCGTAGCGCGCCTCATCAGCCGCCCGGTAGGCCAGCTGCAGGCCCTCCCCGGCAGCACGACTGTCCTGGCCCCAGCGCGTCACATACGACGACAGCTCCGACTGATTGGACAGCACATGCGCGGTAAGCACAGGATCCCCGGCGTTGCCTGACATACCAAGCGCCTCCGCGTACAGGCGCCGCGCTAGTGCCGCATTCCCGCCGTCCAGCGCCAGCCAGCCGGTGCAGAGTGCCATCTCCCCGGCGACCGCGAACAGCTGCCGCTTGATGTCCCCGGTGTGCCTGGACTCCGTGAGCATCCGCTGGACGCGCTGCCACTGACGCAGCGCGGGCCGCAGCAGCGCCGCGCCCCCAGCCGACAGATTCTGGGCCCACAGGCTGTCCGCGCAGGCTTGCAGGTACCGGATGTGCGAGGCGGTCACCTGGGCTGGAACCGGGACCTCGGGCAGGACCACTGCCACCGCAGCACCCGCGGCGACACCGCCGAAGCCACGCCGGTCCATGTCCACCCGCAGCGCCTCCAGGACACACTCGTCCGGCAGCGCGACAGCCGGATGCCGGAACACCAGCGGCATCAGCGCCCCGGCAGGCATGTCCACCGCGTCAACGAACTGCTCCACCATGTCGATCAGGCGCACGATATCCCGCCGACCGCGCTCATACCAGCTTACCGTAGGCTGCGCGCCCCAGCCCGTCAGCACGCCCACGTCCTGCTGCGACAGCCGCGACGCCGCACGGAACACCGCCACCATCGCCGCGATGTTCCGTTCCGCCGTCACCCGGCGCATCAGCAGCGAATCGAATAGCCACAGCGGCCACGGAACCATCTCCCGCGCCGCGGCGGCGCACCCCGGGCACAGCGCCTCACCGCAGCGGCCAGACACCCGCTCCGTGCGGCACGCCACGCACAACCCTGCCTCAGGCATCCCTGCCTCCCCATCAGAGGGCACCAGGCGAGCCAGCCTATGCTCGCCCCGGCAGGCCAGCCAGCCAGCTGGCATGTCAATGTGTCATGGTCATATGACCCGCCGCCATGAAGTTCCGGCATCGGCACGGCGTTGATCTCCTTGCCCGTACCCGCGATACTGCCCCGCAACGGCCCCCGCCCGGCTGGCCAGCCCTCGCTACGACAACCTGTCGCGACCCCCATCGCCCGCAGCCACGCGCACTCAGTTCTGCGGGTCGTCGTCCCAGTAGTCCTTGAGCATCTCACTCGGCCAGCTGGGCCCGCGCACCTCGCCGCGCGGACCCATCTCCCTGAAGTACGGCGCGAGGTCAAAGACAGGGCTGCCGTCGATCGCGTCCAGATCGGCCACATGCAGGTCCAGGCCGTCAACCTTGACGAGCCGCGGGAAGGACTGTGCGAGCTGATTGGGCCGACGGTGGTTGCGATGGACGAACGTTCCGGTGACTGGCCACCCGGGGTTGCCGCGCGGGCTCCGGGCGTGCAGGGCGACATCATCAGGCGAGGCCTTGTGGAAGTGCCAGACGACCAGCAGGTGGGAGAACTCACCGAGGCCCTGGACGACCTCGGCGGGGAAGTCCGGGTTCAGGCGTACGATCGCCGTGCCGCTCCAGTGGTCGTCGGCAGGCTCGGCGCGTCCGCCGACGACGGTGCCGATGGGCGTGATCTCTAGCGACTGCGCCATGCGCTTCCCTCATCCTTTCGCCGTGTCGCGGTCAATCTACTTGGGCCAGGTACGCAGCGGCCCTCGCGTCCAGTCCGGCGACGGCCCGTATCCCGCGGCGCCGGTACGGGGAGACCAGGCTGCGCATGTCGGCGACCGTTTGCCGTGCCCGCCCTGAGCAGATGCCCTCCTCCATCGCGTCGAGGACGGCGCCCCAGGTGGCGCATGCCTCTTCCACGCTCCCGGCGGCGATCTGCGCGGCAGCCAGGTATCCGAGCGTCACGGCGTGCGTGCGGCGGAAGGCGGCTCCTCGCGTCCGCACGCTGCGCCGGAACTGGCGGATGGCTCCCTGGCGATCACCGCAGTCCCGCATGGTACATGCGGTCTCGTGTGCCAGCGAGGCCTCTCCGAAGAAGAACGTCCGGTCCGGTTCCTCGATGTCCTCACTAGCCGACGCGAGGTCGTCCTCGGCCCTCAGCAGAGCCTTTGCCGCCGCCTGCTTCTCACCGTTCGCCGCCAGGCCGCGGGCGTGGACGACGCCGAGCAGTGCCCGCTCCCGGGGGGTGGCTGACGCGTAGCGCTGCCCCTGCATGGAGGCCGCCGAGAGGTCGAGACCCTGCTTGCAGAACCCGAGGTCAATGGCCTGATGCGCCATGGCGCGCAGGATGTGGCCGGCTAGCGGCGGATTCCCGGCACGCGCGGCCAGCTGCAGGGCCAGGGCGAAGTATCTCTGTGCGACGGCGTGCTCGCTGTTGTCGAACGCCATCCAGCCTGAGAGATAGGCCGTCTCTCCGGCTGCGGAGAACATGTCGCGCCGCACCTGCTCGCTGAGGAACGTTGCACGCAGTAAGCCGGCAACGTCCGAGTGCAGGTACTGGACCAGTGCCTTCCTGCCGTGGCCGCCGCCGCGCCGCTGGTCGATCCTCGAGAAGGCGGCTGTCAGTTCCCGGACGGCGGCCACATCACCGTGCCCTATCTGCCACTGTCCCGGCGGAACCGATGCGGGCGGCTTTTCAGCCATGGCCTCCCACCACGCCTCGCCGGGCAGTGCCAGAGAGGCCGCCGAGTACACCGCGCCCGTCAGAAGGCTTCTCCGGTCCGCGTCCAAGTCCGTTCTCCCCAGGTCGGTCAGCGCGATCAAAGGGTCGGTGCGCCAGTCCAGCGCCCTGTTTTCTGCTGGACCGGGAACCGCGAACCCGGCCTCATCTGGCGTGACTAAGCGCTTCAGGCGACGGGACAGTGCCTGGCACAAGATTAGGGGTGCCACGCCTGACGGCTTCGTCCCCCCGACCCACATGCTGACGTGGGAGCGGCCAATGCTCGTGAATCCGGGCAACTTGCTCTCCCGTGCCACGCGGTTGAACGCGCTCGCCGCCTGCGCCCGTGACCAGCGCGATTCTTGCAGGAGCGCAGCGAGCCGTTCATTCCGTTTGCGCGTCATGATTCCCCCCGCATCCCAAACGATCTTTGACCACTTTGACCATCTCCGAGACCTTGACCTCATACCCAGCTTGCCCTGATCGCGGTTCGCTGTATGTGTCCGTTAGCGAACCCGTTGAAGGTAAGCCAGGAAGCCACCCTCAACCCGCAACCCTGGCTGGAAGGAACTCACGATGAGCGCCAGCACGATGGAACTGAAGCAGCAGACCGGGCAGACGGCCGGGCCGGACCCTTTCGACCTGGACATCCGTGTCCTCGAATCCGGTGACGCGGCTGCCGCCCTGATCAACCTCACCGACAACGGCTGCGGCAGCACGTGCGCCAGTCCGTGCGCTACTAACGTCGGCTGACCCGTATCCACGGCGGCCGGTTACTGGCCCGCGGGGCGGCCAGTCCGCCAGGCGGGCCGGTCACCGGTCAGCGACAAGCTTCGCGGCGAGGGAGGGCGGATGCGTTCCGGGGATGGCCGACAGCTTTACCAGTGTGCTGATATCGCGCTTGTGCGGGCCGCCACGCATGCCGGGCTGGCACTGCCGGGCTGGCCGGACCTGACCGGCGACACGCCTGCCCACGTGCGGCGGTGGTGCACGTGGCTGCGGCAGGTCTGGGCGCTGGACGCGGTCGCCGCGGCGGTAGAGCACGCCAGCCCTGTCCTTGCGCGACAGGTGGAAGCGGTGTGCGCGGGGCGGTACCCGGATGCCAGGCAGGCACGCCGAACGGTGCTGTCCATGGCCAGGTACCTGCTGCGGATGACCGGCCGGGCGACGCCGTTCGGCCTGTTCGCCGGGGTCGCTCCCGCTTCCTTCGGCCCCGGGCTTGCGGTGCGCTGGGGCGGTGGCCACCGCGCTGTCGCACGAGCCGACGCCTCCTGGGTCGCCGACGTCATCGCGCAGCTGGAGTCCTGCCCGCAACTGCTTGAACGCCTGCCGCTGATCGCCAGCAACCTGTCCTTCGTCCGCGGCAGCCGCCTGGTCGTGCCCTACCCGCCACCACAGCATGGCGAGAACCGCACGGCCCCGGCCGAGGTGTCGATCCAGTACACACCGGCAGTACGGATCGCCGTGGAGGCAGCCAGATCGCCGATCCGCTGCGACGAGCTAGCCGGAAAACTCGCGGCCGAGTTCCCCGCCGCACCGCCGTCCAAAATCAGCGGCCTGCTAACTGGCCTGGTGCGGCAGCGCGTGCTGATCAGCAGCCTGCATGCGCCGGCCACGATCACCGACGCCTTCGGGCACCTGCTAGAGCAGCTGGAGACCACGGGCTCGGGCGACATTCCGCAGGTGGCCGGCCTGCTGCGCCAGCTACGGGAGATCAGCAGGGGGCTGGCACGTCACAACCGCGCCGCCGCGACCATGTCCGGGCGGGGCATCCGGGCAGCCACAGCGGACCAGATGACGGCGCTCAGCGCCACGGTGCGCCAGCCGCTGGCGGTGGACCTGCGGGTGGACTGCGCGCTCGTCCTGCCGCGGCAAGTCGCGCGGGAAGCCGAAGCCGCGGCGTCGGCGCTGGCCCGCCTGACTGCGTATCCGTTCGGCACGACAGCCTGGCAGAGCTATCACACACGGTTCTTCGAGCGCTACGGCATCGGCGCCCTGGTCCCGGTGCTCGATGTCGTGGACCCCGACATCGGGCTGGGATTCCCCGCCGGGTACCTGGATGCGTCGCCGGAGCCGCCTGAGCCTGTGTCCGCCCGGGATCAGCGGCTGCTCGCCCTGGCCCAGGTGGCTGCGCTGGACGGGCACGATGAGATCGTCCTAAGCGAGCGCCTAGTCGCGGAACTCGCGGCCCGGGACCACGCACGGGTGCAGGTGCCGCCGCACGCGGAACTGTGCTTCCAGGTGCAGGCGGCATCGGGGGACGCGCTCGGGCGCGGTGAATTCGACCTGGCCGTGGTCAGCGTGTCGCGCGGCGCCGGCACCATGACCGGCCGGTTCGCCGATCTGCTTGAGCCATCCGACCAGCGCCGCATGGCCGCCGCATTCGCGCAGGTAACCGTGAGTGACCCCGGCGCGCTGCCAGTGCAGCTGTCCTTCGCTCCGCTGGCCCCGGGCGCCGCGCAGGTGACGCGTACCCCCGAACTGCTGCCCGCAGTGATCAGCCTGGCCGAGCACCGTGGACCAGACGGCACCGTGATCCCGCTGAAGGACCTGGCGGTGGCCTGCGATAGCCGTCGGCTGTACCTGGCCTCGCTCGCCCGCAGACAGCGGCTGATGCCGACGGTGCTGCATGCCCTCGACCTGCGTACGCACACCCCTCCGCTGGCACGGTTCCTCGCCGAGGCAGGCAAGGCCCAGGCCGCCGTGGTCGCCGCATTCGACTGGGGTGCTGCCTGCTGCCTGCCATTCCTGCCGCGCCTGCGGTTCCGGCGCTCCATCCTGTCCCCGGCCCGCTGGCTGCTCGGCCGGGCCGACCTTCCCGGGTCCGGTGCCCCGTGGCACGAGTGGCAGGAGGCCCTGGCGGCGTGGCGTGCCCGGCGCCGCGTGCCGGGCCTGGCCGCCCTGACCGACGGGGATCAGCGGCTGAAGCTGGACTTCGGCGAGGCAGCCCATCTCGCGCTGCTGCGCGCACACCTGGCCTCCGCTGGTCACGCCGTCCTTACCGAAACGCCCGCGCCCGGCGCACACGGGTGGCTCGGCGGGCGCGCCCACGAAATCGTCGTCCCGCTGATGGCCGCCCAGCCCGCAGGGTGGCCTGCCGTGCCGCCGGTCAGCGCAACCCGGGTGATCGGGCGCGACCACGGTCATCTACCCGGGGCCTCCAGGTGGCTGTACGCCAAGCTGTACGGACACGCCGGGCGGCAGGCCGAGATCCTGGCCTGGCACCTGCCCGGGTTGCTGTCCGGGTGGGACGAGCCGCCCGCGTGGTGGTATATCCGCTACCGCGATCCCGAGTGGCACCTGCGGCTGCGCATCGCGCTTCCCGATGCCCGGAACTTCGGTCCGGCCGCCCGCCGCGTCAGTACCTGGGCAGGGCGCCTGCGGCGGCTGGGCCTGCTGCGTGACGTGCAGTTCGCCGCCTACTATCCGGAGACGGGGCGCTGGGGCTGCGGGGCGGTGATGGCCGCGGCCGAGGAGGTGTTCGGCACCGACTCGCGCGCCCTGGTAGCCCAGCTCGCCGAGCCGCATCGGCCGCACCCGCAGGTCCTTGCCGCAGCGAATTTCGTAGCGATCGCCGCCGCCTTCACCGGCAGTCCCGAAGCCGGCATGAACTGGCTGATCAGCTGCGCGAAACCCGGGGCATCCTGGGCGTTGCCGCGGCCTGTGCTGGCCGGGGCGGTGCGGCTGGCAGATCCCACCGGTGACTGGTCGGCGCTGCGGGCGGCGCCCGGCGGCCAGGCGATCACCGAGGCGTGGGAACCGCGCAGCCGGTCCCTGGCCGCCTACCGCGCCCGCCTGGAGGTGGCCGAAGGCATCGACCCGGACGCGGTACTCGATGCCCTGCTACACGCCCACCACATTCGGGCCACCGGCATCGACCGTGACGACGAGCGCACCTGCATGCGCCTGGCCCGCGCCGCTGCCCTTGCCTCGAACGCCCGCAACGCCGGCATGGGGAGATGAGGATGCATCAGCGGGATACCCTCCAGGCCGTGGCCGACGCGATCGCCGACCGTCTGGCCTCGCCAGACGACGTGCGCACCCTGAACCTGACGCAGGGCTGGTGGCCCCAGTCGCTCGCGGTGGGCGCCGCTGGCGTCGCGTTGCTGCACATCGAGCGTGCCCGCGCGGGCCTGGCGTCCTGGGAGCGTGCCCGCGACTGGCTGGCCTGTGCGGCACACGGCCAGGTCAGCTCCAGTTACGACAGCCACCTCTACTACGGTGCGCCATCGATTGCCTTCGCCCTGCACGCCGCAGCCGACCTGTCCGGCCGCTACGCCCGCGCCCTGGACACCCTCGACCGCCACGTCGCCGCCGCAGCGCGCCACCGCCTGGAACGCGCCCATGCCCGCATGGATCGCGGCGAGCTTCCTGCGCTGGCGGAGTTCGACGCCATCCGCGGCCTGTCCGGTATCGGCGCGTACCTGCTGCGGCGCGACCCGCACGGAGACCTGATCCGCGCTGTCCTCGTCTACCTGGTCCGGCTGACCGAGCCGGTCAAGGACGACGGGGATCTGCTGCCCGGCTGGTGGAGCGGCCTGGCCCCGTCCGGCCGGCCCTCTGAGGATTTCCCCGGCGGACACGCGAACAACGGTGTAGCCCATGGTGTCGGCCCGCTGGCGCTGCTGTCGCTCGCCGCGAGAAGCGGCATCCGGGTGGACGGCCAGGCTGGGGCGATCGGCCGTTTCTGCGCCTGGCTCGATCATTGGCGCCAGGACGGTGACGCGGGCACCTGGTGGCCGTATTGGGTCACCCGCGCGCAGTTGCGTGACGGGCGGCCCGGCGCAAAGGAACCGTCGCGGCCGTCATGGTGCTATGGGACGGCCGGCCAGGCGCGGGTCCTGCAGCTCGCGGCCCTGGCCACCGGCGATACCGTGCGGCAGCGGATGGCCGAAGATGCCCTGACCAGAGCCCTGACCGATCCGGGGCAGCTTGCCGCGACCACCGGCCTGTCACTGTGCCACGGCTATGCAGGGCTGGTGCACATCGCCGGACGAGCCGCTGCCGACGCGATTACCCCGGAACTGACAGCCTGCCTGCCGCCGCTGCTCGGCGCGATCGTCTCCGGCACCGATGCCGACGGCCTGGCCGAATCGCTGCTGCGCCCCCCGTCCGGTGACATGGGGCTGCTCGAAGGAGCTACGGGCATCGCCCTGGCCATGCACACCGCCGGGGCCGGTACGCCTCCCGTTTCCGGCTGGGACTCATGCCTGCTGATCAACTGACCGGGCCGCGAAGGAGAGGGCACGCCATGGAAACAGGCGACTGGCCGCAGTGCGTCATCGAGTTCGCCAGCCAGCAGGCCGCAGAGCAGGCCGCCGTGGAGCGCCTGCGTCCGGAACTGGCCACCGCGCAGTCGGACGGCGTGATCATCCTATGGTGGTTCGTCCGCAAGGCTCCCTGCTGGCGCCTGCGCTACTTGTCCGCGAGCAGCCACGCCTCCCAGCGTCTCGCGCACGTCCTGAACGGCCTGGCGGCCGAGGGCCGGATCAGCGGATGGACGGCGGGGATCTACGAGCCGGAGGTGTTCGCGTTCGGCGGCGCCGCCGGCATGGATGTCGCCCACGAGTTGTTCTGCCACGACAGCCACAGCATCCTCAACTACCTGGCCCGGCAACGGGCTGCCGCGCCAGACGCGCCGGATCTCGGGCGGCGCGAACTGGTGATCCTGCTGTGCAGCGTGCTGATGCGCGGCGCGGGACAGGACAGATTCGAACAGGGTGATGTGTGGGCGAGAGTCGCCCGGGAACGTCCGGCCGTGCACACCGCACCCCCGGCCGGACGTCTGAAGACCACCGTGCACCGGCTCATGACCGTCGACGCGAGCCCGGCCAGCAGGCTGGTCAACGGCGGCCCGCTCGCCCACATGTCAGGCTGGTCCGCGGCGTTCGAGCGGGCTGGGCAGCAGCTGGCGGAGCTGGCGCGACGCGGAACACTGGAGAGGGGTCTGCGGGCCGTGCTCGCCCATCACGTGATCTTCCACGCAAACCGCCTGGGCGTGCCGTCCGCGGACCAGAGCACTCTGTCAGCACTGGCGAAAGAGGTAGTCATGGGAAACATGGAGGGCGGCGCGGCGGTGCCCGGGCCGGGCACCCGCAGCACTAGCCTCGGCCCGGTGGACACCGAGATGACTGAAGAGACCAGCACCCCCACCGCCGAGCGCCTGCGCGTCGCGCTGGCCGACCAGCTGCGTGATCAGGGGACGGTACGCACCGGGCGGGTCGACGCGGCGCTGCGCGCCGTGCCCCGCCACAAGTTCGTGCCCGCGGTACCGCTCGAAGAGGCGTACGCGGACAAACCGGTCCACACCAAGCACGACGGCGGCGGCGTGCTAGTCAGCGCCGCATCCCAGCCCGCGATCGTCGCGATGATGCTCGAACAGCTCCAGGCCGGACCCGGCCAGCGTGTCCTGGAGCTGGGTGCCGGCACGGGGTACAACGCAGGCCTCCTCGCGCACCTAGTCGGCGAAGGCGGCCAGGTGACCACGATCGACGTAGACGAAGACATCGTGGACGGCGCCCGGTCGGGACTTGCGGCTGCGGGCTTCGGGACCGTGCGCGTCATCCTCGGCGACGGCGCGCTCGGCTACCCGGGTGGCGCACCTTACCACCGGATCATCGCCACCGTCGGGGCCTGGGGACTGCCGCCGACGTGGCTGGAGCAGCTCGCGCCGGGTGGCCGGCTTGTCGTGCCGCTGCGGCTGCGCGGCAGCGTGTCGCGCTCGCTCGTGGTCGAGCGCGACGGCGGGGACTGGCGGGTCACCGGCAGCGAGCTGTGCACGTTCATGCCGTTGCGCGGGATCGCCGACGACGCGCGGCGCATGGTCCCGCTGACCTCCGACGGGGCCGTCACCCTCCAGGCCAACACGGAGCAGACGGTGGACGCGGCGGCCCTCGCAGGCGTGCTCGACCAGGCTCGCAGCGAGGCATGGACGGGGGTGACGTTCCGCGGGCCGGAGTCGATGGAGTGGATGGACCTGTGGCTGACCTGCGCCATGGACAACGCCCTGAGCCGGATGCCCGTAGAGCAGTCGGCCATCGACAGCGGCCTGGTCAAGTCCCAGTTCCCCTGGGGTTGCATGGCAGTGACCGAGAAGGGCGATCTCGCCTACCTGACCCTTCGCCCGGCCGGGCGCGCCGCAGATGGTGGCCAGCTGTACGAAGTCGGGGTCATCGGCCATGGCCCCGGCGGCGACGAGCTGACCGGCCGGGTCATAACCGAGATCCGCACCTGGGACCAGAACTACCGCTCGCGGGCCGTCCAGTTCGCGATCCAGCCCGTCGGCGCCGGGGAGTCGGCCAGGCAGGTCCCCGGCCATTTCGCGTTCGATACCCCCCTGCACCGGCTCGTCATCGCATGGCAGTGAGATGGACGCCATGGGTCAGGTAGCGCAGCGGTTCCCGCTGGTCGCCCGCCCGCGACCAGCATGCCCGCCCCTCGGTGAGCGGGTGCGTGAGGTGACCGGGCTCGCGCAAGCCGCCGCCAGGCAGGACGGCGACAGCCTGGCCCTAGCCGCCATCGCACACAACAAGGCCGCCCTGATCGCCAGCGACTGCGGCCTGCCCGATCTCGCCCGGTCACTGTGCTGGCAGCAGTACGACGTCTACCTGCGCGCCCGGCCGCTGCCTGCGCAGGCGGCACAGTACGCCCTGGAACCACTCGTAAACCTCGCCCGGCTGCTGATCCGCGGCGGCGGCGGCAAGGACGCCTGCCAGCTGCTCGACACGCTGTACCACGCTGTCAGGTCCCGCGCGGATGCCGTGATCAACGGCCGCCAGGTGTCCTTCCAGGACCTCACCAGCCCCGATGAGGACCACCGCACGCTCTGCCGGTGGCTATGGGCCGTCCTGTTGGCCGACGGCACCCGCGCCCTGGCCAGCGCGGGCCGCTGGGACCAGGCGCTGGCCCACGCCGGGCAGTGGGGCGGCATTGGCCAGCGGCTGCTGGACGGACGTCAGGTCACGGTCCTGGCCCGCTGTCTCGCGGGCGATCCCGCTGCCGCCCTGGCGCTCCTCGAAGAAAGCACGCTCTCCGAGCCGTGGGAACAGCCGGTCGCAGCCTGCCTGACCGTGCTCTGCCTCAAGATCGGAGCCCGCCCGGCCGACGACGCTATCGCCGCCATGACGGAGCACTACCTCGGGCTTGAACCTGCGCCCGGACTCGTAGTGTTCCGCACCCGCCTGGGCCTGACCGTGATCGACCTGGCGGGCGGCGGGCAGCCCAGCGCCGCACAGGCCGTCGCCCGTCTCGTGGGTGAGGCGGTGGCGGCTGGGGACGGATACGCCGCGCGTGACGTGCTCGCGCACGACGGGTGCAGGGCGCGGCTGACCGGCACCGAGGAGCGGGCGTTGTCCGCGGCCGTGCAGTACTCGGGACTCGGGCACGCCGCGATTCCTGCGCGCCTGATGGCCGATCTGCTGGCAGCGGTGAAGATGAGCGAGGTGACCACAGCGCGCAACCTGGCGACCCCCTTGCCCGCCCACGGCTGATTTAGGGGTTCGCCATCTGCCGCGTCCGTTTCACTGGAGCGAATGTTGCGGCGCGAGGGCTTGATGCAGTGAGGTGATGAGAGTGTCCGAGCTGCGTGATCGTCTCGGCGGAAACACCAATTCAGGTGGCTCCAAGCTCGACGTAGTAGGCATCGGCGCGCTGAATCTGGACTACATCGCCAGTGCCTCGGCGCTGGGCGGGCAGGCCCAGTCGCTACCGCTGACAGCGCGGATCTCACGTCTGCTCGAGTCGGGCAGTCCCCCGCTCGAATGGGGAACGGAGCATCGGGTAGATGACCGGGCGATCCATGCGGCGATCGAGGCACTCAGCTCTGCCCGGCCGGATACCTCACTCGGCGGGTCGGCGTTCAACGCCATCTACGCGATAGCCCAGACGCAGGTCGGGCTCAGGCTCGGGTACGTAGGAGTCGCCGGGCGCGTGCCGGTTCCCGGTATGTCCAGTATCCAGCAGTTCGAAGCCCTGCGGCGTCGATCATAAGTTCGTGCTTCAGGATGACGACCACTTGTGCGGCATCTGCTTGTCATTCTCTGAAGCCGGCGAGCGGACCCTGCTCACCCACGCGGGTGCCAACGAGTACATGGCTGACCATCTGGACGGCGAGTTCACGAACCTGGTGGAGTATCTGGCCGATGCCCGCGTCATCCATGTGACCTCCTTCCTGGATGACAACACGGCGGGCCGCCTGCTCGCGGTGCTGCAAGCGGTCAGGAAGCCAGTAAGGGCACGCTGATCTGCTTCGATCCTGGCCATGTGTGGAGCACCAGCCCGACTCCCGACATCGACGGGCTGCTCAGGATAAGCGACTACCTGCTTGTCAACTACCGGGAGTTCCGCGAGCTCGCTGGCCAGTCGGCGAGCGACTCGGATGAGGATGTGGCCGCGCGGCTGCTAGGGAAATTCGAGAGTGACCGCAGTGTGGTCGTCGTCAAGCGACCCACGGGAATCTGGTCCTACCGGCGGGAGGACGGCAAGCTGGTAAGCGATTTCTACGCCCAGATTCCGCTGGCCACCGAAGAGATCGAAGATGCCACCGGAGCCGGCGATGTCTTCGCGGCCGGACTGCTGACCGTCCTGGCCTGCGACCGGTTGCAGGTCGAGCTTGGCTCCCTGCTCGGCATGAGGCTGGCCAGGCACAAGCTTCGCTACGCAGGCAGCGCAGGCCACGCGCAGTTCGCCGAGGTCACCCGGGGATTCATCAGGTCGCTTGACAGCGAGCGGCGCACCGGAACGCTCCCCAGGGGCGTCTTCATCGCGCACGGCCGCAACCCGGAGTGGCTGGCGGTCCAGCGCTTCGTCGAAGACCGGTTCAAGGTGCCGGTGTACTCGTTCGAGAGCAGTTCCTGGGGCGGGCATCAGGTCACCGACGCGCTCAGCGACTACCTGGACCGGTGCAGCATCGCCATCTGCGTGCTCACCGCCGAGGACCTGACAGCGGACGGCCTCTGGCTAGCCCGCCAGAATGTGGTCCACGAAGTCGGGCTCTTCCAGGGCAGGCACGGCTTCGACCGGGTGATCGTACTGGCCGAGGAAGGCTGCGACTTCGTTCCGTCTTCCGCCAAGCGCTACACGATCCCGTTCCCGCACAACGAAATCCACCGGGTCTTCTATCAGGTCGATGAGATGATCCGCTCCCAGGGCTTCGGAACGACGGACGGAGACTGATCCGCTCCGCTAACCCATCCATCCCGCGATGACACGCTGGCGCCGCCGTTTCCCAGGGTCGGCGCTGAGACGTACCTGGTGGCAGCCCCCCGACATGTGCTGCCGTCGTATGGCAAGGCGCTCACGCCAGGGCGCGACTGACGAGGTGGCGGTTCTTCGCCAGCGGGCCAGGCAGCACCGTGAAATGAACCTGCCCGTCCTCGTCCACCGCTACAACCCGGATCACCGCCTTACCGTGGCGGTTCCCGGCCACCAGCATCACCCCGGGACGAACCTGAGAGACATCGCGGGCATCCCTCAGAGTCGACCAGCCGAGCCCCTCATCGTCTTCAGCGTTGAGGTCGGCTACCAGGTCGATCTCCGGGTCCATCACATCTCCTTCGAGTCCAGCTTACGCGTCATGATACGGGTTGGTCATGACCTGATGATCGCAATCGCCGCAGCTTCACGCCGTGATTATGGCGACCGGTACCGACAAATCAGTAGCAGCCCTATCGCTCACGGTCACCAACCCGGACCGGGCGAAGGCTGTTCAGTGTGTCCGGATCGATGCCACCCCTTCGTCCAGCGCAGGCAGGACGGTCATACCCTCGCGGATCCGCTTCGCCCGAACCCGCCGCCTGGGTGGGACCACGTGAGCGTGATCGACTCGTTGTCGAACTGGCGCCATTGCCGCGCAAGCTGGCGGAGCCGGCCTTGAATCTCAGCGATCACCTCGGCCGTCGCGCCATCGGGGAGCCGGAAGCCGAGACGGGTAACCGTGTCGTCTGACGCTGGCGGGCTGAATGACCCTGGGTCGAGTCGTGCGATCGTGAGCTGACCAGCCGTTTCGAGGACAGGCCTGGGCCCGAGCAGGGCGACTGCCTTCTCAGCCTGGACGAGGCCCGAAAAGTCGACATGAGGCGGCTTGAGGGGTTCGCCGTCGCGGGAAAGGACGGCTTGGTCGTTGACCATGACCACGTCGGCGCCGTCGTCTACGAGACCCCAGAAGCCGCCGGTCAGCCCAAGCCCCTCTTCCACGATGAAATGAACAAGGTCGTGCGGAAGTGCGTCCCCGTAGTTCGGGAACTCCCATTCGGTGGACGTCTCGTTGCTGCGGATGACCTGGACATGATCATTTGCCTCGCGATGGCGCGTGAAGGTGGCTGTGAGGCAGCCATTCATGGCTTGACCTCGCAGGCTGATTCCGCTGGGGTGTCGCTCGCAGGCTCAGCATCGCTTCGGTTCTCCGCCAGCGCCTCTTTCAACCGGGCGGCGAACGCCCGGGGGCGCAGCATGAAGCCGTTATGGCCGCCAGGGAACTCGACGAGCGCCCTGTCCAGTTCCTCGGCCAGGGCCTGGGCGCAATGGCGGGGGAACCCTCCGCTCTCGGGGCTGTCGCCAGCGGCGGGAACGATGCGTTGCGCGACAGCGTGCAGGGCGGGCAGGTCCAGCTGGTAGCGACGGACAGCGGGGGCGTCATGGGCGAGGAAGAAGCCGAGGTTGGCGATCCGCTCTGGTCTGGGCCGGGGAATGACGACGTCGGGCTCCCGGTCGTCGAAGCGGATGCCGGCAAGGGTGACGAACTTTCTCATGGCTTCGGCGATCCCCTCACGCCGGTAGAGGTCTTCGACCTCTTCTTGTTCCCTCGCGGCCTGGCTGCGCTCGGGCTCAGCGAGCAGTCCGGTCGCTGGTGGCTCGTGGGCGACGAGGAGCCGAACCCGTTCAGGGTGGCGGCTGACGATGTCCAGTCCGAGCAGGGCACCGAGGCTGGCGCCGAACACATACGCCGGTTCATCGGACACGGCCTCAAGAAGGCGTGAGGCGTCCTCGCTGTGGGTGGAGAGGTCCACTGTCGCGGCCGGGTCGTCGATCGGGCTGCGGGAGAGGCCGCGCCGGTCGTAGCTGAGGACGGTGTAGCCGTTGACCAGGTGATCAGTCAGCGCGTCGGTGCCGTCCGCGTCGCCATCGCCGCCCTGGAGCATGAGGAGCAGCGGTCCGCTGCCCCTGGTCCTGTAATACAGCGTCGCCCCGGGCACGGATAGGTGTGCCTGTTCCGGCTGCGTTGCGTCTGCCATCGATGCGTGACCTCCACTAAGGAACTTCGAGTTCCCTATTGAGGATAGCGTAACTCCTGGGCGTCCAGGTATTCGCGCCATGAGTGCTGCGCGACGAAGCCCAGGAGCTGCCGCAGCCTTCTGGCCGAGGTACCTGAGGCATCAGGCCGGTCCACCGGCCGCAGCGTGACCTCGCCGCCGAAGAGCCTCCTGGCCTCGGCCGCCAGATCGCGGCGGACGGGCAGGTCAGGTGCGACGACGTAGCAGACCTCGTGGCCAGGCAGGTCGCTGCGCGCCGCCAGCACGATCACATTGGCCAGGTCGCGTCCATCGATTCGACCCTGCCCAGCCCGCCAGTAACGAGCACCCGCACCGCGATCACCTCCCGCCGGAGTCTCCCGCGCCGTTGGTATCGTACGGGCATGACCAGATCGGCCGTCGCGGGCGTTTCCGGGGAGTATCAGCTGGAACGGCTGCGGGCTTCGTATCCTGTCTTCCGCATCGACGGCGCCAGGGCGGTCGCGCATGGCTCATCCGTCGTGCTCGAGTTCGAGTTCTCGGCCGCGGACATGAGCTTCAGGCCTATCGTTGAACTGCACGGGCTCCGCAAGGAAGAGGCCGCCCGGATTGAAACCGGGACATCGCGGCGGCTGGTCCGCGCCCTGAGCATCATCGAGGCATTCAGCTACTGGAAAGCCTTCTGCAGCCCGGTAATAGAAGTGGCAATGCCCTTTCCTGATGCGCGTGAGCTTAACTGGTGGCGGTCTTTCTGGCCTGCGGCGATGGGAGAGTTTTTCTACCGGAACGGTATTGACTTCACCGGCGACGGCTTCCTCGACATCAGGGCAGGCCGCGACGCGGGAACCCGCCCGGAGGCTCTGTCCCCGCCGCCAGCGTCGGATGGCACGGCGGGCGCTGCGCAGGCCCCGCTCATCATGTTCAGCGGCGGCAAGGACTCGCTCGCCCTTGCCCTGGCGCTCGGCGGCAAAGGCGAGTCCCCGATCGACTGCTTTCTTTACAATCCGACGGGATCACAGGCCCGCCTGGCGGAGTCGCTGACCGCCGGAGGACGGACCCTCGTGGTCAGCAGGGAAATCCTCCCCGAGCTTCTCGCCCTGAACGCCGCGAACCATCCCAACGGCCACACGCCCTACTCCGCGTACCTGGCCGTGGCGGCGACGCTCATGGGCTACCTGCGAGGCAGTCAGCTCGTCCTGGCCGGGAACTCCCGCAGCGACGACGAGCCGAACGTCGACTCCTATCTAGGCCATCCCGTCAACCACCAGTGGACCAAGACGCATGAGTTCGAGAAGGCCCTCCGGGAATACCGCGAACGCTGGCTCCCGGACGCGCCGGTCTATAGCAGCCCGCTGCGCCCGCTCTTCGAGCTCCAGATAGTCTCGTCCCTTTCGGGCAGCATCGACTCCTATCTCCGCACCACCAGCTGCAATCGTGTCAAGGGCACCGGCTGGTGCCGCGCCTGCGCGAAGTGCGCCTGGGTCTTCCTGGCCACCGCCGCGCTGTTCGGCCTCGACCTCGCCGTGCACAAGATCGGCGCCAGCCTCTTCGGCGATCCCGGCCTGGCCGGACTGTATGAGCAGATGGCCGGGCTCGCGGGCACCAAGCCCTTCGAGTGCACGGGAACCGAGGAAGAAGTGAGGGTGGCCATCCGCCACGTCGGGCTGCCGCACCCCGCGGACGAGCTCCCGGCCCTCGCCTCCTGCCTCCGGAACCCCGCCGTCACCAGCGCCCGGCCGCTCGACTCGCTCCTCCGCGACTGGGGCCAGGACGATCTCGTCCCCGCCACCCTCATCGAGCGGATCCGCCGCACCGTCCCGGCTAGCTGACGATGACGGTGACCTGCCATCCCTGTTGCGGGACCGTGCAGGCCGGGCGGGCGTGCAGGCACGCGGTGTCACTGACCGCGCTGAGAGTGGCGCTGCCGCGCCGGGCGGCGAAGAACGTGGCGCTGGCTGGCCGCTGGCCCGGATAGCCGCCCGTCGCGCTGGTCCGGCGCACTGCGGTCCCGGTCGCGGCGGGAGTGTGCCAGGAGAGCACGCCGTGTGATGACAGCACGACGACCACCGACTGGCCAGCGGACAGCCGGACGGCTGCGCCGCTGTCGGCTTCGGTGAGCGTCGCGGGGCTGACCAGGGCCGGTGATGGACTGCGCGCCGACGGGCTCGTCCCCGCCCCGCGCGGGGCGGGCGGGACACTCGCTATTCGCGCCGCGGCTGCCGAGCCGCTCGCCGCGGGCGCCGCCGCGCCAGGCGAACCGCCCTGCTGCGCCCCGCAGGCGGCCGCGCAGGCAGCGGTGAGCACGATGATGGTGATCAAGGTCAATGCCTTCACGCGCGTTGGACGCACCGGACAGCGAAGAGGTTCCCTCCCGTCGGGCGGGGCAGCAGGGCGCCCGCACGCATTTCTCCGGTTTCGCCGGGCAGTTAGAGACGACCGGAATCAGCGGCCCGGCTTGCCCTCGGCTGTATAAGGCGTGACGCGTTGCCAGGAAACGCATCCGCAGCCTGTCATTTACAGGAATCCGGTACGCGGCCGGTCCAAGAGAATACACTAGCTAACTGCCAGCTGCTACGCGGCAGGTGCGGGCGGGACTGCCGCGCCCGGTGGTTCCGGGATTCGTCGGCATTCGCTGAAACGGGAACGTGGCCGAGCCGTTTATAACCTCTTTCCACCATTCGGTCAGGCGGCGGCGTCCGTGAAATTTTCATTTTCCTCTGGCAGGCGATAATCAGGCCTAGGACCGGTCCTAGGTCCCTGGCCGCCAGGTCTTACTAGCATTACCTGCCGGATTCTGGGTTGACGGCGCGCGCATTAGCCGTGAAGTGTGACCCGCGGAGGGGACCTCCTTCGTTCAGAAGTCCGGCCGGACTGACCGTTCTCTATGCCCAGAGGAGGACTAGTGAAATTACACAGCCGCCCGGCAGTTGCCTTCGCCGGGTTAGTGCTCGTCGCGGGTCTCGCGGGTACCACCGCGCCCGCCTGGGCTGCGGCATCCAGCCACCAGGCACGTACCGCGGCCGCGGTGCCCGCCGCCGGCACGGGACACGCCGTCGCCCACGTGGTCAGCGTCCCTGCCGCCGCCGCGGGCCCGCAGATCGCGGTGCACGCCAGTTCTCTCGGCACGCTCGGCCGGGACGGCAAGCCAGCCGGCGCCACCCTCCCGGCACGCGCGAGCACCGGCGTCACGTCGCCCCTGGCCAGCCCGGCGAGCCGGGCCGGCGGCCCCAACGGCGGGCTCGCGGCCAGGGCCAGGCCCTCAGCGGTGCCCTTCACGCCGCCCACGACCATCAACGCCAACTTCCAGGGGATCGTCCAGGGAAGTTCGAACTGCGGACTCTGCCAGCCCCCTGACGTCAACGCCGCGGTGAGCACCACCGAGATCGCCCATGTCGTCAACCTTCGCCTGCAGGTCTACAACAAGGCCGGCGGCCTGCTGTGCGGCGTGGGCCTGAACACCCTGGCCGGAACCAGCGAGTCGCTGTCGGACCCGCGGATCCAGTACAACAACGTCTACAACCAGTTCAGCATGGTGTTCATCCCCGTGCCGGCCAGCAACATCGCGCCCGCCGAGTACCTGCTGACCAGCGTCACCTCTGACGCATGCGGATCATGGTTCGTCTACCGCATGACCTTCGCCGGCCCCAGTTTCCCTGCCGGCACGCTGCTCGACTACCCCTACCTCGGCCAGGACAACGTCCCGTCCACCGTCTACCCGACGGGCGGCGCGATCCTGTCCTCCACCAACAACTTCTGCTGCGCGTCCAATGGCTTCGCCAGCTACATCGGCTCGACAGCCTTCGCGATCCCCGCGTACCCCGCCTACCACGGGCTCGGCTTCAGCTTCCCCGCCTTCTCCGTGGCGTTCTCCACCGCCCCGGTCACCGTGGCCGGCATCCCGATGTTCGCCACCGCTAACACCTACTGGCTGGCCTCCGTACCCGGTTCCGGGTACGACCTCTACGTGATGACCCACAGCTCTCAGGCGGGCACCACCATGGCGCTGCAGGCCGCCATCGCCTCGGCGTTCAGCGCCCCGTCGCGGCGGGTCATCCAGCCCGGCACCGCCCAGACCCTCGATCCGCTCGACGGGCGCATCGTGTGGGCGCCGGTCCAGGACGGTAACTTCGTCTGGTTCACCCACGGCATCGATCTCGTCCGCGGCGTCACGCATTACCCGTCTGTCCGCTACGGCGCGATCGGCGTCGCGACCAGCACCGCGTTCGTCGCGCTGGCCTACCACAGTGCGACAAGCGACGACTTCAACCCGTCCATCGGCGTATCCGACGCCGGAGGCGGCCTCATCCACGCCTGGCTGAACTGGGCCTACACCGACACCCCCGCGGGCAGGGCCACCTCAGACACCCTCAATGGCGTGCTGCCAGGCCAGGGCGTCCCCAACGAGATCGGAACCGACCTGACCGTGGTCATCGGCTCACCCACCGCATCCAACTTCAGGTTCGGCGACTTCTCCTCCGTCGAAGTCGACCCGAGTTCCGGCGGCCTCACCGCCGTGTCGGCCCAGGAATACTTCACGAGCAGCGGCCTGTGGACGACACGGATCGTGCGGTCGACATTCTGACAGATCGCTACATCCCCTATCCGGCGGCCGCTAACTGACCGCGGCCGGCCATGACGGCGGCCTCTTGGCCGGAGAGAATGGAAGCCGCTGGGACTTCCACCCCTCCGGGCCAAGGGGCCGCTCGTCACGTCCTCGAGCAGAACCCCGTGTCTGCCGGGTCGTGACAAGATACGTGGGTGGCGGAAACGTCCGGGCAGCATGTCACGCACCAGGTGCTGAACCAGGTGCCGCCCCTCACCGGGCACGACGTGGCCGACGACCCGGCGCTGCTCGAAGCCGCTGACCGCGAGGGCGCGGGCTGGGCCGCAGCCGAGCTGCACGTTCTCGGCGCGCTCGCCGGTACGGCGCAGACCCAGGAACACGCCCGGCTGGCCAATGAGCACCCGCCGGTCCTCCGCACCCATGACTCCCGTGGCAACCGGATCGACGAGGTCGAATTCCACCCGTCCTGGCACGCGCTCATGGAGACCGCCGTCACCCACGGCGTGCACGCCGCGCCGTGGACGGATACACAGCCAGGCGCGCACCTGGCCCGCGCCGCGAAGTTCTACGTCTGGACGCAGGCGGAGGCCGGGCACGGCTGCCCCGTGTCCATGACCTACGCGGCGGTTCCCGTGCTCAGGCACGCGCCAGGCCTCGCCCGGCGTTTCGTGCCGCTGCTCGCCTCCCGCGTCTACGACCCCGGCCTGCGGGTCCCCGAAACCAAGTCCGGCCTGCTCGCCGGGATGGCGATGACAGAGAAGCAGGGTGGCTCCGACCTGCGGGCCGCCACGACGCGGGCCGGGCCCGTGCCCGCCGCGGGCGACGGTGCCCACCTGATCACCGGGCACAAGTGGTTCAACTCGGCCCCCATGTGTGACCTCTTCCTCGTGCTCGCCCGCGCTCCCGCGGGGCTCACGTGCTTCCTGCTCCCCCGGGTGCTCCCGGACGGTACCCGCAACTCCATGCGCATCCAGCGGCTGAAGGACAAGCTCGGCAACAGGTCCAACGCGTCCGCCGAGGTGGAGTACGACCGGGCGCTGGCCTGGCAGGTCGGCGAGGCCGGCCGGGGCGTGCCCACGATCATCGACATGGTCAGCGCGACGAGGCTCGACTGCGTGCTCGGCAGCGCCGCGGCGATGCGCCAGGCGACGGTCACCGCCGTGCATTACGCGTCGCACCGGGCCTCGTTCGGCATGAAACTTACGCGGCATCCGCTGATGGCCTGCGTGCTTGCCGACCTCGCGCTCGAATCGGAGGCGGCCACCGCGCTCGCGATGCGCCTCGCCGGGGCCGCGGACCGCGCGGCGCGCGGCAGCGCGGCGGAGGCGGCACTCTTGCGGGTCGCCCTGCCTGCCGCCAAGTACTGGGTCTGCAAGCGGACCGCCGCGCACACCGCGGAGGCGCTCGAGTGCCTCGGCGGCAACGGGTACGTCGAAGAGTCAGGCATGCCCCGGCTGTACAGGGAGGCCCCGCTCAACTCGATCTGGGAGGGCTCGGGCAACGTGACGGCGCTCGACGTGCTCCGCGCGATCGCGCGCTCTCCGGTTCCGGCGGACGCGCTGTTCGCGGAGCTCGAGCTGGCCAGCGGCGGTGACAGGCGGCTGGACGGCGCGGTAGGCCAGCTCCGCCGCGTGCTCGCCAGCCTGCGGGAAGCGCAGCCGCCGCAGGCCCAGTACCAGGCGCGCGGGATCGCCGGGATGATCGCCATGACGCTCCAGGGGGCGCTGCTCGTGAGGCATGCGCCGACGGCAGTCGCTGATGCGTTCTGCGCGTCGCGGTTCGCCGGGCTCCTTCCCGGCGTGCCGGGGCTCCCGTTCGGCATCCTGCCCGTAGATCTTGTCCTGGAGCCCGTCCTGGATCGTGCCAGGGTAGCCCCGGCCAGGGTAAGCCCGGCAGGGCAGGCGGCGGTGACCGCGCCCTGAAGCGTGCACCGCGCCATGAACCGGGCAACGGGAGCCGGATACTGGGAGACTGTGAACGGACACACCGCGTACCATCCACAGAATCGTTCGACGCAGCTGTAGCAGCGACAGCGGTGGCAGCGACAGCGGTGCTGTCCGCAGGACGGGATAGGCCCGAGGGCGGAAGGGACGAGGGAGACCGATGCGCGTCTGGCCGGGGACGCCTTATCCGCTCGGGGCGACGTGGGACGGATGGGGCACCAATTTCACGCTGTTCTCGGAGATCGCCGAGCGCGTGGAGCTGTGCCTGTTCGAAGAGGAGAGCGTCCCGGCAGCCGAGCCGCTCACCGAGATCAGGGTCGAGCTGACCGAGGTCGACGGGTTTGTCTGGCATGGCTACCTTCCCGGCGTGGGTCCCGGGCAGCGGTACGGCTACCGCGTGTACGGCCCGAACAATCCTCCCCTCGGCCACCGGTGCAACCCGGCCAAGCTGCTGCTCGACCCCTATGGCAAGGCCGTCGAGGGCAACGTCCGCTGGGATGAGTCGCTGTTCTCGTACCATTTCGCCGATCCGGAGTCGCTCAACACGGCGGACAGCGCGCGCTGCATGCCGAAGAATGTCGTGATAAATCCGTTCTTCGACTGGGGAGACGACCGCCCGCCGCGCACGCCCTACCACGAGACGCTGATCTACGAGGCGCACGTGCGGGGGCTGACGATCCGGCACCCCGAGGTGCCGGAGCAGCAGCGCGGCAGCTACGCCGGCCTCTCGCATCCGGCCGTCATCGAGCATATGCAGCGGCTCGGCGTCACCGCGGTCGAGCTCATGCCCGTGCACCAGTTCGTGCCGGAGCAGGGACTGGTCGAGCGCGGGCTGACCAACTACTGGGGCTACAACACGATCGGCTTCCTCGCCCCGCACAACAGGTACTCCTCGACCGGCCAGCGCGGCGAGCAGGTCGGCGAGTTCAAGACGATGGTGAAGGCGCTGCACCAGGCGGGCATCGAGGTCATCCTCGACGTGGTGTACAACCACACGGCCGAGGGCGACCACCTGGGCCCCACGCTGTCCTTCCGCGGCATCGACAACGCGGCCTACTACCGCCTGGATGACAACGCCAGGCGGTACTACGTGGACTACACCGGCTGCGGGAACAGCCTCAACGTGCGCCACCCGCACTCACTGCAGCTGATCATGGACTCGCTCCGGTACTGGATCCTGGAGATGCATGTCGACGGGTTCCGCTTCGACCTGGCGGCGGCGCTGGCGCGCGAGCTGCACGACGTGGACCGGCTTGCCACGTTCTTCGAGCTGGTGCAGCAGGATCCGGTCGTGTCGCAGGTCAAGCTGATCGCCGAGCCCTGGGACGTCGGCGAGGGCGGCTACCAGGTGGGGAACTTCCCTCCGCTGTGGTCGGAGTGGAACGGCAAGTTCCGCGACACGGTCCGCGACTTCTGGCGCGGACGGCCGGCCACGCTGCCGGAATTCGCGTCCCGTCTCACCGGTTCGAGCGATTTGTACGAATCGAGCGGCCGCCGCCCTGTCGCCTCGATCAACTTCGTGACCTGCCATGACGGGTTCACGCTGCACGATCTCGTGTCCTACGACCGCAAGCACAACGAGGCGAACGGCGAGGACAACAAGGACGGCAACGACGACAACCGGTCGTGGAACTGCGGGGCGGAAGGCCCGGCGGACGATCCCGCGATCAGGGAGCTGCGGGCGCGGCAGAAGCGCAGCTTCCTCGTCACGCTGTTCTGCTCGCAGGGAATCCCCATGCTGCTCGCGGGGGACGAGGCTGGTCACACCCAGCACGGGAACAACAACGCCTACTGCCAGGACAACGACCTGTCCTGGGTGGACTGGGAACACGCGTACCAGGAGCGGGAGCTGCTCGAATTCGTGCGGATGCTCTCGGGGCTGCGCCGCGACCATCCCGTCTTCCGCCGCCGTAGGTTCTTCCTCGGCACCCAGCCCGGGGCGGATGGTGAGACGCCAGGGGACATCGTGTGGCTGCGGCCGACAGGGCAGGAGATGACCGAGGAGGACTGGCAGGCCGGGTACGCGAAGTCGCTGGCCGTCTTCCTGAACGGTGACGCGATCACCGAACCGGATCCGCGGGGCAGCCCGGTGCGCGACGCGAGGTTCCTGCTGCTGTTCAACGCGCACAGCGAGCCGATCACGTTCATCCTGCCCGAGGCCAGGTTTGCCAACAGCTGGGACGTCGTGATCGACACGGGCGTCTCGGCGGCCACGCGGCCCAGGACCCGCCGCCGCGCGCAGCAGCGGCCCGTCCAGGTCCAGCTGCGCGCGAAGGCCCTCGCCGAGGTAACGAGCCACGCGGTGATGGTGCTTCGCGCGAGCGACGGCTAGCCGCGGCTCGCTCCGTGGTCCCCCGCCTCCGTGGTCCTGGGCATCGGTGGTCCTGGGCATCGGTGGTCCCCGGGCCTCCGTGACTCCGGCAGCGAGGCGCGGGGTCCCGGGTAGCGTTAGTCTGGCTGGCCGTGCGACAGATCTTTCCCGTGCGGGCCGGCGGCGAGCAGCCCGCGCTCACCAGCGCCGACCTGGCCGGGCTCTATGCGTATCCCGAGGCGGGCACGGCCCGTCCCGAGGCAGGCCGTCCCGAGGCAGGCAGGCGGTCGGCGCGGCCCTGGCTGCGTGCCAACATGGTGCAGAGCGCAGACGGATCCGCCGCGGTCAGCGGCCTGTCCGGCGGGCTGTCAAGCGACGGCGACCGGCAGCTGTTCGCCATCCTGCGCGGCCTGGCCGACGTGATCCTGGCCGGCGCGGGCACCGTGCGCGCGGAAAAGTACGCCGCCGTCCGGCCCCGGGAAATCTGGGCAGGCCTGCGCGAGGGGCGCACGCCGACGCCGCCGATCGCCGTGGTCACCGCGGCAATGGACCTGGACCTGTCGAGCCGCCTGTTCACGGCCGCGCCGGCCCACGCCCGCACGATCGTGATCACCGTCGAGTCGGCGCCCGCGGACCGGCGCCGCGCCGCGGCGCGCGTCGCTGATGTCATCCTCGCGGGCGCCGACCGCGTTGACCTGAAGGCCGCGGTGGACGCCCTGGCGGACCGCGGCCACTCGCGCATCCTCGCCGAGGGCGGCCCGCACCTGCTCGGGCAGCTCGCCGCCGCCGGCCTGCTGGACGAGCTGTGCCTCACCATCGCCCCCGTGCTCGCCGCCGGCAACGCCGGCCGCATCCTGGCAGGCAGCACCGCCGACGCCCCCGCCCCCCTGCACCTAGCCCACATCCTCGAAGACCACGGCTACCTCCTCTGCCGCTACCTCACAGACAAACCACCACCCCCCCGTACAAAATAAAGACCAAGCCCATCATCCCGAACGGAAGCGCGGTGGCGGTCCCCCACGCACCCCGAGTCCACCGAGAGGAGACCCACCGTGGTTCCCGTCAGCACTGGGCAGTTAACCGCCGGAGAACTGCGGAAGGCAAAGAAGACCGGGCCACTTGACCTGTCGGGGCGGAGGCTGACGGCGCTGCCTCCCGCAATTCTCGAACTCACCAGCCTCCGGTTGCTTGAACTCTATGATAATCAGCTCACAAGCCTCCCTGGCGGAATCACTCAACTCACCAACCTCCAGCAACTCCGACTCGGCGGCAATGAACTCACAAGCGTCCCTGCAGAAATCACCCAACTCGCCAACCTCCAGGAACTATGGCTCGATGAAAATCAGCTCACTGATCTCCCGGCGGGAATCGGCCAACTCGCCAACCTCCAGCTACTATCGCTCAACGCCAATCAACTGACTAGCCTCCCGGCAGAAATCAGCAACCTCACCAACCTTCAGTAACTCCGGCTCGACAGCAAATAGGCTCATTAGCCTTCCGGCAGAAATCACCCAACTCATCAACCTCTGGCAACTATGGCTCGACAACAATGAGTTGACCCGCCTGCCACCAGAAATCAGCGACCTCGCCGATCTCCGGGAACTGACGCTTAATGGCAACCAGCTCACCAGCCTGCCACCGCAAATCGGCAGGCTCACCAACCTCAAAGCGCTGAGACTGGACGGCAATCAGCTGACCAGCTTGCCCTGGGAGCTCGCCGACCTTCTTGCCAACGGGCTGGATCTCAATCTGGCCGGCAACCCGCTGACCGACCCCCTCCCCGAACTGGCCGCACGCGGCCCAGCCGCTTACGCTGAAGCATCCGGAACTCAGCCTTGATATGATTGTGCGAACCTGGGATTTCGGTGGCCAGGAGGTTTACCGGGTAACTCACCAGTTCTTCTTCAGCCGACGAGCCTTTTATCTGGTCGTGTGGAACGCCCGTGATGGCCAAGAACAAAATGAGGTCGAAGGCTGGCTGCGCCGGATCCGGCTGCGGGTGGGCCACGACGCTCGCGTGCTGATCGTCGCCACGCACTGCGACGAGCGCCGTCCTGAGCTGGATTACCCACAGCTTGACGGGGCGTTCCCTGGGATGCTGGCCGGCCGACACGAGATCGACAATCGAACCGGAACCGGCATTGACGATCTGCGCAACGCGATGGCGACGGAGGCAGCCCGCCTCCCACAGATGGGCCAGCTGATCAATCCCCGCTGGATCGCCGCCCGCGACGAGATCCTCACCCAGGCGAGGACTGAGCCGCAGATCTCCTACGAACAGTTTGCTGACACCTGTCATCGTCATGGTGTCACCGGAGATGAGGTCATCACGCTGCTGAACCGCCGTACGTAGCCTTGATCTTCTAGACTCTGCGGCTTGTCGTGCCGATCGCCGCGTCGGTGGCGGGTGTCGCGCTGAGCGACGAGCAGATCAAGCACGCCAAGAATGAGATCGAGCTGATGAAGACCCTGGTTGAGCAACTGCCCGTCGACGGTATCGAGGGGACCTGAACTTCATGGGTGGCGCGCCCTCAGGCCAGCTCACGCAGGCTGAGGGCCAAGGGCTGCGCGCCATCAGGATGTTGCTCTTCGAGCACGATCGCTTGCGGGCGTTCGGCGGCTTGCGACGCGTGCAGGCGCTGGGACGAGGAGGTCGCCCTGTCTGTAGAGGGCTGTGACTCCCACTAGGGTTTGACCAGCGACAGTTTGAATTTCGTGATCATCGTAACGTGAGGTGCTGCCCCGTCGGCTCCAGGAGGTCTCGTTGGCTCGGTTGCAGTATGCGATCCTCGGCGAGTTTGCTCGGGTCGGCCCGGATGGCCTGGCCACGATCGTGGGAGCGGGATTTGACCGGATCTCGGTGCCAGCTCTTCCTGCACAGCACCTGATCGGGTTCGCGCTCCGCGTACTCCTAGAGCAGAACGAGAAAGATGCTACCGTTGCGGTCACTCTCCGTCCCCCCAGTGGCTATCAACTGGGCTTCGAGAGTTCGCTCACGGTTGCGCCGGATGCCCGACCGTATCAGGGTCATTTTGGTGTTCCCCTAGCAGTCAACTTGACGGCGCCCCTGACCGTTGAGGGACTGTATCGCCTCAGCGTGGCCGTCAATGGGGAAGAGCAGCAGGAGCTGACCTTTGAGGTGGAGGTTCAGCAACCAACTCAGCGAGCATCGAACTGATGCGTATCGGCTACACGTTGTACGCTCGTAGACGCATGACTCAACGCAGGGTCAGCGAGCAGGACGTGCGACACGCTCTAGAGAACTACTTTGAGCGGATCTCTACACCGAAGAACAGCATGAGATACAGAGGACCCGCCCCTGATGGGAGAACGCTGAAGGTATGGGTGTTCCCGGACGCTCATCCGGGGGCAGGCAAGGTAGTGAAGACCGTCGCGTGGGATGGGGTTGACGATGAGTGAGCCGATGATCCGCGTCGAGATCGACCAGGCCACAGAGCTGGCCTATATCGAGCTTGCGCCATCGACGGTCGCGAGGACCGAAGAGTTCAGCCCAGAGATCAATGTCGACCTCGACGAGTACGGCATGGTCGTTGGGATCGAGATCCTTTCCGTGACAGCAGAGTCCGACGTGGCTTCAATCGCACGTCTGGCTGAGCACTACCACATCCCGTCCGGGGTAGTTGAGCTACTGCCTGTGGCGGTGAGAGCGATCGAGGACTGGACTCGTCACACGGCAGTCATCGGGTCCGCTTCCGGGCTTGCAGCTCCCGAGTCCGGCGTACTCCGGCCGTCTAACCGCGGGGAGCTGACACCCTGCCAGCAAGCATGATCGGAACTGGCTGACGTGTCCGGCAGCCGGGGCAGTGCGTGCCCCGGCGTCCGGGCATCGCTCGCTTAGCTGCCGACGACGCAGGGGACGGCGTTGCCGGGGTTGTAGCTGGCGCAGACGTTGACCGGGTTGCCGAAGCTGGCGATCGCCGGGAGCGCCGCGCCCTGGAAGTCGAACAGGGTGAGGTTGACGTTCGGGGACCCCACGCCAGCCCCTGGCTCCCATCCCACGCCGGGGATCCACTCGGGCGCCCAGTAGAACAGCCCGGCGCCGAGCCCGTCGGGGACCTGGGCCAGGATGGACAGCTCGTCGGTGACAAATGACAGCTGGCCGCCCGGGCTGGCCGGGTAACCCGCGGAAATCTGGCTGGGCTGCCAGACGAAGTCGCCGGTGCTGTCGCCGATCGGGCTGTTGCCGTTCGCCAGCGTCCACGCGTACTGCGTCTCCGCGATGATGATCGGCTTGTGGAACTGGGTGGCGAGCGCGTCGACGTTCGCCCGCATCTGGGAGATCGTGCCGTGGAAGAACGTGTAGTACGACAGGCCGATCACGTCGAACGGCACGTTCCTCGACACCAGGTTCTGGTAGAAGGCCTGGCTGAGCTGGTTGTTGCCGCCCTGGTCGTAATGCATCATGATCAGCAGCTTGTGGCCGTCGGGGTTGGCTGCCTTCGCGCCCGCGACGCCGGCCTTGAGCAGGGTGGCCAGCGCGTCATAACCGGTGTTGGCGGTGGGGTCGACCTGACCGACGGGCCACAGGATCCCGTTGCGTATCTCGTTGCCGATGGCAACCATGTCGACCGGCGTGCCCTGCTTCGCGAAGGCCGCGATTGTCTGCTGCGTGTAGGACTGGACGGTCGTCGTGAGCTGCGCGAGATCCTGCCCTTGCCAGGCCGCCGGGATGTTCTGGTGCTGCGGATCGGCCCAGAAGTCGGAGTACATGATGTCCAGGTAGAGCTTCATCCCGGCCGCCTTGATGGTCCGGGCCAGTGCCAGGTCGCTCGCCAGGTCGCTGTAGCCCGGTGGCGGGCTCACCCAGAGCCGCAGCCGCACGTAGTTGGCGCCATTCTCCTTCAGGATCGTCACGGGATTCGCCGTCTTGCCCCGGTCGGTGAAGTGCGCGCCCGCGGCCAGCTCCTGCTGGGTGAAGGAGAGGTCTCCGCCGAGCGCCATGTCTCTGGCGGCCGGATCGGGCCCGAACGTCCGGAACTCTCCCACGCAGACATCCGCCCCTGTGCCGCTGAAGACGGTCAGCTGTGCATACCTGGCGTCGGTTCCGGCACCGGAGAGCGGTATGTACATCGGGTTGCCCGGATCGAGGGCGACGACCCTGGCGTCCCGCACGGCCTGCCACTGGCCGCTCTGGGTGGCCAGCGATATCGAGGCGCTCGCCGACGGGCTGGTCGCGTCCAGGGTGATGCCGAGGCCGTCCAGGTGCCTGACCTGGCCCAGGTCGATGACGAGGCTCCCGGTCCAGGAGCTCGTGCACCAGTCCGTGCCCGCGTTGCCGTCGACCGCGTTCGACGCCGGGGCCCCGGACGCCTCCGAATTCGCGGTCGCGGTCCCGGACAGCGCCCAGTTGACGCCGAGCCGCGAGGCGGACGACGCCCCCTCGGCGGGCCTGGCGTGCGACGAACCCGCGGACGCCGCCGCGACGAGGAACGGCAGCCCAAGCACGATGGCTCCGGCAACGATCATCGGGCGAATCCCGCCCGGCATCCACCGGATCTTCCGGCTGCCGCGAGTGTCCATGAGCGACTCCCCTCTCCTTGGTCAGCTTCCTCGCTGTGCCGCCAGGATGAACCCACGGCACGGGAACGCTTCAGACGTGATCGCACATTAGCGCACGTGATCGCACATGTATATGGGCAAGTCAAGGACCAAGATCTCAAATCGGGAAAAGCCATTCTGGCAGGTCAGTGTTTCAGCGATGCGGGATAGCCTGTGCATCGAAGAACCTGCGCCCTGCGTAGAGGACGCGATACTCGGCGAAAAGGGAGCCATTGTGCCACTGCACAGCCAGGTCGGCCCGGAGGAGCAGGATGCCGAACTCGGCATCAACCCTGTCTACGTCCGGGTGGCCCGGCGCGAGATCCCGCGCTACAAGCTCCCCGCGGAGGGAATGCTGCCCGACACCGCCCTGCAGGTGGTGCGGGACGAGCTGATCCTGGACGGGAATGCGCGGCTCAACCTCGCCACCTTCGTCACCACGTGGATGGAGCCGCAGGCGGCACAGCTGATGGCCGAGTGCTTCGACAAGAACATGATCGACAAAGACGAGTACCCGCAGACCGCGGAGCTGGAGCGACGGTGCGTCAACATACTCGGGGACCTGTGGCATGCTCCGGCCGGGAGCACCGCACCTGGCTGCTCCACCACGGGATCCAGCGAGGCGTGCATGCTCGGCGGGATGGCACTGCTCTGGCGGTGGCGCCAGCGCCGACGTGCAGCGGGCCTGGACACCACCTGGCCAAACCTGGTCATGGGCACCAACGTGCAGGTCTGCTGGGAGAAGTTCTGCAGGTACTGGCAGGTAGAGCCGCGCCAGGTGCCGATGGTCCCGGACCGGCTGTTCCTGCGCGGACCGGAGGCCGCGGCTCAGTGCGACGAGAACACGATCGGCGTGGTAGCCATCATGGGTTCCACCATGGACGGCAGCTACGAGCCCGTCCAGGAGATCAACGACGCCCTTGACGAGCTTTATACCGAACGGAAGGTGGATATCCCCATTCACGTAGATGGCGCTTCCGGGGGGTTCGTGGCCCCGTTCATCCAGCCCCACCTTCAATGGGACTTCCGGGTGCCGCGGGTAGCGTCGATCAACGCTTCGGGGCACAAGTACGGCCTCGTCTACCCGGGCGTGGGCTGGGTCGTGTGGCGGGACGAGGACGCTCTCCCCGAGGACCTGGTGTTCCGGGTCAATTACCTCGGCGGCGACATGCCGACCTTCGCGCTGAACTTCTCGCGTCCAGGCGGCCACGTGGCCGCCCAGTACTACAACTTCGTCCGGCTGGGCTTCGACGGGTACCGCCGCGTGCAGCAGAGCTGTCAGGACGTCGCGATGTACCTCTCCGGCGAGGTGGCGAAGCTGGGACCGTTCGAGCTGCTCAGCGACGGCAGTGACCTGCCGGTCTTCGCGTTCAGGCTCCGCGACGACGTCACCGCGTACACCGTCTTCGATCTTTCCGAACGGCTCAGGATGCGCGGCTGGCTCGTGCCCGCGTACACCTTCCCCGCAGACCTCACGGACACCGCCGTCATCAGGATCGTCATCCGCAACGGATTCACCATGGATCTGGCGGGCCTCCTGCTCGACGACCTGCGCCGCCAGATCCAATGCCTCGACGCCCACTCCCAGCCCCACGCGCCACTGGTGCCCCCGCACCAGCGGCAAAGCTTCGCTCACTGACCTCCGGGCGCGGTCAGAAGCGGCGGAATCCCGCTCCGGCGCGCATCCTGTCCATGGCCTCGGCGAGGATGGCGGCGCCGTCAGTGTCACTGCGGCGCTCTTTCACGTAGGCGAGATGCGTCTTGTACGGCTCGGTGCGCGGCGGCGCGGGCGGGTTCCGCTCGTCCTGCCCGGCGGGGAAGCCGCACCGCGGGCAGTCCCAGGTCTCGGGAACCGCCGCGTCACACGCGAAGCTCGGGCGCGTCTCGTGCATGTTCGAGCACCAGAACGAGACGCGTACCCGCGGCGCCGACTCGCCGCGCTCTGCCTCGCCCATGGGACCTGCGCCAACCCTGCTACCACGGATGGCGTTGCCACTACTCACGAATGACTCCTTGCCTAGCGCGAGTTACGTATGTATGCCGTGCGGGAGGCCGCTAGCGGTTGAGAAGCAGGCCCAGGCCGACGATGCAGACGAACCAGAGTGTTCCGAAAAAGATCGTGATGCGGTCCAGATTCCGCTCGACCACGGACGACGACCCGAGCGTGGAGGACATCCCGCCGCCGAACAGGTCAGACAAACCGCCGCCTTTGCCCTTGTGCAGCAGCACAAGCAAGATCATCACCAGGCTCGTGATGATCAGAATAATGGAGACACTGAGAGCCACTGCAGATCGCTCCTTCTCCCGTGTGCTCGCTCAAGCACCAACAGCCAGCTCGCGGTACCGGCAGATCTTAGCGAACTCACCGGCATCTAGGCTGGCACCTCCGACAAGAGCACCGTCAATATCTGGCTGGGCCATTATCGGGGCGATGTTGTCGGACTTGACCGACCCGCCATACAGGATACGCACACCCGAGCCTACTTCACCCCCGTGACACGCGGAAATCCGCTCGCGGATCGCCGCACACACCTCCTGTGCGTCCGCCGGCGTGGCGACCTCGCCGGTGCCGATCGCCCAGACGGGCTCGTAGGCGACCACGATTCCCGCGACCCGCTCGGCAGGGACGCCGTCGAGCGCCTTATCGAGCTGGCCGAGCGTGTGCGCGATGTGCTCTCCCGCGCGCCGCACGTCGAGGTGCTCGCCCACGCACAGGATCGGCACCAGCCCGCAGCGCTGCGCGGCGATCACCTTCGCGTTCACGAGCGCGTCGTCCTCGCCGTGGTGCTGGCGCCGCTCCGAGTGGCCAACCAGGACATAGCTGCAGCCGAGCTTGGCGAGCATGGGGCCGGACACGTCCCCGGTGCAGGCGCCCTTGTCTTCCGGCGACAGGTCCTGGGCACCGTAGCTGAGGCGGAGCCGGTCCCCGTCCACCAGCGTCTGTACGCTTCGCAGCGCCGTGAACGGCGGGAACACGGCCACGTCGGCCGCGTCGAAGTCCTTGCCGGTAAGGGTGAAAGCGAGCTTCTGCGTGAGCGCGATCGCCTCGAGGTGGTTATTGTGCATCTTCCAGTTGCCCGCCATGAGGGGCAGCTGTTCACGTCCCGCGGCACGCGTCACGCGTTCTCCTCCAGCGCCGTCAGCCCGGGCAGGGTCTTGCCCTCGAGGAACTCCAGGCTGGCCCCTCCCCCGGTCGAGATGTGGCTGAACGCGTCGTCCGGTATCCCGAAAGACCGGACGGCCGCCGCGGAGTCGCCGCCGCCGACCACGGTCAGGCCGCCAACCTGCGTGATCGCTTCGGCTACCGCCCGGGTTCCCGCGGCGAAGGCCGGGAACTCGAACACCCCGAGTGGCCCGTTCCAGAACACGGTCTTGGCATCGGACAGCTTCTGCGCGAACAGCTCGCGGGTGGCGGGGCCGATGTCGACTCCCTCGCGATCAGCCGGGAACGCGGTTACCGGCACGACATCGTGCGATGCGTCCGGAGCATAATGGGTGGCCGCGACAAGATCGACGGGGAGCACGAGCTCCACGCCGAGCCGGGCCGCCTCTTCGAGCATGGCGGACACCTGGGGGATCTTGTCGGCTTCCAGCAGCGAGTGGCCGACCTCGTGTCCTTGCGCCTTGAGGAACGTGTACGACATACCGCCGCCGATCAGCAGCCTGTCCACGCTGCCGAGCAGATTGGCGATCACGCCGAGCTTGTCGGAGGGCTTGGCGCCGCCGAGGACGACCGTGAAGGGCGCCGCGGGGTCCGTGGTGAGCTGGCGGAGGACCGCGACCTCCGCGAGGACCAGATCCCCTGCCGCGTGCGGGAGCAGCCCCGGCAGGTCGTACACGCTGGCGTGCTTGCGGTGCACCGCGCCGAACCCGTCACCCACGTACAGCGCGGCGAGCGCGGCGAGCCTGGCGGCGAAGGCCCCCCGCTCGGCATCGTCCTTGCCCGTCTCGGTCGGCTCGAAGCGCACGTTCTCCAGCAGCGCGACATCCCCGTCGGCGATCCCTGCGGCGACCGTGGCCGCCGACTCGCCGGCCGCATCCCCGGCGAAAGCGACCGGGCGGCCGAGCAGCTCGCCGAGCCGCCGCGCTACCGGGAGGAGCGACGGGCCGCCTGCGGCGCGCTCCGCATAGCCGTCGCCCTTGGGCCTGCCAAGGTGCGCGCAGATGATGACGCGCGCTCCCCGGCCTGTCAGCTTCGTGATCGTCGGCAGGCTCGCGCGGATCCGCCCGTCGTCGGTGATCCGCGGCTCGCCAGGACCGGACGCGTCAAGCGGGACGTTCAGGTCCGCCCTGAGCAAGACCCGCCGTCCGGAGACGTCCAGGTCGTCTATGCCTTTCATCGGTGGTTTCGTCACCCCAGCCGGGCGCCCACGAGGGCGGTCACGTCGACGAGCCGGTTCGAGTAGCCCCACTCGTTGTCGTACCAGCCGAGCACCTTGACCTGATCGCCGGAAGCCATGGTGACCCCCGCGTCAAAGGTGCACGAGGCCGCCGAGCCGACGATGTCCGAGGAAACGATGGGATCCTCGGTGTAGGCCAGGTATCCCTTGAGCTCGCCATCGGCCGCCGCCTTGAACGCGGCGTTCACCTCGTCCTTGCCGACTTCACGGCCGACCTGGACAACGAGGTCGGTCACGGAGCCGACAGGCACCGGCACTCGCAGCGAAATCCCGTCCATCTTCCCCTTGAGCGCGGGCAGCACCAGCGCGGTCGCCTTGGCCGCCCCGGTCGTGGTGGGGATGATGTTCAGCGCGGCGGCCCGTGCCCGGCGCAGGTCCTTGTGCGGGAAGTCCTGCAGCACCTGGTCGCTGGTGTAGGCATGCACCGTGGTCATCAGGCCCCTGACGACGCCGAAGCTGTCAAGCAGCACCTTGGCCATCGGCGCCACGCAGTTCGTGGTGCACGAGGCGTTGGAGATGATGTCGTGCCGCGCCGGGTCGTAGGCGTCGTCGTTGACCCCCATCACGATCGTGATGTCCTCGCCCTTGGCGGGGGCAGAGATGATCACCTTCCTGGCGCCGGCCGCGATGTGCTTGCGGGCGTCATCCGCGCTGGTGAACCGCCCGGTGGACTCCACCACCACATCCACCCCGAGGTCGCGCCAGGGCAGCTCCGCCGGATCCCGCACCGCCAGCACCTTGATCGACGTATCGCCTGCCTTGATCGTGTCGCCGGAGGCGGTCACGGGCAGCGGCAGGTTGCCGAGCACGCTGTCGTACTTCAGCAGGTGAGCCATCGTGGCGACATCGCCGAGATCATTGGCCGCGACGATCTCGATGTCGCTGGCCTGGCCGCGGTCGCCTGCCGCGGCGTTGACGGCACGCCAGAAGTTCCGCCCGATGCGGCCGAACCCGTTGATGCCCACACGGATAGTCACAGCACGTTCTCCTCATTCATGGTTCATAAGCTGTGCGGCTGCCGGGCCCCGTGGCTGCCGGTCTTCCCGGCTCCCGACCCTATCGGACCCCAGCCCGCTCACCGCACACATGCCGGTGGTCTAGACCAGTATGCACGTATTGCCGGAGATCTCCCAGTGTACGAACGACGAACCCGCCATGAATTTGGCGGACAGCGTGTACGCTGCACCACGCACCACAGGCAGCCCCATCGACGCTAGCGCGGCGGCTCGGGCCCGACGATGCTCATCTCAGCACCGACCCCTCAAAGCTGACTGAAACTATCGGCCTGCTGGCCCGCAAGGTACTCGCTGCCACCCCGCACGGCTCCGGCGACCGGCCTGCCCGAGAGCATGGTGATCGCGCGTTCGCCGCAACTACAGCAATGGTCCATTCACACACACCAGACTACGTGAATGGACCACTGCTGTAGTTCGCGCTGGCCGTGGCGAGGGTCACCAGGCTGCTGATCTTCATCAGAGACTACTTTTGAATAACCTCATGGAGCAGGCGCGGCGAATCCGCCCTGTGATTTTGGCTAGCCGCCGAGCAGGTCCTCCAGGATGTCCAGTAGCAGGGCGACACCCGCGGGATCCGCTATCACCGCCCTCGACGTGGCGGTCGCGGTCGCACCGCCCACGTCGCTTATGCTGACGGTGATCGTATAGGTTCTGTCCTCGGCGTAAGAGTGCGCGCCGCTTACCGAGAAAGGTCCTCCCGCGGGCCCGGAGACGGTTCCCGCTGAGGAGGTGCCATCACCCCAGGCGATGGTGGCGGCGAAGTGGGCCGCCGCTTCGCCGGGATCGGCGTCGGTGAACGTCGCCACGGTTCCGCTGACAGGGCCAGTGTCGGCCGTGCTCTCTGTCCCGTTGAGGGTCAGCCCGCCGGAAGCCGTCAGGGCGAAGTCACCGATGGCGGCCGAGAAGCCTGCGCTCGCTCCGCTCGAATCACTGTCGGTGATGGCGACCGTGCCGGTGAAGCTTCCGCCCTCGGCGTACACGTGCGCCCCGGTCACAGCGAACGTGCCCGGCTGGCCGCCGACCGGCGTCACTATCCCGGCCGTCGGCGCGGAGCCGTCACCCCAGTTGATGGTCGCGGTGAAGTCGCCGCCCGCCGGGGCGTCGCCATCGCTGAAGGTAGCCACAGTCCCGCTGACGGCTTGCCCCTCGCCCCCGCTGAGGGTGCGGGGCGCGCCGGGGGCGACGGCCTGATCCTGGACTTCGTAGGCGCCGATATCGCAGGGGCTGAAGCGCGGCAGGCCGCGCTGGTCGAGGCCGGCGTCGGCTGCGGGGCAGGTGCCCCCGGCGTCGATCGCGGGGCTGCCGGCCAGCAGCGCCCGCGTCTGCGTCGGCCCGCCGTTGCTGGCGAGCGGGCCGAGCTGGGGGTTGGTATTGCGCAGGTCCGTGGCGCCATTGAAGGCACATGACGACCCGGCGTCGAGGTTGTGACCGCCGTCGGTGACAGGACCCTCGACGAGGCAGCCATCCGCCATGACGGAATCGGTGATCGTCAGCGACGAGGCCTCCGTCTCGAAGTCGGCGCCATTGTTCCCGCTGTTCCCGGCGAACGTGCTCGATGTGATCGACGTCGTCGTCCCGCCGGGCCGGACGATAATGCCACCACCGACGCTGCCGCCGGTGCCGACGGCGGTGTTGCCCGAGACCGTGCTGTTGACCATCGTGAGCGCGATCCCATCGAAAATACCGCCGCCGCGGGCGTCGACTCCGCCGCCAGGCTCGGTCTTATTGCCGGTGATGGTGCTGTTCGTGATCGTCAGGGAACCCACGCTGTAAACGGCGCCGCCAGACCCGGGCGCACCGCCGAAACCAGGACTGTCGCCGTTGCTCACGGTCAGCTGGTTGAGCGTGAGGCTGCTTCCCACGTCCTGGTAGAAGATCCTGAACTGGGGCGTGCCCGCGACGGCGCTGCGCGTGATCGTCGCCCCGTTTCCCTGGATCGTTATCGGGCTCGAGATGATCGGCAGGCCGTCGGGGCCGGTCTGCGGCGAGTTGTCGGAGCTGGTCAGCGTGTATGTGGCAGCCGCGGCGAGCACGATGGTGTCAGCGCCCGACCCGGCAGGGCAGGCGTCGACGGCGGTATCGGTATTGGCTGCCTGGATCGCCTCCTCGAGCGAGCAGTTGCCGTCTACCGCTTTCTCCTGCGCCGTCGTGGTGACGGTGATCGTCGTCCCCGCGTGCGCTGCCTGTAACGGTGCCAGGCCTAAGACCGCGATGCTCAGGGCCGCGGTAATCCCCGCGCCGAGCCAGGCTCGCCGGCTTCCCCCGCGTCCGAAGTGGTGGTGTCGGTGATGGTCATGGTAATCAGCCATGCTGCCGTTCTCCTTCCCGCCCCTTCCACGTGTTGGCAGACGGTTGTTGAGCGACCGGAACCTGAACATAAAGGGGATTTGTTGCGCCGGGCGGCTTGTCCGGCAAATCGGACAGTTGCACCAATCGCCTGGCGGGTCAACCCTCTTCGAACCTGGCTAAACAAGCATGTCGTGGGTGAGGTTCGCCTCCGTCGTGGGCAGGCCGAGCTCGATCGCCCGCCTGTCGGCCATCGCGAGCAGCCGCCGGATCCGGCCGGCGATCGCGTCCTTCGTCAGCGGCGGATCCGCGAGCTGGCCGAGTTCCTCCAGGCTCGCCTGCCGGTGCGCGATCCGCAGCTGACCAGCCACGGTGAGATGATCGGGCGCGTCACCGCCGAGGATCTCCAGCGCGCGCTCCACCCGCGCACCAGCGGCAACAGCGGCCCGCGCGCTCCGGCGGAGGTTGGCGTCGTCGAAGTTGGCGAGCCGGTTCGCCGTCGCCCTGACCTCGCGGCGCATCCGCCGCTCCTCCCAGGCGAGCACGCTGTCATGGGCGCCGAGCCGGGTCAGGAGGGCACTGATCGCGTCGCCGTCCCGCACCACCACCCGGTCAACGCCGCGGACCTCCCGCGCCTTGGCGTGGATCTTCAGCCGCCGCGCCGAGCCGACCAGGGCAAGCGCGGCCTCCGGCCCGGGGCAGGTGACCTCGAGCGACATCGACCGGCCTGGTTCGGTGAGCGAGCCATGTGCCAGGAACGCGCCGCGCCACGCGGACTCGCAATCGCAGGTGGTACCCGACACGACCTGGCGGGGCAGGCCGCGCACCGGGCGGCCGTAGTTATCCACCAGGCCGCTCTGCCGTGCCAGGCTCTCCCCCGCCTTGGATACCCGGACGACGTAGCGGTTCCCCTTCCGCAGCCCGCTCGGAGCGAGCACGATCAGCTCCGACGAATGGCCGAACACCTCGCCGATGTCCTTGCGCAGGCGGCGCGCGGCGGCACCGGTATCAAGCTCGGCCTCGATCACGATGCGCCCGGCGGTCAGGTGCAGCCCCCCGGCGAACCTGAGCAGCGTGGACACCTCTGCCTTGCGACAGCACGGCTTGACCACGGTCACACGGCTTAGCTCGTCCTTCACGACGCCGGTCATCGCCATCGGCGTCACCTCCCCTCGTGCTGGCCCGGGGGGAATCCCCCGAAAATGTCTGCGTAAGCCTCCGCGAGCAGTCGCGGATCATGCCGGGGCGATCCGTCCGGCATCGCCACGTCCGCGAGGACGAGTCGGCCGCCGAGCAGGCCGGCGGCCTTCTCGAGTTCCGCGACCTCGCCGCGCGCCGCGCCGCGGTCCGCGAGCACCACGTCCACCGTCAGGCCGGGCGAGTGGTCCGCGAGCACCTCCAGGTGCGTGTGCGGTGAGAACCCGTCTGTCTCCCCCGGCTGCGGTGCCAGGTTGAGCGCGACCAGCCGGCGGGCCGGGGTGCTGAAGAGCGCCCCCGCGAGCCCGGGCACGAGCAGGTGCGGCAGGACGCTGGTGAACCACGAGCCTGGCCCGAGGACCACCCACTCCGCGTCGCGGACGGCGGCGACCGCCTCCGGGCAGGCGGGCGGGTCAGCGGGTACCAGCGAGATCGACCTTACGTGTCCTCTGGTGGTCGCGCAGGCGGCCTGCCCGCGGACAACGCTCACGTCGTACGGCGCCGCGGGATCGGCCCCCTCGACCTCCGCGACGATGTCCAGCGGGACCGATGCCATCGGCAGGACCCTCCCGTGCGCGCCGAGCAGCCGTCCCACCCAGTCCAGTCCCTCGACCGTATCGCCGAGCAGTTCCCACAGCGCGACGATCAGCAGGTTTCCCACCGCATGCCCGGCGAGTTCACGGTCCCCGCCGAACCGGTGCTGCACGACGCGGCTCCACGTCGTCCCCCAGTCATCGTCGCCGCAGAGCGCGGCAAGGGCCATCCGCAGATCTCCAGGCGGCAAGACACCGAACTGACGGCGCAGCATGCCGCTCGACCCGCCGTCGTCGGCGACTGTCACCACCGCGCTGAGATCGCCGGTCACCAGGCGCAGCGCGGAAAGCGACACGCTCAGCCCGTGACCGCCGCCAAGAGCCACCACTTTCGGGCCCCTCATAGCCCTCGCTCCGTCTTGCTGACCGCTGGCTGGCCCGCCGCTCCCGTCGTGCCGGAGGCACGCCGACTAGCACTGGCCACCACTTTCGGGCCCGGCATAGCCTGGTGCGCCGCGGACTCAGGCTCCCTCACTCGCGCCCCAGGTCCCTGTGCACGACCTGGACGTCCGATCCGGTCTCGGCAATCCGGACCGCGAGCTGCTCGGCGATCGCGACGCTCCTGTGCTTCCCCCCGGTGCAGCCGACCGCGAGCGTGACGAAATGCTTGCCCTCGCGCTCATAGCCGCCCAGCTGCACGCGCAGCACCTCGACATAGGCGTCGAGGAATTCCTTGGCACCCGGCTGGCTCAGCACGTACTCGCTGACCTGGGCGTCCTGCCCGTTAAGCGCTGCGAGCTCGGCTACCCAGCGCGGGTTCGGCAGGAACCGGCAGTCCGCGACCATGTCCGCGTCGACCGGCAGCCCGTATTTATAGCCGAACGAGACGATGCTGATCCTCGGGCCCGCGCCCGTTTCGCCGCCGAAGAATGCGCGCATCCTCGCCCGCAGCTCATGCACGTTCAGCGCCGAGGTGTCGAGCACAAGGTCGGCCTCGCCGCGGACAGCGTGCAGCAGTTCCCGTTCGGCGGCGATGCCGTCCACCACCCTGCCGCCCCCCTGCAGCGGATGCGGGCGCCGCACGCTGTCGAACCTGCGGACCAGCGTGGCGTCGCCCGCCTCGAGGAACACTACGCGCGATGTCGCGCCCCGGGCGCCGAGGCCGCCGAGCGCCGATTTCAGGTCAGTGGTGAAGGCACGGCTGCGGACGTCCACCACGGCCGCGATCCGCGGCACCGCGCCGTTCGCCCGGGCGGCAAGATCCACCATGGTAGGCAGCAGCCCGGGCGGCAGGTTGTCCACGACGAACCAGCCGAGATCCTCGAGTGATTTCGCTGCCGTGCTCCTGCCAGCACCCGACATCCCCGTGATGATCACGATGTCTGGTGCCTTGCCGTCATTACTGCCTGGCCCGTTAGGAATCCGCATTGTTCTTATCCCCCTCACGCGGCCGCAGCGCGGCGACAACGGCCACCGCGACGCGCGGTCCGATACCGGGCAGCTGGGCGATCTCTTCCACGCTCGCACTGGCGATCTTGCGCACCGAGCCGAAGTGCTTGAGCAGCACCGCCCGCCGCGCCGGGCCGAGGCCGGGCACAGAGTCAAGCTCGCTGCTTGTGAGTGCCTTTGACCTCTTCTTCCTGTGATAGCTGATCGCGAACCGGTGAGCCTCGTCACGCACTCGCTGCAGCAGGTAGAGGCCCTCGCTTGTACGCGGGAGGATCACCGGGTAGTCCTCGCCGGGCAGCCATACCTCCTCCAGCCGTTTGGCCAGTCCGCAGACGTCCACATCGTCGATGCCGAGCTCGTCGAGTGCACGCCTGGCCGCGGCTGCCTGGGCCGGGCCCCCGTCGATGACGACCAGGTTCGGCGGGTAAGCGAACTTGCGCTGGCGCGTCACCACGTCCTGTGATTCGGCCTCGATCGCTGGGTCACCGAGCACGTCGAGTTCGCCCGTCTCCTCCCGCTCCTCCAGATACCGCCGGAACCGCCGCGTTATCACCTCGTAAATCGAGGAAACGTCGTCCGTGCCAGCCCCGGGGGACGGCCCTCGGTCATCTCCCGCACCGCCCCCTGTTCCGCGGATGCTGAATCGACGGTACTCCCCCTTCCGTGCCAGGCCGTCCTCGAACACGACCATGGACGCGACGACGTGGGTCCCCTGCAGGTTTGACACGTCGTAGCACTCGATCCGCAGCGGTGCCTCGTCGAGGCCAAGCCCTTCCTGGATCTCGGCGAGCGCCCTGCTGCGGGTGGTCAGGTCACTGGCCCGCCGCGTCTTGTGCAGCGCAAGGGACTCGGCGGCATTCCTCGCCACGGTCTCGAGCAGCGCCTTCTTGTCCCCGCGCCTGGGCACCCGCAGGTTGACCGGGCCGCCGCGGCGGGCCCCGAGCCACTCGGACACCGCGGTCGCGGCGGGCGGCTCGACGGGCACAAGCACCTCGCGGGGCACGCCGCTCGCTGTCGGCTGCGCGGCTCCGGTCCCGGTCCCGGTCCCGGCGCCGCTGCCCGCTCGGCCGCCGTCGGGGTTCGCGGCACGGTCGTCGCCGTACACCTGGCCGAGGAAGTGCTCGACCAGCTCGGCGGTGCTGATGTCCTCCACCTTGTCGACGACCCAGCCGCGCTGGCCGCGTACCCGGCCCCCCCGTACGTAGAACACCTGCACCGCTGCCTCGAGCTGGTCCTCGGCCAGGGCGATCACATCGCAGTCCGTGCCGTCGCCGAGCACGATCGCCTGCTTCTCCAGTGCACGCTGCAGGGCGCGGGCATCGTCGCGCAGCCGCGCCGCGCGCTCGAACTCCTCCGCCGCGGCGGCCTGCCGCATCTCGGTCTCCAGCCTGCGGAGGAACCGCGTGGTCTGGCCGGCCATGAAGTCGCAGAACTCCTCGGCGAGCTCGCGGTGCGCGTCGGCGTCTATGCGTCCCACGCACGGTGCTGAGCACTTGCCGATGTACCCGAGCAGGCACGGGCGGCCGATCTGGCCCGCGCGCTTGAACACCCCCGCCGAACAGGTCCGCACGGGGAACACCCGCAGCAGCGTGTCCACCGTCTCCCTGATCGCCCAGGCATGCGAATACGGCCCGAAGTACCGGACCCCGCGGCGCTTCGCGCCGCGCATTACCATGACGCGCGGGTACTCCTCGTCCATCGTGACCGCGAGGTAGGGATAGCTCTTGTCGTCCCGGTACCTGACGTTGAACCTGGGGTCGAACTCCTTGATCCAGGAGTATTCCAGCTGCAGGGCCTCCACCTCGGTCGCGACGACCGTCCAATCGACGCTCGCCGCCGAGCGCAGCATTGCCTGGGTGCGCGGATGCAGCCCGACATAGTCGGCGAAATAGGAATTCAGCCTGGACCGCAGGCTCTTCGCCTTCCCGACGTAGATCACCCGGCCACGCTCGTCACGGAACCTGTAGACCCCGGGAGACTCGGGAACGGAGCCGGGAGCGGGCCGGTAGCCGTGAGGATCTGCCACGCAGCAACTCTACGCAGATCCGGCGCTGGCAGGGACCGTGTGAGCGGCCCGGCGGCTGCTTGCGCCAGTGATCATCAACGATAGGCCCGGAGATCAGCGTGACGATCAGCGCGGAGATCAGCGTGTCGGAACAGTGACGTTCACGGTCACCTCAGGGACACGCTGATCTCCACGCTCCGCAAAATGTCCTGAATGCGGTAGAGCAGATCTAGTTGCTTCGCAGCCAGGTCCCGCTGAAGCTCGTGCCGCCGCTGAGGGCGGTGATGCTGTCCTTGGGCGTGCCGCTGTTGTTGACCATGATGATCTCGGTCGGGCTGAAGTTGCCGATCGCCGACCCGTTGACCGTGGTACCGGTGAAGTGCGCGGTGCTGAAGTGAGCCAGTGGCAGGATGCCGCCGCTGGCGGTACAGCAGGGCGCCTCGATGATGGCTTCAGCCGAGGAGCGGGCCGCGCCGGGGACGGTGCCGGTGGTGGTGTGGCTCCAGCCCTTCGTGGTGTCGGACAAGGTGACGGAGAAGCCGCTGCCTCCGGTGGACGAGGCCGTCGCGGTGAAGTGGTCACCCGGGCTGACAGCATTGTTGTACGAGAACGAGGGGTTCGGGTAGAACTCGTACCAGCCGTAATACGAGGCAGTTCGGCCGTGGCAGTCGACGTCGGTGCCGGTCTGCTCGACCGTCCCGCTGCTGAAACCGTCCAGGCCGACCCAGAAGCTGGAGTACTGGCTGCCACTTGTGCAGGTGCCGCTCGGCTCCACCCAGCTCGCCGTAACAGTAGTGTAGGTGCCGCCGTTGGCCGCGTACCCCGACCAGTTGGTGCTCGTGGCCGCATTGAGAAGTCCGCCACGTGCCGCGGTCCGCGGCGTGGTCACGTGAATGGCCGGGCCACCGGTCCTGACCAGGTTCACGGCCGGAGCGGCATGTGGTTGCGGTGCGGCGGATGCGCTCGCGGCCGCGAACATTGAGCCGGCCACCAAGGCCAGGGCTCCTACGGGGATGCACCATCGTCGTAGCATGTGGGCTCCTTGTGTGGTGATTCGTGACGGAATACGGTTCTTTGGCAGATCTGTGCCTTCTATGCCGATTCCGCCGGGTTGCCACGGCTGTACTCTACGTGATGGTAATGTACGATCTTGCGCTGGTAAATATCCTTATATCCACCAAGAACGACAAAAGCGTACGTATCACACGTCAATAGGCGCTGATTCGGACGGCCCCAGCCGCAGCGCTAGCACAGGCAAGCAGCCGTAACGGCTGCCGATCCGATCGAGTCCGGGGTTGCCCTGCCGCCCGCATGCTCAGCGCGCGGGACGTGGGGAGCATGGCAGCCAGCCTGAGTTCAGGCGGTTATCCGCATGCGCTGCTGATAGACCAGTGCTCTATCTGACGGCCCGGCGGCATCTGACAGCCCGGCGAGGCACAGCCGTACTCCTCCGCTATCCGCGCCATCTGCTCTGAGTCGTCCGACAGCCCTGCATTGTCCTCAGCAGCCGGACTGTCCCTGCAATATTCATCGACGACGACGCACGAGCCGATGTAACTCAGATCGGATACCGGGCGGGCTTGGTGGTGTATGACAGCCCAGCCGGGGTGACCCAGGTGAACGTGCCCCGGCACAGGCTGCTCAAGCCGCCAGCCGGGCAGCTGTTTCAGCTGATGGTGGGTGCGGCAGGTACCGCCGATGTTGCACGGGCAGGTTCTCCCGCCCTGGTGGTGCGGGAGGGTATGGTCCTGGTCGCAGCGCGAGGCTGGCTGCCGGCATACCGGGGAGCGGCAGGTCCGGTCCCTGGCCTGGACGTATTCGCGCATCCGCGGCGGGACCCGGTAACTGGCGCTGGCCCCGGTGTGCGCGCACCCGCCCGCGGCGGCATCAGCGGCGGCCCGCGCATCAGCATCCGCGACAGCCTCCGCGCCCGCGGTGAGCGCCGCGGAAAGCACCTCCCCAAGCCTGCCCGCACCACCGAGCCCGCCCAGGCCACCCGACCTGCCCAACGCAGGCGTCCGCGTGTCACCGCCAGTGAACAGGAAACGCGGCACGATAAGAGTGACCTCACGGAACAAACCCGGACCGCCGCCACCCTGGCCGCATTCGCCCTTACGACCACTACCCGGACCGCATTCGCCCCGGCCGCCGCCACCCGGACCGCCAGTACCCTGGCCGCCACCGCGAGCGAACCGCGCACGCAACCTGGGGATCCGGGTGACGGCGATGGCACGGCCGTCCTCATCGGTGATGATCACCTTCCAGTCACACGCCGGGTCGGCCGCGGCTGCCGCGGCGAGGTCGCGGGCGACGCGGGGGGTGACGTGTCCCAGCCAGCAGATCCGCCCGGGCTCACCGGACAGGCCCGCGAGGCTCCGCCACGGCACCGACAAGGTCAGAATGCCAGACGTCGGCGGCCATCCGATCTGACCCGGCAGCCGTGCGCAGCCAGGTGCTGGGCCTGTGCCCGGGACGGGCAAACCTGGCTATGCAGGCAGAATGCTTGTGTCCCGGCCAAAGGGTCTCCCCGCATCGGACACGCCGTTACCCTCGCTGATGCTCTCATTCCGGCTGCCCTCGTCACCGGATGCCTCCCGAGGCTGGTCACCACTAGGGACGTTCGGCTCCCTAAGCCCGCCGGGGCCGGGACCATCAGGGTCGGCGGAGACGTCGGCGTCCCGCGCGCAGCACTCACCATCGCGCCCTGGGGCGTCCTCCAGGCCGTCCGGCCCATCCGGGTCGCTGTTGCCGGGCGGGGCGCCTGGTGAACCGCTAGGCATGCTGCCGCCCGGACGGCCTGCGGGACCGTCGCCTGGATGGGCGGGGCCAGGATGGGCGGGGCCGTCTGGGCTGTCCGCAGGCGGCGGAATCAGGGGAAGGTTGCCGAGCAGCAGGCCGGTGAACGCCTGAGCGCGGAGCAGGTCGATGCCGCCGACGGTCCCGGCGGCCTTCATCCCGCGCGCGATCGCGGTGATCCGGGCCAGGGCGGCTGCCGCAAGCACTCCTGGCAGGTTCTGCCCCGCGAGGGTGGCAGTACCGTCCGGATCACCGTACAAGCCGACCCGGGCACGCCGCTCAGCTTGCTCGCGACGCCGGTCGGCAGCGTCCGGATCTACCTTGATGCTGGCCCGGCGCAGCGCCTCGCGCAGCTCACCTGATGTCATCTCCCCCGCGTCCGGCAAGACCGCATCCTCCACCGCCCAGGCCGCCTTGTCCTCCAGCGTTTCCGTCGCGTCGTCGAACAGCCGGGCCCGGTAAAGATCGATCGTCCCGGCCCGCAGCGCCGCCAGGGTGGCAGGCAGCCGACGGGCCAGCCGGACAGCCAGGTGCGTCCACGCACCGGCCGAGTAATAGGTCAGCGTGAGCGCCAGGGAAACCTCCTCCACCGCCTCCCGCGACACCAGAACCGGGGCCGGACCCCCGTCCGGATCCTCCGGGTCGCGCGAGTGATCCCAGCGCCGGGACGGCCGGCGGCGCGCCAGCTCTGCCACTGCCCCCAGCTCCCGTGCCGTCGCCCACGACGCCAGCCGCCGCCACCCGCCCGCCGACTCCACCAGGCCCGCGTCATCCAGCCCGTCCGGCGCCTGACCCTCCAGCAGCCCCGCCAGCACGCTACCCGGCGCCACCGATCCAGCCAGCGCACCGGCCGCGGGCAGGCCAGCGCTGTCCTCATCATCGTGCTCGAACAGCCACCGCATCTCCTCCGCGGAAAGGCCATCACTGGAAAACGGCTCCCCGCCCGGCCCGTCATCACCAGAATCCAGCCACTCCGGCTCCGCCTGCCACTCCGCCCCCCACTGGGCCCCCCAACGGGCCCTCCACGGCGGCTCCCGGCCTTCCCGGCCATCCTGGCGCTCCCCGTTGCTGAGGCACCCGGGGTTGCCAGCACTCTCCTGTGCGCCCGGGAACTCAGAATGTATGCCCGGGGACGGGGGGCCGACGACGCCAGCTGGGAGGCCAGAGCCGGAGGTGCCCGTGCTGCCCGGGTCAGAACCGGACGGCTCGGCCGCGCCGCTGCCTGTGACATGCATCAGGTTCACCTCCCCAGCGAGTGACGGGCAGTCATCAGCTATACGAATATAGTAGCGATCCTCGCCAAGGAACGCGAACTATTTATCGAAAAACACTCTCTCGGTTCAGGTATGGCCGCACGCCTGACTGGCTCAGGCCGCACGCCTGACTGGCTCAGACGGCAGTGAACCGCATGCCCGGTGCACCTCGCAGCAGTCCGGCGGCCAGCTTACGGCCGCATAGGACCAGCGCGAGGTCCTGTGCGGCGCCGGACACCGGCGTTCCTGACCCGTATGACCAGTCGATGTCGTCGGCGCGCAGTTCGACCCCGTCCAGGCCAGCACCGAAATACTTGAGAGTCTCCGGCCTGGTGATGACCTCCAGAACGGTTCGCATGCGTTCCTCGGGGATCCGTCGGCCGATGCCAAGCGTCACCGTGATATCCAGACCGTGGATCACGTCGTGGACCAGGGCGCCCTGGAACCCGCCACCCGGTGGCTTCCACGGGTTCCCTGCGTTATCCCCGAGCGCCGCCAGAAGCTCCCCCGTCGGCACCATCATCGCGTCTCGCCGGGCGCAGCGGTCCGCCATCCGGCTGAAGTTCCCCCGGGACTTGATGATTTCGGTCACGAACCGCGCCTTCGAGTACCTGAACGGCATCGTCATGTGCGCCACGACCTCGCGCACCCGCCACCCGGCACACAGCGTCCGCGCATCCCACGACCGGGACGGCAAGTCACTCAGCACGTCTGCCATGTCCCTGCGCTCAGCCGCGATCGCCTCCCGCAGATCAGCGTCCCGCAGCGATGACCGTGTCATCGCCACGCCTCCTCTTGTGATGTGGTCCGGTGAGTTTCGCCGGAGAGCTTCCCGAGGTACGCGGCGAAGCGGTCAAGCGACGTCGAGAAGCCGGCCTGCGCCTCGGGGCTGCGGAACGCCTCAGGAACGTTCACCTGATGGATCCGGACCTCGGTGCGGGCGTCACCGAGGGCCACGAAGGTCGAGGTCGTCGTCATCCCCGTGCCTGGCTCTGTCCACACGAGCCTCACCGGCTCTGCGACCTCGACATAAACCGCTCGCATCGGGTACTGGCTGCCATCTGAGTCGCTGACCATGATGGTCTCGAAGACTCCGCCGGGACGCGCGTCGACCGTGATGTTCTCCAGCGGCGTGGTCACGCCGACCGGGCCCCAGAAGTGGGTCAGGTGCTCTGGCTCGATCATGCAGCGGAAGACAAGCTCCCTCGGGGCGTCGAAGACGCGGGTGTAGCTGAGCTCGCCGTTCAGGTCACTCATGGGTCTCTCCTCTCGTCCCCGGCCGGGGACGATCGCTGGATGTTGCGCAGGTGCTCGTCGAGCTTGTCGAGCCGTTCCGTCCAGATCCGCCGGTTCTCCTCAATCCAGTCCGCCGCCACGTCGAGTGCCTCCCGCTCAAGATGGCAGGGCCGGAACTGGGCCCGCCGGGTCCGCGAGATGAGCCCGCAGCGCTCGAGCACCCTCAGGTGCTTGGAGATCCCGGGCAGGCTCATGTCGAAGGGCGCGGCCAGCTCGTTCACCGTGGCGTCCCCTCTCGCCAGGCGGGCCACGATCGCCCGCCGGGTCGGGTCCGCCAGGGCGGTGAAGGTGGCATCGAGCCGATCCTCTGCCACCGGCATACCGGCCTCCCAGGGTCCGCAGCGTGCCTCACATGACTACCGGATACTTCACTATATAGTTAATTAGCTGTCAAGTTAAATTACGCAGGAGTGATCGTGGCCGGGAGGCGCAACATGCCAGGTCCGGCCCCGCCGACCGTCTGATCAGCCCACTCAGGCAGGCGCCAGCGGCCAGTTACTGTCAGTGCCGGTTGCTAACGTCCCGAACATGACTGAACTTCACACGAACAACACTGACCTTCACATGAACAGCAAACGTGGCATGTGGCTCGGCGGCCAGGTTCTCGGCACCCTGTCGGGACCCCCGCTCATGCTGCTCAACGGCCCCGACGAGACCGGCTTCAGCTGGGCCTGGTTATTTCCCGCGCTCGTCCCCCCGTGGCGGATATACGCACCCGAGCTTCGCAGTCATGGCCGCGGCCAACGGCCGGGCTGCTATTCACTCGAGCTGATGCGTGACGACGTGATCGACTGGCTCGACGCATTCCACCTGGACGGAGTGACCATGGCCGGGTGCTCGATCGGCGGCATCCTGGCATGCCTGATCGCGGAAGAGCAGCCAGGCCGCATCGCCCGGCTCGTACTCAAAGATCCCGTGCCTTCACCGCCACCCGAGCACATCGCCCCCGGCCATCCGCCCGTCTCGCCGTACTTCGACTGGGCGGACGCGCCGACGTTACGCAGGCAGCTGGCCGATCCCGACCCCGCCTGGCGGGCCAGGCTGACCGAGATCGCGGCCCCGACGCTGGTCATCGGCGGCCAGGCCAGCCACGTTCCCCTGGACAAGCTCGCGGCCATGGCCGGGCGGATACCGGACTGCCGGCTGATCACGATCCCGGCCGGGCACGAGGCTGACGAGCGGCTGCCCGCGGAGCTCACCGCCGCGCTCGCCGCCTTCCTCCGCGGAACCAGAGCCGACAGCCAGCCGCTCACCAGAAAGCGGACCGCCCGGCTCCAGCGACAGTATTCCTATACCTAACGGAAGCGCCGTGACGCCTCCGGAAACATGCATCCGGGGTCCGGGGATCGTAGCGGCCGGGTGCCACGATCCCCGGAATCGAGTCGCGAGCGCTGCGGCGACGGGACGCCGGCGCAGCAGCCGGGGCGAGGAGCCCTAGGCTGCCTGATCGTCTTGCGACGCTTGCCGCACCGGGTCGACCCATACCAGGCGGAGCGTGACGCCCTCTCCGGCCCCGAACCCCCTGAGCGCGCGCTGCGCAGACGCCAGGCTCCTGCGCAGGCCGCCATCGACGTCGACGACCTCGGCATGGTCGCCGAAGTCGAGGCCCCACGAGGTGATCCTGGCGTCCGCGCGCTCGCCGAGCACCGCCAGCACGGCGAACCGCCGGGGGGCATGCTCCGCGACCATCTCGTGCAGTATCTCGCCGAACTCGGCCTCGTCGCCCATCGGCGGGAGCAGGGCCGGATCGATGCTGTCGTCGTCGAAGTCATCGTCAGCGCTGTCGTCGTCGAGGTTGCCCTCAACGAGGTCGTCGAGGGCGTCGATGCTGTCGCCGTCGAGGTCGCCGTCAGCGCCGCCGTCGAAGTCGGCATGGTCAGCGCCGCCGTCGAAGTCGGCGACATCGGGCACGGTCGTCGCGCTGTCCGCTTGCGCGACCGCCGGGGCGTCGTCTGGCACGGTCATCACTGAGTCCCCTCTCAGATATGGCAGCCTGGCCTGCCCAGGCCCACCCTCCGCGATAGAGTGATTACTATACGCATTGAGACGACCTTAGCTCTCGACATCAAAGATATGAACCCTTCGCAGTAAAAACTTGATGTCGATCATCAACATCCAAGTACCGTGTCTCCCCGGAGTCGTTCTGGAAGCCAGCACCGGCCATCCACGTCGGCGAGGATCGCAACAGACGGAGGTACCGCAATGGCAGGGTCATCGGCGTCGCTCCGGCGGCTCGGCGCGGAGCTGCGGCGACTGCGCGAGGCAACCGGCCGCACCCAGACCGACATAGGCACGGCCATCGGACGCTCCCACGCCACGATGGTGAGCTGGGAACACGGCAAGACCAAGATCAGCAAATCCGACCTGGTCTGCCTCCTCGCAGAGTTGCGTGCCCCGGTCGAACTCCGTAAGGGCCTTGAGCGGCTACGGGAGGAGGGACTGCGAGGCGCTGGCGAGTGGGCTGTCTACGACCTGCCCGGCTGGCTCCGGCCGCTGCTCAGCTTCGAGGATGACGCGGTAGCGGTTACCGCGTTCGAGCCAGTTGTCATTCCCGGACTGCTTCAGACCGAGGAGTATGCGCGCACGATCCACGTCGCGGGTCCGCACCTGACCGCACCCGAAGACGTGGACAAGTGGGTCGCGGCCAGAATGCGGCGCCAGCAACGACTGGATGGCAAGAAGCCGCTGGCGCTCCACGTCGTGATCGCCGAGGCGTCCCTCCGCCTCCAGATAGGCGGCCAAGCAGTGACCACGGCGCAGATCGGGCGCCTTCTCGAAGCGGGACGCGCGGACAACATCACGATCCAGGTGCTGCCGTTCGCGGCGGGGGCGCATCCGGCACTGGCGAGCGACTTCACGGTCCTGCACTTCGCCGACCCGAAGATCGACCCCCCGCTTGGCTACTACGCGGGACCGCTCGGCGGGTACCTGGTGGACGACGAGGGTGACGTTGCCGCGTTGGTCAAGATGTTCGACGACGTCCGCCACGCGGCGCTGTCCGAGGATGACTCAACCCGGATGATCGCTGCCATACTGGAGGAAACCACTCAGAAAGGCACCGACCATGCGTGACCTGTCCGCCGCCGCGTGGCGTAAATCCAGCTATAGTCACGCTGGGGGTAACTGCGTCGAGGTCGCCGTACTCGGCCCCGCTGCGTGGCGGAAGTCGAGCTACAGCACGTCTGGGGACAACTGCGTCGAGGTCGCACCCCTTGGAGACGGCCGGATCGCGGTGCGCGATAGCAAGCACCCAGCCGACGGCGTCATCCTCCTCACCCGCACCGAGATGCACGCCTGGATCAAAGGCATCAAGACCGGCGAGTTCGGCGACCTCACCTGACCAGCGCCTCCTCGCACACCAGTCGCCCCCCGTACCCCAGCCCCGAGGTGCGTCGATGTGGCACCGCTGCAGCCCTGGCTACATCAGGGCGGCATCTCGCGCGATTGACTGGCACTCCCGGTGTGCGGCCTAGACCGGTCCGGGTCGGCGGGGTGATCGAGGTTTCGTGTGGATGCCTCGCTGGTGCTGTTCTAGCTACGCCAGCGAGGCATCTCGCGCGATTGACTGGCAGCCCTTTGCGCTCGGTCTAGACCGGTCTAGACCCGAGCCGGGAGTGGGTTTGGTCGAGTTTCGCGTGGATGCCTCGCTGGTGCTGTTCTGGCTACAGTGGTGCCACATCGACGCTGCTACCCGCCCCGGCGACGGCACCACGGACCGGCGGCGGCGTCCCATCCTGCCACCAGCCGCCGCCCGTCGAGGGAGCGCCCTACGCATGAGGAAAGCGTCGGGCAGAGTGCTAAACTGTTGGGCATGGCGCTTACTCCGGTATCACCCGCGAAGCTGACTCGCCGCGGCCGGGCAAGGCGGCAGGCGGAGGCTGGACTGGGCACGCCGGTATCGGCGCTGAGCATGCGGCAGCTCGGCAAGCTCACCGCCGGGCAGGTCGCCGGGATCGATCACCCTGTGCCCGTGACAAGCAACGGCGAACCGATCGCCTGGCTGGTTCCGCTGACCGCGGGCGAGCGGCGCAGGGCCCAGATGATCGCCGCAGGCGAGCTGCGGCCCAGGCGCCGCGAGGACCTGGGCGGATGGCGTCCGCTGCCGCCGGTCACCGACGGCCCGTCCCTTTCGGAGATCCTGGCGCAGCTGCGCGCCAGCGAGCGGACATGATCTATCTCGACTCCTGCGCGCTCGTGAAGCTCGTCGTCACCGAAGACGAGACCCCAGCCCTCACCGGCTACCTTGACGGACGCAGGTCGGACATGGTCTCCTCTGAACTCGCCCTTACCGAGGTAATCCGCGCGGCACGCCGGTCATGCTTCGACCCGCGGCGCCGCCGCCACGTGGGGCAGCGCGTCCTCGATGACAGGCTGGCCGCGGCTACCGCGCTGCTCGACCGCATCGATCTCGTGGTGCTCGACACGGCCACCCTCATCCAGGCGGGCGGGTTCGACGACGATCCGCACGCGGGCTCGCTGGACGCCATTCACCTGGCATGCGCCCGGAGGATCGGCGCGAACCTCGCCGCGTTCGTCACCTACGACAAGACCCTCGCCCGCGCCGCAACCGACTGCGGCCTTCCCCTAGCCCAGCCCGCCTGAGAATCGCGGCCGCGAAGTCCGATCGCCACGCTCGCCATCAGGACCCCGGCGGCGGCGTCCCATTGGTCCAGATGCACGGCGACGATGCCCCCATAGACAGAGAACCGTCGGCGCTCCACGACAGGCTGAGCAAAAAGTCGTCGGGGTAGGAGCGAGCGGAGATGTCGGGCTGTCCCTTGTCGAATCCGGTCGCGGTCTCGATCAGGAAGTGCTGCCTTCCCCAATAGTCCTTTACCTGGGTGGCAACGGCCACGTTCTGGTCCGTTGGGACCCCGCGCAGCCAGTAGTTCTTCGTCACGTAGATCCGCTTGTTCGACCCACCGTCAGTGGGGTCCAGGCACTGTTGGACACCGGACTGGAAGACGATAGCCTCCAGCCGCGGCTTCGGGCTGATCACGGCGACCGCATACTGGATGAGCTGATCCACGCGGGTGTTTGCCTGCTCGTAGGTGATCGTCTTGCCGTTCACGCTTCCTCCGGCCGAGCCGCATCCCGCCAGAACCACGGACGCCAAGGCCAACACTGAGCACCCAAACGCCCGCCCTCGATGGCCCACATGGCTGGTCATCTACTTTCTCCCCGGGTCGACGGTGATGCCACGTTCCTGCCACGGCGGCGGGACGGGTGTCGGCGTCTGCGGTGCCGCGGTGACGTTGCCATACTGTCCGTCCACGATGTGGGCCAGATTCTTGAGTGAAGCCGAGTTTGGATCCCAGTAAGTGGAGTGGTCCTTGAGCGTCCACATCGGGTAGCTCCCGTAGGCGACAGAGAAGTCCTTACCGCCGAACGCGACCGCTGCGGGATTGGTACCGAAGTGCGACTGGTCGCCCTCGTGCAGTACGTTCTGCACGAGGCCACCCGCCAGCTGGGCGGCGACGATCGGAGCCTCGATCAGCGGGTCGCGTTCCACCTGTTGCAGCGACACGGTTGGTGGCAAGTCGGGCACCGGATCGCCGCCCGCCTGACCGGCGAACACGTGCGCAGCCGCAATCCCGAGGTCGGCGGCGCTGTTCACGCCCACTCCCGGACTGCCGATGAACGCCAGGTCACCCGCGAGCTGGCCCGGTGCCCGCACGGCGGCCTTGCCTACCACCAGGGACCCGTAGCTGTGCCCGAGCATGACGGTGTGCGCCGCCTGCCCCTGGTGCGCGGCGGTCAGGCCGAAGGCGAAGCTGTCGAGCGCGGGCGCCCCCGCGACGGCCGCCTCTGCTGTCGCCACGCTGGTGGCGGCCTGCATCGCGCCGGGAAGGGCGAGCTGCGGCGCGTCATAGTTCAGCCAGTACACCGACGCGGTACTTACGCCGGGAGCGAACTTCTCGGCCTGCTGGTACAGCCCGAAGGCCCGGCTCATGTCGCCGCCCGCGCCGGACAACTGTGAGCCGAGGCCCGGCACGTAGGTGACCATGTTCTGCGCGGTGTCAGGGTTGCCGTAGGAGACGATCGCGTGACCCAGGTTGTTCGTGTCGAAGCCGAGCAGGTACACATTCGGGTACTGGACGGCGCCCGGCGAGCCCTTCGGCGCCACCTCGTAACTGGTGACAGCCTGGCCGTTCACGATCTTCGTCACCTGTGCGACGTACTGGCCGCTCAGGCTGAGCTGGCCGATGATGGCCGCCATGCCTTTCAGTTTGGGCTCGACGCCGGCCAGCTCGGCCGCTGACTCGGGACTCGCGGGGTGCTGAGCTGCCAGCCGCTCCCGTTCGGCTGCTAAATAGGCATACGCCGCGTAGAGCACCCCGCGGTTCGCCTCGTCACGCACCGCCGCGGGCAGCCCGTCGAGCGCCCCGATCAGGTCTGGGTAGGTGTCGATCAGCCGCTGTCGCTGCGCCGCCGACAGGCCGGTCCACCATGCCCAGACCTGCCTGGCCACCGCCGGTCCGGTGGCGGCGTGCTCGGCGGCGAGCAGCCGCTGCAGCGCCCCCTGCTCTCCTGACGCGGCTGCCGCCGCGGGACCGGCGCCCTGGCCCGGTGACGCCGCGAGCGCGTGCGACCCGCCGAACACCGCCGCGAGCAGTGGCCCGAGCGGCCCTGCCAGGCTTTCGGCGCTGCCTTCCAGCCCGGCCTCCGTCACGTCCCTGAGCGTAGCGAGCGGGTGCTCCGCCGCATGCGCGACGTCTGCGGCCAGGCCGCGGAGGAAGGCGCCTGCGCCGCTCTCCAGGTGATCGAGGAAGCCGTCAGCCAGGCCGTCATGGTCGATCGCGGCGCGGATCCGGCGCTCCGCCACGGCGGATGCCTCGTCCCGCAGCCGCGCCGCCTGCGCGATCCGCGCCAGGGCCCCGTCGAAGTCCGCCGCGAGCGCGTTGTACTGCCGCTTGGCCGCGGTGACCGCGGCGTCGTCGGTGCCGGAGGCGGGCATCCGCTGCGCGGTGCCGTCGGCGTTCAGCCGCGGCGCGGCCGTCGATCCCTGCCACGGCTGGCTCCCCGGGGCTGGCGCGTACGGGTCCTTCCCGTGGCTGGCCGAGACCACCTGCGACAGCATCCGCTGCATGCCCGCCCAGGCGTCCTGCCCGCCGCGCCGGGCGGTGTCGGCGCTCGCCTGGGCCGCGGCGAGGCCGGGCGCGTAACCCGGCCCGGTCACGGGGCTCCAGCCGAGCGCCATGCTGATCTCGTAATAGCGGTGATGCGCCTTCCACAGCGAGGCGGCGGTCCCGTCAACCTGCTGGCGGAACGCCCGCCCCGCGTCGGAGTCCCAGAACTCATCCGTGCACAGCGACCGCAGGTAGTTCACCTGGTCGCTGATCAGCAGCGCGGTCTGGCGAAGCCGGGAGCCTACCGCGGCGACCTCATCCGGATCGCCCGGGACCGGGTCGCTCCCGCGCAGCGGGTACCAGTCGGCCGGCCTGCTGGCCATCAGCTGTCTGCCCTTCACCGCAAGCCGGGATAGGCCGGGGCGCCGGGGATCGTCCCAAGGCCCTGGCCCCGCAGCACTGCCGCAAGCTGCTCGTCCGTGCCCTGGTAGCCGTCCGCCGCCGCCTTCGACAGTGTGGCCGCCCTCTCCAGCTGGCCGATCAGCCGCTCACGGTGGATCTTCCAGTTGCTCGCGAAGTCCTCGAACGCGCCGGCCAGCGGCAGCGAGCCGAGGCAGCCCGCGTAGCTGCCCGCAAGCGTGGTGGCCTGGCTGAACTCGCCCGCCAGGCCCGTTAACCTCCCCGAGACTTCCCTGATCCGGCTGATGTCGGCCGTCAGATGATCGCCCATCGCCCGCCGTGGCTCCCGTCCATGCCGATGCCCGAGCCGCTGTGCCGCCCCGACCGCACAACGTGATGCATGAGGAACATATCGCAAACAGCGATAGGACAAAACCAAGCATCTTGTACAGGGAGAAAAGCTACTTCTGCTGATTTCGCAGGTTCGCCGGATGCGGCAAGCTGACCCCGTGCTCACATGCCGCGCGAGCCACGGCGCTGAGCTGGCACGGGGACCAGCGGTGAACCCTTCGCGCGGCGCCCGCTAGTATCGGGTGTAGCGTCCCGCGTCACATTGGCTGTCCGGGTCGTGCGTGCTATGTGGCACGCACGACCCGGACAGCTATTTGGCTGCGCTGTCAGGGGGCGCGGACGGCGTAGGCGCGGATCGTGGTCGATGTGACGCTGTCGCCGACCGAGTCGGCCGCGGTGGTGCGCAGCGAGACGTAGCCGCTGGCGCTCGCTGCCCCTGGCGCCGCCACGGTGAACGGGCTGCCGTAGTTGCCCGCCGCCACCACGAACAGCGTGCCCGACGACGCGGAGAGGGTGTCCACCGCCTGCGATAGCGGGTCCGTGCCGTCGGTCGGGCCGCCGCCCAGGCTCATGTTGACGACCCTGGCGTGTTCCCGTACCGCCCACTGCATGCCCGCGATGATCGACGATTCCTGGCCGTGGCCGGAATCGTCGAGAACCTTACCGATGAGCAGCGGAAGCCCGGTGGCCTGGCCGGATCGGGTCAGCGTGGTCCACCACGCGCCCGCAGACGCCGACAGCGGCATCGCCGACGCTCGCCAGGACGTGGTAGCCGGCAGTCCCCTGGGCGGCGGCGAGCGGCGGCGCGACCGCGGCCCGTGCGGCGCCACCGGGAACGCCACCGGAGTAGGACAGGATCAGCTGAAGCTCCGCGCGCCGGGCGTCGTCATAGCCCTCCCGCGCCAGCAGCGAGACGTCGAACAGCCCCGGGTCCGGGCGGAAGTCTTACATCAGCCTTCCGACATCAATCGCAGGGGCCTGGAAGGATCTTGGTCATGAGCGACCTGGACCGGGCCGTCGTCACCGCCGCCCTCACGGCCGTGTACCAGAACGTGACGATCGCCGTCGATGCACTCGGCGAAGCGGAGCTGATGCGGCCGAGCCGGTGCGCGGGCTGGACGGTCGCCGACGTGCTCTACCATCAGCTACTCGACGCGCGCCGCGCGCTGCGCGCCTTCGCGAGTCCCTCGGCGGATCCGCCCGATACCGACGACGTGTCCTACTGGCGGCCGTTCTCCCCGCGAAGCGGCGAGGACTTCTCCCTCGGCAGCGCCGGGGCCGCGGCACACGCGCGTCACGTCCGCATCGTCGCGTCCGCATATCCCCCGGGTGCCCTTGCCTGGGAGTGGCGGGAGACGTCAGGCGCGGCGTGCCGGGCGGCGCGGGCGTGCCCGGACGAGGGGGTGACCACGCAGGGTCACGTGCTGCGGACAGCGGATTTCACCGCCACGCTCGCCGTCGAGGCGGCCATCCACTACCTGGACCTGACCGTCGCCCTGCCCGCCGCCCCGGCGCCCGAGCCCGACTCACTCGCGCTCGTCCGCCAGGTACTCGACAGCCTGCTCGGCCGGCCCGTTCCGGCCGACTGGGACGACCGCACCTACGCGCTCAAGGGCACCGGACGCTCCCCGCTCACAGACGAGGAACGCTCCTCACTCGGGCCATTGGCCCCCCAGTTCCCCCTCTTCGGGTAGCTGCCCATGCCAGCGTGCAACATCACACTCGGGTAACGGCGCATTCGCTCCTTAGCGGCGCGGTGGCGCAACCCTGATTCGGCCACACTCACCGGATCGGCTCCTCGCTGGGGAGTGGCTCCACCATCCTGCCCTGTGCAGGCGGGAAGATGGTTCAGTGACGGATTTGCCTGACGTCCCGGTCGGCGCCACATGGCGCTGCGCTGACTTGCACCTCCACACCCCCGGTGTCACCAGTTTCAAGCTCCCGCCCGATGTAGACGTCCAGAATGCTCTTGACCGTGAGCAGCTCGCCGCCGAGTACGTTCGGCGGCTTGCGGCTGCGGACATCGAGGTGGCCGCTATCACGGACTACCAGGGAGTCCGGCCGGAATGGTTCTCACTCATCCGCGACCGCGCGGCGGCCGAGAGGATCGTCGTCCTCCCTGGTGCAGAGATGTCGATCAGCGAAGGCGCCGGCAGGGGCCTGCACCTGCTACTCGTGTGCAGCCCGGATACCGACCCGGCCCGCATCGCCGACGCGATCCGTCACCAGGGCACCAGTCCGGATCCTCTCTACCCTGACTCGGTGCGCGGCCAGCACCAAGACCTGAAGCTCCGTGGATCCCTGCAGGATGCGCTGAAAGTCGTCAGGGACCGACTCGGGTGCGTAGTCATCGCCGCCCACGCCTCGAGCAACAACGGACTGCTCAAGGTGCTCGGGGCGGGACAGGCCGCGGAATTCATCCGCGACGGGCTTATCGACGCGGTCGATCAGTGTGAATCCGCCAAGGAGAAGCTCCAGTCGACGTGCGCACTAACGGCAGAGCAACTGGCTTCCATAGCGTGCACGCTCAGCAGCGATCCGAAGAGCCTCGAAGAGATCGGCACGAAGACCCTGGCGGACGGCCGCCGAGGTCTCACCTGGATCAAGCTCAGCAGCGTCGATGCCGACGCCCTCCGGCTAGCCTTCCACGACCCCCGGACACGGGTGCTAACGCGACCGCCTCAACCAGTGCGCCACCCGCGCATCCTCGCCATGGAGGTGGCGGGTGGGTACCTCGACGGGCTGGCGTTGCGCTTCAGCGACGACCTCACCGCCCTTATCGGGGGGCGTGGCGCAGGCAAGTCGGCAATCCTGGAAACACTGCGGTACGGGCTTGGCAGCGAGCCGTACTCCGATCAGTCGGAACGGATGTCCCTCGTAGGGCACGCACTCGGCAGCGGCGGCCGGGTACGCCTGGTCATCGAGCGCCCCGGAACCCATCAGCAGCGTTACGAGGTGGCCCGCGTGCTCGACCAGCAGCCGAGGGTCACCGACCTGGCCAGCGGCGCCGTGCTGGACGTGCCGCCGATGGAACTCTTCGGTCCGGGCGGATCGCCTGTGATCCTGCTCCAGCGGGAGATCCAGGCCGTCGCCCGCGATGACGGCTTCCGGCGGCGCCTTCTGGACGAGATCGTCGGAGAAGAGGCTCGGCTGGCCGACGCGGCCGTGCGGCGCACCATCGAGGAACTCCGGCGCAACGCCAGGGCCATAGAGGATCTTGAACGCCAGCTTGCCAGACGGGACGAATATGCCGAGCGGCTGAACCGGCTCAACGCCGACATCGCGTACTACGAGCAGCAAGGCCTAGCGGAAAAACTCGACCGGCACAGCAAAATCGGGTCCGACAAGGCGCGACTGGACACCGCCGCGCAGCGGGTCGAGGATACGTTGAGCACCCAGACGGAGAGCGCGGCGGCGGTCAAAGACAATCTCAGCGCCGCCGTAGGCGAACTCGCGGCAGCTGACAGCGAGCACGCCAGCATGCTCAGGGAACTCCTCCCGGAAATCGATGCTGCGCGTGCCCGTGCCGAGGCTTCGCTCTCCACCCTCGGCGGAGAACTCAAGGCACTTGCGAGCCGGATCGCCGCCGTAGCCAGCCGCTGGCCGGAACTAACGGCCGGGATCGAGGAAGACCTGAGACGCGTCCAGCAGGAGCTGGGATCGGGCCAGCTCGATGCCGGGCGCTATGTCAAGGCGGTCAGCGAGCGAACCGCGCTGCAGCCTATCGTCGACCGCATGGTCCGCAACGATGATGAGCGGGCGCGGCTGCAGGAGGGCCGTGACGCACTCCTGCGCCGTCTGCAGGACGAACGCCACCACGGCTTCACATTGCGGCAACGGGCCGCCGCTGCCGTGAACGACACGCTCGGTGGGCGGCTGTGCATGGAGGTGACGTACCTCGGCGACGCCGAGCAGTTCAGCAACCGCCTCTCGACGGCGCTGAGAGGCTCGGGACTCACGGCGGATGCCATGAAAAGCGTCGCAGAAGCGAACGGTGTCGATGGAGTGGAACTCACGCGCACCGTGCGACAGGGCGAAACTGCTGTCGTCAGACGCTTCGGGATCACCGAGGCCATGGCCCGCCGCCTCGTCCGCTGGCTGACCGACGACCCGGAGCGGGTGCGCCAGGTTGAGGTACTCGCACCCGATGACCGGGTAGCCATAGCGCTCGTCCTTGACGGCTCCCCGCGCGACCTTGCGGAACTCTCCAGCGGCCAGAAGGCGACGGCCCTGCTGCTCCTGCTCTTCGCCCAGGGCGGGCGGCCGCTCGTGCTGGATCAGCCCGAGGACGACCTTGACAACCGCTTCGTCTACGAGGATGTCGTGGCGCTGCTGCGGACTGAGAAGGGAGTCACGGATCCGGCGCGTCGGCGACAGATCATCGTCGCAACCCACAACGCGAACATTCCCGTCAACGGTGACGCCGAGCTGGTGCTCAGCCTTGCCGACGAGGGCGGCCGATGCGAGGTACGGACCCGGGCGTCCATCGATGATGCCAAGGTCCGCAGGGAGATCCGCACGGTGCTCGAAGGCGGGGCCGAGGCGTTCCGCCGACGCGCGGAGAAGTACGGTGGCCTCGATGACACCCGATGAGCTGAGGGAGCGGATCCTTCGCTGGGAGAATCCGCACACCGACTTCAAGCGCGAGGCGGGCAGCACCGCTGAGCTGGCGAAGGATCTGGTGTGCTTTGCCAACGGTGACGGCGGGCAGATCATCATCGGCGTCGACGAAAGCCGCAACGTGACCGGCGTGACCAACGTTGATGGCTTGATGCTCAAAGCGGACGGCGTCGCATTCAATCTCTGCTCGCCCCCCGTCAGCATCGGCGCAGAAGTCGTAGAACTCGATGGCCAGGACATTGTGGTCTTGAACGTCCCCAAGGGGGATCAGCGCCCATACCGGACCAGCGACGGCCGCTACTACGTGCGCTCAGGGACACGCTGCCGTAGCCCGAGCCGCGAGGAAATGCTGCGCATGTTCCAGGCCACGCGGTCGCTGTTCTATGATGAGCAATCGCTACCGGGCCTTACCCTTGCGGACCTAGACCTCGACGCCGTGACGCGTCATCTGGCCGATGTGGGGCAGTCGGAACTCGCCAACGACCTGCCAAGGCTGCTGCACGCATGGGGCCTCTTTGGAGACGAATATCCGACGGTGGGCGGCATCCTGCTCTTCGGCCGGAATCCGCAGGCAGCGCTGGAGTCGTCCCGGGCCGTGGCCGGTGCCGTATCCGGCACCGAACTCGGCGGCGACTTCGTGGACCGTAAGGATCTCTTCGGAGGGCTCTTCGACATCATCGCCCAGGCCGAGACATTCCTGGGCCTGCACCTGCGCACCGGCCACGAGATCGTCGGGTTCGAGCCGGAGAAGCGCGAGGAGATACCAGCCGAGGCGCTGAGAGAGGCGGTAGTCAACGCTCTCGTGCACCGGGATTACACGATTCCCGGCCCGGTCCGGATCTTCGTGCTGGCCGACCGCGTCGAGGTTCGGTCACCTGGGCGGCCACCAAACAGCGTAGATGCGGAAGCTATGCGCGCGGGGGTGCACGTCCCGCGCAATCCCCACATTTACTCCCGGATCGCGGCTGCCCGGCTTGCGACACGCGCAGGCACGGGCATCCTGCGCATCGCCCGGCTGCTGCGCGAGCATTCCGGGCAGCGTCTCGATATCAGGATCAGCGATGCCGAGGTGGTCCTCGGCCTGCCAAGGACCCATCCGTAACTACTTCGGTGGTTTGAAGAGGCGCCGGTCAGGAGGGTGCCCGTCCGGTCAGGCGGGAGGGAGCACGTCCGAGGTCATTCCCGTCGCGTCGCGGAAGCGGTCGCGGAAGCTCGCGTACAGCTCCGGTCCCCAGGCGTACTGGCCGGGCACCTGGACCGCTTCGGCAAGCACGTCGCGCAGCTCGCGTGCCCTCGCGCCGCCGCGGGCGAGCGGGACGGCGGCGAGCGCGTACATGTGGTCGAGCGCGCCGAAGATCTCGTTGGCGAGCAGCGGCAGCGTGCCGTGGCACACGGCCGACTCGACGAAGCCCTCCCACCAGGATGGGAGCATGCCTGCCTCGTCGCTGCCGAAAGCGCGGCGCAGCCGCTCCCGCACCGCCGCGACCACGGCAGGGTCGGGATCCTCGAGGCCGCGCTGCCACGCACGGGCGGATTCCTCGTCCCGCTCGCGCAGCGGCAGCGTCCTCGCGAGCAGCTCGATGGCGAGCGGCGTGACCTCGCGGTCACCGGACTCGACGGCCCCCGCGAACGCGGCGATCGCCTGCTCGAGATGCGCTATGCCCTGCTCTACCCGGGCAGCGGCGTCGCCGGTCATGCCGGAAGAGTAGTCCACGGCGGAGGGCCTCGGGGGGCGTACCCTGGGCAGCCGCCCCATGACCGGAGGGTCCGGGCCGGATATAACCCGAACCCTCCTCCGATCATGCGACGGCTCAGTCCTCGAACGCCTCCGGCGGCGGGCAGGAGCAGATCAGGTTCCTGTCGCCATATGCCTGGTCGATACGCCGGACCGGGGGCCAGTACTTGGCCCGCCTGTCGCCCGATGCCGGGTACGCGGCCTCCTCCCGCTGGTAGGAGTGCTTCCAGTCGCCGGCGATGAGCATCTCGGCCGTGTGCGGCGCGTTCCTGAGAGGATTGTCCTGCCGGTCGTACTCGCCGGAGGCGACCCGCTCGATCTCCTGCCTGATCGCGATCATCGCGTCGCAGAACCTGTCAAGCTCAGCCAGGTTCTCGCTCTCGGTCGGCTCGACCATGAAAGTTCCCGGCTCGGGAAACGACATCGTCGGCGCGTGGAACCCGTAGTCGACGAGCCGCTTGGCCACGTCCTCCACCGTGACACCCGTATCCCTGGTGAGCGGACGCAGGTCGATGATGCACTCGTGGGCGACGAGCCCGCCGCGGCCGGTGTATAGCACCGGGTAGTGCGGGCCGAGCTTCCGCGCCACGTAGTTCGCCGAGAGCACCGCCACACCGGTGGCCGTCCGCAGCCCGGACGCGCCCATCATCCGGATGTACGCCCATGAAATCGGCAGGATGCCGGCCGACCCGAACGGCGCCGCCGCCACCGGCCCCGCGCCACGGCCGGGCAGGAAATCCGCGAGGTGCGAGCGGACCGCGACGGGCCCGACCCCCGGACCGCCGCCGCCATGCGGAATGCAGAAAGTCTTGTGCAGGTTCAAGTGCGAAACATCGCTACCGAACGAGAGCGGGGTGGCCAGCCCCACCAGCGCGTTCAGATTCGCGCCGTCGATGTAGACCTGCCCTCCTGCCGCGTGCACCGCGTCACTGACCTGCGTGATCGTCTCTTCGAACACGCCGTGCGTGGACGGGTATGTCAGCATGATGGCCGCGACCCGATCCCCCTGCGCCGCGAGCTTTCCCCGCAGGTCGGCCACGTCGATCTCGCCGTCCTTGCCGCAGCGCACCACGGCCACCCGCAGCCCGGCGAGCACGGCGCTCGCCGCGTTCGTGCCGTGCGCCGACTCGGGGATAAGGCAGACGTCCCGGCCCATGTCACCACGCGAGGAATGGAACGCGCGGATCGCGAGCAGCCCGGCCAGCTCGCCCTGGGAGCCGGCGTTTGGCTGCAGCGATACCGCGTCATACCCCGTGAGCCCGGCCAGCCAGCGCTCGAGGCCGTCGATGAGCTCCGCGTAGCCGCGAGCCTGGCTGGCAGGCGCGAACGGGTGCACGCTGGCGAACTCCGGCCAGCTGATGGGCTCCATCTCGGCGGCGGCGTTGAGCTTCATCGTGCACGAGCCGAGCGGGATCATCGACCGGTCGAGCGCGAGATCGGAGTCGGCGAGCCGCCGAAGGGAGCGCATCATCGCGGTCTCACTCCTGTGCTCGCTGAACGCCGGGTGGGTAAGAAACGACGAGGTGCGCAGCAGATCCGCGGGCAGCACGCCGGCAGCGTCGATCGCCAGTTCAGCGTCGCCCGACCGCATCACATCAAGGCCAATTCCTGAAATATCCGGATTTAGCTGGGGAGAGTGCCGGGGGGAACGGCCCGAGAGATCCTGGGAGGAACGGGCGAAGAGGTCCTGGGGAGAACGGCCCGAGAGGTCCCGGGGAGGGTCTTGGGCGGGGGCGTCCGGTAGGAGAGCCGCTATGACATCCCGCACGTGCGCTTCTGTCGTCGTCTCGTCGCAGGAGATCTGGACGGTGTTCTCGTCCGCCAGGTAGAGGTTGTAACCGGCCTGCCTGGCTCGTTCCACGGCGCCGGCCGCGCCACCCGCGACGTGCAGCCTGACGGTGTCGAAGAACGGCGCTTCCGTTAGGAATCCATGGGCTCTAAGTGCTGCCGCGAGAACTGCGGCCCTGGCGTGCACGCGGCGTGCGATTGCCGTCAGCCCGTCGGGGCCGTGGTAGGCCGCGTACATCGCGGCGGTTACCGCGAGCAGCACCTGCGCGGTGCAGATATTGCTTGTCGCCTTCTCCCTGCGGATGTGCTGCTCGCGTGCCTGCAGCGCGAGCCGGTAGGCGGGCCGGCCCGCCGCGTCCACCGAGACGCCGACCAGGCGGCCTGGCAGCTGGCGGCGCAGCCCGTCGCGGACGCAGATGTAACCCGCGTGCGGCCCGCCGAACGCCATCGGCACGCCGAACCGCTGCGACGTCCCGACGGCGACGTCGGCACCCATCTCCCCCGGCGGGCGCAGCAGGGTGAGGGCGAGCAGGTCGGCGGCGACCGCCGCCACGGCGCCGCGGGCCTGGGCTGCCTCGATGGCCGGCGCCAGGTCGCGGATCGCGCCGCTGGCCCCCGGATACTGCAGCAGCACGCCGAACAGCTCGCCGTCGGCCTGGCTGGCGATCGCGTCCGGGGTGACGTCCGTGACCACGAGGGTTATGCCGAGCGGCTGCGCCCTGGTCCGCAGCACCGCGAGCGTCTGCGGCAGGCAGTCCGCGTCGGCGAGGAAGATGCTGCCCCGGCCGGACGCGCGCCTGGCCAGGGTCATCGCCTCAGCGGCGGCGGTTGCCTCGTCGAGCAGCGAGGCGCCGGCCACGGGAAGCGCGGTGAGGTCTGACACCATCGTCTGGAAGTTCAGCAGCGCTTCGAGGCGGCCCTGCGAGATCTCCGGCTGGTAGGGCGTGTACGCGGTGTACCAGCCGGGGTTCTCGAGCAGGTTGCGGCGGATCACCGCAGGGGTGACCGTGCCGTAGTAGCCAAGGCCGATCATCGAGGTGAGGACCTCGTTCCGCCCCGCCAGCCTGCGCAGCTCGGCTAGCGCCTCTTCCTCGCTCAGCGGCGCCTCATCCAGCGGGGGTGCGTTCAGCGGCGCCGCCGGGGTTCCGGCCGGCAACGCTGCCCTGGTGAGCTCGTCGAGCGAGCCGTAGCCGAGCGCGGCGAGCATGTGCTGCTGCTCCGCCGCCGACGGTCCGATATGACGAGAAGCAAAATCCACCAGGAGTCTCCTCAGCCGAGCGACAGCGCGGGGCGGAGCCCCGCATCGGGGGGTTCCGGGGGGTCGCCCCCCGGGCTAGCACTGCGGGCAGCTGCGAAGGTGAGCCGGAGGCCACCGAGCAGCGTTTACCGCCTCGTCCCCCTCTGTCATCCGCTCGCGCGGTGTGCGGGCGCGCGGATTCCAGAGACGCCTGTCCCATCCGGTCCTTGATGCCTGAGAGGTTCCGGGGAGGTTGCCCCTTCGGCGCCCCGCGCTGGCCGCGCGAGGTCTCTCCCGGACGAGGTTGTCGGCTGGTCCGAGCCTACCGGAGGAGAATCCAGGCTGCGTCGAGCGACTCTCTCCACGTTTCGCGACCACATACCATGACATATCCATCGTGATCATGGTCGTAGTGTGTAGAAAGTGGGCGGGCTAGATCTCGTCCCAGCGGAAGACGCGCACCGAGATGACGGTGAGCACGGCGGTGAAGGCGAGCAGGATGCCGATGGCGGGAAGCGCCGACGCCGGGCCCTCGCCGCGGGCCATCACGTTCTGCATGCCGGTGACGAGATAGCGCAGCGGCGTCGCATACGAGACGTCGCGGATCCATGCGGGAGAGTAGTCGAGCGGGATGAACGAGCCGCCGAGGAATGCCATCGGCAGGATGATCAGGTTGGCGATTGACGTCGCCGCCTGCTCGGTCTTGGCGAACGCCCCGACGAGCAAGCCGATGGACATGAAGGCCAGCGTCCCGCAGACGACGACAGGGACCGCCATCCACCAGTACGCGGACAGCTTCAGGCCAAAGTAAGACGTGGTGGCGATGGCAAGGAACAGGGCCATCTGGATCAGCGCGACCACTACGCTCACCCCGATCCGCGCGGTTACCACGGACGCGGTGCTCACCGGCGCGAGGCGCAGCCTGCGCAGCAGCTTGTTCCGCCGCCAGTTGACCAGCGTGAGCCCCGCGCCGAACGTGCCAGCGGACGCGATCGCCCAGCCGAGCAGGCCGGGCGTGAAGTACTGGATCGACTTCAGCGACTTGTCCTCCACCTGCGCCGCGTCCAGCTGGTAGGCGGGCGGGCGCCCCGTCGCGGCCTGGTTAGCCTGCTGCACGATCGACGAGAACACGGTCTGGACCACGCCCGCCACGACCTGATTCGCCGCCGAGTAGTGGACGATCAGGGTGCTGCCCTGCTGCTGGACAGCCGCGCCGGTGCTGCCCTTGCGGACCTTGTCCAGGGCTGCTGACAGGTCGCTGGTCTTCGTCACGCTCAGCACGTGGTCCAAGCCGCCGTGGCTGGACGCCAGCGCCTGGTCGAGCAGCGCCACGTGGCCGACCTCGATGACCGAGGCCTCCGGCGTTCCCGAGCTCTTGAAGATGGAGCCGAAGAAGATCAGGAAGATCACCGGGAACATGATCGAGAAGAACAGCGCTGCCCGGTCCCGCACGAAGCCGAGGAACATGGCACGGGACAGGCTGCGGAAGGCGTCACTGTTCACCCGCCGCCGCCCCCCGCTCGCCGGTCGTTGTCCCGTGCTCACGCGCGGTACTCCCGCCCGGTGAGCTGCAGGAACACGTCCTCCAGCGTGGCTCCCTTCACCTGAAGGCCGGTCAGCGCGTTGCGCTGCGCGAGCCGGGCGAGCACGGTCCCGGCGTCACGGGTGGAGATGGTCAGCGACACCCCGTCGTCTGTCACGCCGTCACCGGCGGCCAGGGCGTCGGCGAGAAGCGCCTGTGCTTCGCCCGCGGTCAGCAGGCCGGACTCGACGCTGATCCGCACCGGCTGGTCGAGCTTGCGGGTCAGGGCGGCCGGCGGACCGATCTCCAGGATCTTGCCTTGGTCCATGATCGCGACCCGGTCGCAGAGGATCTCCGCTTCGTCCATGTGATGCGTGGTCAGCACGACCGTGCGCCCCTCGGCGCTGATCTGCCGCAGCACGTCCCAGAGGTTCCGCCGGGCCTGCGGATCGAGCGCCCCCGTCGGCTCGTCGAGGAACAGCACGTCGGGACCGTGCACCAGGGCACAGGCGATGGAAAGCCGCTGCGCCTGGCCGCCGGACAGTTTCTCCGTCCGGATGCCTGCCTGCCCGGTCAGGCCCACCACGTCGAGCATCGCGTCCGCCCGCTGCACCGGGATCCCGTACAGCGAGGCGAACGTGCGGAGCTGCTCACGGGCGGTCAGCCGCTCGAAGAAGGACGACGCCTGGAGCTGTACGCCGATCCGTGGCAGCAGCGCCGGATTCCGGGGCCACGGCGGCATGTCAAGCACCCTCACTGTGCCGCCGTCTGCCTCGCGAAGGCCCTCGATGATCTCGAGCGTGGTCGTCTTCCCCGCGCCGTTCGGCCCGAGAATGCCGAAAAACTCGCCCTTCTCGACCTCGAACGACACATCGTCCGCAGCGCGCACGTCGCCATAAGCCTTGTGTAGCCCCCGCACCGAAATCGTCCCCGCCACCCGCGCCACCCTAACAGTCGCCCGTGCCCCGAGGTGACGCCGCTAACAACCGCTACGGGTGATTTGTAAGGCGAAGCCCCACATCGGGGGGTGCGGGGGGTGTCCCCCCGGGGATTATCGCGGGCCGCGGCGAAGCTGGCCGAAGGCCAGTGAGTAGCCTCAGCCGCCCTGGGGGGTGCGGGGGGTGTCCCCCCGGGGATTGTCGCGGGCTGCGGCGAAGCTGGCCGAAGGCCAGTGAGTAGCCTCAGCCGCCCTGGGGGGTCTGGGGGGTGTCCCCCCGGGGATTGTCGCGGGCTGCGGCGAAGCTGGCCGAAGGCCAGTGAGCAGCCTCAGCCGCCTCGTCTCCAAGATCAGCTGATGCGGCGAACGCGGCGGGCTGAGAGTTCGTCCTGGCCGACGGTGAGCTCGCCGTCCTCGGCACGCACGGCGGGTAGCTCGGCGAGCGTGCCCTCGACCTCCTGCCAGACCCTGCCGAGCGCGATCCCGAATACGCCCTGGCCGCCCTGCAGCAGGTCAACCACCTCATCGGAGGACGTGCACTCGTAAACGCTGACGCCGTCGCTCATCAAGGTGATCTCGGCCAGGTCTTCCGTACCGCGCTGGCGCAGGTGGGTAACGGCGACGCGGATCTGCTGAAGCGAGATTCCGGTGTCGAGCAGCCGCTTCACGACCTTGAGCACGAGGATGTCGCGGAAGCTGTACAGGCGCTGCGATCCCGAGCCGTGAGCAGCGCGGACGCTCGGCTCTAGCAGGCCGGTCCGTGCCCAGTAGTCGAGCTGACGATAGGTGATCCCCGCAGCGGCGCAGGCGGTCGGCCCTCGGTAACCGGCGTCCTCCGGTCGCATGCTGAGTTCCTCGCCGAAGAGCAGCCCCTGCTCGTCAGCGTGCCGGACTGCCGCCCTGCGATCACCGGACGTTCCGCTCTCACCCCTGGTTACCGCCACGCCCACCTCCACCGGGAGCTGACCACCCTGGGTACTCGTCTCGAACGGTAGGCCGACCTGCCGGGCGCGTCAACGATCGCGCACGGCGCGTCGCTGCTCGTTCTTAGCTTTTGGTGCAAGTCCCGACAAATTCCCACCATAGGTTTGTGAGGCGAAGCCTCACATCGGGCTGCCCCGGGGGTCCGGCCACCCGGCCGCCCCGGGGGGTCGTCCCCCCGGGGATTATTGCGGGCTGTGGCGAAGCTGGCCGGAGGCCAGCGAGCAGCATCGCCTGCCTCAGCCACCTCGGCTACGTAGCGCGACCGAAGTCTTCTGGCGTGATCGTATCCAGGAACTCGCGGAACTTCTCGACCTCGTCCTCCTGCTCGTCCGGGATCGCGACGCCTGCCTCGTCGAGGATCTCGTCGCTCGCGAAGATCGTCGCCCCGGTCCGCAGCGCGAGCGCGATCGAGTCTGACGGCCGCGCGCTGACCTCCGTTCCGTTGGAGAAGACAAGATCGGCGAAAAATATCCCGTCCCGCAGCGCCGTGATGTTCACCGTGCGCAGCTGGATGCCGAGGGCTTCGAGCACATCTCGGAAGAGGTCATGCGTCAGCGGGCGCGCCGGAACCATGCCCTGCTGGGCAAAGGCAATCGCCGTCGCCTCGACGGGGCCTATCCAGATCGGCAGATACCTGTCCCCCTGCGTCTCCTTAAGCAGGACGATAGGGCTGTTCGATGGCATTTCGACCCGGACGCCGACGACATCCATCTGCCTCACAGCGGCTCCGTCCTCACGTACGTCGCTACCTGGCGGTCCCAGCTGCCGCTCACTCTTAGCGCTGCCTCACTCCTTGACGACTCCTTGCCAACGTACACCCGCTATCCGGCGTGCCGGACCCAGAGTCCCCGGCAATAAGACTGCCCCAACCCGGGCTGTCTAGCCATGCCTTGGCTGCCCAAGGCCGGCCTCGACGAGCGCGGCCTCGACGAGCACGGCGTGCAAGCGCAGCGACAGCGTCGCGATCTCCTGGGCGGTATGGGCGGCCTTGTCCCGGGCTCCTGGGTCGCGCTGGCGCAGCACAGGCGCGACCACCTGCTCGATCAGCGAGGTCTCCCTGTCGGCAGCCGCCTTGACCGCCCGCAGGTGCCGCGCCTGGACGCCGAACTGGCCGAGCGCGGCGACCGCGCGCGCGACGGCAAGCGCATCCTGGCCGTAATGCCGCCCGTTTCTGCGCACCAGGCCGTAATCCTCGAGCTCCGCCAGGCTGTCCTCGTCGATGCCAGCGGCATCGAGCAGCTCCCGCCGTGTCAGCGCGGCAGCCCAGCCGGAGCCGCCCTGGCCTGGCCCCGGCTCCTCGTCGGGAGCGTCGAGGCGCTCCCTGATCACGCGGAGCGGCAGGTAATCGTCTCGCTGGGCGGTCAGGATGAACCGGAGGCGCTCGACGTCAGCGGGCCTGAACCGCCGGTACCCGGAAGGCGAGCGGGCAGGCTCGACCAGCCCCTCCGACTCCAGGAAACGGATCTTGGAAATGCTGACGTCGGGAAATTCCCTCCGGAGCTGGGCAAGCACTTCGCTGATGCCAAAATAGGCCCGGACAGGTTCAGCACTCATAGATCATGCCCACCCGGAAGCGGTCGTGCGGCGAAGCCACACACCGGGGGGTCCCGGGGGGTCGCCCTCCGGGAAAATATCGCGGACTCGGCCAAGGCGACCGCAGGTCGCCGAGCAGCCGTGCCTGCCTCGGGGGGTTCCGGGGGGTCGCCCTCCCGGGGCTGGTGTTGCGGGCTCCGGCGAAGGTGGCCGCTGGCCAGTGAGCAGCATCGGCCGCCTCGGGGGGTTCCGGGGGGTCGCCCCCCCGGGCTGGTGTTGCGGGCTCCGGCGAAGCTGGCCGCGCGGGCCAGCGAGCAGCATCGGCTGCCTCGGCCCGCCTCGTTTCAGCACTCATAGCTCATGCGTGGTCCTGCGCGCCTCCGCCGCGGCGCTCGCCGAGCAGGCGCGGGTGGGTGAGGAAGACCAGGCGGAACTTGCCCACCTGCACCTCGTCTCCGCCGCTCAGCTCGGCTTCCTCGATCCGCTCACGGTTGACGTACGTGCCGTTCAGGCTGCCTACGTCCCGGACGGTGAAGCGGTCGCCGTACCGGTAGAACTCGGCGTGCCGACGGGACACGGTCACGTCGTCGAGGAAAATATCGCTCTCCGGGTGGCGCCCGGCGGTGGTGAGGTCGCTGTCGAGCAGGAACCTGCTTCCGGCGTTCGGCCCGCGCCTGACGACGAGCAGTGCCGTTCCCGGCGGCAGTGCCTCGACCGCGGCAGAGTCGGCGAACGGGTCATCGCCCTGGTCCGTCTCGGACAGCTCCGGGCTGGCCAGGGAGAACGTGGACGTCGTCTCGCCAAGGCGCTCAGCCCCCGCCGCCCGCACAAGCGGAGCACCGCAGTGCGAGCAAAAACGGGCACCATCAGGATTCGGACGGCCACATCGAGTGCAGTAGACGCTCGGCATCGCTCCGCTCGGCCTCCCCTCTATCGGCCCTTCCCACGGCGCGGGACGCACGTCTGGGCCTCCTGCCCGCGACGCGAACTCCTGCGGCTCTGCCCAAGTTACCTGGGCCGCGGCATCCTGGTCCACGCGCCACGCAAGTCGCTTCCGCCATCCTCGGCGAGCCCTCCCGCGCACGCCAGGCTCAGCGCCCCGCGACCCACTGGACTGCTGGGCCGCACGGGAGCTTCCCGAATTCCTATCGCGACGTTTCCGCCACACCGTCGCCACACCACCTCCGGTGTACCCGGCCACCTCGCGCTGACCGGAACCATCTCACCAGGCCCACGGGACCGTGATCCTGGCGAGCTTCCGCGATGGGCGTGATTGTCTCATGCGCGACCGCCCTCGCGTCACGCACTGGCCGCACCGTGGCCGCACCGGAACGGTACAGCCAGGGGGGACACGGCCCCCGCGCGGGTGCACTCTACGCGCACGGTCAGTGACCGGCCTGCTCGACGACCGCCGCCCACTCATCAAGCAGCTGCTGCACGACGTCGGCATCGGTGCCCTCCGCCCACAGGTGCGTCACCGCGTCGGCGGGATCCGGCAGCACGAGCACCCAGCCGCGGTCGGGCTCGACGACGCGGACGCCGTCGGTGGTGTCGAGCTGGCGGCCGCCCGCGGCCTCGACGACGGTCCGCATGACGCTCCCTTTGGCCGTCCACGGGGTGGGCATGGACCGCTTGAGCAGGTGCGCCGCGGGTATCCGCGCGTCGATCTGGCTGAGCGTCAGCCTGGTGCGGCCGACAAGGCCGAGCAGCCGGGTGAACGCGGCGATGCCGTCCACCGTGCGGCTGAACTCGGGTACGACGAAACCGCCGCGGCCATCCGCCGCGAAGATCACGTCGTCCGCCGCGGCGGCCCTGGTGAGACCGTCAAGCGTGGTCGGAGTCCAGTCCACCTGGACGCCGTGGAAGCGGCATACCTGCTCCGCCACCCGTGTGGTCGTCACGGGCAGCGCCACCCTGCCCGTCTTGCACTCAGCCGCGACGAGGTCGAGCACGACGAGCAGCGCCCGCTCCTCGCTGACCAGCTCGCCCTTCTCGTCGACGAGCTGGATCCGTTCCCCGACCTTGTCGAAGCGCACGCCGAACGCGGCACGCGAGGACGACACGAGCTCGGCAAGCCGCTGCGTGCCCGCCCGCAGCTGTGCCACCGTCTCGGCGGGCGAGACCTCGTCCAGCCGGTTGTTGACGGTGAGCACCTCCACGCCGATCCGGCCGAGCAGGGCCGGCATCACGATCGTGGAGGTGCCGCCCGCGCAGTCCACCACCACCCTGAGGCCTGCCTCGCCAACCCCGCTGAGGTCGACGGTGCGCAGCAGCTCGCGGGTGTACCACTCGACGACCCTGGGCGGATAGGTGAGCTCGGCGATCTCGCCGGGAAACGCGCGGCGGAACTCCTGCCTGGAGAAGACCCGCTCCAGCTTCCGCTGCGCCGCCTGGGACAGCTCCGCGCCGCGCTCGTCGAGGAAAATGATGTCGACGGACTGCGGGTCGCCTGGCGTCGTGCGCAGCGCGATGCCGCCGCTGTAGGCGCTGCGCGCGGTCTCGAACCTGGCCACAGGCAGCGCGTGCGCCTCCAGGTCGACCACGTTGATCGCGCTCGCGTTGAGAGCCCCCTGCATGGCCCGCTTGAGCGTGCGGGCGGCGCGGGAGACGTCACGGGAGGTGGTGACCGTCGAGCCCTTCTTGAGCATCGTGGCGTACGCGCTTGCCAGCCGCACGCACAGCTCGGGCGTGATCTCCACGTTGACGAGGCCGGAGATGCCGCGCGGGCCGAACAGGGTGCGCTGGCCCCGCGATTCCCAGATCACGCTCGTGTTCACCACCGCGCCGGCCTCGATGGTCTTGAACGGGTAAACCTTCACCCCGGCGGACAGGTACGCCTCTGGCTCGATCACGCACTCGTCACCGACCACAGCGGATTCCTCGATCCGCGTCCCGCGCATGACGTCGGTGTTCTTGCCGATCACGCAGCCGCGCAGGGTGACTCCCTGGCCGATGTAGACGTTGTTGTGCACCACCGCGCGGTGCAGGAACGCACCCTCCTTCACCACGACGTTGCTGCCGATCACCGTGAACTCGCGCAGCTCGGCGCCCGCCTCGACCTTCGCGTAGTCACCGATGCAGAGCGGGCCGGTGAGCACGGCGTCCGGATCGACCTCGGCGCCCTCCGCGACCCAGACCCCCGGCGACACCTCGAACCCGGCGATCCCGGCGTCCACTTTCCCGGCGAGCACGTCCGCCTGGGCCTTCAGGTAGCTTTCGTGGGTCCCGACATCCTCCCAGTAGCTGTCGGAGATATAGCCGAACAGCGGCGCGCCTCGCTTGAGCAGCCTGGGGAAGACGTCACTCGACCAGTCCACTGACTGGCCGGGCGGCACCTCGGCGAGCACCTCGGGTTCCATTACGTAGATGCCGGTATTGACGGTGTCCGAGAACACCTGGCCCCAGGTCGGCTTCTCGAGGAACCGCTGGATCCGGCCGTCCTCGCCGACGATGATGATCCCGAACTCCAGCGGGTTCGGCACGCGGGTGAGCCCGACCGTGACGAGCGCGCCGTTCTCCTTGTGGAACCGGACGAGTGCGGTGAGGTCGAAATCGGTGAGCGCGTCACCGGAGATGACGAGGAAGGGCTCGTCGCGCAGGGCGTCCTGGGCGTTCCTGACGCTGCCTGCCGTGCCGAGCGGCATGTCCTCTGTCGCGTACTGCAGGCTCATGCCGACGTCCTCGCCGTCGCCGAAATAGTTGCGGACGAGGGATGCGAGGAACTGGACGGTCACTACGGTTTCCGAGAAGCCGTGCCGCTTGAGCAGCCGCAGCACGTGCTCCATGATCGGTTTGTTGACGACGGGGAGTAGGGGCTTGGGCTGGTTGGCGGTCATCGGACGCAACCGCGTGCCCTCACCGCCTGCCATGACGACGGCCTTCACAGCTGACGGTGCTCCCTTCGGTCGGTCCACCGGCCGGGCGAGCCGGGGGGATCCGGGGGTTACCCTCCGGACAGCATTACCTACCCGGGAGCCCGCGATTTGATCCACGGGCCGCGGCGCCTGAGCGTCTCGAGGGTGTTCTTCCAGCATGTGCGGGAACCCGCGGTGGCCGACTCCGGCAGGTAATGCATGCGCCTCACTAAGTTATGGGGCCGTGCGCTTGCTGGCCAGCCCCCGGGCCTGGACGAGGTAGAGCACGGCGGCCCACCAGTACAGGGCCGTGCCCCAGATTGCGAAAGCCCAGCCGATAACCCGGGCGATCATGGCGCCCGTGCCAGGATGCGCCCCGAGGAACAGGAGGGGAAACGCGTAAAGCAGGCAGAGCGTGGCGGCCTTGCCGATGAGGCTGACCTGCAGCGGCCCGTAGCCGATGCGGCGCAGCGCCGCGAGTGCCACCCCGAGGATCAGCTCACGGCCGACCAGGACGCCGACAAGCCACCACGGGATGATCGCTCGCACGGCGAGGCCGACCAGCGTGGCGGCGATGTACAGCCGGTCGGCCGCCGGGTCGAGCAGCTGGCCGAGGCGGCTCTCCTGGTTCAGCGCCCGGGCGAGCTTGCCGTCCAGCCAGTCGGAGGCGGCCGACGCGATGAGCAGGCCGACAGCCCAGTCGTCGGTCACCGCGGTCCTCGGCCCGAGCACCAGCCAGAGGAAGACAGGCACCCCGAGCAGGCGCGCCACGCTGATCCCGTTCGGGATGGTGACGATCCGGTCCTGGCCGCTGCGTTCAGCTATCTCGCCCACCCGCGCCTCCCTGCGGCCTCTGGCGGCACGGCCGACCTTACCGGCCCCCCCGCTGGCATCTCCCGGGGGGCTTGGGGGCGCGAAGCGTCGTTTCCCCAGGCTGGTACCGCGGTTCTTCCCGCGCGGCTGGGGGGCATACGGGGGCGAACCGAGATACGGCCGGTGAAAGAAACGCGGGAGCCCGGTCTGACCGGGCTGAGAGGGCGGCACCGTGCTGGCTAAGCACGGGCGGGATCGTTTCCCGTGGTGGCTCGATCATGGCGGCCCGGTGCCTCGCGCACCATGAGGAGAGCTTCCTCTACACGCACTTCACCGAGCTGTGCGAGATCATGCGGCGCTACGACGTGACGTTCTCGCTCGGTGACGGCCTGCGGCCCGGTTCCATCCACGACGCCAGCGACGAGGCCCGGCTTTCCGGGCTGCGCACGCTCGGCGAGCTGACCAAGGTGGCGGCAGACTACGACTGCCAGGTGATGATCGAGGGCCCCGGGCACGTCCCGGTGCACGCCCAAGGAACACCTGGGGCTGCCGGACCGCGAGGACGTGACGCAGAGCGTCATCGCTTACACGATCGCCGCGCACGCCGCCGACCTGGCCAAGGGGCATCCGGCGGCGAAGGCGCGGGACGACGCGCTGTCCGACGCGCGGTTCGAGTTCCGCTGGGAGGACCCAGTTCAGCCTGGCGCTCGACCCCGACACGGCGCGCGCGTTCCACGACGAGACGCTGCCCGCCGCGCCGGCCAAGACGGCACACTTCTGTTCCATGTGCGGGCCGCGCTTCTGCGCGATGAAAATTACCCAGGACATACGGGCCTACGCGGAGTCCCGCGGGCTTGCGGCGGACGGGGAAGCCCTGCCTGCCGGGATGAAGATGAAGGAGAAAGCCGGGGAGTTCGCCGAACACGGCGGGCGGATCTACCTCCCCGTCGAGTCGGCCTGACCCGCCCGTGGGGCTGCCGCATGAGCGCGGTTGCCTGCTGCGCATGGTGCGGTCAGGTGGGACGGTGGAGGCATGACTCCGGTAACGGTTCCCCTGCCTGTCGACGGCCTGGCCGTGCTGCGGCAGCGGCGCAGCGCGAAGTGGCGGGTCTACCCGGCGGACGTGCTTCCGCTGACTGTCGCTGAGATGGATTTCGCGCTCGCGCCGCCGGTCAGTGAGGCATTGCGGGCGGCGGTGGAGCGGTCCGACACCGGATACGCCCTGGCCGCGCCCGATCTGGGCGAGGCGGTGGCACGGTTCGCCGCCGCCCGCTGGGGCTGGCCGGTGGACCCGGCGTCTGTCACCGCGGTCGCCGATGTGGGCGTGGGCAGCGTGGAGCTGCTCCGGGTGCTGTGCCGGCCAGGGGACGGCGTGGTCATCAGCCCGCCGGTGTACCCGCCGTTCTTCCACTGGGTCGCCGAGTCCGGCACCCGGCTGGTGGAGGCGCCGCTGCGTCAGGACGGGACGGGTGTGTGGCGGCTGGACCTGGACGCGTTGCGGGACGCGTTCAGGCAGCGGCCCGCGGCCCTCATCCTGTGTAATCCGCACAACCCCGTCGGCAGGGTGCACGAGCGCGGCGAGCTCGAGGTGGTCGCGCGGCTGGCACACGAGCACGGCGTCCGGGTGATCAGCGACGAGATTCACGCGCCGCTCGTGCTCGCGGGCGCGGCGTTCACGCCGTTCCTTACCGTACCGGGCGCCGCCGAGATCGCCGTGAGCCTGGTGTCAGCAAGCAAGGCATGGAACCTGGCCGGCCTGAAGTGCGCGGCCATCGTGACGGGGTCGGCCGCGATGCGCGCCGTCACCGGCCAGCTGCCGCCTGACGCGCACTGGCGCACCGGTCACTTCGGCGTGCTGGCCTCGGTCGCGGCCTTCACCGCGGGCGAGCCGTGGCTGGACGCGCTGCTCGCGACCCTCGGCATGCGCCGCCGTGAACTCGGCGCCCTGATCGGCCAGCAGCTCCCCGGCGTGCGCTGGCAGCCACCGCAGGCGACCTACCTTGGCTGGCTCGACTGCCGCAACATCGGATCGGGCGACAAGCCGCGCGACCTGTTCCTCGACCGCGGCCGCGTAGCGCTGGAACCCGGGCCCCGGTTCGGCGCGCCGGGCAGTGGTTACGTGCGGCTCAACTTCGGAACGAGCGCGGAGGTGCTCGCCGAGGCGGTCGAGCGCATGGCCTCAGCCCTGAGCTGACGATCACGAGCCGACCTTCCATGATCGTGGTGGTTTCCCAAGCAGTCACAGTGACCGAGAGACCACCACGATCAGGAGACTGGCTGCCGGCCTGCCTGGCCCGAATCATGAAATATCAGGATCCGGGCGACGGGACGGGGGGCGGGGATGGCGGGCGCATGCCGCCGTCCCACAGCGATCGTCACCGACGACATAGGTCAGATCCACCTTGGTGGCCTAGCAAAGGTGAAACGGAACTACAGCAATGGTCCATTGACCGAGTCAGGTGTGTGTGAATGGACCACTGCTGTAGTTAGAGGCGGCTTGCGCCACGATGCTTTGGTGGCCTGGCAAAGTGAAAGCGGAACTACAGCAATGGTCCATTCACCGAGTCAGGTGTGTGTGAATGGACCACTGCTGTAGTTGGAGTCAGCGTGCGCAGGGGCGTCTGCTGGCCTGAGGGGACGACCCCCCAAGACCCCCGCAGGGGGCATCCCGTTAGGCATCCTGGTGATTTTGATCTTCGAAGGGACGGCCAGCCGTGAGTGACATCCTGGGCGGGACCGCTGCCGCGCCTCCCTCGCCGGACTGAGCACTACATCGGCGGGGCGCCGCGCGCCCCTGGTGGACGTCTACCGGTAGCTCTCGGGCCGTCCGATGCGTACGTCAACGCCGGGCGAGTAGTGCGCCAGGGGTGCGCCCCGCGGCGGCGGGAGTCCTGCCGCCATGATCAGCCGGTCGTCGACCTGCGTGACGTCCGCCCGGTGCAGCGGCCACGGCTGGTGGCACGCCCGCGCGAACCGGTGCCGGGTGCCAGCGACGCTGAACAGGATCCACCGGGCGGTGAGGAAGTGGTCGCGCTCGTCCAGCTCGCCGGCGCTGTACGGACCACCGACACTGACCCGTACCCGGCTTGTCGCGGCTCGCGGGCCTGGCCACCGGCGGCGGCAGCTGTAGGAAATCTCCCGGCCGCGGGCGGCTAGCCGCATCGAGGACCAGAAATACGGCAGCCGGTAGGTCGTGCGGGCGATGCCAACGGCGCCGAGGCGCGCGGCGTCGAGCGAGAAGAACCAGATCCCGGTGCGCCCCTCGCGATCGCGGACGTAGGTCCGCACGTTGGTCTCGCAGAAGCTGGATACCCACGGTGCCCGGCGGCCGCCCGCCGTCGACACGTGCATGTAGAACGGCACAAGTCCCACCCACGCAGCCCCGGCGAGAGTCTCGGCCTGCAGGCCGTCCGGCAGCAGGCGCTGAACCGCCGCAGGGTCGAAGGGCCAGTGCAGGAACGTCAGCCGTTCCCACCGCTGCCGCATGACCGGCCTGTCCACGGTGAACGGGCACGAACCGGAAGGTGCTGCGAGCCCCGTGGCCCGGTCTTCATGTTCCACCGCACCATCATGCGCCAGGCCGCGCCCTATGCAGGAGAATGTGCCAGCAATGGCATTACGGTGCATTTGGGAGCGTTATGGAGGAGCGATGACCGAGCGGTGGCGTCCGCGGCGCATGTTGATGGCCGCTGTCCTGGTCGCAGGGCTGATCGGCGCAGGTCCGGTCGCCGACGGTTACGCCCGCGCCGCGACGCCGGCTGTGGTCGCGGACCAGCAGCTGATCACCGTGACCGCGGCGACCTACACGACGACGTACGCGACGTTCACCGCCTACCACCAGGTGGGCGGCCATTGGATCCGGTTGTTCGGCCCCTGGACGGCACGGATCGGCTACAACGGCATGGCCCGGCCTGGCAAGGAGCGGGAGGGCAGCGGGCACACCCCGTCCGGGACCTACGGGTTTGAGTTCTTCTTCGGCGTCGACCCCAACCCCGGGGTGAGGTTTTCCTACCGGCACGCGTACCCCTACGACGTCTGGGACGACGATCCGTCGAGCCGCCTGTATAACGAATGGGTCGACGACCGGCAGCTCAACCCGGGCAAGAATCCCGAGCCCATGCATAACGTCCCCGCCTACGACTACTCGGCGGTGATCGCTTACAACACCGCGAGGACGCCGGGCCTGGGCAGCGCGATCTTCCTGCACGTGGGTACCGGCACGGCGACCGGAGGCTGCGTGTCCTTGCCGGCGGCCGAGTTGCTGACGGTGCTGAGGTGGCTTAACCCGGCCCGGTCGCCGCAGATCAGGATGGGCGTCAGGTAGCGTGCTGGCTGATCGCGACCGCGCAGGCGGCCCGGCGGATCATGCTGACGAGAAGAGCCGCGCGAAACGGCGTAGCGACACGTCCAGCCCGCGCTGCGCCAGCGGGCGGACCGCCAGCCAGCCCAGGCGTCCCGCCACTGCGAACGGCAACTGCAGCTGCTCGCTCCACCGGAACTCGCAGCCGGACGCGCACGGTGTCACCTCGAACACGCCGACGCCGCGGACGACCCGTCCGGTATGTTGCATGACGCACCGGCGCGGCGGATCCCAGTGCGTGATCACCATGGTGTCGGTGAAGCCGACAGGTCCGATGCCGGTCCACGCGACGACCTCCGCGCCGAGGCCGTGATCACCGCGCACGCGCGTCCCGGGCATCCACTCGCGCTGCCTGGGCCAGTCGACCACGTCCTGCCAGACCTGATCCGCGGACGCCGGCACCACCACCCTCGAGGTGATCTCGACTCGCGTCGTCATGCGACGATCCTAGCCACCTGGCCGCGAGCCCCCAGGCAGTACCCTGATCATCGAACTCCCGAGCGGTCGATCCCGCCATCGCGCGGCGCCGGCGCTACCCGGTGATCGTGCCGTAGCCGTCGTTGCCGAGCCCGGTTGCTGTCTGGGTGGTCCACAGGTTTCCCGCCGTGCCGAGCGAGGTGACATTCGCGATGACCTGGGTGTCGACCTGATCGCGCGGGGAGGCGCCGACGCCGGCGATGACGTGGGCATAAGCCGCTGCCGCCGTAGTGGCCGGGATGCCTGCCGTCGTCGCGGACCACGGCGCGCTCAGCGCGGTGGCCCCGCCGCCGACGCCGAGCGGCGACCCGTTGAGCGTGCCGTCTTTGTTGCCGTCGATTTCATTGCCGCTGCTATAGACGGACTGATTATTCATCTGGTAATAGGCGTTCGCGGAATTCGTGGTCCTGGGGCCGGAGATGAAGTAGCTGCCGATCACATCGTGGGAGAAGTGCCCGCTCGAGTTGCCCGCCGTGTACCCGGCCTGGAAGTCGTATACGACGTTGTTGATGAACTGCGTGTTGGCCTTTGCAAGCGGGTTGCGGTTGTGCGCGTTGGCGAACAGGTCGTCGTACCAGGTGTAGGGCCCGGTCTCGGTGTGAGCCGCGAACTGCTGGCCGATCGGATCGGCGATGATCGAGTCCTGCACGGTTATGTTCCGCGCGCCTACGCTGTCGATGTTGTTCCACTGGGCAAATTCAATGGACACGTGATCGAAGATCATGTCGCTGCTGTTGAGCAGGTTGATCCCGCTCTTGGACGAGTCGGGGTCAAGGGTGCCCTGCCGGAACCTGACATCCTGCACGATGTCGTTCGACGCGCCGTCGAACGAGACCTCGCGCGCCATGATCCCGATGCCGCCGCCCGGAGCGGTCTGGCCCTCGATGGTGAGATCACCCTTGACCGACACGGCCGAGCTCAGCTGGATGTAGCCGCCGACGTCGAACACGACGATCCGGTGCGACGCGCTCACCGCGTCACGGAACGAGCCGGCGCCCGAATCAGCGAGGTTCGTCACGTGATACGTGGAACCGCCGGAGCCGCCGGTCGCGCCGGAGCCGAACCCGACCGCGCCAGGGAAGGCAAGCGCCGGAGCCGCCGCGACGCTGCGTCCTGCGGGAGCAGTCGTAGCGGCATGCGCCATGACGGTGACCACTCCTGTGCCCGCGGCGGCCACCGACGTGGCGACGGTGACTGCCGCGGCGAGTCGCTTCCTGTTCCGCATGCATCACTCCGGGCTAGCGCGCCATTGAGCAGCTTCAATACGGAAGGCTGCCTCCCGGCTCCGCCGGCGTCCAGATTAATCCAGCCTGATTGCGTTCGAGCTGATCTGCGAAATGCATCCGTCAAGCTGCGCGAGCGGAATGCCCGAGCCCGCTGAATATCGGTCGCAAAAGGGCACGGAGCACGCGAAATTTACTGCTCATCCGGGTGCGCACAGCACCTGGGCGAGCATGCCGAGCGTGGCCCAGTCCACCTGCCGTGACGCGAGGACCTGGCCGAAGGTGGTCACCTCGGCGTAGGTGCGCTCCGCGTTCTCGCCAGTGCCGCTGTCAGGAGCGCCATGCGGCAGGTGCCCGCCCGCGCGCAGCGAGGTGAGCTCCTCGCCGGTAATCTCAGCGGAGAACAACCAGGCGCCATGGGCGGATACGGTCGCGGCGAGCTGCCGGCGCTCGTGGCAGCGAAGCCGGGCAGGGTCGATCGCCAGGCCGGTCTCCTCTGCCAGCTCCCTGACAGCGCTGACCGCCGCTCCGCTTTCCCCCGGGGGGACATCCCCCAGACCCCCCGCGATCTTGAGTGGTTCATCGATCGCGCCGCCGGGCAGCTCGCGGACGAACCCGTCCGGGGTGGACGCCGGCGCGCGGAACTCGCGGACGAGCACGACGACCGTCTCCGCCGCCGTGGCGCCGCGCCGGTACAGCGCGACAGCCGCGATGTCGGGCCGGGAGATGACCACCTCGTTGCCCTTGACACGATCCTCGGCGACGATGTGCACCCGCACATGCAGCGCCCAGTACACGACGAGCCGGCGATCGGGCCCTGCCCGGAATGTCCACACCAGCCGTGCGCCGAGCAACCGGTTGCCCGCGCCCGCCTGCGCGCGGTACCAGCGCTGGAAGGAGTCCGTGTGCCAGATGAGCAGCGGCACCTCGCGCTCCCCGCCGTGGCGCGGCGCGCCCGGCCCGATCCGCGCCATGGCCGCGTCGATGACCCCGCCCAGGGTCTCGGCGACGGGCACCTGGCTCTGCACGGCGTAGTGCAGCAGGTACCCGTTCTTCGGCGCACCCGGCGGGGCGCCGAAGACAACCCGCCCGGAGTCGTGCCACATGCCCCACTCGACGTTGGTGGTGAATCCGGGGAGCGTCTCCAGGTCCCTCGGCACCCAGAAGACCACCACGTCGGCGAGGTGGAGACAGCGTTCCTCCCATTCGATCTGGCCGGCGTAGTCGTCGGAATGGCCGCCGCGCGGCTCGGGAACGAACACCACGAGGCGGCGAGCAGCGCTCCCCCCTGAGGGGACACGCTTCGCGCCCCCCAGACCCCCCGCGACCTCGGAAGCCCAGCTCCTCCGCACCTGCCCGACAGCCTCCTGCCGCCACGGCACGGGGCCGGCGCTCCGCGCCCCCCCGCCAGCAGACCGCAGAGTCGGCCCGGCGAGAAACATCGCGGCCGACCAGCTGTCCGGAGGGTCTTCACCGGCATGCACGACCACGACTTCGCCAGCCATGAGCTCACCCGGCCACGTGGAAGGCGTCGCCGTAACCTGCCAGGCCCGCTGCCGGGATGCTGACTGCCCTGCCGGGCCTGCCGGTGACGCGGCCGACGACGGCCGGATCCTCGCCAGCCCCCTTCAGCGCGGTGACCGCGGCCTGCTGCTCGCCCGGATCGACGACGACGCAGAACCCGATCCCCATATTGAAGGTGGCGTACATGGTGGCAGGCGGCACCCGGCCGGCCTCGCCGATGAGCGAGAAGACCGGCGGCGGGCTCGGCAGCGCGTCAAGCTCGTAGGACACATCGGCGGCAAGGCGCCCGAGGTTCAGCAGGCCGCCACCGGATATGTGCACGAGGCCACGGGGCGTCACCCCGCCATCCCACAGGGCCTCCGCGGCTCTCACATAGATGCGGGTCGGCTCGAGCAGCACGTCGCCGAGTCGCCGCCCGGAGCTGGGCACCCGGGTTTCGATGGTCATCCCGGCCTGCTCGAACAGGACGTGACGGGCGAGCGAGTAACCGTTGCTGTGCAGGCCCGAGCTAGGCAGCCCGAGCACCACGTCGCCTGGCCGCACCGCGGCGCCGTCGACTGGCTCACGCCAGCCTCCGCCGGGAGCTGGCGGCAGCGCCCCGATCGCGGTACCGACCACGTCGAGCATCGGGCCGCCGCCCTCCGAGGGGGCGAGCATCGCGCCGATCTGAGCGATCTCGCCGCCCGGGATGGCGATGCCCGCCTGCTCGGCGCCGAGGTACAAGCCACGGGCGAGTTCCTCGAGCACCTCCTCGTCGATGCGGTCGGTCGCCACGTAGTCAAGCAGGGCCAGCGGCACCGCGCCGACGCACACCAGGTCGTTGACGTTGTTGGCGACGCAGTCGACGCCGACAGGCTCCCACCTCCGCGCCTGACGGGCCAGCAGGATCTTGGTCCCGACGCCATCGGTGGTCAGCGCGAGCGGCGGCCCGGGCGGCACGTGCATCAGGGTGGCAAAGTAACCGCTGGCGAGGCCGGAGATGCTCGTCACGAGCGGTGACCGGACGGCGGTCCTGGCAAGCCAGGGGCGCATCACCCGCGCGAACGCGGACTGCTCGCGCTCTTCGTCCACGCCGGCAACCGCATAGGTTGGCGGCCCCTGATCCGGCAGCGTCATCGGCGGAGTCTTCCCGTTCGCGGAGTCTCGGGCGTCCCGAGACTAGCCCATTTACCCTCGGTACCCGTCCGCGTGCTGACGACCGCCGACGGGCAGTCCCGCGAACGCGCCGGGTATTCGCGCAGCAGAAGGGCGCCGAGGGTGGTCAGGCTGTGATGGGCGGCACGGTGCCCGCGGCGGGTGGTGATGAGCCCCGCCTCGCGCAGCGTGGTGGCGTGCTCGCTGGCCGACGCCGCGGAGACGCGCAGCTTGCCGGCGAGCTCGCCGGTGGTGCAGCCCGCCGCGATGGTCTCGAGCGCCGCCGCGCGGGTACGCCCGAGCAGCGCGGCGAGGGAGCGGCGGGAACCGTCATCGGGACGGTCGCTCCGTGTCGCCCAGCCGGGTTCGTGGTCGATGGGGTAGACGAGCACCTGAGGCAGGGCGGGGTCCTTCAGGCAGATGGGTTTACCCCAGCAGAAGAAGGACGGCAGCAGCAGCAGGCCGCGCCCGCCCAGGTAAAGGTCCCTGTCCAGGGGGCCGTAGGGAAAGCTCAGCACGGACCCCGTCCAGCGCATGGACGGGTGCAGGTCGGCCAGCAGGCCCTCGAGCCCGTCGTCGAGGAGTACCTGGGCTCGCCGTGCCCTGTCGGCCTGGATGTGTGCCCGGATGTGGTGCCAGTACGGGGCGAGCGCGAGGGCATGATACGAGCGCAGGGCCTCGCCGAGACGGCGCATCGCGGTGGCGTGGCCGTCTGCCAGCATGCGCACCCACGGGGATGGCCGTTGCTCCGCGGCGAGGCGCGCGAGATCATCCCGGAGCCGCGCGCGTCCGGTGGACATGACGGCATCGATGCCGCGGTCGAGCTCTGCGCCGCGCGTCGGGGTGAGGAAGTCCGGTGAGTACCCGCGCGACGGTGCCAGGTCGAACAGCAGCCTTGCCGTCGGATCGAGCCGCTCCCACACGGATGCCCGCCACTGGCCGAACACCAGTTCTCCGTCGCCCTGGCGGACAAGATGCAGGCTGAGCAGGATCTCCCAGAGCGGATCTGGCCTTCCGGCGATCCTGACCCGGCCAAGATCGTCTGTCGTGAAGTGGATGCGCAGCATGGCGGTTCCCCGTTCCGGCCCTCCTGGAAGTCACAATGCTCACCAAGTCGACGGCTATCCAGAGTCCATCCTGCCCGTTACCTTCGTTTCGGTCCAGAGCGAAACGGAACGCAGCGTCCTGGATCGCGCCGGCGCAAGAGGGCATCGTGGGTTCTGTGGTTCACATCGCATGGGCGCTGTCGGCCCTTTTCGGCATTGCCGCGGTGCAGACGCTGGCGAGCCCGGCCGAGTTCAGGGACGCTCTCGGCATCCTGTTGCGGGTGCGGTACGCAAGGCAGGTGGCGCTGGGTGTCTGCGTGCTCGAGGCGGCGACGAGCATCGGCCTGATATTCACTCCAACGCGGGGCGCCGGGGCCGCGCTGGCCATAGCGCTGGCAGCCGGGTTCTTCGCCGCTAATGTCAGCGGCCATTTCCGTGACAATCACCCGGCGTGCAACTGCCCCAGGGACATATACAGGAATAAGCTGCTTGGAATGCGGAATCTGATGCTGCCGACAGGAATTCTTGCCGTCGCCGTCTACGTGCTCCTGTTTCCCGGCCTGACCCATGACAGTGCCCTGGCCGGGCGTTTCGGCCTCCTCACGGCCTGCCTCGCGATATCGCTCGGCTCGGCCGTGCCGCCGATCCGGGTGATGCTCCGTCTCCGCGCGGCGAACCGCGCCTAGGCCGACGGCGCCACGTTCGCACGCCCATCCGGGCCCGCCCCGCCGCACGCCCGCCCCGCCGAGCACCCGACAGATCAGGGACACACACACGCCTTGAGCGTTATCGGGAACCAGCGCTTCCGGTCGCGCCGGCGCGGGCACGGGCCGGAGGGCCGTAACCGGCGAAGCCCGTTCTGAATAAGCTGCTTGACTTCATTTATCCTAGGCCGGTTATATTTCTGTTATGGCAACAACGTTCGAGGTTCTCGCGGAGCCCCGCCGCAGGGAGATCCTCGACCTCCTCCGCGGCGGCGAGCGCGCCGTGGGGGATCTGGTCGAGCGGCTCCCCCTGACCCAGCCGGCGGTGTCGAAGCACCTCAAGGTGCTGAGGGAAGCCCGCCTTGTCGAGGTCAGGCACGACGCCCAGCGCCGGTGGTACCGGCTGCGCCCGCAGCCGCTCGCCGAGATCGATGCCTGGCTCGCCCCGTACCGCCAGCTGTGGAGCACGCGGCTCGACGCGCTCGAACGCCACCTTGACGCCATGCCAGACGACGAGGCAGCGCCCGGGGCGTGACCGCGAGGCGCGGTGCCGCCGCGGGCCTTCCCTTCAACAAGGCCGGTCTTTGTGACAGCGTGACGGGAGGCAACGAAGCGCCCCGAGAGGAACCCCCGATGAGAGCTTCCCGGAGAACCTTTACCGCCTTGTCCCTGGCCGCGATCCCGGCCATGTTCCTTGCCTTCGCCGGCACCGGTGCCGCCGCCGGCACGGCCGCCGCCGGCCCCGCCGCGGGTCCCGCCGCGGGCCCAGCCGCCGCGGGCCCAGCCGCCGCCCCTCCGGCACCCGCCAAGCAGGCGGTCGCCGTCGGGACCGGCGGAGCGGTCGCATCCGATGACGTGCCCGCCACCCGGGCCGGCCTCGCCGTGCTGCGCGACGGCGGGAACGCGGCCGACGCCGCCGTGGCGGTCGCCGCGACGCTCGGCGTCACCGACCCGTTCGTCGCCGGGATAGGCGGCGGCGGTTTCCTCGTCTACTACGACGCGCGCACGCACCGGGTATCCACCATCGACGGCAGGGAGACGACGCCGGCCAGCGCCGGGCCTGACCTGTTCATCGACCCGGCCACAGGCAAGCCGCTCGCGTTCCCCACGGCAGTCACGAGCGGCCTTTCCGTCGGCGTGCCAGGCACGCTGATGACCTGGGCGCAGGCCCTGCGCAACTGGGGCACGATCAGCCTCGCCAGTGCCCTGCGGCCGGCCGAGGCGGTCGCCCGCGAGGGTTTCCCCGTAGACCCCACCTTCCGTGAGCAGGTGCGGGAAAACGCCGCCAGGTTCGCCCAGTTCTCCTCGACGAGCAGCCTGTTCCTGCCGGGCGGCCAGCTGCCGGCGGTCGGCTCCACCTTCAGGAACCCGCAGCTCGCCGCCACCTACGCTCAGATCGGGCGCCGTGGCGTCGCCGACTTCTACGGCGGGCCGCTTGGCACGGACATCGTCAGCGCCGTCCATCAGCTGCCGCTCGCGCCCGGCGCCACGCTCGTCCCCCGGCCGGGCCTGATGCAGGCTTCCGACCTGGCCGCCTACACCGCCCCGGTGCAGGCGCCCACTCATGTGCGCTACCAGGGCCTGGACGTCTACTCCATGGCCCCGCCCTCCAGCGGCGGTATCACGGTCGGCGAGTCGCTGAATATCCTGGCCAGCTTCGGCCTGCCGGCCATGACCGGGGTCCAGGCGCTGCATCACTACCTGGAGGCGACCAGGCTGGCCTTCGCCGACCGCAACCGCTACATCGGCGACCCGGCGTTCACCGACGTCCCGCAGCGCCAGCTGCTCTCCGCGTCGTTCGCCAGGCAGCGCGCCTGCCTGATCAGCCCGGCGAAGGCCCTGACCAGCCCGGTCGCGCCGGGCGACCCGTTCGCCGGCCCGGGTAGCTGCGTCCCGGCCCAGCCGGGCAGCGCCCGCCAGCCCGATGAGGGCACGAACACGAACCATTTCGTGGTCGCCGACCGGTGGGGCGACGTCGTCTCCTACACGAACACCATCGAGGAACTCGGCGGCAGCGGCATCGTCGTGCCGGGCCGCGGGTTCCTGCTCAACAACGAGCTCACCGACTTCGACTTCACCCCGCTCGCCGCCGGCGTGCCCGACCCGAACCTGCCGGCCGGCGGGAAACGGCCCCGGTCGAGCATGGCACCGACCATCGTGCTGTCCGGCGGTCGGCCGTTCCTCGCGGTCGGGTCGCCGGGCGGTGCGTCCATCATCACCACCGTGCTGCAGGTCCTGCTGGACAGGATCGACTTCGGGATGACCCTGCCGGAAGCGATCGCCGCCCCGCGCGCCTCACAGCGCAATGGCGCCGCGGCCCAGGCCGAGCCCGCGTTCATCGCGCTGCCGACGACGCCGGGCCTGCAGGCCCTCGGCCAGGCGTTCACCATCGTCAGCACCTCGCCGCTCGATCCCGCCATCACGATCAGCCCGAACATCGGGGCGGCCTCCGGCCTCGAGTTCCTCGGCGACGGGCGGGTGCTCGCGGCGGCCGAGCCCGTGCGGCGCGGCGGCGGCGACGCGGAGGTAGTCCACCCGGCCCGCTGACGAACGGCCAGCATCCGGTCATCCCCTGGCGGCCGGATGGCGGCCAGGGGATGGGCCGCCATTGGATTCCGAACGGGAGCGCGATGGCGGCGTCCGCAGTGCGCCGCCACCCGCGCATTCCGGCGGCCCGCGAGCCTGCGGAAGGCGCGCCGACCGGAACGGATATGCCGGTCATCACCCGGTTACTGGTGAGATCATGGGCGACGCCTGTCCTGGGAGGCGGACGATCACGCGCACACCTTCGCGGCGCGTTCCATCCGTCGGTGCTTGCGGAGGTAGAAAATGCGTATGCGCAACGGCTCGATACTGCTCGTCGTGTGGCTGATCATCGGCGCCCTCGCCGGGGGACAGCGTCACTACTACAGCGGGGCGCAGACGACCTGCAGCCAGGCAGGCACGATCATAGTGACGATCATCACCGGACCACTCAACTACCTCGGCATCGACCCGAAGATCTCCTGCCAGCTCCCCCAGCCAAGCAAGTAAGCAAGTTGTCCGGAAATAACATGCTATTTCCTGCTCTGGAGCGGGGCGGCCCGTTCCGCCGGAACTACAGCGATGGTCCATTCACGCACACCTGACTACAGCGATGGTCCATTCACACACTTCCAGCCAGCCCGTTCACCGGGCCGCCATGGCGGCCCGGTGACGGATCTGCTGCCGGCCGCGCACGCGGCCGGGTACCCGGCCGTCTGGAGCGGGACGCCGCCGGCGGTCGGCGCGCTGGCCAGGGCTGGCAGTGGCAGGCTCCGGGTCGATCAGGGACCAGACAACCTTGCCGCGACGGTCCGGCGGATGGTAAGAGCCCCAGGTTGCGCCGAGCGCCTCGACGACCCCCAGGCCCCGTCCGTGCTCGTCGCCCGGCAGGGCGCGCAGCCGCACCGGCAGGGCGGGGCTGGCGTCCCACACTTCCAGGAGCAGGCGCGCCCAGTCGGCGGACAGCCGCAGCCGCACCGGCATGCCCCTGCCGCCGAGCGCTCGCGTCGCCTTGAACGCGTTCGTTACCAGCTCGGACGTGATCAGCTCGGCGGAGTCGGCTAGCCAGGCCATGTCCCATTCCCACAGCACGAGCTTCGTGTGCAGCCTGGCGCAGGCCGCCGCCGTGGGCAGCGCGGCAAGGTCAAGGCGGTCGCGCAGCGGCCAGGCGCTCATCGCGGTCTCCGTTCGGTCGTGAGCGGCCACCCCCTGTCCTTCAGCGCCGTTTCACCGCTTTTCGTCACTGTCTGACCACCACGGTTCGCCAGGCGTAGCCCAGCCGACAGGTGCGTCGATGTGGCAGCGTGCCGAGAACCTTGCTGGAGTACCGGTGTGGCGGCAGTGACAGGTATCTCCCTTTATCCGAATTATGCGCTCTTGACATGCAGGAGCAGATAGAAGATGTTCATGTCTGTTGGATAAATGTCGAATTTCGAAAATCCTTGATACTAGGTGGTCGGCGTGGATCACGGGTTCCGGGCGGGGAAGACAGCGCAAGGCAACCGCGGCGCGCGGACCGGGGCGTCACCGAGGCTGGCGCCTCCCAGGGTCAGCCTCGGGACCCGGCAGGCCAGGAAGGCCGGCGTGATCATCGCGACCGCGCTCGCCATCCTCGCCGCGATCTCCCTCCCGCGGGCGGCCCAGGCGGCCACCATGGCTGCCCAGGCGGCCACCCTCACGACGCGCCCGCCGTCCGCCAGCACAGCCGCGGCAGCCGGCCAGCCCGGCGCGGCCACCGCCACGCGTCCCCGCGCTCCCTCGAACCCGTCGGGCAGCGACGCGTCATGCCCGCCGGCCAGCCCGCGGGCCGCCTCCGGCGCCGTCGGCGCGCCGGCCGAGGTCCGGGCGATCGGCGGCGCGGCCTCGGCGACGGTCGTGTGGTGCCCGCCCGCGACAGGAGCCGGCTCGGTGACGAGCTACACCGTCACCTCCTTCTCCGGCACCTCCTCCGCCGGCCAGCAGGTCACCGCGAAGGTGCCGGACGACTGGGCGATCGTGACCGGCCTTACCAACGGCACGGCGTACCACTTCACCGTGACGGCGACGACGACGGGCGGCGCCACCGGCCCTGCGGCCACGTCGGGCAGCGTCACCCCGGCCCCGCTTCCCGCGCCCGGCCAGGTCATCCTCGGACAGCCCCGGCAGGTCAGCTATGACCAGAATTCCGTCCTGATCGACGGTCAGCGGGTCTTCATCACCGCCGGGGAATTCGACCCGTGGCGCACGCCGTCACCGTCGCTCTGGCTCGACGACCTGCAGAAGATGAGGGCAGACGGCTACAACGCGGTCACCGTCTACTTCGACTGGGACTACCAGTCCCCCTCCCCCGGCGTCTATGACTTCTCCGGCGTCCGTGACATGAACGAGTTCCTCAACATGGCACAGCAGGCCGGGATCTACGTGATCGCCCGCCCCGGCCCGTACATCAACGCGGAGACCGACGGCGGCGGCATCCCGGCCTGGCTGCTCACGGTGCCGAACGGCTTCCGCACCGCTGTCGAGCCCTACCTTTCCGCGGCCTTGCAGTGGTACTCGCAGATCGACGCGATCATCGCCGCGCACCAGGTCACCAGGGGCGGCGACGTGATCCTCTACCAGATAGAGAACGAGTACACCGGCCACGCCGCCGCCGACGTGCAGTACATGGCCGACCTCGAGCAGCAGGCTCATTCGGACGGGATCGTGGTGCCGACCACGTTCAACCAGTGCTGCGGCGCGCTGACGTTCGCGTCCGGCACCGGCGCGGTGAACATCACCGGCACCGACAACTACCCGCTCGGCTTCAACTGCGCCAACGTTAGCGGTTTCGGCCAGCCGTACGGCTACCCGAGCTACTCCGGCATGCCGATCTACCTGCCGGAATACCAGGGCGGCTCGTTCGACGGCTGGGGCGGCTCAGGCTACGACAACTGTTATCAGCTCACCGGGCCGGCGTTCGAGAACGTCTACTACAAGAACAACATCGCCCAGGGCGCCACCATGCAGAGCAACTACATGGGCGTCGGCGGCACGAACTGGGGCTGGCTGCCCGCGCCGTTCGTGTACACCTCCTACGACTACGGCGCCGCCATCAGGGAGACCGGCGAGATCGGCACGCCGTCGGACCCGAACGCGATCGCCGGATCCAAGTACGGCGAGAACAAGCTGATCAACGACTTCGAGACGACCGCGGCGCCGCTCACCGACACCGCTGCCGTCGCCGCGCCCGCCGCCGACAACCCCGCCGTCACCACGATGGCGCGCGCCAACCCCGCGGACGGCACCCAGTTCGTCTACGTGCGCCAGGCGAACGCGACAGCCACCGCCACGGTGAGCACCCATCTCGCGCTGAACGCGGCCGAGGCGGCAGGCTACACCTATGACGACGTCGACCCCGCGCTGGCCTACACCGGTAGCTGGACGCATGCGGGACTGAGCTCCGGCTATACGGGCGGCGACTACGGCAGCACCGAGTCGTGGAGCCAGACGGCCGGAGACAGCGTCACGCTGACCTTCACCGGGACCGGCATCCAGTGGATCGGCCCGCGGAACAACAACGGCGGCATCGCCAGCGTCTACGTCGACGGCACCCTCGCTGCCACCGTGGACACGTACGCGGCCGCGGGCAAGGAGTTCCAGCAGGTCCTCTTCAACGACTCCGGGCTGGCGGCAGGCAGCCACACGCTCACGATCACGGTGACCGGCCAGAAGAACCCGGGATCCTCGGCGGACACCGTGGTGATCGACGCGATCAACGTGCCGACCGCGGCGCAGCAGGGCGACTTCTACCCGGTCGTCCCGCAGCAGCCGGGCACTGCCCTCACCCTGCAGGGCCGCGACTCGCGGATGCTCGTGGCCAATTACGACTTCGAAGGCCAGCACCTGGTCTACTCGACCTCCGAGCTGATGACCCAGGCGAGCATCGGCGGGCGCGCGACCGCCCTGCTCTACGACCCGGCGGGGACGGACGGCGAGACCGTGCTGCGGTACGCGAGCCAGCCGACGGTCAGCGTGCTTGCAGGCTCGGTGCAGAGCAGCTGGGACGCCGGCCGCGGCGACCTGCGCCTCGACTACGTCCACAACGGGCTGGCCGAGGTCGCGATATCCGGCGGGGGCAGCCCGCCGCTGCTCCTGCTGCTCGCCGACACGTCCGCCGCGGAGGGCTTCTGGCCCGAGTCGACGGCCGCGGGACCGGCCCTCGTCGAGGGCGGCTACCTGGTCAGGACCGCCACGAGCCGCGGCGGCACGCTCGCCCTGACCGGTGACACGTCCAAGGCGGGCACGATCACCGTCTGGGCACCCCACGGGATCCGCGCGGTCACCTGGAACGGCGAGCGGATCGCGGTGACCGCCGGGGCGGACGGCGCCCTGACCGGCACCGTTCCCGGTCCCGCTACTGTCACCCTGCCGACGCTCGCGAACTGGCGGTTCAGCTACGAGACCCCCGAGGCGCAGCCCGGCTTCGACGACAGCTCGTGGACCCTCGCCGACCACCCCGCGACGACGAACTCCGGCGTGACGGTCAGCCCCGCGATGCGTTCCTCCGACGACAACTCCTGGACGCGCCTGCGCCGTCCGGCGATCACGCCCGCCGCCTCGGCCGCCAGCCCGGTGCTCTACGCGTCGGACTACGGCTACGACCACGGGTTCGTCTGGTACCGGGGGCACTTCACGGCCACCGGGTCAGAGACCGGCATCAGCCTCACCGCGGATGGCATCTCCCCGACGGGCGCCTTCTCGGTGTGGCTCAATGGTGCCTTCCTCGGCGCCCGCAGCGCCGCGGGCCCGCAGCAGGCCACCGTTGCCTTCCCGTCCGGCGCGCTGCTCCCCGGCCAGGACAATGTCATCGCGGTGCTGGTAGAGGACACCGACCATCCAGAGGGGCCGTCGGCCGAGCAGGTGGGGCTGTACAGCGCGGCGCTCAACGGCTCCGCCACGCCGCTCAGCTGGCGCCTGATGGGGAACAAGGGCGGCACGACCCTGCAGGACCCGGTCCGCGGGCCGCTCAACGCCGCCGGGCTGTACGGCACGAACAACGGCTGGGACCTGGCCGGGTATCCCGACCAGGACTGGCAGCGGGTGTCGCTCCCCGACAGCTGGGCGACCCGGGGCATCCCGCCAGGGATCGGCTGGTACCGGACGAGCTTCTCCCTGCACCTCCCGTCCGACAGTTATGTCCCCGTAGCGGTGCAGATCGGCGGCCCCGGGCCGGGCGCGGGAACCGCGGACTACCGCGCGTTCATTGTCGTCAACGGCTGGCTCATCGGCCTCTATGTGAACAACATGGGGCCGCAGCACCAGTTCTACGTTCCCGCCGGGATCCTGAGGCCTCGCGGTGACAACACGCTCGCCATCGCCGCCTGGGGCCTCGACGCGACGGGCGGCGGCCTTGACCAGGTGAGCCTGGTGGCCGAGGGAAACCAGGCCGGCGGCGTGGCCGCGGCGCCGGTCAGCAGCCCCGGTTATTCCGCCAGGGTCTACGGCTCCCCGACGCCGCCGCAGCCGACGCTTGCCGCGATCCCCTCCACGGCGCTTGCCGAGGGCACGTTCACGGTGAAGGCGACACTCACCAATCCGACGACGCGCCCGCTCAGCCGCGCGGCGGTGGCGCTGACCACCCCGGCTGGCTGGACGGTCACGCCTTCGGGGCCCGCCTCGCTCGGCACCATCCCGCCCGGCCGCTCCGCCTCGGCCGCCTTCACGGTGACCGCGCCCTCGTCTGGCCTGTCACCCGGGCCGGTCAGCCTGCTGGCCACGGCCAGCTTCGGCGGCGCGGAGGGCGCCCCGCTGACCCTGCGGAACACGGCACAGGTGGACGTCCCCGCGCCCAGCCTGTCGTCAACGTTCAACAACGCGGGCATCACCGACGACTCCAGCCGCAACCCGTCGCCCGGCTTCCCCGGCTTCGACGGAATCGGCACCACCTTCTCGCTGCAGGGCCTCGCGGCGGCAGGGCTGACGCCTGGCGCCGCGGTGACCGCCGACGGACTCAGCTTCACCTGGCCCGATGCCCCGGCGGCGCAGCCGGACAACACGATGGCGCAGGGCCAGACGATAACGATCTCAGGCTCGGGGTCGCGTCTGGGGTTCGTCGCCTCGGCGAACAACTCGGCGGAGTCGGGCACCGGCGTCATCTACTACGCGGACGGCACCACCCAGCCGTTCAGCCTTTCCGTAGGAAACTTCTGGTACCCGTCCGGCCAGTCGGGGAATCCGCCCGATGTCCAGGTAGCTGGCGTCAACTTCGCCAACTTCCCCACCGGCTCGTCAGGGCATGAGGTCTTCGTCTTCGAGCAGTCCGTGCCGCTCGCCCAGGGCAAGACCGTCGAGGCCGTCACGCTGCCCGCCCTCGGCAACGTGGCCGGTTACAACCCCGCCCTGCACATCTTCGCCATGGCAATCGGCTAACAGCAAAAGCCAAAATATAAGGATGCCTAACGGGCTCCGCAGTAATGACTGCCCCCGTCAGGTGAATCCGCCCGGGTGCCATTCCTAGCGGGCGAGTCCCTCGATGACGATGGCACTGGGCAGCTGGCTGAGCAGGCGGCCCGGGAGGGTGAGCTTGGAGCGGCGGATGCCGCTCCCGATGACCACGTGCGGCGTGGCGGCGACGCGGGCGTCAACCAGGACCGGCCAGCCGTCGGGCAGGCCAATCGGCGTGATCCCGCCGTACTCCATCCCGGTCGCGGCGACCGCGTCGCCGACCGGGGCAAACGATGCCTTGCGCACATCGAGCTCGCGCCGGGCCACCCCGTTCACGTCGGCCTTGGTGGTGGCGAGCACGACGCAGGCGGCATACCGGGCCTGGCCTTCACGCCGGCCGGTGATCACGACGCAGTTGGCCGACTCGGCGGGGCTGACCGCGTACCGTTCGCAGAACGCGGCCGTGTCGGCCAGCTCAGGATCGATTTCCGCCACGCCCACGGAATCCGCCGGGAGCGTCCCGTTCAGCGCCGCCAGCGCCTTCGCCACCGGAACCGCCAGCAGATCGGACCGGTCAAGCGCGGCGACAGCCGCCAGCTCCCCAATGCGCATATCCACCCGCCCATCCTGCCACTGCCCCAGACAGCCAGGCCCCGCCTTCGACCGCGGAGGCTCGGATAACAGCAGGATGGTCCCCCGGACCGAGCACACGTTCGGATAGGATCAGCGCTGAGTAAAGATCAGCGGTGAGGCGGTGGGCTCTGAGCATGCTAGACAGCCAGATGGCTACGGGGGGCAGGCAACCTGGCCTCTACTCAGTGGGGCACTCGAATGTCACTCTCGACGTCCTCCTGAGCCTGCTTCAAAGGCATCGCATAGACGTCATTGCCGATATACGGACCTCCCCTCGCTCTCGATATGTGCCGCACTTCGATGCGAAGCCGCTCCAGGGAGCCCTGTCGCAGCAGGGTATCAGGTACATCTCTCTCGGCCAGGAACTCGGCGGCAGGCCAGATGGCGATGAGTTCTACGACGAGAACGATCATGTGCTCTATGGTCGGCTAGCGCAGACTCAGGAATTCCAGGACGGAATTGAACGCATAATGAAGGGCGCCAGATCGTACCGGGTGGCCTTGCTGTGCAGCGAGGAGGACCCGTCGCAGTGCCATCGCCACCTGCTCATCGGCCGCGTTCTGCAGGAGCGCGGTGCCACATTGCTGCATATCAGAGGCGACGGGCGAATTCAGACCGAGAACGACCTCTCCGCGCCGCAGCCGGACGATTATTCACAGATCACGCTTTTCGAGAGTGCGCCATTCGAGAGCAGCACAGGGGAACGCCCGTGGAAATCCATACGATCGGTTTCACGAAAAAGACAGCGGCTCAGTTCTTCGGAGCGCTGAGAGCAGCGGGCATAGAGCAGCTCCTCGATGTCCGGCTGAACAACGTCTCACAGCTTGCCGGATTCACGAAGCGCGACGATCTCGATTTCTTCGTGACAGAGCTCTGTCAGGCCGTCTATCGCCATGAACCTCTGCTCGCGCCGACCCAGCCTCTTCTCGACACCTACAAGAAAAAGCTTGGGACCTGGAGCGAGTATGAAGATCAATTCCTGCGGCTCATGGCGGACCGGCGGATCGAGGAACGCCTGGATCCCGGTCTTTTCGCGCCCAGGACCGCCCTGCTGTGCAGTGAGCTCACCGCTGAGCGGTGTCATCGGAGACTGGTGGTCGAGTACCTCGATAAAACGTGGGGTGACGTGAGAGCGGTACATCTGTAGCGGGAGAGGCGATTCCTTTGCCAGAAGTAGAGCTAGTCTGCCTGGCCAACTCACGGAAGATGGGAGGTCGCTGTGTCGCGGGAATCACCCGATCCGGGGACTGGGTCAGGCCCGTCAGCCCGGACACGGACGGGATACTCTACCCTCGGCACTACTTCCTCGGTGATGGGTCCGCGACTGCGGTCCTGGACATCATCCGGTTAGAAGTCGCCGCCGCGCGGCCGGAGCCGCACCAGCCCGAGAACTGGGAGGTGACCGCCGCCCAGTGGCAGCGCCTCGGCCATCTACAGCCGACCGAGGCAAGAGACTTCCTCCGGGCACACGCGATTACCGGGCCTGATCTCCTCGGCAACCGTGCCGACCGGGTGCCGCACCAGTACCTTACCGAGCACCCGGGAGCCGCATCGCTTTGCGTCATTCAGCCCGCCGGACTCCAGTGGCGCGTCACCAGCTCCAGGAACGGCAGGAGGCAGACCCGCGCCAGTTTCGTTTTCGCGGGAACTCCCTATGATCTCTCGGTAACGGACCAGATATGGGAGGGCCGGCTCCGGGACCTGCCATGCGGCGGCCCCAAGCAGGCCGCCGCGAGCACAGCGTCCCGCGAAGAAACCTTCCTGACAATCAGTCTAAGCGAGCCATTCAACGACAGCTGCTTCAAGCTCGTCGCAGCCGTAATCGAGCTGTGAATATCGCCCGCAAACATTCTCCAGGTTACCGCCGTCCGGGATTCGAAGAACCCGTCCGGGCCGGAGATGGTTTTCAGCCGGTCATCGTGAGCAGCGTTCGCGGACGGAGTCAAGAATGCGCTATGAGTATGCGGTTACCGTGCAGTAGGCCGTACTCGGAGCAACTTCGTATTATGCATTTTTCCGGCCCTCGTCGATGGATACTAGTCCTCCGTCCCGCTGTCTGAGCGCTCGCGCCACCCTCAGCGTACGGATCTCCGCTCGAGGCAATCCGGTAAGCGCCGCCGCTAGCAACACGCGGATCGCGAGTGAGACATCAACCCCTGGAGAGCCCGTTAGCCCGATGAATCGGTATGATCTAATATTAAGGATTTCACGCAAGACCATATTCCTTTGAAGCTGCACGGCGCTACCTTCAGGGCGCCTGCCCTGGCCGCTCGTCAAGTTGCCTGACCCACTTCGGGAAGTGATCTTGAATTCAATTCCTCCGGCTTTAACTGTAAGCCCAGCTTCTCGATCCCTGCGAATCCGCCTGACGAGTACGGATATGATTCGGTAAGTGATATAACCCGCAAATATCAAGATAAGTATTGCAAGGCCCAGCGCCTGCCGATCCGGAGAAGCATTATTAAGAAAAAGAATGTACATCATAAAGGCGGGCACATACACCAGCAAGAGGAGCGGGGCAGTGGTTCGGATTGCGGTTCGGATTAAGTAAGGAGTTTCTGATCTGGGCGGCCTGATACGAGCGAGGCGTTCCAGCAAAGGCGCTAGGCGATCGCTCCACGAGCTACTATCGGCGAGGACGCTGTCGAGAAGATTCCCATATACGGTATTTCGTGTGATCCACGATCTGCTCCACAGCCCATCAGAGTATGCATTGCCCTGATCGGAAGTCTCGTCCTTGAGAGACGAGTGAAGTAGATTCGCGATGTTCCGGTCTGTCAAAGCGCGCTCCACTAGGGCAGCATGCCACCTGATTACGCCTTTCTCGCATCTGCCCAGGATACCCTGAAGTACGGCAAAATCATCTGCGGCTGACGCAACGGCATCCATCAACTCACGGCGACCCGTTCTCTCGGCTATGCTGATCGCCGAATCAGCATCCTGGCGGGCCAGAGTCGACAGCAGCTTGTCCTCTGCGTGATAGCGGTAGATGAGTTCCATGAGAAGCTGCGAGCTTTCGAGAAGCTGAGGAGACCGTGACGTTAGTTCTACGCGCCTGCCTATAGCAGCGTCTCGCAGAACTGTTACGACTGTGCGTAGCCTAGCGAACCATGCAGTGTCCCAGTCGCCCGGTGCGGATTGCAGGATATCGGCGTATTCCGATTGCATGGCCGCTACCGCGATATCCTCATCGTATGCTTGCGCCTCGATGATAGCCTGAAGCAGGACGCGCCGCTTCGTCCTGGTAGATAGGTCGTTCAAAATACGTTCACGAAGCGATCGTGGAGCAAGCCCGGAGGCAAATGCAACGACTTCTGACAGTCGCACGTCCCAGAACGTTGTCGGCTCAGTAATCCCGACACCGACTGTGCCGACTAGGAACGGGAGCAGCTTGTCCCAGCCTGAGCCTCCCATCTCGATCACCTCGGCCGCCGCAAGGAACTCACAGAGCGTGAGATGAAGGAAGCGCATCGTTTCACCCTCGCGTTCCCATGCGAACAAGCCGGTATCGTTGGCAAGATCCGCTAGCGAGAGTGCTGCGTCTGAGCCGCCATAGCCTGCCTTCTCGATCACTTCGATAAAGCGGCCGACTGGAAGCGAGTTCGGCGTCTCATCGCGACTAAGCAAATGCTGTAGGCAAACGCTGCCAAGTATTTCGCGTCTTGCGTCCCGCAGCCGCTGCCTTCCCGTTGGCAGGTTCTCGCGGCGGGAGCGCCTGTTGACGACCAGCTCGTCTATGAGCGCATCGTAGAAGCGCGAGCGTGTTTCAGGAAGCTCGGCGCCGCCCGTTTGCTGATCCCTTGCCACGAGCATCGACAGAGCGAGTGGGTTGGTGCACATCTCGGTAAGCGACGGCAGCTGCCTCAGCCGGGAAAAAATTCGGGTGATATTCGCCCGAAGGTTTGATTCAAAGGGCCATTGAGTCAGGAAGCGATAGATGTCGCCAAGCGAGAATGGACGTATTGTAAAGACTTCGAATATCTCTTCAAGCTCTCGGTACTTCAGGGAGAAAAAGTACTGCGTACGAGAGCTTACGAGGAGGGTAGATCGAGGAGCGCTCTCCGCGAGGAATTTAGGCAGTCGGGTCAGCGCGTCGAGGACAGTCGGTGCCAGCGCACTGGATATTTCGTCGAGACCGTCCAGGAGTATGAGGAAGCCCGCCCCGTGACTGAGGTCTTCAACTGCACGGGGTGCACGGTATATGGCTGACTGTTTTAGCGAGGAGATGAGTGCGTTGAATAGGTCCTGATCTGTTACCTGCTGGCCCGGCTTAAGCGTCTTCGAGAGATCACGGAGTTCGAAAAGAACGGGGACGGGGCTCTGGCGCGGGGAAGATGCGGCGCGGCGGCACATGTCACGGAAGAGTCGCTTAAATAATGATGACTTGCCAGAGCCGGGCTCGCCAAGCACCATGATGTGCTGCCCTTCCCGGCCCAGGAGATCCGTATAATCGATCTGCTCCTGAACTGAGCCCCGGAGTAGGAGCGGCACGAATACCTCATCGACCTTCAAATGCACGGGATACGTGGCAGGCACCAACATCTCACGAGCGCTGGAGCGGAGATGTAGGCGCGCGTACTGTCGAAGGGTAAGCTGTGCCGCTAGCTGACGCCGCACAAAGCGCCCGACGTAATACTTGATTCCCTGTGCCGCATAGCTGGAAAATGATTCGATCTCTTCGGCGCCTGATTGCTGAAATTTACGATAGACTAATCTAGATATAAATCCCGCGATAGCGATAAACCCTACACCTGACGCGCCGACGATCTCACGAGTGGCGTTAGTATCCACAGATCCCCTCCGGAGACTTAGAGTTGCGCGAAACAAGGCCGTGGCCCAGGCGAGGTATCTCATGGTAGCGGGCATGTCCGCCCAGCGGAGGCAAAGAAGTGCTTGTGGTCGGCGAGCATCCGGCCGACGAGCCAGACAGGTCGTCCCCCAGTTGTGCGCGACACGCAAAGCCCTGCCGGTCCAGCGCGCCGCCGTAGCAAGCTGCTCATCGGGCAGTACATGGTCCAGCGAGATGCCGAGCGCGACCCTTGCCTGCGCGACCAGGATCGCCACCTCCCGTTCGGCCTGGCCTCGCCGATGCGAGCCTCCAGCTGGGCGATCAAGGGCCACAGCTCGCTAACGGCCTCAGCGGGCTGCCCGCACTGCCGGGCGATCTCGGCCAGCCGGATAGCTGAGCGAGCGAACTGGATCATCGCGAGGAAATCAGCGTCGCCCGGGTCAGTGACCCCGAAGACGTGCGGGGGAATCGACAGTTTCCTGGAGATGATGGTCAGGCCGGATACCTGGCCCGGGGCGAACAGTGCCGCCTGCTTGTGCTCGCTGCTGACCACCGGTGGCGCAGTGCTGGCCATATGACAGCCGTATGTGACGATCAGGACGTCGCGGCCCTCGCCGATGTAGTACTGCCAGCAGTCTAGGAGCGACCTGGTGCTCACTCGCCAGCCGATCTCCTCACCGATTTCGCGGGCCATGCACGCGGCCGAATCCTCGCCGAACTCCAGCTTGCCGCCCGGCAGCTCCCACTCGTCCCGCTCGTTGCGCAGGAGCACGACCCTGCCCGCCTGAACCGCGACGCCCTTGACCGACACCGGGAACACATGCACTGCGCCGTCCGCCATCCGCCATCCGCACCGGATCCGCCTATCTCATCGCGGCTCAGCTAGCTGAGCCGCTTGGGCTCACGCCTTGATGTCGTACTCAAGCACGTAGGCGGCTGAGTCCAGGATCTATCAGACACGGCCCTTCCAGTCCTCGGTGACCGCCTGCCAGTCGCGTTCGCCCAGGGAGTGACAGTAAGGTACCGGCGGGACGCTTCCGGGGAACCGCAAGGGCTTGAACCCGGCCCAGCAGGCCACCTCGACATGCCCGAGGCGCAGCTGCACGACAGCTTCAAGCGCGGGGAGCAGGTCGGTGTCGCTGGAGAAGACCACCAGGGCGTCGTACTGATGGCGGAAGCCGCAGTGCATCAGGTCGACGGCGAGCGCGACATCGATGCCCTTCTCCTGCGGCGGTCGGTCCGGCCAGCTGCGGTAGTTGAGCATCCGGCGGACGACGTGGACTCTGGGGTCGCGGCTCCACTGCGACGCCTGGGCATCGTTGGCTGCCGCCGGAGTGGGCTGGCGATTCGGGTCGGGACGCCCGCGGTAGACGCGGATTGCCGCTGCCTCGCTGGGGCGCCTGCGGCGGCTGGCGATCAGGGCGCCGACACGGGCAGGGTCAGGCACGCACCGGTACAGCTCGCAGCCGCCACCGAAGAGGCCGTGGCCGGTCAGGTGGACGTTCTGGAAGTCCAGGAAGACAGCGATGTTCTCCTTCATGAGAACCCCCATAAAAAAAGCCCCGCCAGTCCCGGAGGACGGCGGGGAGCAATACGCGAAGCATAGTGCTGCTAGCTGGTGCCGTCAACAGCGGAGAGTGTACAACATGTCACGTCCAGCGATTATCCCCCGCGGCCTCACCCCATGTGCGGCGGCGATGCTTGCCTACGGGTCAGAATGACGTGACCGGCGGGCGCGAGCCGCTCGGCCCGCAGTCGCCGGCCTCAGGTCCGGTCGCTCAGCTCCTCCTTCATTGCGATCAGGAGCGGCTTCCTGGCCAGTCATGCCTACCGCGCCATGTCCGCTCGTCGCCTGATCCCTTTCTCTGGGATTGCGTGGTGACCTGGGTACCGGAGTGTTGTCGCGGGGCTACGCTGCGCTAGAGGAAGTGTGTCACTACAGGATGTACCGGGTTCCGGTGTCGCTGACGCCAGGCGTGCAGGGCGGGATGATCCGGTGGGAGGGAAGTAAGGTGAGCAGGAACCAGCACGTCGATGCAGCCTCGGCCCTGATCGCGTTCTTCGGCGCGGAGCTGCGCCGCCGTCGGCAGGCGGCCGGGATGTCCATCGAGCAGCTAGCCCCCGGGCTGCACGCATCATCGTCGCTGATCGGCAAGGTAGAGGTCTGCGATCGCGTGCCCCAGCCGGACCTTGGCGTGGAGTGTGACCAGTTCTTCAGCGTGGACGTGTTCGAGCAGCTCGCCCTGGCGATCAAGAAGCAGGCCCGCGCCTTTCCGTCAGGGTTCCCCGACTTCCTGGACGAGGAAGCTAAGGCGACAAGCATTGAGGAGTGGGACGTCCTGCACGTTCCGGGGCTGCTGCAGACCGAGGAGTACGCTCGCGCGCTGTTCCGCGGCGGGCGGCGGGGCGACACCGACGAGGAGATCGGGGAACTCGTGGCCAACCGGCTGGAGCGCCAGGCCATCCTGGACCGCCCCAAGCCGCCGAAGGGCTGGTTCATCATCGGTGTGGCCGTCCTGCGGCAGCCGGTGGGCGGCCCCAGGGTGATGGCCGTCCAGCTGGCCCGCATCGCCGAGACAGCCGAGCGTCCAGGCGTCGTGGTACAGATCGTCCCGCTCGCGACAGCGGCCCATCCCGGGCTGCTGGGCACGTTCACCCTGCTCACCCGTCCGGACGGCACCCGGGTTGCCTACACTGAGAGCATCACGAGCGCACAGCTCACCGAGCGGCCCGAGGACGTCGCCGAGTTCGTGCTAGCGTACGACACGCTCCGGATCGAGGCGCTCACCCCCGATGCGTCCACTGACTTCATCCGCAGGATCCAGGAGGAGTACGAGAATGAGGCAGAATCGCACTGAATGGCGCAAGAGCAGCTACAGCGGCCCGAACGGTGGCCAGTGCGTAGAAGTCGCCGCCGCGTGGCGCAAGAGCAGCCACAGCAACGGAAACGGCGGCAACTGCGTGGAGGTCGCCGCGAATATTCCGCAGGTCGTCGCCGTCCGGGATTCGAAGAATCCTTCCGGGCCTGAGCTGGTTTTCAGCCGGGCCGTGTGGGTGACGTTCACGGACGGAGTCAAGAATGCGGAGCGTACCCAGCGGTAACCGTATCCCCCTGGCACCATGACGCCCCCGGCCACTGGCTGGGGGCGTCTTTATGCACGGATGGCGCCCGCTGGGCCGCACTTTCTACACGCTCCGACCATAATCGCATCCGGTATGGGCGAAATGTGGTCGCGGAATATGTAGAGAGCCATCTCACCCGGGGGATGGTCGCGGCGCGTGAAAGTCGGGCGGGTGCGGGCGGGTGGTCGCTGGCTGGGGTCGCTGCCGCGCGGTGGCTGGTGATGTGCGGTATGGCTGCGTGCCGGGCGTGCGGTGCG